>Ga0180431_10009626_pt1 | contig 10869 bp, 10 predicted proteins | sample SS_ome_11_FD_132459 | JGI IMG/M metagenome (GOLD analysis project Ga0180431, IMG submission 132459) | Hypersaline lake sediment archaeal communities from the Salton Sea, California, USA - SS_1_MS_1 metaG | ecosystem: Environmental > Aquatic > Non-marine Saline and Alkaline > Hypersaline >...
CGCGGTCGAGCAGGACGACCTTGTCGCCTTCGTGGTCCTTAAAGCGTGCGGGCCGTTTCATGACGAGGCCTCCTGCGCGTCCAGTCCGTGGCGCGCGATGTAGCGCTCAAAGGTGGCGAGGCGTTCCGGCGTGCCGATGTCGTAGTAGCGCGTCGAGGTGACGTAGGCGCCGAGCCGCCGACGCGCGACGAGCTCTGGAAAAACCTCCGCCTCGATCGAGGCCGCCCGGCCCTCGGGGATCATCCCCAAAATAGTTTTTTTGAAGATCTGCACGCCGGCATCCACGCCGCCGCTTGCGTCCCTCGCGTTTTGGACGGCGCCGTTCGGCGGCGCGTCCACGTACTTCCGATACTCGGCCACGAGCTCGTCGTCGCCGAGCCGGACGTTGTCGGGCGCCACGGGCTGCACATTATCATAGACGACGAGCAGGCCGTCGAGTTCATTCCGCCGTGCCTCCCAGTGTGCCTCGACGGCCCGATAATCAATCGGGAGGTAGGTATCGCCGTTGAGCACGAAGAACTCGTCGTGCACCTTCGCGGCGGCGTTCTTGATGGCGCCGCCCGTGCCGAGGAGCTCCTCCTCGATTGAGTACGCCACGCGGCAGCCGCAGCGGGCGCCGTCGCCGATCGCCTCGATAACCTTTTCCGACAAATGGCCGATGAGCAGCAGGACGTCTTGGACGCCATTCTCGACGAGCATCCGCAAGAGGTAATGGAGAAAGAAGTGCTCGCCCACCGGCATGAGCGGTTTCGGGATCGTCTCGGTTGTCGGCCGGAGCCGCGTCCCCAGCCCGCCGGCCAGGATGAGTGCCTGTCGCATCACGACCGCCGTGCTTTCCGCTTCGGTGTGCTTGGATCGAACGAGGCAATGTAGGCCCGGGCCGCGACGCGGACCGCGTCGTTACTCGTGAGCTTCGCGCGCCAGCCGAGCCGGGCAAGCTTCGAGACGTTGAACCGCACCTGCGGCACGTCGCTCTTCCAGCCGCGGGTGCCGCCGGTGTAGCTGCGCGCGACGCCGCGCAGGCCCATTTCCTTGATGACGATGCCGGCGATGGTGTCCACGCTCGTCGAGCCGGCGCAGCCGAGGTTGAAGACGTTCACGCGCTCGTCGGCGTGGTCAAAGCCGAAGAGCATGCCGTCCACGCACTCCTTGACGTAGAGGTACGGCTTGCGCTGCTTGCCGTCGCCGAGGATGCGGAGCCGCGTCGGATCCTTGCGGAGCCGGTTGACGAAATCGTGGAGGACGCCGTGGGTGGCGTTGTCGCCGACGACGTTGGCGAACCGGTACATCCAGGCCTGCATCTCGTAGTTGTGGCAGAACGCGGTGATGAGGCCTTCGCACGCGAGCTTGCTCGCGCCGTAGAACGAGATCGGCGCGAGCGGCCCGTAGTCTTCGGTGATGTGCTTCGTGCCGGTGTCGCCGAAGATCGCCGAGCTCGACGCGAAGACGAGCTCCTTGATGCCGAGCAGGCGCATCGCCTCGAGCACGTTGTACGTGGCGATTGTGCCCTGCTTGAGGTCCCAGTCGGTGTAGCGTTCGCCGTAGCCGATGTCGGAGTTTGCGGCCATGTGCCACACGACGTCGGCGCCGGCCATGGCGCGCTTAAGCCGAGGCCGATCGAGCAGGTCCGCCTTGATGAACCGAAACCGCTTGTTTGTGAGGAACGGCGCAAGGTGCTCCTTACGGCCGAGGCTCAGGTTGTCGTAGACGGTGACGCGGCCGCCGCGCTGCATGAGACGCTCGACGAGGTTGCTCCCGACGAACCCGGCGCCGCCGGTCACGAAGTAGTGCTTTCGCTTTTTCACCGTGGCTGTGCTTCCTTCTTTGCCTATTCGAGACGCATGCTAGCCGGGGCGCGCGAGGCGAGTCAAACCGTTTCGCAGCAATTTACGACGCTCGCTCGCAGACCAGAATCCAGCCAAGCGCCCGACGCGTTGGGAGCTTCCGGCTTGCCCGGGCGTCCCACTCGTCGAGTGTGTGGAAGAGCGCCGAACCCCGCCGCACAATGAACCGCAGGACGAACGTGTGGAGTTGCTTGAACCACGCCCCGTTATTCTCGACGCGGACGACGCGCAGGCCGAGCCGCTCGAGCTCGCGCACAAACGGCTCGAGGCGCCAGAAGTGCAGGTGCGGCGCGTGACGGCTCTTCGTTTGGACCTGGTCCTCGCGGGCCGTGAGCACGGTGCGGCGCAGCACGGCGCGAATCCGGCGGCCCGTCGCCGTATGAATCAGAAATTTCCGTGTTCGCTCTTCCCACGTCCCGCCGTTCGGGATGGTTACAATTATAATGCCGTCGCGTTTGAGGGCTTTTCGGAGGTTCTCGAGTAGCACGAACGGCTCGGGGACGTGCTCGACGACCTCGGAGGCGACGATGACGTCGAAGGGCTTGTCGAGCTCGAGTTCCTCAGCGCGCTTCGCGATGAAACTGACGCGGTCGGGATACGGGTTGTGGGCGTTGGCGATCCGGATGGATTCCTCGTCGAGGTCCACGCCGACCACCTCGTGCCCGAGGCTCCCGAGGGGCAGGCTGATGTTGCCGCAGCCACAGCCGACGTCGAGGATGCGAAGCCGCTCGGCGCCCGTCTGCGTCCGGTGGCGTTCGATCGCCTCGACGATGATGTCGAGCCGGAGCAGGCCCGACGGCTCGCGGCCGTAGTCGGTGTGGTGGTGATACGGCTTTGTCGGTCGCAATGGAATCTCCCTGTGTGCTGCCGAACGAGGGTCCTCTTAGCGTCTTTTCCGGCGGGCTTCGATCGCGCTTTCAAAGAGGCGCATGAGATCCGTGTAGTGTCGGTCCGGGCTATGCCGTTCCTCAACGAAGGCGCGGCCGGCCAGCCCCATTCGGCGCGCGCGTTCGGGGTCGGCGGCCAGGGCGTCGAGCTTTCCTGCAAGATCATCGGCATTTTCCGGTTCGAACAAAAGGCCGTTTTCACCGTCGCGGACAAGCGCGCTCACGCCCTCGACGTTCGAGCCGACCACCGGCTTGCCGCACGCGAAACTCTCGAGCACGGCGTTGGGCGAGTTGTCAATGCAGCGCGAGGGGAGGATCGTGGCCCGGCACCGGCGAAGCAGTTGCCACATCGCTTCCCCATAGCGCGGGCCGATGAACTCGACCCGGGCGCCCGCGGCGCGCCGGGCGATGCGCATGCACTCGACCGCATACTGGCCCTCGACCTCGCCGGCGATGATGATCCTCTGCCCGTTGGATCGCATCCGCTTGGCCGCCTCGACCAGCGTATCAATGCCCTTCTCCCGGCTGATGCGGCTGGCACAGAGAAATGTACCGTCGTCCTCGGAACTCACTTCGATGCGGGATGCGTCAATCGGGGTTGGAATGACATGAACACGTTCGGGCTTGAAGCCGCGACGCACGAGAATCTCGCGCATGAACGACGTCGAGCAGACGAAGCCATCGGCGCGGTGATAGATGCGGATCGCATCGTGGAAGAACATTGAGGCGCACCTCACGACGGAGGCCCCCAGCGAGCCGCCCACGCAGCGGTGGATGATGCCGTGCCAGTATTTGCCCGGCAGGCAGTCGAAGCAGCGGTTCTTTCGCCGGCGGTTGAAGATCGCGCTCGGACACACCATGGTGAAGTCGCTCAACCGGTGCATGACGGGAATGCCCTCGGCACGGGCGCCATCAATGATGCTCGGCGAGATGTAGTTCGAGATGTTGAGCATATAGACGAGGTCAATCCGCTCGCGGCGGATGACCTCGCGCAGCCGCGCTTTGGCGTGCGGCGAGTAAAAGGCGGTCAGCACCATTCGCGGCACGACCGTTGGGCGCAGTCGGAACTGCTCGAGCTCCTCGGCATGTTCACCCGCGGGCGGCTCAACGAAGTACCGCGCATAGGGCGTTGGTTCAATGCGGGCAAAACGGATGCCAAACGGCACCACCACGTGGCCGTGTGATTCGAGAAGCGCCTTGACGTTGAAGAGGTAGCGCTCCGCGCCGCCCTTCATGAAGTAGTACTTGTTGGCAATGAGGATCCTCACCGTGGTTCCCCTGCGGCCTGTGTTTTGGCAAGCAGCTTCTCATAGAGAAGCTCGTGTCGCTCGACGAGCCGTTCGGTGCTGTAGCGCTTGCGCATATGCTGTTGGCCCGCATGGCCGAGGCGCTCGGCAAGCGTGGCGTCGTCGAGCACTCGCCCGATGGCCTCGGCGAGCGCTTTCGCGTCGCGCGGCGGCACGAGCAGCCCCGTCACACCGTGCTCGATCAGCTCGGCGCACCCATCCACGGCGGTCGCCACGACGGGCCGTCCCGCCGCCATCGCTTCCATGACCACGTTGGGCATGCCCTCGTAGTGGGTCGAGAGAACCGGCACGTCGAACAGATGGTAGAGCTCAGCGGTGTCACTCCTTTTGCCAAGGAAGCGGTAGCGTCCCGTCGGTAGCACGCGCGCAGCCAGTGCTTCGAGGGCCGCTCGTTCCGGGCCGTCGCCGACGAGCAAGAGGATGAGCCTTGGCCAGCGCTCGATCAGGTCCTGCACGGCGTGGAAGAGCGTCGCGTGGTCCTTTTGCCGCCACAGGTGGGCCACCATGCCGACCACCGGCCTGTCGTCCGAGGCAAGACCGAGATCGTGACGTTTCTTGTCGAGGTCGGGCCGTCGGGCGTACACGGTGGCGTCGAGGCCGTTCGGGATCGCGATGATCCGGGAGCGGAACGGAAACCACCGGCGGATCCGGCGGGCTGCGTGCTCGGAGTTGGCCACAAGGCGGCTTGTCAACGGCATGACGAGCTGCAGCAGCACCGTGTGCAAGAGTGGATAGCGTCGGTTCCGCCACGTGACAAGCCGCACCGGCACTCGCGCCAGCACGCCCGCCAGCACACTGTAAAAGGCGAACATCGGATCGAAGGGATGTGTCACCCGGACCCGTTCACGGCGAAACAATCCAGCGAGCCGAAGCGGGAAAAACGGGTCCCATCGCACGCGGCGCCCCACGACGTGGATGGGGATCGCGAGTTCTCGTACGGCCGTTTCCAAGGCTCCGCCGAGCTTCTCCACGACGACCAGCGGTCTGAAACGCGATCGGTCAAGGCCGGCGAGCAGCAAGACGAGCTGGCGTTCCGCCCCGCCTGCCTCGAGCCGGGTTAGCATGTAGCACACCGTTGTTGGTCTCACGCGGATCTCCCCGCGACTGTGGTGGCGGGAGGCGGTTTTTGTCCCTTCGTGCCCGACCTGCCGGCACTTCGTATATCAAGAGCCCAGCCGGGTTGGCAAGGGACTCCGACGGTACGCACCGAATTATACGATGAGCCGGGTGAGAAGTTGCAGGACGGCGTTCGCCACAATTGCCGCGGCGACGTCGTCCGCGACGATGCCCCAGCCCGACGGCAGCCGCTGGAGCTGGCGGATGGGGGGCGGCTTAAGGACGTCGAGCACCCGGTGGAGGCCGAAACCGATCACCCACCAGTACCACACGAGCGGCACGAGGAAGAACGTGACCGGGATGCTGACGAACTCGTCGAGGACGATCTCAGGCGGATCGGGGCGGCCGAGTGCCTTTTGCGCCTGGGCCGAGACGGCCACCGCCCCAAGCATAAGACCGAGAAGGATGCCTGCCTCGAGGACTGGGTGAAATGCGGCGAGACGGAGCGCGATTGCCACCGGCACGCCGAGGAGCGCCCCACATGTGCCGGGCGCAAACGGGACGCGGCCCGCGCCGAAAAGCGTCGCCAGGACGACCGGGACCGACCGCCTCGGACGTTGCGGCGCGTTACCGGGCGTGGAGTTGGTCGCGGAGCGCATCGACGACGGCAGCGATCTGTTCCTCCTCGATCTCGGGGAAGAGCGGGAGCGAGAGGCAGCGTTTGGCCAGCCGCTCGGTGTTCGGAAAGGCGCCTTGCGTGTAGCCGAGCGAGTTGTAAGCCCCCTGGAGATGTACCGGGATGGGGTAGTGGATGGCGGCGCCGATGCCGGCGGCATTCAAACCCTTGAGGACCTTGTCGCGCTCCGGCACCTGCACGACGTAGCGGTGGAAGACGTGGGTGCCGTAGGGCGCTGTGCGCGGCGGCGTGACCATCGGCTCGGTCGCCAAGAGGTCGGTGTACGTCCGGGCGCACTGGCGACGCGCCTCGTTCCATTTCGCCAGGCGTTTGAGCTTGACGCGCAGCACCGCCGCCTGGATCGTGTCGAGCCGGCTGTTGAAACCGACGACGGGGTGGTCATCCTTCACGGTCGAACCCCAATTCCTGAGAAGCCGAATTTTCTCGGCGACCTCCTCGTCGTTGGTCACGATGAGGCCGCCGTCGCCGTAGGCGCCGAGGTTCCTGTCGGGGCAAAAGCTGAAGCAGCCGGCGGCGCCCATCGAGCCTGCGGGGCGCCCCTTGTATTCTGCGCCGTGCGCCTGGGCTGCGTCCTCGATCACGACGAGCTTTTTTCGTTCGGCCAGCTCGAGGATCGGGTCCATGTCGGCGCACTGGCCGTACAGGTGCACGGGGATGATCGCCTTGGTGCGCTCGGTTACGGCCTCGGCGATCCGGCGAACGTCAATCTCGTAGGTTTCCGGATCACAGTCCACGAGGACCGGCCGCGCGCCGGCGATCGAGACGGCCGATGCCGTGGCAATGAACGTGTTCGCCGCGGTAATGACCTCGTCGCCGGGGCCGATCCCCAGCGTGCGCATCGCCAGGTGGAGCGCCTCGGTGCCCGACGAGACGCCGACGGCGTGGCGCACGCCGACGAACCGGGCGAACTCCTGCTCGAACGAGGCCACCTCCTCGCCCAGAATGAAGTTGCACTTGTCGAGGACCGTCTGGATCGCGGCGTCAATCTCGTTCTTGAGCGCCTCGTATTGCGTCCGCAGGTCAACAAGAGGGATGTTCATGGCTACTCCGTCTTAGAAAAATGGGCGGCCTTTCCCGTCGTCGAGGGCGTTGGGTCGCCGCGAAGCAACGAGCGGAGTCTAGGGACTCTATCGGCACCTGTCAAGGCAGGGCCGCCCGTGCTCAAGGGGAGCGTTTTACTTTGTGTCGCCCTTGAGCTGGAAGATTCTGGGTCGAATCAGCCCCGCTTGCGCGAAGACGTATTTGAGGATAGTGACCATGCTGCAGAGGCCGTAGGTGACGCTCCTTCGGAAATTGACCGAAGAGGCTTCTGCCATGTAGCGCACCGGGACGGGGACGTCCCCGATGCGGAAACCGAAGTAGACGGCCTGCACGAGGAACTGGGTGTCAAAGACGAAGTCGTCGGAGTTGTTGTGGTAGGGGATTGTCCGGAGCACTTTGGCCGTGTAGGCGCGATACCCGCTGTGCCACTCGCCCAGGTTTTGGCTGGTCAGCATGTTTTCGACGATCGTCATCAGCCGGTTGCTGATGTACTTGTAGCCGGGCATCCCGCTGGCGAGGGCTTCGCGGCGCGTGCGAATCCGGTTCCCCAAGACGATGTCGCAGACGCCGCTCTCGAGGAACCCGTTGATGTGAGGGACGAGGCGACTGTCGTACTGATAGTCGGGGTGGATCATAATGACGATGTCGGGGTTGCGTTTGAGCGCCTCGTCGTAGCACGTCTTTTGGTTGGCGCCGTAGCCCCTGTTCCGGTTGTGGGCGATGACCGTAAGCCCGAGCGACTTGGCGAGGGCCACCGTGTTGTCGCGCGAGGCGTCGTCCACCAGTATGATCTCGTCCACGCTTCCCGGTGGGATATCGCGCACGGTGGCTTCGAGCGTTGTGGATGCGTTGTACGCAGGCATCACGGCGATGACCTTGGGGCGTTTTCCCATCATGTTCTCCGTCGTGTCGCCGTTTTCTTTCCCCATGGGTGGGACGATGGCTGACCCGAGGCCGCGTAGGGCAAGTATAGTCGGATTCCACGGCGGTGCAATACTCCCGTGTCATTGGCGTCGCGCGCGGAACCGTGCGGCGTAGGCTTCCCTTGTCAGGTCAGTCTGACGGGGTCTCGACGGCTGGGAGAGGCGCGTTGGCGAGGGATCGTTTTCGGGCGATGCGGAGCGCGGCGAACGACGCGGCGATAAGGTACCACACGCCGAGGCTGAGCTCGACACCTACCACGAAGTTCAGCGCGACAGCGGCGACGGCGACCCCCAGGCCGAGCGCGGTCATGGCGTAGAGTTCCGGGTCGGTGCGAACGAACCTGTCATGCACGGCCCGCCACGTCTTTTTCAACAGGGCGAGGACAAGGGACACATACAGCAGGAATCCGACAACGCCAAGATACACCAGGAGGAAAACATATCCCTCGTGAGGGATAATCCGCGCGATGGATTGCGCGCCGCCGCCGGTCGAGCCGAGGCCGTAGCCGGTAATCGGCCGGTGCTTCCAGTATTCCATGTAGATGCGTGTGGCGTATTCGCGCGATGAGAGGGAGGCATCGGTCCCGCTGAGAACAGGCGCAATGCGTGCGTGGATCTGGGCCCATCCCACAATAGCGATAAACGCTATCACGGGCACGAGGGCGAGCAACCATCGCGGCCTTGTGAAAGCGAGAAACGCGATGACACCAGCGGCAAAGAGCCCCCACGCCACCCGGCTGTAGCTGAGCACGGTAACCGCGATGGTGACGCCGAGCATACACAAAATCACCCACCGCCAGAAGGCCTTTGGTCGCCATACCATGAGCATCATCAGCAGCACGAGGAACTCGAGGACGCACTGGCGGCCAAGCGCGTTGGGGTGACCGGTGAAGCCTGTGGCCCGGAAAGCATAGTCACCTACCGCCTCTTTCCCGGTGGGGGCGAAGATGGGGTCCAGGCCGGCTAAGCTGATCCCGAGGCCGAAGCGTTGGAGGAGGCCGAAGAACACGCTCGAGCCGGTGATCACGGCGAAGATAAGGAAGAACTTCCGCTTGTTTTGATCGTTCACGGTCAGGAAGACCATCGCGTACACGAGGAAGCTGACGAGCCACATCTGGAAGAGACGATAGCCGTTCCAGAACCGGTACTTGTCGAACCAAGGGAGCGAAACGAACGCCCAGGCAAGCAACAGGTAGAACAGCCAGCGCAGTGGGACTGTGCGGAACAGCCTGCGAGGCATCAGCGAGAACTTGTTCGGCAACTGGGTCAGCACGGCGATGAAGAAAAGCCCCTTCACACCGATGCCGCCCAGGCTCAGGCCCATATACTTGAGCAGGATGGCGAACTCGTCCACGGCCAACCATAAGAACAGGAGATACTCGGTTTTCATTCCGTAGATCAGGACGAGGAGGAAGAGGCCGCCGATGAGGGCAAACATCATCATGTGGCTTGCAACCGCCAAGAGGGCGAGGACAATCCAGAGCGGAATCGCAAATGCGAGGAAGATGAGCGCCTTGCGCTGCTTCTCCGTGAGCCGTACTTGGAGCGGCACCGTTGAAGCCAGTGGCGATTCCTGGGGCAGCGTTTCCGGGTTCTCAGTGGCCATGGGCCGTCCTGGAGTGTTGTGGTTCTCTCTTAGTGAAATCGGCGGCGACCGGGTCTTCCTTTATCCCGGATCTAACGACGTCTTGTTTACACACCAGGTTCCTTCCCCGGTGGCTCGTGACGCCTCGCCTCGGCCGCCCTCGAGATGACCGGCCTGAGCTTGCCGGTGCGTGTGCGGTCAATCGCGTCCACGTACTCGAACCGCATGGGGAGGCCGTACACATGCTCGGTGACGATCCTGCGGATGTGCTCTTCGTGCTGCGGGGCATACCCTTGGCGCCGCACGATGCGGATGATAAGCGAACGGTCTTCCTCCTGCACGACCTGGAACTCAGCGACCGGGAAGTCCTTGAGGAGGTGTGGGAAAAACTCGCCGGGTAGCATCCTGTCGTCGGGCAAGTAGAGCATATCGGTCACGCGGCCGACTAACCGGTCGAACAGTGGCGTCGTGCGGCCGCACGGGCACACTCGATCACTAAAGACCGCCATGTCGCCGATCCGGTACCGTATCATCGGCATCCCGTATGCGTTGAGATTTGTGATGAGCACTTCTTGCGGCTCGCCTGGTGTGCCGCCATACGGCTCGATGAGAAGGTCAATGATGTTGATGTGCAGGCCGTTGTGCGCCTCGCACTCCATGGCGATCGCGCCGCCATCTCGAGCGCCATATCGGTCGAACACCGGTGCGCCGTACACGCGCTCGAAATGTTCTCGTTGCCAGGGCAGGAGGGTCTCGGCCGCGTTCATGATCGAGATTGTTGGGTAGCCTGGCGTGACGCTGTGCCGTTCAAGCCAGTCGGCCATGGCGAGCAGCGCCGATGTGTACCCCACCAGCACCGCCGGCCTAAACCGGGCAAGCTTGGTGTGAAGGCCGGCGAGAATCTTCTCGTCGAGTTTGAACGTGTTTAAGATGAGGTGGTTCCGCGCGAGCATCCGCAGGCGACCGAGCAGGCTCTCGGCGGCGGACACCTCGAAATTCGCGCCCCAGAGCATCGCTACCGGTTCCCCGGGACGTAACCCGGCGTACTCGTCGCTCAGCAGCATTGATGCCTCCGAGTGTATCGCGGCTTCCCGATCTGTGTACAGCCGGACCGGCACACCCGTCGAACCACCTGTCGCCCGGGGTATGAGCTGCGAACGGTCAAAAGTCTCGCTGACCAGCGCCTCGAGGTGATCTCGGATGTCGTCCTTGGTCAGCGGGGGAATCTGGGCGAGATCACGAAGGCGTTGCAGATTCTCGGGGTCGAAGCCCGCTTCTTGAAACCGTTGGCGGTAGAACGGCACCGTCTTCCCGGCGTGCATCACGAGCGGCTTGAGCATCGTGAGTTGCCGGGCAAGCAGTTGTTCGCGAGGTTTTCTTGAAAGATGGCGCTTTTCGTCCAGGACGGCGCGCATCTTGCGGTCGCGCGCGCCCCGACCGTAAATTAGAAGCGGGTAACCGATCCGTTTTGAAAACCAGCGTCGGAGGGCGTGCATGCGGTGTTTTCCTTGTTGGGCGCCGGACTCACC
>Ga0180431_10009627_pt1 | contig 10868 bp, 12 predicted proteins | sample SS_ome_11_FD_132459 | JGI IMG/M metagenome (GOLD analysis project Ga0180431, IMG submission 132459) | Hypersaline lake sediment archaeal communities from the Salton Sea, California, USA - SS_1_MS_1 metaG | ecosystem: Environmental > Aquatic > Non-marine Saline and Alkaline > Hypersaline >...
ATGGCGCTCAGAATGGGGGGTGCTAGGGCAGGAAAGAAAGTCGGCGAGCGCCTAATGGAGGCAGGGTTAGGTGATGACGAAGCGGTGAAGCGCGTTCTCAATTTCTTAGAACACTGTAAAGTAGGAAAGGTCACTATGGATGAAACCATAAGAATCAAGGAGAACTGCGAAAGCTTATCGACCTCGCTCTTTCCCACTACCGAAGAGCCTTCCTGCTTCTTCACCACTGGCTTCCTCAATGGGCTCTTCTCAGCCGTTAAGCACCAGTGCGTCAGGGAAATAAAATGCGTCGCCGCCGGTGACCCTTACTGCGAGTGGGAGATTGTTTAGTCAATCGGTAGGAGGGCGACATAGAGAAAATGCGTGGACTGAAGGTTAAAAATCAGCTATGTCTGCATAATATTACCGGTAGCGGCATTGAAATATATCCTACCCTGACCGTCTTCAAGTAAGGAGGTTTCGGGATGGAGAAAAGAGGATTATCATTAGCCGAAATACAGGAAGTGCCGAAGGAGACCTTGATTATGCTGTCAGGGCCTCCGGGAGCCGGGAAATCCACTTTCTGCCATCAGGTGGTGCTCAATGGACTGGCTATGGACAAGCCAGTCATATATGTTACTACCGAGCACGGCCCCGCTGAGGTCATTGGTCTTCTCAGAGAAAAAGGATTGGGGGAACTCCCGACCGGGGCATTAAACTTCATTGATGCCTTTGGCGAAACAGTGGGTGTAAAAACCGTAGACCGACCGGACACGGTAGGTGCCAACTGCGAAGACCTGAACAGCATCAGCATGGCTATCGCCAAGCTACAGGAGCGGATTGGCAGGCAGGATATTCTCCTCTCTTTTGATTCACTGACATCACCGTATCTTTTTAACAAAGAAGAAGTCTTCAAATTCATAAGGCTCTGTCTGGCACAGGCCGCTTCTGTAGGAGGTTCGGTATTAGCTTTAATGGATGAGGGCTGCGGCAAGGAAGAAGACCTGGGAGCGATGATGAGTGTTGCTGACGGCATCATCAGAATGGAGATAAAGGAAAGCTCAAGGGTTATAAATGTGGTGAAGCACCCAAAGGTGACACCGACAAAAGTTGAGATTCCAGTGACTGTTCCCCCTCGTGCAATCTGCTCCGTTTTTGATACAGAGTATGTGAGAAGCGAGGCGGAGATGGCTGCCTTGGGAGAAAAAGTGACTTTAAGACCAGAGGTTGGGGACTATGTTAACATCGCCTGGAGAGACCTCATATTCTGGAGCGGCATGCTATGGGACCAGAAGAGGTTCCCAATGATGATGTACGAGTTAACCAAGTATTCTGAGGACCCGAGCAATTACAGCTTTAGTATAGTTTCACTACATCCCTGGCACAGGCGACTTCTCTGGAAATTATTCATGCCAAGAAGTTTCAGCAGGGTTAAAGACATGAAAAAATTGATTGAAAGGGTTTGGAAGCCTGTATTAACACAATGGAGAATTGGAACTATGGAATATCTTGATGGTATTTCTAAAACGGACGAACACTACTTCAGAATACATGAGAGTTATGAATGTTGGGGGTTGGAAAACGTCGGGACTTCGCTAGGGATTATGAAAACTGCCATGATGGCAGGCAGTTTTCAAGGAATGGAGAAGATTCTGGGAGGTCCGTACAGAGACTGGAACATTATTGAGACGAAGTGCATAGGGCTAGGAGACCCTTACTGTGAATGGAAAGCAGTGCCTGGAAAAATCGATGAGCTGAGGGATTCTTTAGAAAAAGACAGCGATAATATTAATAAGGTACATGAACGGTTAATGGAACAGATCTTGGGATTTCTGCTCCAAGGTGAGCGTTTAATGGAGAGACCCACCTTGGGCAGTGATGTACATATCCATGAAGTTCAGCATGTTACGGCTGCACCCACCGTTGATGAGAGACTCCGGATAGTATTTAGAATGGGTGGTGCCAGAGCCGGGAAAATGTTGGGCGAATGCCTCATGGAAGCTGGGATAAAAGGGGATGAGGCGACAAACCGGGTCATCGACTTTATGAATTACTGTAAATCTGGGAAGGTTACCCTGGGTGAGACGATAAAAATGAAAGAGAACTGTGAAAGATTCCGAATGAAAACAGCACAGCCTTCATGCTATTTCACCACCGGTTTTCTGAACGGTTTTTTCTCAGCAGTCAAAAACCAGCACGTCAGAGAAATAAAGTGTATTGCTGCTGGAGACCCTTACTGCGAGTGGGAGTTCGTATAGCTAGTCACCATCAGAGGAGGCAACGATATGGAAAAAAGAGGGTTGTCATTAGCCGAAGTACAGGAGGTACCGAAGAGCAACCTTATTCTGCTAGCAGGACCTCCAGGAGCAGGAAAATCTACCTTCTGTCACCAGGCGGTGCTACATGGACTAACCATGGACAAACAGGTCATATTTGTCACCACCGAGCACGGTCCTTCTGAGGTTATAGACCTTCTAAAAGAAAGAGGCATAGGTGAGCCTCCGGTTGGTGCTCTCAGTTTTGTCGATGCCTTTGGTGAGACTGTAGGGACGACAACTCCGGAGCGACCGGACACGATAACCGCCAACTGCGAAGATTTAAATAGCATAAGTATGGCTATTGACAGGCTGAGGCAAAGGGCTGGCAAGAAAGATATACTCCTCGCTTTTGATTCCCTGACATCACCATATCTATTCAACGAAAAAGAAGCATTCAGGTTCATGAGGCTCTGCCTGGCAAAGTTCGCTTCTGAGGGAAACTCGGTATTGGCTTTAATGGATGAAGGCTGTGGTAAGGAAGAAGACCTGGGAGCCATGATGAGCGTAGCTGATGGCATCATCAGAATGGAGATGAAAAAGCGTTCAAGAACCCTTAATGTGGTGAAACATCCCAGGGTGGATACTGCAAGGATTGATGTTCCTATAGAACCGAGACAGCCTCAAACCAGACCGCCAATGGATTGGGATCTGGATGTGCTTAAACAATTTCTCCAATCATACATGAAAGGTAAAACAACCCTAAGAAGGGAAGTCGGGGACCCTGTCCATTTATTCTGGCCCAGTCTTACCCACTGGAGCTGCATGCTCTGGGACCCTAAGGGGTTCCCGACAATGCTATATGAGATGAACAAGTATGAGAGTGCCTCAAGAGAGTCAATACCAGGGTTTCCGTGGAGCATGAGGCTTCTACTCAAGGTGTTTCCCTATTTACAGTCTATGGGCTTGTTCCCGAAGAGCCTTAGTAAAGTTAAAGATATGAAAAAGATGTTGAAGACGCCAGCTTTGCAGGGCCCGAACCTAGAACGAAGCGGCATCCTGGAATACCTCGAAGACATCTCCAAGACTGATGAACATTGCTTCAGAGTATACGAAAACTCCGACTGTGTGGGTTTCGAAAACATCGGTGTGCCCATGGCTTCCCATATCCCTCCTGTGCTGGCAGGTTACTGCAAAATGCTTGAGAGGGACGGGAGGGAATGGAATGCTATTGAGACGAAGTGTTTTGGCTTGGGAGACCCTTACTGCGAGTTCAAAATTGTCCCCGGGGAAATTGATGGGTTAAAGAAATCTTTGGTGAAAGACGCCTCAGTTGTAGAAAGGATACACGAACGGTTGATAGAACGTCTTATGGGATTTCTGCTTGAGGGCAAACCTCTTGTAGAGAGACCCAGATTGGGCAGCGATGTTCACCTCCATGTGGTTTTGCATGGGATGGGTTTTCTTAATCTCGTCGGCGAGAGATACCGAAGAGCACAGATGATGGGTGCTGCCAGGTCAGCTAAAATTATCGGAGAGCGCTTGCTTGAAGCTGGCTTAAACGAAGATGAGACGCTCAAGCGAGTGATCGATTTCATGAATTATTGCAAGGTGGGCAAGGTCACATTGGGTGAGACAATTAGAATAAGGGAGAACTGCGAGAGCTTTAGAACTACAATCCTCAAACATGAGAAGCAGCCTTCGTGTTACTTCACCACCGGCTTTCTGAACGGTCTATTCTCGGCAGTCAAGGGCCAGCATGTCCGGGAGACAAAATGCATGGCCGCCGGAGACCCTTACTGCGAGTGGGAGATTATTTAGGCGCTATGTGGAGCTAGACCGGGATGATGAGTCCTATAGCGTAGGTAGCCACTGAGGCTAGTGTCCCTATCGCCATCATCTCAACCCCGCTACGGATCCAGCTTTGTCTGCTGAAGATCGCTTTACTGGCGCCAACTATAAAAAGGCAGCCTATACTGGCGATTGCCGCCGTTATTACTGCGGGGTTTACCTTCATGAAGGCAAAAGGCAGGATGGGAATAAAAGATACTACCGCGAATGATAGCCCGGTAAAAAGAGCCGCTTTTGTTGGGGGCCATGATTCTTCCGAGGTCAGATCGACCTCCTCTCCGATGGTATAGGACTCCCTTGACTCCACTTGTAGAGCTACTCTATCCGCAATAGCCTCTGCATCTCGTCTTTTAAATCCTCTCGCCTGGTAGAACCTGACCAGTTTCTCTTTCTCTTCCTCAGGAGTACCTTTTCTCTTAATCCCTTTTCTGTCGCTTTCCTTTTCGGTTACCTCTTTTTCTGACTTGGCTGACAGGTAGGCGCCAGCCCCCATAGAGATGGCCCCGGCAACTGCCCCGGCGATACCAGCGATAAGAATGGGCTGGCTCTCAGTAATCGCCCCATAGACTCCAGCTACCAGTGCCAATATTGACACCAGGCCGTCATTGGCCCCAAAAATGACGTCTCTTACCCCGCCGCCACCTCCCATCTCCCAGCCCTCCATACCCAAGACTTCTTTTTTTATTCTCTCGATGTGCAATCGCTCGTCAGACGCTATTCTGGTCCATTCCTCGGAGGTAGTTTGGTCACCAATATTCGCTACCTGGATGGCAAGGTCTTCAACAGTCTCATCCTCGGCAATGATAGCCCACTCGAAGAAACCCCTGGTGCCCAAAATACCCATCATAAGCCTGATCTGTTGATTTAAAAAAATATCTCTGCTCGATTTTTTTTCGCTGTCTACCAGTTGATTGATTTTTTTTGACCAGGATTCGGCATCGCTAAGCTCATTGGCACTGATTTCCGCGAGCAGTTGCTTGGCCCTTTCATCCATAGCCTTTTTTATCAGCCTTTTATACCCGCTGGACTGCATGAGTTTGTAGGTACGGATTTTCTTAGCCGTGTCAAGCAGTGCTTTTCTTTCTCCGGTTGTCAATTCAGCCATGTCCGGTTTCCTCTGTCGCGGATTATAACACAAGAGTCGAGCGCCTGTATCTGGGAAGGCCATATTTGCGATATAGATGTCTGGGATTTTATAAAAAAGTACATTGTTGTACAGAGACTATTCTGTGACATCAGGCAATATCATTCTTGTTTTGATTTGGCTTCCAGATATCTGCGCTTGAGGGTGTCCCCATTGATATATTGGCCAATTATTCCCCGATACGTTTCAGTGAAAATCGTTAGCATCAATGGGACACAGAGAGGACATAAGGTAACGGACACTTAGGGGTTTGCCCCCAATAGTGATATCAATTCTTTCCTCGTTGCTACAGGCAGTATAGCCTCAGGAGCCGGAGGCCGGTATCCTCGAGCGCTATGAGGTCGCACATGATTATATTCCCTTCGCCATCGCTCTATCAAGACCATCACTTCCTGAAGTGTAGTTAAGGTTTTCCGGTTCAGAAGCTCGTCCCTCATTTCCCGTTAAATGATTCTATGTATCCATTCTCCCATGGGCTTCCAGGTTCTATGTAAAGTGACTTGATACCCAATCTGCTTAACCATTTCCTGATGGCTTTGGCCATAAACTCAGGGCCATCATCCTCGGGGCAGCCTAAAGCAGTTACCACGCTTGACCCCCTTTCCAGAAGGCAAGCGTTCAGGTCAGAGCTTCGTTACTCAATTGTTAAAGTGCGTGTTTCAAGTCTCATTTGTCCAACAAAAAGTCATAAGGTGAAATTTCAAGAAATAACTATTATGTCGGTAATCCTCCGGGAGACTAAAACCGACAATTTGCAGAACAAAATAACCACATTTGTGAGATTAATTGTATTCAAGATGACAACGGCGAGTGGACATTTGTTTGATATGACCTGATTCACTACCGATATTCGGTAGAATTTGACTCCCTTTCTTTTTGATGATAAAGTTATTACAGCATAGAATATAATCGTAGCAGGCTGCTAGGGACAATGGCCATCCACCGGCACTCTGGACATTTTCGGTAATTAAACTGCGTGTCTGCTGGCGCATTTATTACAATCGCCAAAATGAGCAGTAGTGTAGACGCAGCATGCCTAGAAAAGATGCTTGACCAGTGAACAGAAGAATAACAAGTATCGCTATACAGTTCGTTATCCTCTATGTCTTCTGGCTAATACTTTCTGGCCACTTTCAGCTCAAGTATATGCTGATAGGTGCAGTACTGGTAGGGGTGGTTACCTATCTTTCCAATGACCTTTTCTATGCTGCGTTACAACAGGGCGCAAGTCTTTATGCTGCGGTGAGTAGCGTCTTCCGCCAGCTATGGCGGTTCCTGCTCTATATACCCTGGCTCCTTTCCCGGATCGTAATGGCAAATGTGCAGGTTGCCATGATTGTACTTAACCCCAAGATGCCCATAGACCCAGCGTTACTTGTCTTTAAGACGACGATGACAAAGGGAATGGCACGGGTCACTCTCGCCAACTCCATTACCCTCACTCCCGGCACTATTACCGCTGACCTTGATCAAGATACCTACGTGATACATACCATTCAGCCCCCACTCGCCGGGGAGCTGGTGGAGCCGGTGATGCAGAACAAGGTGGCACACATCTATCTGGAAGAAAAACAAGAGACACCGGATGCGCGCTGGGTCTATTCAGTGGAGGGCTTGTAACGTGCACTCCTTTTTACTTGGCGTTACCGTTTTTATTGCCATTGTTACCACTGCCTGCCTCTACCGTGTAGCGGCGGGTAAGACTATTTTTGACCGCATCATCGCCGCCGGGCTGATCGGCACTAACGGATTAATTCTGCTGATTCTCATCGGCTTTCTCTTTGAACGCATCGATATGTTTGTCGATATAGCCATCGCCTATGCGCTCCTCAACTTTATCATCACCATCGTCCTGGCAAAATACTTTGGGGGCATCAGGAGGAGATCACCGTGACCGCCAGCGTAATAGTGGCAATGATATTCATAATCGGGGGGGTATTCTTCCTCACCGTGAGCGCAATCGGCTTGCTCCGCCTGCCTGATTTCTATAGCCGTACACACGCCGTGGGAAAATCAGAGACGCTGGGCACCATGCTGGTTCTTATCGGGCTTGCCATCTACAACGGCTTGGAGCTTACCACTCTAAAGGTTATCTTCATAATAGTGTTTGTGCTCATTGCCAATCCCACGGCAACTCATGCGGTGGCACAGACGGCTCTCCACTGCAGGCTCAATCCCTGGACGCTGAAGACGAAGGACCAGCCGCAGGAGCTACCATGTGAATGTGACGAAGACGAATCTCAGGAGCCGGAGGAAAAACAATGATCTGGGAGATTGACTTCTGGCTACTCGTCATCGTAATTGTAACCGCCATTATCGCGCTAAGTCTCAAGGACCTGCTGGCGGCGATAGCTGCACTCGCCGCATACAGCTTCTTCATGGCGTTGTTGTTCGCCCAGATGGGCGCTATTGACGTATCGTTCGTCGAGGCTACCCTTGGCGCCGGCGTTTCCGGCGTGCTATTCATGGTGGCGGTCTACTTCACCAAGAGGAGGTCACGGGATTGAAGTGGGTTAGTGTCTTGCTCATGGTCCTTTTTGTGGGGCTGATGCTATACTCCTCAACGGGGCTGCCTGATCGTGCTGACCCCGAGGCACCTGCCAACACGCATGTCTCTCCCGTCTATATCGAGGAATCAGTTGAGGACACTCACACGCCGAACATTGTTACCGCAGTGCTCGCTGATTACCGCGGCTATGACACCCTTGGTGAGACGGTGGTGATATTCACCGCCGGTCTTGCCTGTATACTCGTTCTCATGAAGCGGAAGACCGATGATAAAGCATGAACATAAGAGCATCATAGTACAGACGGTATGCAGTCTGCTGATACCATTTATTATGGTCTTTGCCCTGTATGTGCTCGTGCATGGGCACTACGGGCCAGGTGGCGGCTTCCAGGGTGGTGTGCTCTTTGGCGTTGCTATAATTCTGCAGAGAATCTACCTGGGTAGAGAGGCAGCGGTTATAAGGTTCCCCCCGGTGCTCGCCGTCGTATTTGCCGCCATAGGGCTGCTCATCTACGGGCTTGCCGGGGTAGTCCCTCTGTTCATGGGCGGTGATTTTCTGGACTACAGCGCCCTGCCCCTCTTCTGGCTGCAGGGGGCGGAGTTAAGGTCAACAGGCATCCTCATCATTGAAACTGGCGTGTTCTTGGGCGTCTTCGGTACGATGGTGCTGCTTTTTGACAACCTGATAGGAGAACGCTGGTAATGCTTGAGCTCGTAATGGGGAGATACGTCTATGTGATGATTGTCATCTTGCTGGCAATCGGGCTATACGGCGTGCTGACGAAGCGTAACCTGGTCAAGAAGCTCATCGGCTTGAATATCTTCCAGACTGCCATCTTTCTGTTCTTCATAGAAGGGGCGACCAAATTGGGCGGCACCGTACCCGTTATCGACCCCGCAATCGGCACGGAGGCGGAGAAGTATATCAACCCGCTGCCACACGTGCTTATGCTGACCGGGCTGGTGGTGGGTATATCGCTTACCGGGGTGGCGCTTGCCTTTCTCATTAGGATTTACCGTGACTACGGGTCACTTGATGATAAGACCATAATGAAAGAAATGAATAAATAGATGTCAAACCTGCCAGTCCTCATCATTGCGTCGCTTCTAATATTTGCGTTTATTTCCGCGCTGGTAGGCATCTGGAAGAGCGCCGGGGCGCGTATTACCGCCCTCATCGGCATGGCTCTCTCTTTTGCTGCGGCATGCACTGGTCTCTACCAAGTGCTCCATCATGGCACCCTGCGCCACTTCCTCGGCGGCTGGCCTCCCCCGATAGGCATTGAGTACGTGCTGGATAACCTTTCTGCCTTCATGATAGTTATTATCACCTTCATCGGGATGATTGCTGTTATCTACCCGCCCCAAGCCGGACTGTACATCAAGCCGCGAAAGGTTATACCCACCTACGGGATGATTCTTCTCCTCATCGGCGGGCTAGCCGGCGTGGTGGTGACTGGTGACCTGTTTAACCTGTTTGTCTTTCTGGAAATCTACTCTCTTGCCAGCTACGCCCTCATTACACTAGGTGGTGACCGTGCCGTTGTCGCCAGCTTTCGCTACCTGATACTGGGCACTATCGCGGGCAGTTTTTATCTGCTCGGCATCGGCTTTATTTACTTTACCACCGGCACGCTCAATATGGCGGATGCCGCGCAGTTGCTCCCTTCCATGTATACCAGCCCCGCCGTCATGACCGGAGTTGCCCTCATTGTCGTTGGTATGGGTATCAAGATGGCGCTCTTCCCGCTCCACGTATGGCTCCCCGATGCCCATAGCTACGCGCCACCTACGATTGCCGCGGTGCTTGCCGCCATTCAGGTAGAGACCGGCGCCTATGTTGTGGTGCGGATGATGCTCTCCGTCTTCTCGCCGGAGTATTTCATCCAGACACTCCCCATCACTACCATCATCGGCTGGGTATCAGCAATCGGTATTATCTTCGGGTCAATAATGGCAATCGCCCAGAAGGACTTCAAACGTATGCTCGCTTACAGTACGGTGGGGCAGGTTGCCTATATCGGCATCGGGATCGGACTTGCCAATCCCCTGGGGCTTATCGGCGCATTGCTTCATATCCTGAACCACGCCTTTATGAAGAGTTGCCTGTTCCTTGTCGCCGGCGGCATACGGCACCACACCGGCTTGCACCATATACCCGAATTTGCCGGGCTGGGGCGACGGATGCCGCTTATGATGGCGGGGTTTACCGTAGCGGCGCTCTCCATGGTAGGCATACCGCCCATGTGCGGCTTCTTCAGCAAGTGGTATCTGGTACTGGGCAGCCTGGAGGCACATAACTACGTGTTTGCCGGGGTTATCGTAGCGAGCAGCCTGCTTACCGCGGTGTACTTCTTCCGGGTGATTGAGAAGGTCTTCGCCAGACCTGAGGAAGATAGGCCGGAGATACAGCAGGCAAGAGAGCCGGGACCGAGCATACTCGTACCTATACTCATTCTTGCCGTGGGAATGATAGCCCTCGGGCTGGCGAACGCGGCGATAGTCAACGGCATACTTGATAAAATCGTAGCACCACTGGGATAACGCATAAAAATGGAAACAGTCTACTCCATAAAACCACTGGCGGCAATACTTGTCTCCCTGGTGGCGGTGATATTGATTGCCCTTTCACGTAACCGCCCCAATGTCAGGGAATCCTGGACTATCCTTGCTTCCTTTGCCAAGTTCGGCATAGTGCTCTCAATGTTACCGATGGTGGTACAGGGGGTCTATCCGGCAATCACGATGTTCACCATCGCCCCGGGAATATCCTTTGCTCTGAAGGTGGACTCGCTGGGCATAATGTTTGGCTTGTCCGCTTCGGCACTGTGGATACTTACCTCGTTCTACTCCATCGGCTATGTGCGCGGACTGGATGAGCACAAGCAATCGCGCTACTTTGGCAGTTTCGCGATATGTCTTTCCGCCACGATGGGAATCGCCTTTGCCGCCAATTTGTTCACTCTGGTCATCTTCTACGAGATTCTCACCATCGCCACCTATCCGCTGGTGATACATAAAGAGACGGAGGAGGCAATCCGCGCCGGGAGAAAATACCTGGTTTACCTGCTCACCGGCGGTGTGTTCCTGCTCCTTGCCCTTGCTTTTACCTATGTCTATGCGGGCACCA
>Ga0180431_10009628_pt1 | contig 10866 bp, 9 predicted proteins | sample SS_ome_11_FD_132459 | JGI IMG/M metagenome (GOLD analysis project Ga0180431, IMG submission 132459) | Hypersaline lake sediment archaeal communities from the Salton Sea, California, USA - SS_1_MS_1 metaG | ecosystem: Environmental > Aquatic > Non-marine Saline and Alkaline > Hypersaline >...
GGCTTCCAGGCCCTATGATGTGCTTAACTCCGAGGAAGCCAGGGAAGAGGTAAAGGGGAATCCCCGGTCATTCCTTCGCGTGGTTAAACCGGAGGTGGACCTTCCTGAAGATACGGACCTCCATTCCCGGGAGGTATACAACAAGGGAAAGGAAAACCTGGACAGACTCATTGCGGAGGGATTCTTTCGGCAGGATGATCAGGAAATGCTCTATGTTTACGGACAAACCATGTGGGGGAAAACCCAGTACGGGATCGTGGGATGTGCCTCGGTGGATGATTACCTCGGCGGGGTAATCAAAAAGCATGAGCTGACCAGGCCCGATAAGGAAGAGGACAGGATGAACCATATCCGGACCACCAATTTCAATGCAGAACCGGTCTTTTTTGCCTATCCCGATCATCCCGAACTGAATGAGTTGGTGCAGCGGATCACGGCGGGGGAGATGGAGTATGATTTCGTAACCGGTGACGGAGTCGGGCATCACTTCTGGCTGATCAGGGATCCCCGTACCATCACCCGGATCACAGAAATATTTGAAAAAGATATTGAATTTACCTATGTAGCTGATGGTCACCATCGTACAGCAGCAGCAGCACTGGTGGGGAAGGAGCACAGGGAAAACAATCCCGCTCATACAGGCCGCGAAGAATACAATTACTTCCTGGCTGTCCATTTTCCCGCTTCGCAGCTGACCATTATCGATTACAACAGGGTGATCCGGGATTTGAACGGGATGTCCCCGGAACATTTCCTTGAAAAACTGGGGGAACGGTTTATTATGGAGGAAAAAGGGGATGAAATTCATAAACCCGGCAGGCTTCATCATTTCGGCATGTACCTGGATGGAAAATGGTATTCCCTGGCTGCCAGGGAGGAGACATACAATGATGATGATCCCATCGGGCGGCTCGATGTGACCGTCCTGTCCAACCAGGTCCTGGCCCCCCTGCTAGGCATTACAGATCTACGAAAATCGGAACGGATCGATTTTGTGGGAGGGATCCGCGGCCTGAAAGAACTGGTCAGGCGGGTGGATAGCGGGGAGATGTCTGCGGCATTCGCCCTTTACCCGGTGACCATGAAACATTTAATGGATATCGCTGATAACGGGATGATCATGCCCCCAAAAACCACCTGGTTCGAACCCAAGCTCCGCAGCGGATTGGTGATTCATTCACTGGAATAAACGGATACATATGATTGACCTATCAACAACCTACGCGGGCATGAACCTGAAAAGCCCGTTCATTGTGAGCAGCAGCGGTCTTACCGATTCCATTGAAAGAATCGGCAGAATGGCATCAGCAGGTGCCGGCGGTGTTGTACTGAAGTCACTGTTTGAAGAACAGATCATCTATGAAACCGGTAACCTGTCGGAAGGAAGCGACCATACCGAAGCGGAAGATTATCTCAGGACCTATTCCAGGGAGAATTCACTGGACAATTACCTCTCATTGATCAGGGGGGCCAGGGAGATGGTTGATATTCCCGTCATGGCGAGCATCAACTGTGTGAAGGGCAGCGAATGGGTTGATTTTGCCGGGCAGATCCAGGAATCAGGAGCTGATGCGCTGGAGCTGAATATCTATTTTCTTCCCATAGAAAAGGATAAAAGTCCCAGGGATTATGAAACCGCCTATCTGGATGTGGTAACCAGTGTGAAGAAGCAGGTCACAATCCCCGTGATCGTGAAGCTGGGCAACGGATTTTCAAGCATCACCTGGATGGTGGACCAGCTGTATAAAAGGGGTGTGGCTGCAGTGGTGCTCTTCAATCGTTTTTACACTCCCGATATCAATACCGAAAACCTGACATTCGGGTCTTCCGAAGTGCTCAGTTCCCCTGCCGACATCCGTCATTCCCTCCGCTGGATCGGGATCGTTTCCTCACAGATCAAAAAGATGGATCTTGCAGCCTCCACCGGAGTGCACAGCGGCATGGCTGCAATCAAGCAGATCCTGGCAGGAGCCGATGCTGTCCAGGTTTGCTCGGTGCTTTACCGCAACGGGATTGATTACCTCAGGGATATGGTGGCTGAAATGAAGAAATGGATGGAAAAGCGTGGTTATCGGGCACTGAAGGATTTCAGGGGCAAAATGAACTACAGCAACCTGAAGGATCCTTCCGTATATGAACGCTCCCAGTTCATCAAATACTTTTCACGGATGCATTAGGGATCAATAGTTTTCGATCACCCTGATGAGTTCTTTTAGAAGGTTTTTTTTATGTTCATCCATCCCGGGCAGGCTGGATTTGATTGCTTTTACATGCTTTTCCCTCTGGTCCTGCCCCAGATCTCCCACCGCCACCTCAATCACTGTAAAGGCTTCAATGGCGGTAGCATAATCACCCTTCAGCGCTACTTCAACAAAGGTGTCGAGGTACCTAGCTGCCTCCTGCAATTTTTCTCCAGGTACTTCCCCGCTTCAAATACTCCATACCTGTATGCTGTCTTAAAGCAGTGGCATGCATCCTGCTGTTTCCCGAGTTTCTGTGCCAGTTTCCCCTTTTCCAGCCATACCTGTCCGTTCATGGGATCCAGGTCCAGGGCCATGGACATGTCCTTTTCAGCATACCTGGTTGTACCGGTGGCGGCATAGGTCCTTCCCCGGGCAAAATAATATTCAGCCCTTCCGCTGTTCAGATGAAGGGCCCTGTTGAAGGAGTGGATCGCATCCAGGTATTTACCGTGGGAGAACTGGATCATCCCTTTCTGGTATATGGCATTGTCATCCTCCGGAAAATAGAACAGGTACAGATCCAGGTCTTCCAGGGCTCCTTCCAGGTCCCCGTGAAGGCTCCGTGCCCTGCCGCGCTGCAGGTAGGCATCAAAACGCGCCGGATCCTGCCTGATGACCCTGCTCAGCCCGATCATGGCTTCTTCATAATCTCCATCCTCCACCTGGTAACGTGCCAGAAGCTGCACAGCATCCAGGTTTCTCACATCGCTTTTCAGGGCAGATGTGAGCTCGGACCTGGCTGCTTTCCCGTTTCCCAGGCTGGCGTAGATCCCGGCTTTCTCAGAACGGACCCTGCTTCGCTCGTACCCCTGTTTATCCAGCCTGTTCAGCAGGTTAATTGCGTCCAGGCTGCTGCCGTTCTTCTTCAGGAACATGGCTTCCTGGAAATCCTTATCCCCGCTGTCATACCAGTTTTTTTCATTCCAGAGATCCTGCCACTGGGTCATGTACTGGAGTTCCGACAGATCCTCATCCAGCAGGATCTTATCCTCGGGAACCTTGTAGCGGGAACCCAGGTGTATCCTCAGGTATTTCAGTGCCTGAACCGGGTGGTTCAGTCTCACGTTGGTCTTGGCAAGGTAGAAACTGGCCATTCCCTTTCTGCGTCTTTCAACCTGATAAAAAGCATCATGGGCAGCCGAATAGTGCCTGAGCGTATAATGGCAGATACCCAGTTGGTAGAAGATCTCTGTATCGCCCGGTCGCTGTTCCAGGGCTTTCTCCAGATAAAACAGGGCCGAATCGTAGCGTTCCTTTTCCATACAGGCCCGTCCCATCAGGTATGGATCTATTTGACCCTCAACCTGTACTGCCTGACCATCAACCTGTACCACCAGGAAGAGCACCGCTGCCAGGTACACCCATTTGTTCATATTCCTCCTGTTTCTATTCAATGAAAACATCATTATCTTCTCCCGAGTAAACGTAGATGAAACCGGTCAGGGCATACACTTCGATCCCCGTCAGCCGGTATTCGTAGACATCGCATACATAATAATAGACTCCCGGGGCCACCAGCCTGTCCGAGCTGCTGATCTTCCCGTCCCAGTTTATATCGGGATCTTCCGTTTCAAATACAAGGATTCCCCACCGGTTATAGATCTTCATATCCACCCGCTCCACATAGGAGGTTCGCAGGGGCCGGTAAATATCATTGATCCCGTCCCCGTTGGGTGAAAACACATTGGGCAATATGTAATTTGTGCACTCATCCAGGCATAGCAGGACCGAAGGTGGTGACTCATTGTCAAATGAATCGATGGCAGTAACGAAGTAGCAGGCGGTCAGTGACTGTTCGGGAAAATGGTTGTACACCGTATCGTAACGGTCGCCGAACTCGGCAATAAGTACCGGGGGTGCATCCAGGGTGGGGCTGTAATAGAGCCTGTAACCGACCACATCCAGGGCGCATGGTATATTAAAGTCATCATACTTCCAGGAGAGGTGGTTGTAACCGCTGTCGCATTCTGAGTAGCCGCTCAGGTCAGGTGGGCACGGGGGGATGCTGTCCACGGGAACGGTGCAATTGGTATGGCTGTTGTTCACGTTTTCATAAAGCTTCCCGTCCAGGATCCGCCATCCTGTGCTGGTGACACGGTAGCAGTATTCCACTCCATTGGTAAGCCCGTCATCCACAAAGACCTCATCTGTGGTAAAACCAATGGAATCGTATTCCAGGGTGCTGTTATTGAGCCGGTAGATGGTGTAGTCATAATTGATCCAGGGAACATTTTTCTTCATACGGATCTCGACCAGATTATCCTTTCCTGTAAGTTCCGGATAGAGGGAGGATGCATTTTCGGGTTCGCCCAGCAGCATCCTGTTTCCCGGGGCATCGTTGTATAGCTCCACACTGTAAGACCAGGGAAACTGCCGGGTATCTACATTTTCATCCAGCCAGACGGTGTCACTCAAATCCGGTGTGGACAGGGATCCCACCTGTGTAAGTGATTGTCCCAGCAGGTCATCGGACCGGTAGATGATATACTCATAGGGACCTGCCCCGGGGATGGTATCCGGCTCATCGGGTCTGGCCCAAGCAAGCCTGATGGTCCCGCTGGCAGAATGTTCGATCACACTCACTTCAAGGATAGAGGGGGTTCCTTCAATAAGCGGTGTACAGTTCTCGGAGGAGGGATAACTTAACGACCCGTCCGGGTAAACCGAAACGATCACGTAACAGTACTCATTCCCCTGCACCAGTCCTTTCCCATCGTTATCATCCACAAGGATGGTATCCAGCCTGCTCTCGGTGTGACCCGTCACTTTATAAACAGAATCAGGGGGGATACAGGTGGTACAGGTGTCCGGAATATACCCGGCCGGACCGATCCTCCGGTAGATCCGGTAACCGCGGACCGGAAGACAGGTGTCGGCCCTCCAGGTAACGGTCACCGAACTGCTGCCCGGGATCAGTTTGGGCATTTCCGGGGCCGGGCCGATCACTTTGATGTTCACATTCCGGATATCCACCAGGGTGATCTCAGGATTGCTGTCCTCCGCCTTGAAAATAGCCGTGTAGTATTGATCCCGCACATGCGAACACCTGGTTTGCCACTCAAATCTTGCCTGGCTGTACCCGATTTTTGCAGAAGCCGCATCCACCGTGTAGGTGGCCGGACTTTCCTCCACCACAAAAGGTCCTCCCGTGGCATTCTGCAGGACAGAATCGTTGTCAGGATCTGTGGCAATCACATCAAAGGCAATGGTGGTACCGGCGGCCACGCAGTAGTTGCCGAGTTCATTCTGCTGGGGCTGGTGATTGTCTGTATTGTATACCTCGATCTGCATATCCCGGACAATGTTGCCGATCTTTACCCCATCCCGCCATTCTTCCACATCCATGGCAATATTGTAGATCCCTGTATCCACCGGTGTGATCCATGTAAGATCACCGGTAACCGGGTTCACAAACAGCGTATCGTTGGCCGGAGGAAGGGTATATCCATCAATGGGCCTGCCATCCTGCTCGGTACAGACTGTCAGCTTATAAGAAATGCTGTCTCCGTCCGGATCGTAGGCTGCGGGATTGTGAATGAAGATCTGGTTGAGCGCTGCCCGGTCGATGGGATAGTTGAGCAGAACGGGAGTGGAATTGTCACCCAGGGTGGAATTGATCAGGATGGTGGTCTTGATGGAGAAAACCACATTCACCGAATTGGGGATATTCTTGACTCCCTGGTTCCGGTTAGGATCCTGTACGACGATTTCGTAGAGACCCGGACCCGGGAAAGAATGCTGGGTGATGTATATATTCTTCTGGTAGAAATTGGGCAGCTTGGTGATGGAGACGCGGTTGGCATATGAAAAAGTGTTGTCGCCCCACCGTACCTCCAGTCTGTTCCGGTCCGCCTGGCTCAGGGTATAGGTAAAGGTGGTGATGTTGATCTCGTAGGTGAGTTCATCAACCTGGGTCAATGTAATTTCACCGGCCCTGTTATGGGTGGCATACAGGGGATACACCAGGTAAACCAGAAATAATATCGGCAGGAATACTTTCTTCATCGGATCAGTTCAACTGCACATCTGCATCATGTTTTATCACGTCAAATTTTATACCAGTTTCCTTATTTCCATAACCAAAAATTACAAGATTTGTCTGGTCGGGATAAATGTCTGTCAGCAAAGCATTGTAAATGTACAAAGAATTTGGCTCTCCGGAAGAGTCTGCATGCATTTCAATGGTCATGGCATCTTGATCCAGGGTAATGGTATCGATAACCAGGGATAGCCTCTGATCCCTTTCATTGAGGGAAAGATGAAACCTTTCATTCAGATAATTCCGGAACCATGGGCTCTCCCTCTTCTCCCGGTCAGTGAAATCGATCAGCCGGCTGTGATAATGGAAATAAGCTGTTTCCCAGTCATCCCTGAATGTTTTCATGACAACTTCCATCTTTCCGTTTTCATATGTTATATTCGTAACGGAAAGATGCAGCGGATGAGCGTCTGTCCTGACAGTGAGCAGGGACAATAATATCATTACAACACCATGCTTCATCCCTGCAAAGTTAACTATTATGATCGAACGTTATCCTTTCTGATGGAATGGCAGTCTGCATTGAAGGATTTTGAGGATTTCCTGAAGCTGGAAAAGGGTTTGTCATCCAATTCCATAGGAGCTTACCTGTCGGATATCAGGAAGTTGATCCAGTTCCTGGACATGCAAAAGATCACCCGGGGTCCTGAGCAGCTTGATCATGATCGTCTGCACCAGTTCCTGGTATGGATCAGTGAACTGGGATTATCGGCCAGGACCCAGGCCAGGATACTCTCGGCAATCAGGGCCTTTTACCGTTACCTTTTGCTTGAAGATCTCATAAAAAAAGATCCCACTGCACTGCTGGAGGGGCCCAGGGTGGGAAGAAAACTTCCGGAAGTGCTTTCTGTGGCGGAAATCGACCGGATCCTTTCCATGATCGACCTGAGCAAGCCCGAGGGTCGCCGGAACAAGGCGATGCTGGAGGTGCTCTACAGCTGTGGTCTCCGGGTCAGCGAGCTGGTGGGACTTCAGATCTCCAATATTTTCAGGGCTGAGGGATTTATCCGTGTCATCGGGAAAGGGGACAAGGAGCGTCTGGTTCCTGTTAGCGACAGGGCACTGAAAGAGATCGACCTCTATCTTCCGGACCGGAATTCATGGAACATCCAAAAAGAGAGTGAGGACATCCTTTTTCTGAACCGCCGTGGCCGCAGAATGACCAGGGTGATGGTTTTTACCATTATCAAAGGGCTGGCGCAGGCTGCAGGCATCAAAAAAACAGTCAGTCCCCACACCTTCAGGCACTCTTTTGCCACCCACCTGGTAGAAGGGGGTGCCGATCTCAGGGCTGTCCAGGAGATGCTGGGGCATGAATCCATCATCACAACGGAGATCTATACCCACCTGGACCGGGAATACCTCCGCGAGGCCATTATCAGCTTTCATCCCAGGTCAAGAAAAACATAAATTAGGAGCTGTTCAGGCAATTCACTATTTTTAATTTCTATTAATCGCGTTTGGAAGCAATGAAAGCAATGAAGTTAACAGGCATTCGCCAGATGGAGATGATGGAGGTTCCCGATCCGGTCATCGTGAATGATGATGATGTGCTGATCAGGATGAGAACCCTGGGCGTGTGCGGTTCGGATATCCATTATTATGTGTCGGGCAGGATCGGCAGCCAGGTGGTAAAGTATCCTTTTGCCGTGGGCCATGAAGGATCCGGTCAGGTAGAGGCTGTAGGACAGGCAGTTCAGCGTGTCAGCCCGGGCGACCGCATAGCCATCGATCCAGCCATGCCCTGCTGGGAGTGCGACCAGTGCCTGGCCGGACGACCCCACACGTGCAGGAATCTTCGCTTTCTGGGATGTCCGGGCCAGGCCGAAGGTTGTCTTTCTGAATACATCGTCATGCCGGAAACCAGCTGTTTCAAGATCCCGGGGACCATGTCCTATGACCAGGCAGCCATTTCAGAACCGCTTTCCATCGGTCTCTATGCCGTCAGGCAATCGATCCCCATGCAGGGAGCCAGTGTGGGGATCCTGGGCTTTGGTCCCATCGGGATGAGTGTTATGCTCCCGGCCATGGCCATGGGGGCCGGTAAGGTCGCTGTCACGGATAAAATTGATGAACGGTTGCAGATTGCCGAAAAATCAGGTGCCGGTCTGGTTGCCAATCCCGATCGGGAAGATGTGGTGAAAAAAATTTCCGGCGAAATTCCCCACCTGCTGGATGTGGTCTTTGAATGCTGTGGCCAGCAGGATGCCATTGAAAATGGCGTGGATCTGCTGAAACCGGGAGGAAAACTGATGATCATCGGGATCCCGGAATTTGACAGGTGGAGTTTCCCCGTGGATGATACCAGGCATAAGGAGCTGACCATCCAGAATGTCAGGCGGCAGAACGGGGAAGTAAGACCTGCGCTGAAAATGATGGAACAGGGATTGATCGATGTGAACCCCATGGTTACCCACCGGTTCCTGTTCAGGGATGCAAAAGAGGCCTTTGACCTGGTAGCCGGTTACAGGGATGGGGTCATGAAAGCCATGATCGATTTTGAGTAAACAACCAATAAAAACCACCAGTTATGAGAAGTGTTCTGATTATCAGTGTTTTTTTACTTTTCCCCGTGATGGCTGTCGCTCAACCGGAAGTGCCGGTTGAACAGTGGAAGGGAAAAACCATCCTGCTCATCGGAGCCCATCCCGATGACGACGCTTACTCCATGGGAACCCTGTCTATGTTGCATGCCCATGGCAATGAGGTTTATATTGCCATCCTTACCACCGGGAATGTGGGTACCCAGGATCCCGATCTATCCATGGTCGATCTGGCCAATATCCGTAAACAGGAAGAACAGGCGGCCCTGGCGGCACTTGGGATCCCGGGAGATCACTACATCAACCTGGGGTATGATGACGGAATGCTGGAGTATGAGAACAAAAAGGAAGTGGTGGCCAAGCTGGTCAGGCTGATCCGGTATTACAGGCCGGATGTGATTTTTTCATTTGATCCCGGGAAGGGAGAACAGCGCTGGCATAAGGCCGATCACAGGGCATCATCCTACCTGGCAGCAGATGCGGCCAGGGCAGCCATGTGGCCCCTGCTGTTCCAGGGCCAGATCACCATGGAAGGACTTCAGGCCCATACGGTAGAGGAATACATGTTGTACGATTCTGCAGAGGAGGACAAAAACACCTGGGTGGATATCAGCGGATTCGAAGATAAAAAGATTGATGCCATCTCCAAGTATGTCAGTCAGTTCAGCTCCGGATGGTATGATTATCAGGGTCCCGAATTGCCGGATGAAGAAGCGGAGGAAATGAGGGAACGGATGAGCCGGAGGGTCGATTACCGGGATGGGAAACCGGTGGAAGGATTCCGGTATGTGAAAGGACTGCCCGATAACATCGGCAGGTAATCAAACACAGGACTTATCCACATAAAACGAACAATAAACATGAAGGAGATGAAAACAACGTCAATTTCTTACAGGACATGGCAGGCAGTGATGCTTTTCGCCCTGATCCTTTCCGCGGGCTTTATTACCTCCTGCAGCAGGGTGGGTGTCGGAGCCAGACCTTCATCAGGGGCAGAAATGCTCTTTGATGGCACCCGGGAAATGCTGGATGAAAAATGGACCTACTGGGAAGGACCCGGTTTTACAGCCGAGATGCCCATCAAGTGGGAACTCGTACCGGACCCGGTGGATGAAGGCATGGTTCTGAACAGCAACGATCCCGCAGCGGCAGGCGGGAAATACGGGTCTGCAGATATCGTGACCAGGAAAAAGTACCGGGATTTCCGGCTCCATGTGGAGTTCCTGGTGGAGCACGAGGGAGGGAATTCCGGCGTGTACCTCCAGAACCGCTACGAGATCCAGATTTTGGACGGGGATTCGAGCATGCATGGCATGGGAGCGGTGATCAATGAAATCGAATCCCCCTATGATCATTACAAGGGTGCAGGGAAATGGAATGCCTATGACATGACTTTCCGGGCAGCCCGGTTCGAAAATGGCAGCCGGACCGAGAAAGCCCTGGTGACCCTTTATTTTAACGGGGACAAGGCCTATACAAATATCGGGATCAACCAGGTCTGGGGCGGACCCAGGTCAGGGATAGACGGTGGCAATGATGGGGGAAAAGGGATCACCGACACCCCGGGAGGCATCAAGCTGCAGGCAGAAGGGCATCCGGTACTGTATCGCAACATATGGATCAAGGAACTGGAGCTGGAAGAGCCTGACACGGATTTTTAAGATTGCCACACTTCTTCCCAGTTTCCGCTGAGGGCTGATTTTTCCAGTGCCTCGAGCACGGCCACACATTTCAGGATATTCTGATGGCTCCGTGGCTCCTTTCCGGTGCGGAACATCTCCACCATGTCCACGTAATGCCTGGCCGGATCAGGTTCCTTTACCCGGGGGATCAGTTCCACAAGCCGGTCATCCGTTTCCACGAAGGTTTCCCATCCGTAGGCATGGCGTTTGAAGATCAAAGTGGCAAACAGCCCGTTTCTGAACAGCAGCGTGGCATTCCCGTTGTTTTCATCCCTGGAGATCTTCACTTTTGTGATCTCTTCCCCGAAAATATAGATGAGAGGCTGCACCATATGGACCCCGTAGAAAAAGACTCCCCC
>Ga0180431_10009629_pt1 | contig 10863 bp, 8 predicted proteins | sample SS_ome_11_FD_132459 | JGI IMG/M metagenome (GOLD analysis project Ga0180431, IMG submission 132459) | Hypersaline lake sediment archaeal communities from the Salton Sea, California, USA - SS_1_MS_1 metaG | ecosystem: Environmental > Aquatic > Non-marine Saline and Alkaline > Hypersaline >...
ATAGAGCCTTTTCTCTTGTTGGCGGCATCACTATTCCGCTAGCTATGCTGGTTATCGGAGGTATATTAGCCGGCCGGGAAATCCATAGGAATGTTGCCGTAAAATTAATCATCCCGCTGGTTTTAATCCGTTTAATAATTATTCCGGCCCTTTCTTTAGCCATCGGCCGGTTATTTTCTTTTCCTGACCTCATTCAGGGAATATTTATTCTTCAGGCAGCCATGCCTTCCGCTTCTACCACCCCTCTTTTTGTCCAGCGTTTTGGCGGTGACCCGGAGCTGGCCGGTTCCGGGGTATTCTTTACCCATATTTTATCTATTATCACCGTTCCCTTCTGGATAAGCCTGATATAGATAACACATAAATTCCAATAGACAAATTACAACTAATGCGCACTACCTGTATTTTATGATTCTTTAAAAAAATGGATATAAAGACACTGATAAATTCACTTAAAGATTTTCCCCCATTTAAAGAGAGTTTAAAAGAATTATCCCGTGAAAAGGGTATAGAAATTAGCGGCTTGGTTCCCGCTTCTAAGGCCTTCTGGCTAGCCGGATTACAGAATAATCCTTTCGGGAAGATTTTGTTGGTTTCACCCAGTATCGCCGAAGCAGAAGAAATGACTCAGGATATAAAATCTTTCGGCAGCAGGGTCTCTAACTTTCCCGCCTGGGAAATTTTGCCCAAAGAAAAAATTTTACCGCATAAAGATATCGTTAGCGAACAGCTAAAGATTTTGAAACTTTTAACTGCGGAGCATACATCATCGCCAGAGATTTTCATCATTTCTGCCAAGGCGCTCTATCATAGTTTTCTTTCTCCTTCTCAATTCAAGCACTTGAGTTTAGAGATTTTTTCCGGCAAAGAATATGATTTGGAAAGAACTTTAGAGAAGTTGGATAAAGGCGGCTATAAGCGTCTGCCTCTTTGTGAAGAGAAGGGCAGTTTTTCTCTCCGGGGAGGGATTCTTGATATTTTTCCTTTGACTGAAGAAAATCCAATCCGGGTAGAATTTTTTGGCGAGAAGGTTGAATCCATCCGTTATTTTGACCCTCTCACCCAGCGTTCTTTGGAAAAGACAAGCGCAATTTTCATCTCCCCGGCTCTTATCCAGGGGAAAAATAAAATCTTCGCCTTTTTAAAAGATATAGATTTGATTGTTTTAGACGAGGCGGCTCTGATTAGAGGTCAGTTAACCAAGTCGGTCTGGCAGGATGTTGTATCCTTTCTCTCGGTGAGGAAACGGCTTTTTCTTTCCAGTCTTCCCCGGTCAGTGGCGGAAATTAAGATTGATTCTAAATTTCAAATCGCAACCTCTACGGTTAGTATGCTCTGGGAAGATTTTTCCGCCTTTTTTCCCCGTCTTAAAAAATGGCAGGAGGAGAATTTGAAGGTTATCCTTGTTTCTCAAAATGAAGGAGAAGAGGCCAGACTCAAGGAATTGCTGAAAAAGAAAGAACCGGCGCTCACCAAAAACATATCTTTTCATATTTCCGAATTGAACCGGGGTTTTCTCTTCCCCGATTTAAAACTCGCCGTAGTTACTGACCGGGAAATTTTCCATCGTTATAGCGGAAGACGCCCGCGCCAGCGCTTTAAAGGAGGACTTCCCCTTTCTACCTACCGCGAATTAAAAAAGGGAGATTTAGTTGTTCACCTCAATCACGGTATTGGTAAATATCAGGGAATAAAAAAAATAAAGGTTGAAGAAGAAAAGAAAGATTTTCTCTCTATCGAATATCAGAAGGGAGATATACTTTATGTCCCCATCGAACAGGTGAGATTTATCCAGAAATATATCGGGTTTGAAGGAGGAGCGGCAAAACTCTACAAATTGGGGAGTAATGCCTGGTTCAAAGTGGTAAAAAGAACAAAAAGCGCCTTAAGGGATATGGCCGCAGAGTTACTCGATCTTTATGCCAAAAGGGAGGCGAAAACCGGGTTTGCCTTCCCAGAAGATAGCGATTGGCAAAAAGAATTTGAAGCTTCTTTTATCTACGAAGAGACTCCTGACCAGCGGGAAGCCATTGAAGAGGTAAAAAAGGATTTGGAAAGGAGCCGTCCCATGGATCGCCTGGTCTGCGGTGATGTCGGCTATGGTAAAACTGAGGTGGCAGTGCGGGCCGCTTTTAAGGCAGCTAGCGAAGGTAAACAGGTAGCTGTACTCGTTCCGACGACGATTCTGGCCCAGCAGCATTATTATACCTTTAGCGACCGGATGGCTGATTATCCTATTAAGGTTGAAATGTTAAGCCGGTTTAAAACCGAGCTGGAGCAGGAAAAGATTATTAAGGAATTGGCTTTAGGAAAAATTGATGTTGTTATCGGTACGCATCGCTTGTTGCAGAATGACATCAAATTCAATAATCTAGGTTTATTAGTGATAGATGAAGAACAGCGTTTTGGTGTTGCCCATAAAGAAAAGATAAAGAGAATCCGGGAATTAGTCGATGTTTTAACCTTAACTGCCACCCCGATACCCCGCACCCTTTATATGTCCCTGACCGGAATCAGGGATTTAAGTATTATCGAAACGCCTCCCCGGGATAGGCTTCCTATTCAAACCTTTGTTCTGGAATATGACGAGAAAATAATTTCCGAAGCCATCCGGAGGGAAATCGAAAGGGAAGGACAGGTCTTTTTTGTTTTTAACCGAATTAATTATATCCACAAGGTGGCTGGCCGCATCAGGGAGCTTTTCCCTGAGGTAAAAGTGGCCATTGCCCACGGCCGGCTGAATGAAAGAGAATTAGAGGAAGTGATGTATCGCTTTATAAGCGGGGAGATTGATGTTCTGGTTTCCACGACGATTATTGAGTCTGGCTTGGATATCCCGAATGTTAACACTATTATTATCACCAATGCTCACCGCTATGGCCTGGCTGACCTTTATCAGTTGCGGGGACGGGTGGGAAGATACAAACACCGCGCCTTTGCCTATCTTTTTATTCCGGAAGGCGAAATTATCACCAGTGAGGCGATTCGCCGCCTTAAGACCATGGAGGAATTTACGGAACTGGGCGCGGGGATTAGAATTGCCATGCGTGATTTGGAAATTCGCGGCGCCGGAAATATTCTTGGGCATCAGCAGCACGGCTTTATTAGTGCCGTGGGATTTGATTTATATTGCCGCTTACTCCGGGATTGTATCCGTGAATTAAAAGGGGAGGCTCCTTTAGTTCCTCAATTAGAGACCAAGGTGAATCTGGATATGCCTGAATATATTCCAGATGAGTATATCCCGGAGGCAAGACAGAAAGTGGAAATTTATGCCAAGATTTCTTCACTTAATGCTTTAAACGAATTAAATGATTTGAAGAGAGAGCTTATTGACCGCTTTGGCCCTTTGAAAGAAGAGATAGATATACTTCTGGATTTGGCTGAGGTAAGAATGCAGGCCAATGTCTGGGGAATTGAGCAAATCTATCGGCAAAAAGAAAGGGGAATTATTAGCCTTCAGTTTCATCCCGATTATATGGCGCCGCTTGGCGAGATTGAAAAGCTGGTTAAAAGAGCCGGAACCAGACTTTCTTTTCGGCAAGATAAGGATAATCGGGTCAATCTTGAGCTAAAATGGGAAGGAAGTGAAGACAAAGCCGTATTGGCTCCTTTGAAAAAGCTCTTGCAGAAGCCTTAAGGATATGGTATTATTCAACTTTAAAGGCGATAGGTGATAGGCAATAGGTGGCAGGGCAAATGGTTAAAAAGAAACTACGAATTGCCATTACTTTAGGAGATGCGGCGGGAATTGGTCCGGAGGTAACCCTAAAAGCCCTGCTTGACCCGGGTATTCGGAAATTAGCTCGATTTGTCATTTTTGGCAATAGCCGCTATTTAGATTTTATAGCTAAGGATATCCTCCGTAAAAAGGTACATATATATGCTTTTAGTAGTATTGGGGAGATTAAAAAGTTAAAAGGTAATCTTCCGGGGATTATCGTTTTAGATTTATTTCGCTCTTTTGGAAAAGGAAGGCTGTCAGCCAAAAAAGTCAGCCGGGGTAAAATTAATAAACAAATTAGTCAAGCCGCTTTAGAATATATTCGCCGGGCGGCAAAATCAGCCCTGGCCGGAGACTTTTCGGCGGTAGTTACGGCACCGGTTAATAAAGAGGCAATCAATCGAGCCGGTTTTAAATTCTCCGGTCATACGGAATTTTTAGCCAAAATTAGTAAAGTCCGAAACTTTGCGATGATGCTTATCGGGGGCGGATGGCGGGTGATTCTGGTTACCCGGCACCTGCCCTTGAAAAAGGTAAGCAGAGAACTTTCTCAAGAAAAGATTCTTAAAACGATTAGGTTTGCTGACCTCGGGCTAAAAAAATTAGGGTTGAAGTTTCCAAGAATAGCGGTAGCGGCTTTGAATCCGCATGCCGGAGAAGGCGGCTTTCTGGGAGATGAGGAAAAAAGAATTATTACTCCGGCTATAAAAAAAGCTAAGAAAAAGGGATTTTCTGTCTTTGGCCCTTTTCCCAGCGACACCTTATTTTTGCCGGAAAATAAAAAGAGGTTTGATGCTCAGGTAGTTATGTATCATGACCAGGGTTTAATCCCCCTTAAAATGAGTGGATTTGAGGATTCAGTTAATGTCACCTGGGGATTGCCTTTTATCCGGACTTCCCCAGGACATGGTACTGCTTATGAATTAGCCGGTAAAGGCCAAGCTTCTGCCGGGAGCATGAAAGAAGCCATAAAACTGGCGGTAAAGCTGAGCAAAACATATGTCACACATAAAAGAACTAGCCGATAAATACATAATGCCTACTTACCGCCGGGAAATTGCCCTGGTTAAAGGTAAAGGTTCCTATGTTTTTGACGATACCGGTAAGGGCTATCTTGATTTTATGGCCGGGATTTCCGTAAATAACCTTGGCTATGGAAACCAGGGGATTGTCAAAGCCATAAAAAAACAGACTGGGTTACTCATCCATTCATCCAATCTATATTATAATGAGCCGCAGGCACGGCTGGCCCAATGGCTGGCCGAACATTCTTTCGGAGACAGAGTATTCTTTTGCAATAGCGGGGCGGAGGCAGTTGAGGGAGCGATAAAGCTGGCTCGGAAATTTGCGAAAGTGAAGGCAGATTCTAAATTTAAAATTGTTTCTATGGATAATTCTTTTCATGGGCGCACCTACGCCGCTTTAAGCGCTACCGGGCAGACAAAGTATCAAAAAGGGTTTGAGCCGATGCTGGAAGGATTTAGCTATATCCCCTTTAACGATTTGGAGGCGGCCGAGAAGGCTATTGATAAAGACTGTTGCGCGGTCATAGTTGAGCCCATACAAGGTGAAGGAGGGATAAACTTAACGGATTTAGAATTTCTTGAAGGTTTAAAAGGCATTTGCCATAAGGTGGAGGCGCTTTTTATTTTTGATGAAATTCAGTGCGGTATGGGACGAACAGGCAAGCTCTTTGCTTATGAGCATTACGGCATCACGCCGGATGTTATGATTCTAGCTAAAAGTTTAGGCGGCGGGCTTCCTCTGGGAGCAATAATTGCCCGGGAGGAAATAGCCCAGAGCTTTTCGCCGTCAAGCCATGCTTCGACCTTTGGAGGCAACCCGGTTAGTTGTGCGGCTGCTTTATCTTTTTGCCGGCAATTAGACGCTAAAGGATTTTTAGATGAGGTAGCCGAAAAAGGGGATTACTTTAAAAATAAATTAGAAGGCTTAAAAAACGATTTTTCTTTTATCAAAGAAATCCGCGGGCAGGGTTTAATGATTGGCTTAGAATTGGATTGTAAATGTCAGGAGCTGGTTAAGGGCTGTGCTCAAGCAGGCCTTTTGATAAATTGCACTAATGAAAATGTTGTACGGTTTTTACCGCCACTGACAGTTAGCAAAAAAGAGATAGACCAGGCAGTAAGGATTTTGAAAAAGGCGATAGGCAGTAAATAACAGGTGGTAGAGAGTAGGTAATAGGACAGGGTGGGAAGATGAAAAAGGATTTAATTTCCATAGCGGATTTATCCCAAAAAGAGATAAAGCAGATTTTTAAGTGGGCAGTGATATTCAAAGCCGGTAAGAACCGGCGTTTTAATCGTCTGCTCAGCGGAAAAAGCCTGGGTTTGATTTTTGAAAAACCCTCCAGCCGGACGCGTATATCCTTTGAAGTCGCCATGTACCAATTAGGCGGGCAAAATATTTATCTCGGTGAGGAGCAGATTCAATTGGGTAAGCGGGAAAGTGTAGCTGATGTCGCCCGGACAGTTTCTAGATATCTTAATGGGGTGGTTTTACGGACCTTTTCCCACCAGACTATTCTTACGTTTAGCCGGGCGGCCTCTATTCCGATAATAAACGGCCTTTCCGATTATTGCCATCCCTGCCAGGTCTTAGCCGATATTTTTACCTTTACTGAGCATAAAGGGGAAATTAAAGGGAAAATTGTTACCTTTATCGGTGATGGCAACAATGTGGCTTGTTCCTGGATTTGGGGGGCGGCTCAAATGGGAATAAAACTTATCCTTTCTTCGCCCAGTCAGTACCAAGTGGATGAGTCTTTGATTAAGGAGGCCGGTGAAATAGCCCGGAAGAACGGCGGGATGATTGAACTGGAGACCAATCCAGAAAAAGCCGTCCGTTCGGCGGACCTTATTTATACCGATGTCTGGGCGAGTATGGGCCAGGAGAAAGAAGCGGAAAAACGCCGGGAAGATTTTTTACCCTATCAAGTTAATGAGAAATTGGTATCATTAGCTAATTCAAATTGTTTGCTTATGCATTGTCTGCCGGCTCATCGGGGGGAGGAAATTACTGATAGTGTTATTGACGGCAAACAGTCAGTCGTCTGGGATGAGGCGGAAAACCGCCTTCATGTTCAAAAAGCCGTTCTGTATTTATTGCTGGGAAAATAATAAATGGGAAATGGTGGAAGCGAGATAACGCCCAGCCATTTTATCACACTTACGAAGTGTGATAAAAACGGGGTGTTTTCTGCTTTTAACGTGATAGCCTGATAACGAAATAACGAGATAACGGAAACAGGAGGTGCAAGATGGAAGAGAAAAAGTTAGGAATTATAACCGGGTTTATAAATAGTTTTAGCCCTTCAAGCTACGGAAAGATTGTTAAACAGAAATTTGGCCGGAGTTTTCTTTATCTTTCTATTCTCATTCTGGTTATATCGGTTTTATTGTCGGTAAAATTTACTTCTACTTTAGCTCAATTGTCCGGGGAGTTTGTTGATAAAGCTGGCGAGGAAATTTCAGAAATCCGTATTACTAACGGAGTAGTTTCTGTCCCGGTTGACCAGCCCTACATCTATAAGGTGGAAAATTATGCCTTCATTATTGATACCACCGGAGAAGTTGTTTCGTTAGATGATTATGAAGCCGGCCTTCTTCTCACTAAGAATGCCCTGCTCAGTAAAAATAATGCCAGAACGCAGAGTTATGATTTATCTCAAGTGGCGTCCTTATATATCACCCCGGAGCTTTTAAAAGAGTGGATGAAAAAAAGCGGGAAGGTTGTTTTTCCCATAATAACGGTTCTCTTGGTCATCTATTTTTTAATTGCCAAGTTTATCCAGATTTTTCTTTTTAGTTTAATTTCCATGCTGGCTAATAATCTTAAGAAGAAGAACTTAAGTTATTCCCAACTTTTGAATATTGGCCTTTACGCTTTAACGCTACCGACGGTGCTGGCGGTTATTGTGATTCTATTTAATTTTGGATTTCCTCTGTTTAGTTTAATTTACAGCCTGTTGTATATTCTCATTCTGGTTACAGCTATTGGTAAAGTACCGGCGCAAGGAGAAACTCAATGAAGAAAAAGAAGGTTCTTTTAGCCTATTCAGGCGGATTGGATACCTCGGTAGCCATCTCCTGGCTTAAAAAGAAGCGAAATCTTGATGTCGTTGCTCTTTTAGTTGACCTTGGGCAGGCTAAGAATCTGGGGGAGATTAAAAAGAAAGCTTTAAAAATTGGCGCCGTCTCCGCCTACATTGCCGACGCCAAAGAAGAATTTTTAAGCCAATATGTCTATCCGGCCCTTAAAGCCGGGGCGGTTTATGAAGGGAAATACTTTCTGGCTACCGCTTTAGGACGTCCCTTAATCGCTAAAAAACTTGTTGAAGTGGCTCATCAAGAAAAAGCCAGTTTAGTGGCTCACGGCTGTACCGGCAAGGGAAATGACCAGGTGCGCTTTGAGGTTTCTTTGATGGCTTTAAACCCAAAACTAAAGGTAATTGCCCCCCTTCGGGAATGGTCACTTAAGTCTCGAGAGGCGGCTATGAGTTATGCTAAAAAGCATAAAATTCCCATTGAACAGACAAAGAAATCCCCTTATAGCATTGACCAGAATCTCTGGGGGACCAGCATTGAGTGCGGCCTTTTGGAAGATCCGGCCCAGGCTCCTCCCGAAGGAGCCTATCGACTGACCCGTTCTTTGTTAGAGGCTGACGATAAAGCGGAAACAGTGGACATAGAATTTAAAGAGGGCCTGCCGGTAAAACTGAATAAGGAAAAAATTGCTGCGGTAAAACTGGTATCAATGCTTAATACCCTCGGCGGAAAACACGGTATTGGACGGACTGATTTGGTTGAGAATCGCCTGGTAGGGATAAAATCCCGGGAGATTTATGAGGCGCCAGCGGCAGCAATTCTTTATACGGCTCATCGGGCTTTAGAAGAATTAACGCTGGATCGGGAAACCTTTCATTTTAAAGAGAAGCTCTCTTTGAAATATGCCGAACTGGTTTATTACGGCTGGTGGTTTTCGCCTTTGAAAAAAGCGATAGATGCCTTTATTAATACCGCTCAGAAAAAAGTGAGCGGTGTAGTTAAATTGAAGCTCTATAAAGGGAACTGCCAGATTCTCAGCCGTAAGTCCCCTTTCAGTCTTTACAAAAAGAGTTTAGCCACCTATGAAAAAGGAGATGCCTTTGACCAGAGCCTGGCCGAAGGCTTTATCAAGCTCTGGGGACTGCCGCTAAAGGTTCAGGCAGAAGGGAAAAAGTTATAAGTATCAAAAAAAATCCTCCCGCCTATTTTTTATCGCGGGAGACGCTGATAGTTTATTGAAGGAGGCAGAAGATGAAACTTTGGGGAGGACGATTCAAGAAAGAGACCCATCCAAAGGCAGAAAAATTTCTCTCTTCAATTTCTTTTGACCAGCGGTTATATGCTGAAGATATCGAGGGAAGTATTGCCCAGGCTAAAATGTTAGCTAAAGTTGAGATTATTTCCGAAGAAGAAAAAGAAACGATTGTCAAAGGGTTAGAGGAAATAAAAGAAGAGATAGAAAAGGGCAAGCTCAAGTTTTCTGGCGAGGAGGATATTCATCTGGCCATTGAAGAGCACCTGACCAAAAAGATTGGCGAAGCCGCCGGTAAGCTTCATACTGCCCGCAGCCGAAACGACCAGGTGGCTTTGGATATGCGCCTATTCTTACGCCGGAAAATAAAGGATATTTTGGCTTTGCTGGTTACTTTTCAGCAGGTAATCTTGGGACAGGCGGAAAAAAACATTCAGGTGATTATGCCCGGGTTTACCCATCTTCAGCATGCCCAGCCGATTCTTTTTTCGCATCACCTCTTAAGTTATTTTTACATGTTAGAGCGCGATAAGAAACGCCTGGAAGGTTGTTTGGAACGGGTAAATGTCTTACCCCTGGGTTCAGGGGCAATAGGAGGTACCTCTCTTCCTATTGACCGACAGTATCTGGCTAATCTATTGGATTTTCCGAAAGTTTCTCCCCATTCCGTTGATGCCGTTAGCGACCGGGACTTTATTATTGAATTTATTGCTGCCTCTTCCATTATCGCCATGCATCTTTCCCGTTTTAGTGAGGAGTTGATTCTCTGGTCAAGCACAGAATTTGACTTTGTCTCTATCGGAGAGGATTTCTGTACTGGGAGCAGTCTGATGCCCCAGAAGAAAAATCCTGATGTCGCCGAAGTCATCCGGGGGAAAACAGCTCGTATCTATGGCGACCTGATTCAGATTCTTGTCCTTTTAAAGGGACTGCCCCTTGCCTATAACCGCGATATGCAGGAGGATAAAACTTCACTTTTCGACTGCGTGGATAATATAGAAGAGATGCTTTCTATTTTTTCTGAGATGCTTAAAAGCCTCTCGGTGAATAAAGAGAAAATGGAGTTTGAGGCGGCCCGAGGGTATCTCTTGGCTACCGATTTAGTCGAATACCTGGTTAAAAAAGGTGTTCCTTTCCGCGAGGCCCATATCTCGGTGGGAAAACTGGTGCAGTTTGCCGAAGAAAAGAAAAAGCTACTTGAAAAATTGACCCTGGAGGAATTAAAAGCCTTTTCTTATAAGTTTGAAAGTGATGTTTACCAGGTTATGAACTTAACTGTTTCGGTTAACTCTAAAAAATCATTTGGGGGGACCGCCCCGGAAAATGTGAAAAAGATGATTCACCAAGCCCGGGAACAACTCCGGAATGCTGGATAGTAAATGGGGATAACGAAAACCCCGCCATTTTATCACACTTACGAAGTGTGATAAAATGGGATATTTTCTGCTTTTAACGAGATAACGGAATAACGAGAAAAGAAAGGATTAGTTTAATTGGCGCAAAAATACATTATTTTGCGTAATTTAAATTTTGCAATTTTAGAGGTGTTTTTATGAATATGAAAAGGTTAATATCGTCTTTATTGTTTTTAAATATACTGTTTGTTTTTCAGTTTTCTCTTTATGCTCAAGATTATAATTGTCAACGGTATCAGTTGTTTGAAACAGCACATAAATATCATAATGATAAACATAAAATATTTTTAATAGACACTCAAACTGGTAAAGTTTGGTATCTCTTTATTTCTGGGGGGCGGTATTTTTGGGAACCTACCAAGTTTATAAAAGAATCAACTGAAAAAGAGCAATAAAAACCAATAAGTG
>Ga0180431_10009633_pt1 | contig 10859 bp, 3 predicted proteins | sample SS_ome_11_FD_132459 | JGI IMG/M metagenome (GOLD analysis project Ga0180431, IMG submission 132459) | Hypersaline lake sediment archaeal communities from the Salton Sea, California, USA - SS_1_MS_1 metaG | ecosystem: Environmental > Aquatic > Non-marine Saline and Alkaline > Hypersaline >...
ATGACCAGAAGCGGTGTCATGAGCTCTTGCTCTTGCGGCGTCAGCTGATCCCGGGTGAGCGCGTCGAGCGCCTTCTCCTGCTCGGGCAGATCCGCCGGGGCTTCGAGCCGCAGCTCGGCCCGGCGGATGAGCCGCGCTTCCGCCATGCGCGCGTCCAGGAGCCCGCGCAGGAGACCGAGGGCGAGCTCGGCGCCGTGGCCGTCGAGATCGACGGCCACCGGGACGCTCCACGGATTGCGCGCAAAGCGCGCCGCCCACTCGGCCACCGCTCCCGTCACCACCAGGGCGAAGCGGGCCCGGCCGTTGCCGTGAGCTCCCTCGGTGATCTCCCAGCGTAGGCGCTCGATCTCCCGGCTCGAGCGGATGAGACGCCGCACCGCCAGCGCGTCGACGCCGGGATGCTTGTCGAGCTCTTCCATGCGCGCGAGCACCTCCGGCAGGTTTCCGGGATGCTGCGGGATCTTTGCCAGGGCCTCGTCGAGGGTTTCGAGGTCCTCGACCGGAACCGCCCGGACCACGGTGCCGCGCACCCCTTCGCGCAGGCTCTGCGCCAGCTTCTCCAACGCTTCCCCGTGACTCAGCAGACGGCGCTGCATGTGGTACTCGACGATCGCCGCCACCTGGCGCACGGCCAGCCGCTCTCCCGAACCGGGCTCGGCACCGTCACCGCCGGCGAGCGAGAACAGGCAGTGCCGCGACATCAGGATCGCCGGCAGGGTCCCCACCTCCTCGAGCTCGCCGGCCCGGGCAATCGTCGGACCCGGCGTGTCGGGGAGCTCCTCCCAGGCCCGCCAGAGCGCGCGCAGCGCATCGACCGCCTCGCCGGTCTGGGGCTCGATCGCGACCGCGTCTTCCGGACAGACCTCGGCACAGATGCCGCACCCCTGGCAAGCCTGGGGGTTGACGGCCAGCATCACGAGCTCTCCGGAGCCCTTGTTCTCGGCGTGCGGCTGGTGAAAGAAGAGATCGGTTACCGCGAACGGGAGCGCGCCGATCTCGGCGGCGATCGCGGCCACGGCCTCCCGGAAGGGCTCTTCGGCGCCTTCGAGTTGCATCTTCTCGTAGAGCCAGGTCCCGGCCTCCTCGACGAGCTCGGAGGTCACCGTCCGGGCCTCGGCCTTGGCCAGCTGGCCGTCGATGCGCGAGGCGAGCTGACGGTGCGCGCGGCGTAGCTTGGCCACCACCGGATGGGGCTCGGTCGCGGCCCGGGCGGCGGCGCGATCAGCGGCGATGTCAAGCAACGCGGCGGTGCTGACGGCTACCGAAGCGATGGCCGAGTCGGGACACGCGGTCCAGCATTTGCCGCAACCGGTGCAGGCGGCCGCGTCGATGCGCGGGATCCGCTCGCGCCCGGCGGTCATGTCGTGGAAGGTCGCGGTCGACGACGGCACCGCGCCGAGCGCCAGGTAGGGATCCGGAACCACCTGCGGCGGGCTCTCGCCGGTCCCGAGGCGCGGCTGGATGAGCTCGCCCCAGAAACGCGCGACGTTGTCGTAGGTCGTGCCGGCCTTGGCGAAACGCCGGACCGCCATCGGCAGCTCCGGCTCGGCAGCGCGTGGCGCCGGCTCAGCCGGCTTCTCTTGATCGCGCGCCGTCACCGCAAAGGTAGAGCGTTCGAGCTCGGGATACTCCCGCCGGAGGCGATGGACGAGGGCCTCCCGCCGGGGATACCCGGCCGCGCCCGCGGCTTCCCCCGTCGGCGGAGCCACGCCGAGCCAGACCTTGGGTCGCGCCTCGTCGCCCCGGAGCATGTTGCGGCAGAGCGCCTCGATCTCCGCAGCGGTGAGCGGCGCCCGATAGATCGCCGAGCAAAGCTGCGGTGAACGCGGGCCGTCCACGGGCAGGATCGCCCGGATCTTCTCCTGCAGGGGCGGGCCCTCGGCCAGCGCGTCGTCCGCGGCCTCGAGCACCGTCACCCCCTTCACCCCGGTCAGGGCCTCGCGAATTTCGTCGGCGGGGAAGGGTCGCAGCCAGGTGAGGCCGAGCACCCCGATCTTCATCTCCCTGCCCGAACGCAGTTCATCGGCCACCGCGGCGGCCAGCCCGACGGCCGCGCCCCGCGCCACGATCGCGTACTCGGCCCCGTCGAGGCCGTGGCAGTGGACGAAGCTGAGCGCTCGGCCGGTGGCCGCCGACAGGATGGCCATGGCTTCCTCGGCGATCTCGCCGACCGGTTCGGCGAAAAACAGTTGCTGCCCGGCCAGGGCCGCGACGAGCTCGCTGCCTTCCGGGGGCAGGCCGTGGGCAGTCGGGCGGTCGACGTCGAACCAGCGCGGTACCCGGCGGCGGTGATCGCCGAACAAGAGCTTCTGGGCCGGGGTGGGGCTCGCGATCTCGGCGTGCGGATCGCCGAGGAAGCGGCGGATCAGCTCGGGCTCGGGGAGGAGCAGATCCTGCTCCGTGTCGTCGTCGAGCGCGACGATGCCCGGCACCAGGGCGAGCTCGGCGACCACCCGCGCCACCAGGGTCAGGTCCACCGCCTCCTGGGCGTTGCGCGCCAGGGTCAGGAACGCGCCGGTATCGGCGAGGGCGTGGTAGTCGCCGTGTCCCCGGGCGGTGGGGACGGCGCTCGGAAAGGTGGCGTGGGCGACCAGGGGAAGGCGCCGCCGCGCTGCCGAGCGCAGGGCTCCATGGATCTCGCCGAGCTCCTCACCGCCGAGGAGCACCGCGGTCCGCAAGCCGGCGAAGGCCATGCCGCCGGCGCCGGCCAGGGCCTCGCACGGCCTCTTCGCATCGGTAGTGGCCAGAAGCCTGCCGAAGGCGTTGGCGGCGTCCGGCGGAGGGTTCGTATTCGCAAGATCGCCGGTGGTCCTCAGGCGGCAGATCGCTTCCGCGACCCGCGCCTCGGTCGCGACGACCGCTGCCGCGCCGCTCGTCCGCCTCGGCTCGCCGGGGAACTCGGGCGGTTTCTTCTCGGGGCCGCCTCGGAAGAGTCCGCGCAGCCATCCGGTCGGTCCACTTGGCCTCTCACCCATGACGTCCTCGTCTCCGGATCGGACTTCCTATTGGACTTGCTGTGGCTGGAACTGCTTGCCCTCGACCCATTGGATGGCGCCGGTGGGGCAGCGGAAGGTGCACTTCTCGGTGGTGCGGGCCGGATCCTTGATCACCGGCAGGTCGCCTTCCATCACCACCGCGTCCTCCTCGGAGTCCATGGCGCAGCGCCCGCAGGCGTCGCAGGTCACCAGGCACATGGCCCGGGCCGCATCGCCGGCGAGCGGGTTGCTGCATTGGACGATCAGCTTGTGCGAGATCGGCTCGATGGTGAACAGATGAAGCGGACAGGCGTCGACGCAGTCGCCGCAGGCGGTGCATTTGTCGACGTCGACCACCGGCAGGTTCTCGTCGTTCATATGGATGGCGTCGAAGTCGCAGACCTCTTCGCAATCCGCCAGTCCGAGGCAACCCCAGGGGCAGGCACGGCCGCCGCCGTTGACCACGAAGGCGGCGCGGCAGGTGCCCAGTCCGCGGTACTCGGCGAGCTGGCGCACCGAGGACTTGCCCCCGGCGCAGTGTAGGCGCGCCACCCGTTTTTCCTGGAATCCGGCATCGACGCCGAGGAACTCGGCGATCTCGGCGATCATCTCGGCCGAGCAGTTGGTGCATTTGCCCGGGGGGATCTCCCCGGCGATCAGCTTTTCGGCGAAGACGTGACAGCCCGGCTCGCCGCAGGCGCCGCAGTTGGTGCCCGGCAACATCTCATCGACCACTTCCAGGCGCGGATCTTCATAAACCCTGAGAAAACGATCCGCGAACGCCAGGATGACGCCGAAGGTTCCCGACACCCCCAGCATGATGCTGCCCGCCACAAAGATTTCGTTCATCGGTTGCTACTCCCTCGCCAAGGATCTGATCGCGACGACCCGGTCCCCGGCGATCCTTTCTCGTTCCCCCGGGATGCAAAGCAAAGGATCGGTTCTCCACCGCATCAGTTAAACCTCGCCGCCTTGGCGATCAGCTCTTCGGTCGCCGTTTCGTCGTCGGGCCGGGGGCGCCCGGGGTGAATGCACCGGGAGGGGCACTTCTCGGCCGCGGTGACCAGCTGCTGAAAGGTACCGGCCGTGGGGTCGGCGATGTGTGCCTGTTTGTTTTCGTCGTACCTGAAGAGCCGATTGTTGATGTTGATGCAGTCGTTGCAGGCGCTGCACAGCTCCGTCTCGATAAACGGCTCGTCGAACGAAACCGCTTCTTCTTCCTCTTCCTCTTTTCCCGGCTCTTCGACAACCGCTTCGGCCTCCGGCGGGGCCACGGCGGGCGCGGCGACGGGGGCCGGTGCCGCGGCGGGAACGGCGGCCGGCGGCGCGGCCCCCAGATCCATCAGCACCGCGACCAGTTTTTCCATCGCCTCGCCGGCGGTCTCGTTGCGTACCTGGTCGAGCTCGGCGGCATGGGCGGTCTCGAGCTCGCGCCTGGCCTCCTCGGCCTCGGCCAGGGCATCGCGGCGCGCGGTCTCCGCGGCCCGGCGCGCATACTCGTTGTCGGCGCCGGCCAGCTCCTGGAGGATGTGCCAGGCGCGCATGCGGTCGTGACAGGCAAAGGCCAGCTCGCGCGTCATCACCGCCCGGGCGAGCATGCCCTGCTCGTCCTCCACCCAGATGAAGGGCAGCAGGTTGGGACGCTGGTCAGGCGCGGCGTCCAGGTAGGCGGCGATCTCGATCTGCTCCTCGCTCCACGCTTCCCGGGGGATTACCCGCAGGTGCGCGCGATACGCCGGATCGAGGGCCGCGACGTGCGCAAAGGTGAAGGCGGTCTCCAGCTCTTCGGCGCTCTCGGAGTCGTCGAGATAGGCCAGGTGATGGATCGGCCAGACCCGTTCGGGCTCGGGATTGGCCTCCAGGTCGAAGCGATCGGCCCAGTCGCCGCCGGCCTCCGGGTCGTAGCGGAAACACGGCGTGGCCCGCCCTTCCTGCGCTGTGGCCACCTGCAGCAACGTCGAGATCGGCGCCGACCACGAGGGCACGGCGACCACGGCCACCGCCGGACGCAGGGCCTGAACCATATCCCGTAAGCCGTTCAAAAGATGGATCGGCCGGGCCAGCGTGGACTGGACGACGAAGGCCTCGCGGTGCGCCACCGCCAGGTATCCCAAGCCGGGATGGTAGCTGCTCAGCACTTCCCAGGTCTCCCGGCTGCGCGGTCCGGTCGCGTTCTCGGTGATCAGGACCCGGACCGGCCGGCCGGAGAGCAGGAGCTCGGAAAAGCTCGCCAGGGGGCCTCCCAGCAGCCGCTCGCAGCTCTCCAGGACCACTACCGGCGGCACCAGCCGAAGCTCCTCGGCGGTGAAGCCCTGCCAGTCGAAGCGCGCCAGCATCTCGTCGTGGAGCTCGGGGTTGTAGCCTTCCTGGATCTCCAACCGCGCCACCCGCACGGCGCGCAACACCTCGACCAGCTCGGCGGTGAAGCCGTCGAAAAGCCCCACGGCCACGCCCAGGCTGTCGGCATGCTCCACCACCCGCGCCGACGGCAGCTCGAGGCCCTCGGGCAGGAGTCCGGGGTGGACCAGCACGAACTCCGCTTCTGCGGGCGTCTGGTCGCAGTAGCGCTTGAGGGTCGCCAGGGTGCGCTCGATCCGCGTCCGGCGCTCGGCCGTCTGGCGGTGGGTACCGCGATGGGCGGGCATGCTCTCAGCCAGCTTCGGCAGGTCGATGAACGCGCCGCCAGCGCCCAAGGTGGCGGAAAACGTCTCCGCCGAGGTGCCCTCGGGACCGCGGCTGGCATCGATCTGCAGCAGCTCCGCCAATCCCTTGATCAGCGATTTCACCTCGGCGACGAAGGTCTCGATCCGGTGCTTGCGATCCTGGTGCACGGCGGTGGCACAGAGGGTCAGAAGCGTCCGCTCGCCGAGGCCGAAGAGCGTACCGGACCCCGGCAGGTGGGCCTTGAGCAACGCGATCTCTTCCTCCAGGGCCGCGGCTCCGGCCTCGCTGAGGTCGAACTCGCGGGTAAACGCGGACCAGACCTCCTCCAGGACGCTGGCGAGCGGCGCATGGTCGCCCCGGCTCTCCACCACCCAGCCGGCCGCCTGCGCCATCCGGGCGACGTTCTCGCGCAGCATCGGCGCCTGCTGCCCGCTTGCCGCCAGCTCCTCCAGGGCCGCGGAGACCAGGGACCCGAGCCCGGCGGCCTGGGCTGGCGCTTCGCCATCCCCGGGCACGACCAGCGGATATTCCCGCCACAGGCGATCCTGCTCCATGAGCGGCGCCATGACCGCGGGCTCCAGCGGCAGGGCCGGGAAGGGCTCGGCCGCGGAGTAGCCCCCCTGGCCGGTGAGGTGAAAGTGGTGCAGTGCCTCGCGCCATTCGCTGACGGGCTCGCCCTCCGCGGCCGCCGGCATGCGCGGCATCCGCCGCGGGGGCCGGAAATCGACCTCGGTCCGCACCGCGGCTTCCATCGCCGTCGGCACCACCGGCTTGAGAGCATCGGCGCCATCGCGCAGCAGCAGCTCTTCCCGGGGGGTCTGCGGCCTCCCCTCGGCGCGAATTTCCTCGGCCGATGCCTGGTCGACGATCGCCGCCACCAGCTTTTTTCCCGCCGCTTCTTCTCCGAGCCATCCCGGCAGCGACCCGGCGCTCGCCAGCAGGGCGCCGCACAAGGCCGTGCGGAGGACGTCGGGCGTCTCGGCCTCATAGCCCGAGCCGGCGGAGGCGACGGCGGCATGAACCGCCGAGGCATCGATCCATTGGAGATGAAGCTCGCGGTCGGTGATCAGTTTGCGCTGGGCGTCGGAGAGGCTGCTCCACACCGCCTCGGGGGACTCGGCGCGGGCGGCGAGCAGCACGGTTCCCCCCTTGCGAACCCGCCGCGCCGGTCCTTCGACGCTGAACAGCGTCGCCTTGGCGACGAACAGAAGATCGAAGCTTGCGGGAGGTGTGGGGTCGGGCTCGCCACGGCCGACGACCAGCGTCGAGGCGCGCGAGAAACCGGGCTCGGGACGATCGATCCACAGCGTCTTGAGGCGTCCGAGCAAGGCGGCGACATCGAGCAGGAAGCCCTGGCTCCAGGCGCCGGCGGGCAGGGCCCCGAGGACGAACCGATCTTCGGAGCTCAGTACCGGCTCGGCGGCATCCGCCGCGGTCTGGTCCGCGGCGGGCGCCAGGCCGAAGGCGGCGCGCACCCGCGCCGAGAGCTCCTCCGCGCCCTCGCCGGAGTACGGGATGGCGCAGACGTTCTCAGGCGTCGCCGTCGCCAGCGCGGCGCGCACCTCGCCCAAGAGCGTACACTCCTGAGCGGCCGGCAGCGGCTCGATCACGGCGATCTTCTGCCGGGGATCGAGAAGGCGCGCCAGCTCCTCCTGGGGAAAGGGCCGCAGCAGGGCGACGCTCACCAGGGCGCACGCGACTCCCTCGCCGCGCAGGGCCTGGGCGAGAATCCGGGCTTCGGCGCAGGCCGCGCCGGCGGTCACCAGCACGTATTCCGCACCCTCCCCCTGGTCGACGTCGACCGCCCGGCAGCTGCGGCCGGTACGCGCGGACACGGCCTCGAACGTCTCCAGGGCAACGGCCAACGCGGTCTCCGGCTCGCCGGTGGTCGAGTCCCCGTCTTCGCCGAGAAGATCGCGACAGATTTCGCGGCTCGGGATGTGCACCAGGTGCAGGCCATCGGCGGTACGGCGATCGACCGTGCAGATTCCCGGCATCTGCAGCCGGGCCGCCAGGCGATGGGCGACGAGACAGTGATCCACCGCATCCTGCGCGGTGGCGGCCACGAGCTCGAAGCCGGCCTGGTGGCTCGCGACCGGCTGCTCGACGCGGATCCGATGATCGACCCAGGGCGCCGCGGTCGCCGCGCCGGCGCCAGACCCCGCCGGAGCGCCGTTCGACGGCAACAGGGTGGCGGCGCGGTGACCTGCCAGGGCAAGCCCCTCGGCGACGGCCCGGGAACGGACCGCCCCGGCGTCGCAGATCAGATGCTCGGTGGTATTGACGAGCTTGCGGCCGCTGCGGGCCACCAACCGGCCGGCCATCTCAAAGGCCGCATGTCGGGTGGATCCCGCCGCCGAGTCGTCGTTGCCGGCTTGGGTACTCTCCGAATGATGGATGACGGTGTTGGTTGCGTTCACTGCGCTCTGGGTGCCCACGGCTATTTCCTCAATCGCCGAACGGTTCTGCTTGCTAGACAATGGCGGCCGGACGCCTAAACGCGAAACCGATCGATCTCGGCCTGCGCCGCCGCCGCCTTGGCCTCGGCGCTCATGCCCATGCCCACGACCGAGTCGTGGTCGTAACGCGCGGCCTGGGGATTGCGGTAGAAGATTCCGATCGGGACCACGTCGCGGCGGGTCGCCAGCGCGAAGCCGGTCGCGAGATCGCTCGGGTCGTGCTCGTACTGGTTCTTGAACACCCGGCGGACCACGTCGTCGGCGGGGATGCCGTCGGCATGGGTCAGCAGCAGGACTCTGGAGGGATCGTCCTGCAGGATCGCGCAGACCTCGGGAGTAAAGTGCGGGCAGCGCTGGACGATGCGGATGAACGCAAACCCGGGATGATGATGCGCCTCCTTGATGGTGGCGTAGAGGTGGGCCGGGTTCCAGTCCACGGTCTGGGCGACGAACGAGACGTTGGTGATGCCCAGCATCACCGAGACCGGATTGAACGAGTCCAGCAGAACCCCGTGCGGATGGGTGTTCGAGAACTTGCCCTTGCCGGTGGTGGGCGAGGTCTGCATCTTGGTCAGGCCGTAGATGTTGTTGTCGAACATCATCACGGCCATGTTCATGTTGTAGCGGGTGGCGTGGATCCAGTGCGAGGTGCCGATGGCGCAGCAGTCGCCGTCGCCGGTGGCCACGAAGATGTGCACGTCCGGACGCCGGGCACGGATGCCGCAGGCCACCGGCAACGCCCGGCCGTGCAGACCGTGGAAGCCGTAGGTCTTCATGTAATGGGGAAAACGGCTGGAGCAACCGATGCCGGAGACGACCACGGTCTTCTCCGGAAGCAGCTGCTCGTCGCGGGCGAGGCGCTGGACCGCGGTCAGGATGGCATGATCGCCGCATCCCGGGCACCACCGCGGAACCCGGCCCTGGTAGTCCTCGAGCACGAAATGCCGTGGTTGCGGTTCGGGGATCCAATCTTGTTTCAGTCCGTACATCGCTAACTCCTATCTCTGGGAAACCGCGTCGCTCTGCTCGTCGCTACGGCCCGCGCAGCGGGCACGGTTCCGCAAGGCGTTCGGCGTTCGCTCCTACATCCCCAGCCGCTGCCGGAGCCATTTCTCGATCCGGTCCGGCGACAGGGGAATGCCGGGTACCCGGCTCCAGCAGTCGACGTCGACCAGGGTGGCCGAACGCAGCAGGGTGGCGAGCTGGGCGTAACGGCGGCCTTCGCTGCCGTAGTACTCGTCGCCGGCCTCGTCGCTATAGTTGATCTCCACCGTCATCACCTTGTTGAAGCGGCTGAAGATCTCCGTCAGACCGGGCTCGAGCGGGGAGAGGAAGCGCAGGGTAATGACTGAGACCTTGGTGCCCTCGCGGCGGAGCTTGGCGGCGGCCTCCTCGACCGCGCCCCGGGTCGAGCCCCAGCAGACCACCAGCAGGTCGCCTTCCGGATCGCCGAAGATCTCGGGCGGTTTGAGGGTGCGCCTGACCGTCGCCAGCTTGCGGCTGCGCCGTTCCATGGCTCGCTGGTTGATCTCCGAGACGTAGGCCACGCGGCTCTCCTCGTCGTGGGCCAGCCCGGTAAGGGTGTACATGCCGTCGCGCTGGCCGACGATCGGACGCGGTGACAGGCCGGTCACCGGATCCCAGTCGTAGGGCGGCACCGCCGGGTCCCAATCGCTCTGATCGATCGGCGGGCTCATCCACTCCTCCTTGACCACCGGCCGCGGGAAGCGCGTCTGGCCGGTGGCCAGGTTGGCGTCGGTGAGCAGGATGACCGGGAGGCGGAAGGTCTCCGCCAGCTTGCGCGCCGTGACCACGAAGTGGAGGCACTCGGCGATGGTCGAGGCGGCCATGACGATCTTGGGCGCGTCGCCGGGCTGGCCGAAGGCCGAGGCCAGGAGATCGCCCTGCTCGACCCGGGTCGGCAGCCCCGTCGACGGCCCGCCGCGCTGCACCACGACGATCACCAGCGGCAGCTCGGCCATCACCGCGAGAGCGATGAACTCGGTCTTGAGCGCCAGGCCCGGACCCGAGGTCACGGTCACCGGCGTCTTGCCGGCATAGGAGACGCCGATGGCGAAGCCGATCGCAGCGATCTCGTCTTCCGCCTGGTGAATGAAGCCCCCGACCTTGGGGTAGGCGCTGGCCAGGTAGTGGGAGACCGAGGTCGCCGGGGTGATCGGATACATCGAGCAGATCTCGATGCCGGCGGCCATGATCCCCTCGGCCACCGCCCGGTTGCCGCTCATCACCACCATCGGCTCGGCAGACTCCTTGACCGGGACCCGAAAACGCACCGGGACGTGCTCCTCGGCATACTTGACTCCGGCGTCGATGAGGTGGAGGTTGGCCTGGACCACCTTCTCGCCCTTACGCCGGAATTTCTGCTCGATCTCGCCCAGGATGCGCTCGTGATCGCGCTCGTAGATGGCGCAGATCATCCCCAGGGCCCACATGTTCTTGCCCCGCCGGGCGTCGGAGACGATCTTCAGGCACTCCTCCTCCATCGGCACCTCGTAGACCACATAGCCGCGCTCCTTGAAGTCCGCGACCGCGTCGACGTACTGCCGGCGGATCGTGGGATCGTCGTCGGTGGCCCACTTACTTTCCAGGAAAATGATGGTGCCGGGGCCCAGGGCGCCGGCGTCGATGCGGCTGTAGGGCACCTGGTCGTTGAAGGCCACCACCACGTCGGCGATCTCGCCCATGTTGGTCACCTGCTCGGTGCCGATGCGGATGCGGTTGCCGCTCGCCCCCGCGCTCG
>Ga0180431_10009634_pt1 | contig 10858 bp, 8 predicted proteins | sample SS_ome_11_FD_132459 | JGI IMG/M metagenome (GOLD analysis project Ga0180431, IMG submission 132459) | Hypersaline lake sediment archaeal communities from the Salton Sea, California, USA - SS_1_MS_1 metaG | ecosystem: Environmental > Aquatic > Non-marine Saline and Alkaline > Hypersaline >...
GCGAAGCCCCTGCTGATCAGGCCGTGGCTGGCCACCAGCGAGTGCACCCGGAAGCTGAACGACCCCACCGTGGCGTTCTTGTCGGCCGTGGCCGTCAGCACCGCCGAGTCGCTGCTGTTGGCCTGGAATACCTTGAAGAAGTCGGACTCGCCGAAGCCCTCGGCCGCGTTCTGCAGGGACAGGAGCTGGGCGGACAGTTGCACGAACGCCGTCCGCTCCGCCTGCAGCACGCTGATCCGCTGCTGATACAACTCCAGCGGGCGGGACTCGATGGCCATGAGCTGGTTGATGAGGTCCGCGGTCGGCAGCCCGGACACCAGCCCGGTGGAACTACTGATCCCGCTCATGAGCATCTCCTCCGGCGATCGGGGCCTGCGGGGCGTCCGGGCTCGGTGGGCGCGCCACGCTCCCCTTCCTGTTTATCGGCCAGTTGGCGATGCCCGCTGCAGGTTCGCGGTGGAGGGCGGGCCGCCGGCTCAACTGAGCAGCGACAGCACCGACTGCGGCTGGTTGTTGGCGATCTGGAGCGTGGTCTGCGTGCTCTGCACCAGGATCTGGGCCCGCGTCAGGGCGGACACTTCCTCGGCAATGTCGGCATCCCGGATGATCGACTCCGAGGAGCGCACGTTCTCCAGAGCGATCTGCTGGGAGTTGATGTTGGTTTCCAGCTGGTTCTTCTGCAGGCTGCCCAGCCGTCCCCGCAGGGTGGCCACCTGCTCGATGGACGCCGAGACGATGGCCTCGGCGGCCAGGAAGTTGCCCGCCGCCACCTCGTTGGTGTTCCCGCTGCGGATGGAGTTGAGGTAGCCCAGCACGGCGTTGCCCAGGTTGCCGGTGGAGACGGAAGGCACGCCCACGTGGATCTGCCCGTTGACGCTCACCTCCGGGCTGATCTGGTAGACGGATCCCCCGCCGGTCACGGTGAAGGTCGTCGAGCTGAGGGCCTGGCCGAACGGCTCGGTCAGGTAGAAGCGGGCGTCGAGGTTGCCGCTGCGGACGTTGACCTCCAGCCCGTCGACCTGGGCGGACTGCCCGTTGATCAGCACGCTGGCATCCAGGCCGTTGTCCTCGATGACCGTGCCGGCGTTGGGTTCGATGAAGTTCCCGTCCAGCGGCTTCACGCTCACCAGGGCGTCCGAGCCGTAGGTGGTGCTGCTCAGCCGCAGGCCGCCGGCCGAGAGGATGGCCGACACTCCCGTCACCGCGGTCAGGTTGTTCACCGCGGTCTGGATCTCCGTCAGCGTGGCCCCCGAGGCGAAGCTCAGGATCTCGCTCCCGTCGTTGCCCCGCAGCTCGATGCTCACCGCACTCGTGGTCGTGCCCACGAACGACAACTGGGCGGTCTCCGCCGAGTTGGTCACCTGCACCACCACGTTGCGCGAGGAGTTCTCGGGCACGCGCACCGCGAACAGCTCGACCGCCGCCAGGGCGTCGGTGTCCAGGCTGGAGACGCTGTAGCCCAGGTCGCCGTTGAGCAGCTTCTCCCCCGCGAACTGCGTGGTGTTGGAGATCCGGTCGATGCTGGCCAGGATGGAGTCGATCTCCTGCTGGTTGGCCTGGACCTCGTCCTCGGACAGCGCCCCCACGTTGGCCGTCGCCTGGATCAGCGAGCGCAGGTCGAGCAGCAGGGCGGACACCTCGTTGAGCGCTCCCTCGGCGGTGGAGATGAAGTTGATCGCCCGGTCGGAGTTGGTGATGGCCTGCTCAATGGAGCGGTACTCCTTGCGCAGGGTCTCCGAGACGATCAGGCCGGCCGGGTCGTCCTTGCCCCGGTTGATGCGCAGACCGGTGGCCAGGCGCTCCAGGCGGGTGTTCATGTCGGTCTGGTTTCGACGCAGCCTGCCGTTGGCAACGAGAGCGGGAACGTTGGTGTTGATGCGACTCATGGCATCCTCCCTGATAGATCGAACGCGCCAAGCCTGCGTTCGGAGTGGCACGGCCGTGTGCCAGTGGGAGCCGTCCCGGTGTCGCGCCTCGCCGGTTCCGCGTGGCATGCAGGCCCAGGCGGAACCTGTCCCGATCAGGTCGGGAAATCGCCCGGCTGCCCCAACGACCCCGAGGCCCTGCCTCTGCAGGAATCGTCAGCAGCCACCTTCGCGAGACCCGACGCCAGTGGCTCGCGCTTCTGCTCTTTCCCCTGCTAATCCTCCCGAGCCTCCGTCGTAAGGACTTCCCATGCTCAGGAGAGGCCGGATGTTATCGCCCCGGCGTCTCAAGCCGAATGTCGACGGACCACCAGCCGGGCTTTAGACAATTCGCCCTTTTTCAGCCTGCTGGCACTCTCGCCGGACGGGAACCACCCCCGCCGCAGCCCGGGAAAACGAACGCGACCCCGGCGGGCGGAGGCCCGCGGGGTCGCGAGGGAAGGCCGAGTTGCGGGCCGCGCTAGCCGAGCAGAGCGAGGACGTTCTGCGGCGAAGCGTTGGCCAACTGGAGCGTCGAGGTGGCCGACTGCACCAGGATCTGCGCCCGGGTCAGGTTGCTGGTCTCCACCGCGAAGTCCGCGTCGCGGATGGCGCTCTCGGCGGCCGCGGTGTTCTCGTAGGCGATCTCCAGCGAGTTGATCGTCGTGGTCAGCGTGTCCTTCTGGAAGGCGCCGATGCGGCCGCGCAGCGAAGACACCTGGTTGGTGGCCGCCCGGATGATCCGCTGGGCCGTGGCGAAGTTCTGGCTGGCCAGGTCGTTGCTCTCGCCCCGGCCCAGGCTGGAGAGGTAGCCGGTCACCCCGTTGCCCAGCGAGCCGGTCGAGACCGACTGCAGGCCCAGCGACTCCTGGCCCACCAGCCCCACCGTCGGCGAGATGGCAAAGACCGCGCCGCCCCCGGTGATCTCGAAGTCGGCCTGCGAGGAGCTGGACTGCATCCGGGCGAAGGCCTGCGCCATGACGATGTCGGCCGACAGCGAACCGGAACGCACCGAGGCGTTCAGCCCGTCCACCGTGGCGGCCGCACCGTTGATGGTCACCGTGCCGTTCACGCCGCGGTCCTCGGTCACGTTGGTGTTGAACGAGCCGCTCAGCACCTCCACCGAAACCAGGGCGTCGCTGCCGTAGTCGGTGCTGGTGAACTGCAGCATGGTGCCGCTGGTAACCGCCGAGACGCCGGTGAGCTGGGTCGAGCCGTTCACCGCGTTGGCCATCTGGGTGACGGTGGCGCCCGAGGCGAAGCTGAGCACCTCGGTGCCGTAGTTGCCGCGGATCTGCAGCGTGGTGGCCGTGGACAGCGAACCGCCCGTGCCCCCGCCGGTGGCGCTGACCAGCCCGAACTCCGAGGCCACGCTGATCTGGACGGTCACCGTCCGGGTCGAGCCCTCGGGGATCTTGGCGGCGTTGACCTGGACGGCGCTGATGTTCTGGTCCGAGGAGGTCGTGCCCGAGAGGGTGAAGTCGTAGTTGCCGTTGATCAGCTTGGTGCCGGCGAACTCGGTGGTGTCGGCGATCCGGTTGATCGACTGCAGGATGGTGTCGATCTGGAGCTGATTGGCCTCGACCTCCTGGTCGGACAGGCCGGCCTCGTTGGCGCTGCGGTCGATCAGGTCCTCCAGCTCCAGCAGCAGGCTGTTGAGCTCCTGGAGACCGCCCTCGGCGATGGCCACGATGTTGTTGGCCCGCTCGGCGTTGTCGATGGCGGCGTTGATGGCCACCTTCGACGAACGCAGCGCCTCCGAGGCGATCAGCCCGGAGGGATCGTCTCTGCCGGTGTTGATCCGCAGGCCGGTGCTCAGCCGTTCAAGCGCCTGGTTCAGGGATTTGTTGTTGTTGTTCAGCACCCGTGTGGCCAGGAGTGACTGAACGTTCGTGTTGATTCTGCTCATTACTCGTGCCTCCCAACGCGCCGCGAAGCGGTCGACATCGCCGTGTCCCCTAACCCCGGCTGCTGGGGACCTCGATCGACGATGTGCTTCGCGCGGTGCCCTCCGGACCGACCTGGTCCGGCGGCGGGCTCGTAACACTCGGTTGTCCACTCGTCCCGGCGTTCACCTGCGGTGTCGAGTTCGACGGACCGGGCAACATTCGCCGGTCAGACCCTCCCCCGTGGCGAGTGGCGGTCGAAGCAGGCTCGGTCTGGCCACAACCGGTTTCGCTTCAACACTGCGGAAGGGGAAAGTCAGCTTCCAAGTTCCGCAATGCACGAATCGACATTCCGATATGTCTCCTTTAAGTGTTTCGGACCGCGCCAAGGGCGTGTAGGAGGGGACGTAAGGCTATCGGAACCAGCCCCAAACCCGATAAGTTTTCGCGCTCGTGGCAGGTCGCAACAGAGGCCGTTTTTACCGGCACCTTGCCGCCGTCCGGTCTGAATAAGAGTTCCGATTTTTTTTGGCTGCCGACGGTTTGCGACGGTTCTGGGGCGTGTTCTTCCGGGTCACGGGCGCACGGCGGGACCAAAAGCGCCCGGGTCCGCGAACGACCGCAACACGGCCGGGCAACTCCGTCGGGCGCGTTCTCGGACCCTCAACCGCGGGGCCGGTCGGCGCCGCTCTCGGCGGGCACCGGTGGTCCGTCTCCGGGGAGCGGCCTGGCCCCGGCGTGGTGGCACGCCACCAGATGGCCCGGGGTACCCGGCGGGTGGTGAAGCAACACCGGCTGGCGGTGCAGGCATTCCGGGGTGGCCTCCGGACAGCGGGGTTGAAAAACGCAACCCCCGGGCGGCTCGGGGCCGACGGCGGGCCCGGGCGGGGGCCGGCGGCGCGGTTCCGGGCGCAGGCGGGGCACGGCGGCCAGCAGGCAGCGCGTGTAGGGATGGAGCGGCCGGGCGTAGACCTCCTCCGCCGGGCCGCTCTCCACGATCCGCCCCCGGTACATGACCGCCAGCTCCTGAACGAAGCGCCGAACCACCGCCAGGTCGTGAGCGACGAACAGGTAGCCCAGCTCCGAGTCGCACTGAAGATCGGACAGCAACCCCAGGATCTGGGCCTGCACCGAGACGTCCAGCGCCGACACCGGCTCGTCGCAGACGAGGAAACACGGCTCCAGGGCCAGCGCCCGGGCGATTCCGATTCGCTGGCACTGGCCGCCGGAGAACTCGTGGGGGTATCGGTTCCGGTCGTCGGCTGCCAGCCCGACGCGCTCCAGCAGCTCCACGACACGCTCGTCCCGGCGGCGGCCGCGGGCCAGACGGTGTATCCGCAGTCCCTCGCCGACGATGGCTCCCGCCGTCATACGGGGGTTCAGGCTGCCCAGGGGGTCCTGGAACACGAGCTGGGCACTGCGTCGGAACCGCCGCAGCCCGGCCCCCCGCAGGGCGAGCACATCGGCCCCCTCGAAGGACACCCGCCCGCCGGCCACGGCGACGAGGCGCAGGATCGCCCGGCCGACGGTGGTCTTTCCACAGCCGCTCTCCCCGACCAGCCCGAGTGTCCGCCCGCGACACACGTCGAAGCTCACGCCGTCCACGGCCCGAACACAGGTCCGGGCGACACCGAGCCGGCGACGGGGCCCGGCGAAACGGACGTGCAGGTCCCGGACTTCGAGCAGCTTCGGGGGCTGAGCGGCCAATTCGGACCTCTCAAAGCTGGTGTGGTGTCTCAGAGAACCGTCACTTCTTACGATCGTGGCAGTCGCCCGGCGTCGACAACGCGCCGGCTCCGCGCGAACCGCAGTCCCCGGCCCGGTACGGTGGCGCATTCAGGTGCCAAGATACCGGTTCCCTCCGCCGCGAGGCGTATGATGCAGGGATCCGGGGACGGATGCCTGCATCATACGCCGCGCGGCGGCTGGCCGGAAACAGCCCGCACCCCCGGGCGACAACCCAGGGGCGGCACGGACCCGGGTGGAGCGCCGGGCGACGCCGCCCACCCGCGGACGGCGGGCGGGTGTGTTGGCCACACCCGTCCGCCGGGTTTGCGAGCGGTACTCGCCAATCTTCGAGTGTTGGATCGCACCCGGCGCCGGCACGGCAGGCACGCCGGGTTCATGGGGGAATCGCGGGAGACCGAGCCCGGTGGCCGTCAGCACCCGCCGCGGCGGGAGGGGACGACCACGGCGCCCGTCAAGGTCGCGACAGGAGTCGCCCGCCGGCGAGGTGTCTCGTCAGCCCGGCGCCGATCGCGCCGCGACCAGACCCTTTCCCGAGCGAGGTCGGGAGCCGAGCCGCACAACCGCACGCCCTCAGCCCTTGGCCTGCTGGGCGTCGCCAGTCGCGACCTCGTTATAACCTCTTGTTAGAGACCTTCGACAAGCTCGGCGAGGTAGTCGCCGAGGTCGATGTCGTCGTCCTTGTCGAGGTCATCGGCCCTTTCGTCCAGGTTGCTCGCCACGTCGCGAAGCACGTTGGCCTGGCAACTCGCGAAGTTGTACAGGCTTAACAACGGCAGGACAGCGAGTATACGCCATGGACGCCTGCTGCGTCGTGTCATGGTCGAAATCTCCACCGCTTTGGGAGATCGTGTCGCGGGTTCGCGATCGCCCCCACGCCCTGGGCAATCAGCCCTAGGTATCGGCGCGCGGCTTCTCGGCGGGAGAGGCAATTTGTGCGCGGTGGTTATGGGACTTAACGGGCCAGTGAGGGGGGCACTTCCAGGCCGTGGTCCTGCATGGTGCGGGCGTTGGCCAGCACCTCGCGCACCGGCCCGTCGGCCACCACCCGCCCGCCGTCGAGCACGATCGCCCGCCCGCAGGACTGCAGGATGAACTCCAGATCGTGCGAAGCGATCAGCCGCGTCTGCCGGAGCGATCCGACCAGGGCGGCCAGTGAACGGCGACTGCGCGGATCCAGATCGTTGGTGGGCTCGTCCAGCACCAGCACTTCCGGCTCCATGGCCAGCACGCAGGCCAGAGCCACCCGGCGTTTCTCGCCGGCGCTGAGGTGGTGGCTCACCCGCTCGGCGTGTTCCGTGCACTGCGTGCGGGCCAGGGCGGCGTCCGTTCGCCGGCGGACCTCCTCCTGGGACAGGCCGAGGTTCAGTGGTCCGAAGGCGACGTCGTCGTACACGCGGGCGCTGAACAACTGGTCGTCCGGCCGCTGAAAGACCAGCCCGATGCGGCGGCGGATCTCGCCCAGCGCCCCGCGGTCGGCCACGTCCAGGTCCAGCACCCGGAGACCACCGCGGCTGGGGCGGTGGATCCCGATCAGGCACAGGAAGAAGGTGGTCTTGCCGGCCCCGTTGGGGCCGACCACACCGACCGACTCGCCCGGGCGGACGGAGAGGGAGAGGTCGGCCAGGGCCTCGCGGCCGTCGGGGAAGCTGAAGCCGACCCTCCGGGCCTCGATGGCCGGCGCGTCGCTCACCGGGGCACCAGGGCGATTCCGCCGGCCAGCAGGAGGGCAGCAATCATCATAAGAACATCCACAGAACGCATTGACGCGGTTCCCAGCGTGCGGAGCCGCCCGTCGTATCCCCGGGCCAGCATGGCGTCGTAGAGCCGGTCGGCCCGCTCCAGGGAACGGACCAGCAGCGACCCGACGGCGCAGCCGGCGGTGGCCAGCGCCCGGCGCCCCAGGCGCCAGCGGAAGCCGCGGGCCGACAGGGCCATGCTCATGGATTCGAGTTCGCCGGCCAGGGCGAAGTTCATCCGCCAGGTCATCAGCAGCACGTGCACCAGGCGCTGGGGGCAGCCCAGCCGCCGGAGGGCCCGGCAGAGAGCGGCGAAGGAGGTGGTGCCGAGCAGGCCGACCGCCAGCAGGGCGATGGCCACCGCCTTGCCGGCCACCAGGGCCCCGAGCCGCAGGCCCGCGGCGGAGAAGGACAGAGACAGCGGAGCCTCGGGCTCGCCGGCCGTCACCGCAAGCAGCACCGCGAAGAGCAGCAGGAACAGCAGGATGCCCCGCAGGCGGCGCCAGATCACGGCCAGCGGCAGGCGGCTGAGAAGCAGCAGCCCGCCGGCCAGCAGCAGGAGGGCCGCCACCGCCAGCGGAGCGGTGACGAAGGCGGCGGCGATGATCAGGCCGGCGATGCCGACCAGCTTGGCGGTGGGGTGCCAGCGGTGCAGCGGGGAGTCGACGTGCAGGTGATGATCGATAAGCGACCACATGGTGCGGATCAGCCGGTCGAGCCGGACTCCAGGCGCTGCTCCAGGGCCCGCAGTTCGCGCCGCAGCGACAGCGCGGTGACGAAGGCGGCCAGCGACAGGATGAGGGCGAGTCCGGCGAAGAGTTCGGCCAGGGGCAGGGCGGACCGTGCCGCTTCACCCGTGTCCTGCCCGGCGGCTTGTGGCTGGTGGCCGGATGCCCTGCGGCCCGCCGAGATAAGATCGACCTGCTGCGGCGTGAGCTGGCAGGCAGCCCGGTGGCCGGCCACGATGATCTCGAAACGGTAGGCCAGGGCTGCCGGGGCGAGGAATTCGAACCGCCCCTGATCATCGACGGCGCCGCCGCCGACATGATTGCCCTGCGGATCGCTCACCCGCACCAGGGCACCGGCGGCCGGCCCGTCGCCGGCGTAGGCGGCGTAAACGAGGACGCGGCCGGGCGGGAGCACCTCGCAACGGGCCTCGATGGCATGGGCCCGGACGAAGGGGACACTAAACAGGACGAGCAGCCAGCAGAGAGCGGGGCGAGTCCTCGCCATGGAACACCTCGGGCTTGACCCGGACAAGGTAGGTGACGGCCGCCGCCGTGGCCAGACCCTCCACGCCGGCCAAAGGCAGATGGGCCGCAGCGAAGACCCCGATGGCCCGGAAGAAGGCCGGGTCGGCCAGCAGGCCCACCCCCACGAACAGCACCAGCGACAGAACAGTAGCGCCGGCGCCGGCGGCGAAACCCGCCAGCGGTGGCACCCAGGCCGGGACACCGCCCGCACCCCGCCAACAGTTTCGCCGGACCAACGCCCCGCAGAGCAGCGCCGGCATACCCATGACCAGGGCGTTCACCCCGATCGTGCTGACCCCGCCGTGGCCCAGCAGCAGGGCTTGCAGAACCAGCCCCAGAGCGACGGGGATCATCGCCCCGGGGCCCACCACCGCCCCCAGCAGGCCGGTGAGCATCAGATGGACGCTGGCCCCCCCCAGGCGGAGGTGCAGCAACGAGACGGCGAAAAAGGCGCTGGTCATCACCGCCAGCCGCGGCACGTCCCGGTCGGTGGTGCGGCGCAGGCTCCACAGCGTAGCGGCGCCGGCCAGCACCCAGCCACCCGCGCAAACCGAACCCGGGAGCAGCCCGTCGGAAATGTGCACCAGTCTGCCCTCCAGAGCAGCAAAACGGCGGTCGGGGTCACCGGGGGACCCCGCCTGCCGGAACCAACCGCCCGAGTGCGCTTCGCCCCCGGTCGCAGGGTGACCGGCGGGCCGACCGGCCCCCGGTCGTTGGAAGGTATTGTAGCACATTCCGCAAAAGCGTGCTACGGACCCGCGGCGCCGCCGGTCGGGCGGGCTGCGTGGTGACGGGGGAGAGCACCGGGCCCGACGCGGTGGCCCGCCTCGTGGCGGTTTGTCGAGCGTTTGGCACAAGCCATGCTCCCGCCTACACTAAGGAGCTTGATGCTGGAGGCAGAACGCCGATCGTGACCAGGCCGACGTTGTACATCGAGACCATGGGCTGCCAGATGAACGTGCTGGACAGCGAGCTGGTGGCCGGGCAGCTCCGGGACAGCGGCTACGCCCTGACCGGAGATATGGCCGCCGCCGATGTCGTCCTGATGAACACCTGTAGTGTGCGGGCCCACGCGGAGGAGAAGGCCGTCTCCCGCCTGGGTCAGCTCAAGAAGCCCAGGCAGCGTCGCCCGGACATGATCGTCGGTGTGATCGGCTGCATGGCCGAGCGGGACCCCGACGGCATCCTCGCCCGACTGCCCTTCGTGGACCTGGTCTGCGGTCCCGGCGAACTGCACCAGATCCCGGCCATGATCGAGGAGGTCCGCGCCTCGCGCCAGCGAGTCGTGGCCGTCTCCTCCGATCGATCCCGCCGCAGCCCCGTGGCCGAGCGCTCGCGCCAATACGACTCCCTGGAAGCCCTGGACCTCTCCCGCGATCCGGCCCCCGGCGAACGCCCCCTCCAGGCCTACATCCGCATCCAGCGCGGCTGCGACAAGTTCTGCACCTTTTGCGTGGTTCCCTTTACCCGCGGCCCCGAACGCTGCCGCCCGCCCCGCCAGATCGTCGACGAGGCCCGCATGCTCGTCGACCGCGGGGCGAAAGAACTCACCCTGCTCGGCCAGACCGTCAACAGCTACGCCTATCGCGACGGTCAGCGCACCGTCCGCCTGGCGGACCTGCTCGCCCGGCTCGACGCCGTGCCGGGCCTCGAGCGGCTCCGGTTCGTTACCAGCTACCCGGGCGACTTCACCGAGGACCTCTTCGAGGCCATGCGCGACCTGCCCAGCGTGTGCGAGTACCTCCACCTGCCGGTGCAGAGCGGATCGGACGCGGTGCTGCGGAGGATGAAACGGCAGTACACCGTGGGCAGGTACCTCGAGCTGATCGACAAGGGCCGCGAGCTGGTGCCCGGGCTCACCCTGGCCAGCGACTTCATCGTGGGCTTCTGCGGCGAGACCGACGAGGAGTACGCCGAGACGGTGGCGCTGGTGGAGCGGTGCCGGTTCAAGAACATCTTCTGCTTCAAGTACTCCGAACGTCCGGGCACCGTGGCCGGCAAACGCGTGCCCGACGACGTGCCCGACGAGGTCAAACGCCGCAGGAACCTGGACCTGCTCCGCGTGCAGGAGCGCATCTCGCTGGCCCGGAATCAGGACCTGCTCGGCCGGACGGTCGAGGTGCTGGTCGAAGGGTACAGCAAGGCGGCGCTCAAGGCCCAGGAGGCCGAACAGACCCGGGGCAGCGAGGTGGGCTGGCGGCGCACCGACCAGCTCATCGGCCGGACCCGCGGCGATCACATCGTCGTGTTTCCCGGGGGACCGGAGATTATCGGACGCCTGGCGCCGATCCGCGTGGACGGTGCCACCGCCCTGACCCTGTTCGGCCAAC
>Ga0180431_10009636_pt1 | contig 10858 bp, 8 predicted proteins | sample SS_ome_11_FD_132459 | JGI IMG/M metagenome (GOLD analysis project Ga0180431, IMG submission 132459) | Hypersaline lake sediment archaeal communities from the Salton Sea, California, USA - SS_1_MS_1 metaG | ecosystem: Environmental > Aquatic > Non-marine Saline and Alkaline > Hypersaline >...
CAAATGAACTAGCTTCTCTTTTAGGTCATTGTTTTGGTGATAGCAGTATTGATAATAAGAAGATGGAATTCAACTATGTCAATAAAGACTTGTCTCTAGTATTATCTGTAATTAGTGATGTATCTAAGCAATTTTCTCCTAAAACTCATAATTTATACAAACAAAAAGATTGTACCTACAAAGTTTCGTTCTCCAATTTAGTTGGAAAAATTCTATTTCTTTTTGGTGCCCCAAAGGGCAATAAAATAGATTGTAAAAATCCGATTCCATCTTGGATCATGTCTGGTGTTCCAGAAATAAAATTAGCATTTTTGAAATCATTATTTGATGATGATGGATCTGTCCTCTTTTCAAAGAAATACCCGGCAATAAATGTAAATCTACATTTAACAAAACTTTCCATTCACGAAATGGATCTTCGGTCTTTTCTGCAACAAGTTCAAGTCCTTCTTTCTGATTTTTCCATAACCTCAAACGGACCATATATTGCACGAAGATACTGTGTGGATGGAAAAGAAAGAACTGTTTTGGGAATCTTTATCTCAGATTTTGAAAATATTAAGAAGTTTGATCAGATTGTTGGTTTTTCACACAAAGAGAAAAAATCAAGACTCAAAAAATGTTTATTAAATCGAAAAAGGGTGTTTAAATCAAAGGAAAAAAAATACTAGTAATTGGTTCCGGTCCAATAATTATTGGACAGTCAGCTGAAACCATCATTTGATGGCAGTACTTCGACTACTCAGGAACCCAGGCATGCAAAGCACTTCGGGGCGAAGGTCATACAGTGGTTCTTGTCAATTCCAATCCAGCAACCATCCAGACAGACAAGGAAACAGCAGACATCATCTACATAGAGCCGCTTACAGTGGATGTTCTTGAAAAGATCATTGAAAAGGAGAAGCCAGATGCCCTGATTGCAACGGTCGGAGGCCAAACAGGGCTGAACATATCAATGCAGCTTGAGAAGGGTGGGATTCTCAAAAAGCACAGTGTCAAGTTTCTTGGAACTGATGCAAGCTCAATCGAAGTTGCAGAATCCAGAGAAAAGTTCAATCAGCTTATGAAGGAAATCGGAATCCCAATCCTTCCTGGAAAAGTAGTCTCAAGCTTTGAGCAGGCAGAAAAATTTGCAGAAAAGATAGGCTACCCGCTTATCATAAGGCCTTCCTTTACTCTTGGAGGAACCGGAGGCGGAACTGCACACAATGCCAAAGAGCTTGGGCAGATCCTTGAATCTGCCCTTCGCCTGAGTGCTACTGGAGAGGCTCTGGTTGAGCAGAGCGCTCTTGGCTGGGGCGAATTCGAATACGAGGTAATCCGTGATTCTGATGGAAACTCTCAGATAATCTGCAATATGGAAAACATTGATCCAATGGGAGTGCACACAGGCGAAAGCATTGTTGTTGCGCCATCGCAGACTCTCAGCGATGTTGATCACCAGGTTCTTCGAAATGCTGCCCTAAAAATTGTTGATGCTGTTGGCATCAAAGGCGGCTGCAATGTCCAGTTTTCAATGAATCAGGACACCGGAGAATTTATTGTAATTGAAATAAATCCAAGACTTTCAAGATCCTCTGCTCTTGCTTCAAAGGCAACCGGATATCCAATTGCCCAGGTTGCAACAAAGATTGCGCTTGGGAAAAAACTTTCTGATATCCAAAATGCAATAACAGGAACTTCTGCTTCATTTGAGCCTGCACTGGACTACTGCGTTATCAAAATTCCAAGATGGCCATTTGACAAATTCCCAAAGACATCCCGGGTAATCGGAACCCAGATGAAAAGCACCGGAGAAGTCATGGCAATCGGAAGGTCATTTCAAGAGGCAGTAAACAAGGCGATCCGCTCACTTGAGATAAAGCTTCCCAAAATAAATCCAAAGGAGCACCTGAGCCCTGCAACTGATCTTCGGCTTTTTGCAATTTTAGAATCATTTAGGTCAGGATCTTCAGTTGAAGAGCTTTATGAAATTACAAAGATCAACAAATGGTTTCTTCGCAGGTTTGAGCAGATGATAGAAATGGAAAAGCAGATCCAGGAAAACCTCACAAGGGATCTCCTGCTTGAAGCAAAGCAATCAGGCTTTTCAGATCTGCAGATTGGAAATTTAGTTGGAAAAGATGAACTTGAGATAAGGGAGCTTCGAAAATCATACAATATTCTTCCGACATACAAAATCGTGGATTCATGCGCAGGAGAATTCGAGGCCCTAACCCCCTATTACTATTCTGTTTATGAAGGAGAGAATGAGGCAGATCCGATAAAGGAAAAAAGCGTTGTCGTAATAGGAGCAGGCCCAATCCGGATAGGCCAGGGAATTGAATTTGACTACTGCTGCTCCCACGCAGCATTTGCACTTCGCGAGCTTGGCTACAAGAGCATCATGATCAACAACAATCCAGAGACAGTAAGCACTGACTTTGATTCCAGCGACAGGCTCTATTTCGAGCCATTGACATTCGAGGATGTCATGAACATTGTTGAAAACGAATCGCCAGAAGGAGTCATTGTTCAGCTTGGAGGCCAGACCAGCATAAACATCGCAGGCATGCTGTCAAAGGCAGGTGCAAAAATCCTTGGAACTTCAGTCGATGGAATTGACCTTGCTGAAGACCGCGATCGCTTTGCCAAACTGGCAGCAGAGCTTGGCATTCCGCAGCCTGAAAACGGAATTGCCTATTCAGAATCAGATGCCCTTATCATAGCAGCAAAAATAGGTTATCCCGTTGTCGTCCGTCCAAGCTATGTTATTGCAGGGCGCGCAATGGAGATAGTCTACAATGGTGCAGAACTTCGCCGCTATGTGAATGAAGCAGTGGAGCTCACTGAAAAAAAGCCTGTCCTGATTGACAAGTATCTTGATAATGCAATAGAATGCGAAGTGGATGCAATCAGCGATGGAAAAAAAGTTTTCATCGGCGGAATAATGGAACACATAGAGCCTGCTGGAATCCACTCAGGCGATGCGAATATAGTTCTTCCATCCATGCGTTTGAGTGAAAGTGAAAAGCAGACAATAACTGATTACACTGAAAAAATCGCCCATGGCCTTTCAATAGTAGGGCTTGTAAACATCCAATTCGTAGTCAAAGACGGCATAATCTACATTCTTGAAGCAAACCCAAGAGCGAGCAGGACTGTTCCGTTTGTCAGCAAAACAATAGACATCCCTCTTGCAAAACTCGCAGTCCAGCTGATGGTCGGAAAACAAATCCCGAAGCTTGATCCAAAGCTGGATCACTATGCAGTAAAAAGCGTGGTATTCCCGTTTCTCAAGCTCATTGGAACAGATATCAAGCTCGGCCCTGAAATGCGCAGCACCGGTGAGACAATGGGAATTGGAAAAACATTTGAAATGGCTTATTTCAAGGCGCTTCTTGCAGCAGGAATCTGCCTGGATCATGACAAGCCTGCAGCATTCATAAGCCTCAATGATTCTGACAAGGAAAAAGTTCCTGAACTTGCAACCCTTCTCAAAAATCTGGGATTTACCATCTACGGTACGATCGGCACTGTTGGCAGCGTCGAAGGAGCTATAACTGTCCCAAAGATCGGGCGGGGCACACCTGATGCACTTGAGCTTATTGAATCTGGAACAGTTAATCTTGTGATCAATACCCCGACAAAAGGAGGCCATTCACACACAGATGGATTCAGGATGAGGCGAGCGAGCATCCAGAATGGGATTGCATGCATCACAAATATCAATACTGTATTTGAACTTCTAAAAGCCATAACAACTCTGCGCGAGCGCGAGCTTGAAGTGAGGCCATCTGATCAATATTCAAAATAGCTCTCCCCGGCAAAAAACAATATCTGGCATGCTGCAATGATTTTCCCATGATCTGCTGAAAATCCAGGGGCAATTTTTAATAACAAGGTTTGGTGTTAGTTCACATGCTAAAATGGGGTATTTCTCCAAAAATTCGAGGAAATTTTATGAAACTCACCAAACTAAGAAATCCTGAAAAAAAAGAGCGAAGAAAAAAGTTTAATTCTGTTTCAAAATTAGCAGTTGAAGCTATTGTATCCTGCAGCTTAATTTCATGCGGTGGCGATAATTTCCAAACAGCAAGATCTCTTGCAAGCGATGCTGCAGCTGGCCATGTTCAATCTGATGCCGGAGCAGCTGACAGTGCAAAAGATTCTGCGCCAGAGGCTGCTGCTGACGCTGCTCCAAAGGATGCTTCTTCAGATGCTCCGGCAGACGGTCCACTACTAGATGCTCCGCTTCCTGACTCATCGGCTCAGGATTCTGCACCGGATGCGCCATTAGATGCAGCATCAGATGTTGCACAGGACGCTCCTGTTGATTCTGCTTCAGATGCAGACTCTTCAGTTATTGACTCTGCACTTGACTCAAGTCCGCTTCTTGAAGGCTATTCATTCTGCAGGACCGTGACTGGTGATAGTACTGTTGCCCTTCCAGGCGACTATACTCATGAAATAGATCTGGGCGGATCTTCTGTTGATTTTGAAACCATGACAGTGTTTTCAGGATCCTGCGAGACTGCGAATTCTGAGCGCGGATTTTTTGTTGATGGTGATGTTGTTTTTGTAAAATCAGAGGATCATGGAGAGCTTACCTATGCGTTTGCATATGGAAACCCGTCAATAAAGGATAAGTCCAGCGGCGAGGACGCATTCCTTTTCTATGAAGACTTTGAAGCTTCTATCCTGGACCTTTCCAAGTGGAGTGTTGATACTGGTCCTGACCCTTCAAACTGCACAACGCAGAGCCTTTCCTTGGGTGGAGGGCTTTTCCAGATCGAGGCAAAGTCATCCAGCGTATATTCCTGCAAGTATGCCATAGCAACCAATGAAACATTCTCTCCTCCCCTTGAGCTGGAGCTTTTTGATCTTCGCCATCAGAACTGGGGAGGAACAGGTGATTCTGGCTACTATAGAAGCTCAACCGAGGGCTTTAAGGGATCGGCTGAGCGTGCATTCTTCTATGTAGGAGAGCACGGAAGGCTTACTTATGCAAACGCCTCCCAGTCTCCTGACAATTCATTTTTCGAGCCATCTGCTCCGTTTGATCTTAACCTGGTTTGGAGGGATGACCAGGTACAATCCACGGTAAATGGTATTGACGGATACCCTGCTGTCTTTGATACTCCTGCCAGCAGCCTGTCTATAAGTGTTGAAGTCTCCAACTGGAAGGTTACCAAGCCTGCTGGAAAATCAGAGCTTGGGGAAGTTCGGCTCAGGAGATGGGTTTCTGAAGATCCAACCTATGTTGTCGGGCCAGAGCAGCACCTTTAGCCTAGTCCAAAGAGCAATATAAGTGTGGGTGCTATTATTGCCCCCATCAGTGTAATCCTCTCAACTCCAAGCCTTGTTGTCAGAAGGCCGATTCCGCTTCCTATTATAAGAACAAATATTCCTTCTGCTCCGTTTATCGCGAATGTAATTGCAACCAGGTAGACTGCAAGGATTGTGCTGATCCTCGAAAAATCAAGGCCCGCAAGCTCTGCGATTTTTTTTCGAAGTGCAAATATGATGAGAACAGTCGCGCTGCTGCTTATCAGAAACAATATCAAAAGAAGCGCCAGGTTTGATCCTATATCAATATTTTCTGCAAGCCATGCAGTTGCACCCACTCTTGACTTATCTATTGATACTGCTGTTGCAAGAGAAAATATTGCCTGGCTTATTGAAATAGAGCCGATAGCAGCCAGATAGCCAAGACTATTGAGCGGCATGAAGATTGTGAGGAATGTTGCAATCTGGGCCGGAGAGCCGACACCAGGAATCAGGTCAGATGCAAATCCAAGAACCACTCCAACCAGCGTGAATTTCAAAAAACCGCCCTTAACCTGCCCGTCCCTTTGCTCGGGGATTTTTGATCTTGTATAATTCAGTATTGCAGCAATTGCAAACATGCCTGAAAACATAGGCAGAAACGGGTCTGCCATGCTGCTGTTTAGCGAGTAATATCCAAGCGCTCCCGAGAGCAGGAATATCCCCAGTGAAAGATGGGGGGATTTGCTTTGCGCAAGCAAGACTATTGATACTGCAAGGAGAATGTACTTCATGCTCCCTCTGATCATATAATAGATAGCCGGAAACAGGTCCAGGGAAAAATAGAATAATGCAATTGAAATCAATGCAGCAAAAACACATGAGCTCATCACTGTTTTAAGCGCGCAGATTCCAAGCCCCTGCCTTACCATCCTCTGGCCAGGAAGAGCTGCAACCACTGTTCCTGCCTCAGGAACCCCGAAGAATATTGATGGGATGAAAGAAGTAATCAGGTTTGCCGGAAAAAGCGATATGATGATTATTGAAAGTGCCTGCTTATCTGTCCCAAGAGAAGAGATGACTGAAATCACGGTGTTTGAATGCAGCCCTGGCAGTAGGCCACTTAGAATTCCTAGCAAAATGCCTAAGCCTAGCTGTGCTATCATCCCCCAGAACACAATTGCAAAATCAGTTTCAATAATTATATTCCTTTTGGATCAGCCGATCGTGATATTCTTTACCCTGACATGCGGCCCGCCATCGCTCACTGGAACTCCCTGGCCGAATTTTCCACAAATTCCAGGGCTTGTTCCAAAGTCCTTTCCAACAGCCTCGACATCCTTCATTGTCTGAAGTATGTTTCCTGTGATCGTCACATCCCGCATTATCTTTCCAAGGCTTCCATTTGAAATTTCATATGCTTCTTCTGCCTTGAACATGAATCCTCCTGAGAATGTATCCACACTGCCGCCTCTCATGCCCTTGAGATAGACTCCTTCCTTTATGTCAAATACTTCGTCTTTTGAGCTTTCTCCTCTCTGGAAATATGTATTGCTCATTCTGACAATAGGGACCTGCGAGTAATCCTCTGCCCTTGCATGGCCGTTTAGCTCTGCACCAAGGGTGTTTGCTGTTTCCATTGAATTTATGAAATCATTGACCTTTCCCTTCTCAATCAAAACAGTTGTTTTTGCCCTTGTCCCCTCATCATCATATTCATAGTGCCCAAAGTCCTTTGCAAGGGGCTCATCAACAATAGTCACAAGCTCGTTTCCAATTGTTTTTCCAAGGCTTCCGGCCAGTATTGATTCCTTGTCAACAACAGCATCTGCCTCGCATGCATGGCCGACTGCCTCATGGGAGAATACTCCTGTCATCTCAGGGTCTAGGACCACTGTAAACCTTCCTTTTGGTGATGCTGCTGCCCCAACCAGCCTAACTGCCTTTTCCCCTGCTTTTCTTGCTGTGCTGACAGTATCAATTTCATCAAAACCTGCTCGCGACCAGGCCCGCTCCGAGCCTCTCTGGATGATGTTATTTTCCTTTGCAACAGATGAGCAGGAGAGGTATGTGTATCCGCTCTCCTGGATTATTTCCGAGCCTTCTGAATTGTAGAACTCAACTTTGCTTTTCATGTCAGTGCAGCCGAGCATCCTTGAGCTTACTTTTTCCATTGCCTTTGACCCTTCAAGAAGCGCTTTGATCTTTTCCTCCGGATCTGCAAATTCATGTTTTACCGAGATGTATTTCTTCTCCTGTTTTGGAACGGTCAGCTTGATTTCTCCCTTGCTTAATTTCGCAAGGCGCTTTGCCCGCTCAAGAAGAGTCTCTATCTTGGTATTTCCGGAGGCAAAGCCCCAGGATCCATCCTCAAGAACCCTGACGCTGATTCCATAGCTTGTACCTGAGGAATGCTTTATCTCCCCGTCCTTGATGTTTAGTGAGGATTCGGCACTTTTTTCAATTCGAAGCTCCGCATACTGAAAATTTGAAAGCAACTTCTCATAATCCACGAATTTCGCCTCTGCCTGAAGAATAAAACTATAGTTCTGCCTTGGCTTTTTGTGCATATTCCAAAACAATTTTCTTTTGCTCCCGCTCTTTTATCAAACCGCAGAAGATGTGATTATTTATTGGAACCATGACAAGAAGAAGTCCCCCAAAGGACAATTCCATCTCCTGCGGGGTGTCGCCTCCTCTTTGCATAATTGCTTCAGCTACGTTTGCAACTGATGCAAAAAGACCTGCGTCTGTCTCTTTCAGGGCAATTGTTGATGCCATAGGAACTCCGTCTGCCTGGACTACCGCTCCTCCAATTCCCTGCTCTTTCATCTCATTTAGGATTGTTTCAATGCTCATACTATATTCACCCCAGAAGGCCCTATCCTGATTGGCAAGCTCATATCTATCTTGGGCATAACAAGTGCAAACTTTCCGCCCTTATCAACAATTGTGTATATCTCGTCCATTCCATGCTCGATAAGGCTCAGAAGCTGGCGGTCATGCACCCCTTCATCTACCAGGTATAGTGTTGTTGCGCCTGCATTTCGAAGCCTTCCTTCAATGACACTCAGGAATTTCTTTATGGAATCCTTGGAATTGTAAAGCACAAATGTCGAGAGAGTGTCAAAGACCACCCTCATCCTCTTTCCGCTGCTCTTTCCTATTGCCTCGTTTATCGCAAGCGAGATGTCATTCAGTGCGCTGGGCCCTGAGACAATGGTCACGTTCTCAGCTCCTGGAGGAACCTCCCGTCCAAGAGTCGAGCTGTAGCAGTCGATAAAGTGGACATTCTGAAGGTCGATTCCCATTGTGGATGCCTTGCTCTTTATGTCCTCAGGAGCGGAATTGCCGCAGATGATAAATGAGGTCTCGTCTGCCTTTTTCGATGCTGCAAAATGGTATGCGAATGCAATCTTCTCCATTCCGGTCGGACCAAGCAATATGAAATTAGACGGGTTAGAGTATCCGCCCTCCAGTATTATGTCAAGATCAGCAATTCCTGTGGATAATCTGTTGTTCCTCAGGATGTGCATTTTTTCATTTACGCCAAGGCTCATGAGTCTACAATTAGCTTGGAAGTATTAAAAACCTTAATAGAAAAAGAGAAAAAAAATTTAAGAAAATTATGCTGTTCCTATCTGGAACGAACAAGGATCATCTCCACCGGCATCTCCAAGAAGCATACCAATCAAGGCAGGAGTGATGATGTATATAAGTGCACCTACGATGGCACCAGTCATCATTGCAGTTGCCCAAACGCTTGCCCTTGCTCTGGTTTCAGCACCAAGAACCTGGCCAATTGCGTAAGTTGCACCTGCGAGCAGAATCATGATCATGATTGCTCCACCAAGGAATGTCTGAGAAATTGTACAAAGTTCAGACAAAGCTGCTTCGATATTTGATGCTGCAAATGACACTGATAATACGTTCATTACCAGTACGACTGTTAAGACGTATTTTCCAATATTTCTGATTTTATTAATAACATTGAACATATCCATTTGGTTGTTCACCTATTTTGCATGTTTGAACTTTTTTGTATATGTTAATGTTTATAAAGGTTTATATAGGTGGTAAAGTACGATGAATTCTACCATTTCTCTTCCAAAAAAGGATTATGTGCTAATTCTATTTCTGGCAATAGTATATCTGCTGATAAGAGCGCCTTTTCTGGAATACCTTCCTCTTGTTCAGGACGAGGCTCCATACTCCGTTGTTATCTCCGAGATGGCAGATTCTCCTGGGCTTACTCCGACATTTTTCGGATATCCTGTGAGCTGGAAGCCTCCTCTCTTCCACATCACCTACTCTCTATTTTCCAACCTGCCACTATCCATAGAAATGGCCTTTCGCCTGCCATCACTGATCTTTGGGCTTTTATCGCTAGTCCCATTATTCTATCTTCTTCAAAATGCCGGCTCTAGCAGGAACATCGCCTTTTTCACAAGCCTGATCTTTTTGTTTTCCTTTGTGTCCCACTATCCGCAGACTGCACTGCTCGCAGATTCCCTTGCATTCCTTTTGATAGTCACATCTCTCTTTCTCTATACTGAGAAAAAGCATGGGAGCTGGAAATTCCTTGCTGCAGGAATCCTGGTCTTTGCTGCATTTTTCGTCAAATCAGTACTTGCCCTCATGGTTCCTCTTCTTGCAGTTGTCTACTTTCTAAATCAAAAAAATGTCCTGAAAAATCCGGTTTTCATAATTTCCCTGATTGCTGCTCCTCTTGCCCTTGTGCTGCATTTTATGCTCCTTGACTCTGTAGGCCTTGCAGAAGAGCTCTATTTCACTGAGATGAAATTCCACCTCTCTGGAAAAGGCGGATTCCTGGAAGGCATCTATCAGATCGTAGGATCAATATCAACTCTTTTGATCGGAGCAGGATTCTGGCTTGCGCTGTCATTTATAGGCTTTTGGAAGAGATGGCGCGAAAACAAATTCATGACAGCCTGGTATCTGCTCACAGGCCTTGCCATACTGGGCGGCCATTTCATGCCATGGTACTTCCTTCCTGTATTTCCTGCAATTGCATATTTCTCATCACTGACTCTGATCAAACATAACGGGCGGGAGCGGATCGATACCTTCTTTGCAATTTTTTTGGTGCTGACAATAATCGCAACAATAATCCCGCCACTCATGTGGTATGAACATCTGCATTCCTTCAAATCTGCAGAGAAAGAAGTTGGATTGATGATAAGCGGCAAGGAGAATGTCCTGATCATAGGCGGCTATCGCCCTGGAGTTGTTGCATACAAGGTCCTCACTGAAAAGCGCAGCGGAGGGGAATCTGATTTTGGCTGGATTCTGGACCCTTCTGATAAGCTTAGCGATGAGGTTATCATGGAATATATCGATGATTACCAACTGGATGAATATGATGTGATAGATGGCAGGTTCAGCAGCATGTTCCTGAATCACGATGTTGCCTACAGGAAGGACACCAATATCTCGAATTTCGACTACATAGTTCTTCTCAACCGCGGCATTCTTCTGGATGGAGAGCTTATTTATAACAACTCCGGGATATCTGTTTATCACAACTCCTAGTTTTCAAGGTGTACTCTGTGGACAAGCAATACGAAAAAAAACATCATGCTCTTGAGAA
>Ga0180431_10009640_pt1 | contig 10854 bp, 11 predicted proteins | sample SS_ome_11_FD_132459 | JGI IMG/M metagenome (GOLD analysis project Ga0180431, IMG submission 132459) | Hypersaline lake sediment archaeal communities from the Salton Sea, California, USA - SS_1_MS_1 metaG | ecosystem: Environmental > Aquatic > Non-marine Saline and Alkaline > Hypersaline >...
AAGCGGCGCCAAAGGCGGTAACAATGCTGCGCATTGCCTCGTCGTCGATCGTCGCCATGTCGGCTCGGATTTCCTCCGCTTCGCCGAATCCGCCGGTTAGCGACGCCTCAAACACGAGGACCGCGCCGGAACCGTCATAGGCCCCGGGCGCGCCGACAGCGATGTCGAGGAAAGGGTCGCCGTTGAAGGCGCCGGCGGCGAGGGCCGTGCCGAATTGCGCGGCACCGAGATCAGCATCAGGGGTGAGGTGCGCCACGCCGAACTGGCGCAGACCGTCCTCGGACCCGAAGAGGACGATGACATCGCCGCGTCCGGGCGTGCCGTCGACCGTCGCTCGCGGCGAGCCGATGGCGAGGTCGAAATAGCCGTCCCCGTCGAAGTCCTCAGCGAGGAGGACCGCGCCCCATCCTTCGCCGGCGGTGGGATCTCCCGGGATTCCGTCGACACCACGATGAAGGAACAGCGTTGCCGACGCTGCGTCGATGCCGAAGCTGCCGCCCGGGACGATGGCGACGCCGCCAGCCGCGTTCTGACCGTCAATCGTTCGGCCGGGGACAGCGACGGCCAGATCGTCGAAGCCATCGCCGTTGAAGTCCGACACGAGCGGGGCGGCGGCCGCCGAGCCGGCAACCGCGATCGCCAATGTGGTCGCGAGCGCAAATAGTGTGCGCCTACCGTGTCGATTGGGGGCACTGGAGTCGGGCATCGGCACGGGCATGTCTTGCAGCTCTCATTGGCGCGGGCGCAGACTTGAGTATGGCTTGCCACTCCCGGCATTGGCAAACCGATCTGGTTGTCGGATAGTGGCCATTGCACGTCGCCCGTACCGGTTGATGAGTTGCGATTGTGGCGTATGTAGAGAGGCGAGGCTTGCCGTTGCTGGCAAGCACAGTGCTGGTCGCGCTACTGGCAACGCACCCGGCGTCCTCACAGCCTCAGCTTGACGCCTGCAATGCGGGGTCGGCGACCTTGCCCGGGACGCCGATCATCGGCGAGTTGCCAGTGGACCCTTCGAACAGCCCGCAAGACCTCGCCGCGTTCGCGCTGCCTTTTGCCAATATGGCAGCCGACGCTGAGGATCTGGGAACCGACTCGCTTGCCCCATACGGCTTCGTTCGAGGCCCCGATTCCCTGGAGCTCTTCGCCGAGTACGGCGACGGCTTGTTCGCCGGGGCGCTCGTCGCCGGGTTCTACGGAACCACGTATTTCCACTGCGACGAGCGCGCGATCGCAATCGTCATCCGCTCGATGGCGCCACGCGACGTCCGGGATTGGATGTCGAGTGTCCTCCGCCGATCATCCGGCACGGCCGAGGTTGCGCTCGCTTTCGTCGAGGCTGTGCGGGAGGCCTATCCCGACTACGCGCTTTCGGTTGTCGGCCATTCGGCCGCGGGCGCGGTGGCCAGCTATGTCGCGGCCGAGCAGAATCTTCCATCGGTGGTCTTCAATGCCACCAGAACGGACTTCGCGCAGACGAATGACGGCGCCGAACAACTTGTGGTGACTGTCAGTGGCGACGTCTTCTCCGATCCCGAGGCGGCGCCGGCCGCCGGCGTCATGGCCGTGCCACAGGCGATTGTGGCCAACCCCGGCCGTATCGCCGGAGTCGAATTGCGGATCGACCCTGTCGGGGAATACCGGTTTCTCTGGGAACTTCACTACATCGACGTCATCATCGATGAGCTCAACTGGATTCTCGGCCGGGAAGCGCCCGGCCGCTGATACGGCAAAGACCGTTTGAGAGGGAGCCGGAGGCGAAGCGCAGGACAATGGGCGGCAGTTGCGGGCGCCATTGCCCAAGCAGGCGTGATCGAGGAGGACCCGGAATAGCGGGGTTCGAGACACCCGGGCCTGGCGCTGGTGATTTCCCTTCGATCTGTGCTTAGAGTCCGCGGGCAAGGGGCGGCTACTCAGAGGAAGCAGTCATGATGCTACGCAAACTCGTTATCGCGGTATTCGGCGCGGCGGCGCTTGTCGCCAGTGCCGGCGCCGCTTCAGCCCAGAACGCCCAGCAATGCGACACCTACGCGCGCGACTATGCCAACTGGGCCACCGGGAATCCTTATGGCGCCGCCGCGGCCGGCGGTGCGATCGGCGGCATCTTCGGCGCCGTATTCGGCGAGATACTGTTCGACCGGCCGGGTGTCGGTGCCGTGGTCGGCGCCGGATTCGGTGGCGCGATCGGTGCCGCACAGGCGGGTCCTGAATGGCAGGCTATCTACAACAACGCCTACAATCTCTGCCTGTCCGGCCAGCCGCTGCCCTATCCGGGCAACGTCAACTACAACTTCGACGGTGGTCGTTATCCGGCGGGCTCCCCGCAGTGGATGGAGTGGTGCATCGACAATTACGGCCAGTATTTCGACCCCTGGACGGGGCAGTACCTAGCCAGCGACGGGCGCTACTACTACTGCCGCGCGTCGTAGGCGCGGCTTCGCCGGCGGTGTCCTCGGGCGCCGCCGGCATAAGCGGCAACTAAGCCCGTGCCGCGGTGAACATGCCGAGGTTGTGGCGCATCCTGTCGACATCGGTCGGCGCCGGCCCGCCCGGGCGAAGACAACGCATCTGAGTAAGCGTCCCGCCGAGCGGGACGCCGGTCTCTTCGGCCATCCGCTCGATATCGTCGCTTCTGAACTCTTCCGTACGGTATGAAATACGTTTGGTGAGACGCAGGGAGGCTGGCTGGAGTCCCGGGCGACCCGGACGAATGCCTAACGCGCAAGCCTATTGCACAACTGGCGAACGGCGACGTCAGTAAAGTTTGGTCCCAACGCAACCAGAATCGCCGTCGGGCCAACAATAGTCCAATTGGCACATGCTATGCAGGAGTCATTCTCGACTGCTCGTAGGAGGCCAAAATAGATAAACTCCAAACAATGGGCAGGAAACGCATGATGAGTAGTCACATGCGTACGCCTTAATCTGTGTGCGCGATAACTAGACACAGATGGAGACTTTGAGATGTATGTGAACTCGAGATACCACCATAACGATGCGCGGGCGCGACGCGGCCCGCTGGCAGGGGTATTCGCTCTTGTCGTCATCCTTTTCGCGCCGCTGGCGGCCGCGTCGGCAACCGCCCAGGACCTCCCGATCATCAAGATCGTCGCCACCGGCGGCACGATCGCCAACACGCCAGACGGGCGGATCGCGCCCGAGGCGATCATCGAGGCACTGCCGGAGGTGCTGAACTACGCCGAGCTGCGTACCGTCGACGTCACCCGCGTCGGCAGTTCGACGCTGTCGTGGCAGGAGTTCATCGATACCGCCAAGGCGATCGAGCAGACCCTTGCGGAAGAGCCGGAGGTCGATGGCTTCGTCGTCACGATCGGCTCGAACACGTCGGAGGACATGGCGTACTTCCTCAACCTCGTCGTCGACACCGACAAGCCGATCGTAGTGACCGCCGCGCAGCGGCAGCGGACGACGATGAGCGAGGATGCCAGCCGGAACTTCCTCGACGCGGTGATCACGGCTGCCACGCCGGAAGCCTCCGGCATGGGTGTGCTGCTCGTTGCCAACGAGCAGATCCATGCGGCGCGCGACGTTGCCAAGAACGTCGTCAGCCGTGTCGACACCTGGGAGTCCGTCGATCTCGGCGTGCTCGGGCTGATCAGCGGCGGCGAGGCCTATTTCTATCGTGCGCCGACCCGGCTCCACACCAGCGGCAGCGAGTTCAGCCTCGACGGCATCGAAACGATGGACCAGTTGCCGAAGGTCGAGATCATCTACTCCTATGTGGATGCGAGCCCGGCAATTGTCGAAGCGGCCGTCGAGGACGGCGCTGACGGCATCATCGTCGCCACCTTCCTCACCGGATCGGCCCATGCGGGCCAGCGGCCGGTGCTTGCCGAGGCGATGGAGGAGGGCGTCATCGTGGTTCGCGCCACCCGCGGCACCTCGGGACGCGTCAGCACCGACGGGAACTCCTATTCCCATCTCGGCGCCGACACCCTGACGCCGCAGCACGCCGCGATCCTGTTGATGATGGCGCTGACCGTCACCGACGACCCGGCGGAGATCCAGAGGATCTTCAACGAGTACTAGGGTCCTTGCGACCGGCCCCGGCGCCTCGGCGCCGGGGTCATCCCGCCAACCGCTCAGCTTCGCGATAGCGCTGACGAACGGGCGGCCAGCACGCCGTTTTCGGCCAAGCGAAGGGATCGCCGGCGCTCAGCGCGACAGCGCACCGCCGAGGAGCAGCAGGCCGAGGGCCAGTACGGCCGCGGCGGCCAATATCTCGATCACGCGAAGCACGACGCCAAACCGTCCGGAGCCTCCACTGAGGCGAAGGGCGTAGTCGCGCGCGAGGACTGCCAACGCCGCCAATGCGGACACTGTGATCGCGGTCCCGACGGCCATCACGAAAGTGGCCGCGATTCCCGCCGCGAAGAGCCCCTGAGCAAGGGCGAAGACCAGGAGAATCACCGCGCCGGAACACGGCCTGATCCCGACCGCGAAGATCGCTGTCCACGCCGAGCGCCAGGTGAGGGGCTTTGCCATGAGCGCTGGATCGGGCGCGTGGTGGTGACCATGGTGATCGCCCGCGTGGTGTTCGTGGGCGTCGTGGTCGTGCGGCCCGGCGTTGCCTCCACCAGCGACGGCTCCGGCATAGGCGTAGGACGCCGTCGCCAGGGCCGGCGGACAGGCCTCCCGACCATGCGGCGCCTCGCGCTCGGCCGGCTGCGCGGCGTGCTCGTGGTGGTCGCCCTGATGGTGGTCATGATCTTCGTGCGCGTGATGCTGGTGGTGATGGTGGCCTCGCCCGGAGATACGCGCCCAGAGGAGCCACAGCCCAACGATGACGATCAGGGCGTAGGAGCCGATCTCGAGCGCATCGGTTGCGTCCGTCATCGTCGAGGCCGTGACGTTCAGGATTCCGGCAAGGATGGCAACAAGCACGATGGCGACGAGCGCCTGGACGAAGGCGGCAGCGAAGGCGATGACGATCCCGCGTCTCAGCGTTTCACCGGAAGCAAGGAGATATGCGCTGATCACCGCCTTCCCGTGGCCGGGGCCAGCGGCATGGAAAATGCCGTAGAGGAAGGCCACGCCGGCGAGCAGCCAGATTGCGCCGCCGTCCTCCTTGAGGTCCCCGATCGCGTCGGTGAGTTCGGCGTAGAATTCGCCCTGCCAGGCGGCGATCTGATCGAAGAGCGGCGCGAACGGGCCCGCCCAGGCGGCACCCGACGGCTCCGGCGTGCCGATGCCGAACGGGCCCTGCGCAGCCGCCACGGCGGGCGCAAGCAGCAAGGCGAGCCCGGCGAGAAGGGCGGCGCGTCGCATCAGCACCGGACACGGATGGCGTTGGCGCGGTCCATGGTGAGGGCGGCCAGTTCCGGCGGCAGGTTGCGTTGGTCGGCGGGAATTGCGGCCAGAAGCCTGGCTGCCTCTTCGTCGAGTTCCTGCGCGCCCTCGAACAGGGCGACGCAGCCAGGACGCGCATCGATCAACATTGCGGGGTTTTCATCGGCGAATGTGAATGCCACGAAATACTCTGGATCGGTGACCTCGAGCACCACTTCGTCGGCAACCGCCGCGGGTTCGGCCAGCGGCAGCGTGTAGAACAGCGTCAGCCGCGCGCCATAGATATCGAGCCAGTACTCCTGGGGCGGGAGGAGCGGGCGGTCCTCGCCGCGAACGTAGAGCCACGTGAAGAACCGGTACTCGGCAAGCGATTCGACATTGATCTGAGCCAGCGGCGCCAGTTCCGCCCGGGTGAGGCCGCCGTCGTTATTGGCGTCGAGACCCTGAACGGCATAGGCGGAGAACGCCTCGTCGAACTGCCAGATGTGGCGAATCGCCATTATCTGCCCGGCGTCGTCGAACACGATCTCCGCCCGAGCGGTGACCCAAACGTGGGGGTGGGCGGATGCGGCCGCGGGCGTTAGGGCGGCGAACGCGAATATGGCGGCGCCAAGTGCGCGCTGGAAGGTCAATGCCGGGCTCGTCGAAGGGTCGGTTGAATCAGCAAGTCCATGATATGGTATGGTGATAACGACGCCACCCTAGTCTTTGCGGCGAATGTGCCGTTGAGATGACGTGAAAGACACCATGCCGAAGACCCGACGCCTTTCCGCACGCGATCCGATCTACGGGGCGTTGCGTTCGGCCGATGGGCCGATGACGGCCTATCAGGTGCTCGACGCCGTCCGCGAGCAGGGGATCACGGCGCCGCCGACCGTCTATCGCGCGCTGGCCCGCCTGGTCGACGAGGGACTCGCGCACCGGGTCGAATCGATCAACGCCTACGTTGCCTGCACTCATTCGCATCATGGCGACCGCGCCGTGATCTTCGCGATCTGCGACAATTGCGGCATGGTGGATGAGATCGAGGACGCCGAGGCGATCGACCGGCTCCGCGCGGCGGCCGACAGCGAGGACTTCTCCGTGGAGCGGATGGCCATCGAGGTCCACGGCTCCTGCGGCAACTGCCACCGGGCGGAGGCGGTCGCCGAGGAGGCCTGAGGATCGCGCGTGCACGCCCGCCACCAAGGATTCCCGATCATCTTCCAGGAACAGCGCGAATGGCCGAGGCAAGGCTCAAGCTTTCAGAACTCGCGGACGGCTCGCTGAAGGCCGTCGATCTCAACGGCGAAGACGTCGTCGTGGCGCGGGTCGGCGACCGTTGCTATGCGCTCGGCGGCATCTGTCCGCATGAAGGCGCTCCGCTGGAAGACGGCGAACTCGACGGCGAGACACTGACATGCCCGTGGCACTTCACGGAGTTCGACGTCACCTCCGGCAAGGTTGTTGACGGCCTCACCGAGGAACCGCTCGCCGTCTATGCCGTCTCGATCGACGGCGACGACGTGGTTGTCTCCAAGGACTGACCAACGCGCAGGCAAGGCGGCCTTCATGAAGTGGATGCGGATTGGTTTCGTCGCGGCCTTGGCTGTGCTGCTGGCGGGTTGCGGGGGCAGCGCTCCGACGTCGATCGACGAGACCCATCCCGCCGCGGAGCGCCTCGTGATCCGCGACTTCATCGGCCGGTTGACGATCGAGACCGTCGAGCCGGGCGCCGACATCGAAGTGGAAGCCGAACTGCGGCGGGGGCAGGGCGGACTGCTGCCGATCGAGATACGGGGCGAGAGCCTCGAGATCACATGGCTGGGCTAGCCCGACCGCGAGCGCCGCTGGTGGGAGTTCTGGCGCGGTCGGTGGATGGCCGATCTTGATCGGCTCGACGACTACCCGACGCTCGTGTTGACGGTGCCGGCCGATGTCGAGGTCGAAATCCATAACATCATCGGCGAATGGACGATCGGCGATCGCGAGGCGCATCTGGCGATGGGCGCAGACCGCGGTTTCGGCACCCTTGGAGCCGCGCCGTCGCTCGACATCGATGTCTCGGGAGATGCCGCGATCGAGCACGGGCCTGTGGCCGGGCGGCTCGACCTGTCGATCTCCGGCTCCGGCTTGGTGACTGGCGGCACCGCGGGTGAAGCCGAGATATCGATATCCGGCTCCGGCGATGTTGTGCTTGGCGATGTTGCCGGCGACGCTCGCGTCAGTATCGCCGGCTCCGGCGAGGCGATCCTTGGCAATGCCGGTTCCGCCGATGCAACGATCTCCGGCTCAGGCAACGTCCGCTTCGGGGCGGTCGCAGATGGATTGGAAGTATCGATCCGTGGCTCAGGCGATGCCGATGCCGACAGGGTAGACGGCCGCTTCATCGTTGCGATTTCCGGGTCCGGCACAGCCGAGGCCGACGCCGGTCGCGCTTCGCCGTTCGACGTGTCGATCTCAGGGTCAGGTGATGTTCGCTTCGGGGGTACGGCCGTCGATCCCGAGGTTTCGCTGTCCGGCTCGGGCGACGTTTTCATCGGCGCGGTCGAGGGCGAACTCTCGTCGCGAACCAGCGGCGACGGTCGGGTCGAGATCGGCGAGGACTAGAAAACGGGGCAGAAGGGCCGCTGGAGCAGCGCCGCCCCTAGACAAATGGCGTCAAACCGCCAAGAAACCCTTGCGGCACCCGCCTTCCGCAAGGGTTCGGGGACAATCATGGCAGGCAACGTTCTGGAGGCCGACGGCCTCACCAAGAGCTTCGGCGATATCCACGCCGTCCAAGGTGTTTCCTTCCACATCGCCGAAGGCGAGACATACGGCCTGCTCGGCCCGAATGGCTCCGGCAAGACCACGACGATCTCGATGATCTGCGGCCTTCTGGAAGCGGACGAGGGTACTGTCTCGGTCGCCGGCATGCCGATGACGACCGGGTCGCTGAAGCCGAAATCGGTCATCGGTCTCGTGCCGCAGGAACTGGCGATCTACCCCGACCTCACGGCGCGGGAGAACCTCATGTTCTTCGGCCGCCTCTATGGCATCGGGCAGGCCGAACTCGCCAAGCGCGTCGACGAGGTGTTGAAGGTCATCGGTCTCGCCGACCGGGCCAAGGACCGTGCCGGCACCTATTCCGGCGGCATGAAACGGCGGCTCAATATCGGCATCGGTCTCGTCCACGGGCCGACCCTCCTCATCCTCGACGAACCGACGGTCGGCGTCGATCCGCAGTCGCGGAACGCGATCCTGGAGGCGATCGAACGCCTCGCCGATGCCGGCATCGCCGTCCTCTACACGACGCATTACATGGAGGAGGCCCAGCGCCTCTGCGACCGCGTGGCGATCGTCGATTCCGGTTCGGTCCGGGCCGAGGGCACGCAGCGCGAGCTCGTGCAACTCGTCGGCGAGAACGACCGGATAAGGGTGTCGGGCACCGGCGCACTCAAGGAGGCGGCGGAGCGCGTCAAGAAGGTGCCGGGTGTCTCGGATGCGTCCGCCACCGCGGAGGAGGTCTCCATCCTAGCCACGGATGCCGGCGATATCCTGACCGAGGTGCTGCAGGCTCTGTCGTCGGACGGCATGGTCGTCGGCTCGGTGACGGTCGAGAAGCCGGACCTCGAGACAGTCTTCCTGCATTTGACCGGCAGAGCACTGCGGGACTGAGCGATGGGCGCGGTGATCACGATCACGCGCAAGGAATTGGCACAGCGGTTTCGCGACCGCTCGTTCTTCATCATCGGCATCGCGGCACCGCTGATCCTCGCCCTCATCTTCGACCTCATCCTGGGCAATGCCGTCGACGACAATGCATCGCTGACCTTCGACTACGGCGTGGTCAACGAGGATGACGGCCAGATCGGCGCGGCTTTCGACCAGATGCTCGCCGGCATGGTCGAGGAGGGTTTCGTCGATCTCACGACCTATGAGGACGAGGCGACGGCCCAGGAGGTCGTCGACGATGGCGATGTCGACGCCGTCTTCATCGTGCCGACGGGAACGTCGGCAGCCGTTCAGATCGGCCAGGCCGAGATCCGCGTCCTCGGCAATGTAGACTCCGACATCGGCGCAGCGGTGGCGACGTCGATCGCCAATCAGTTTGCCGCACGCGCCCGGACGGCGACGATTGCCGCGCAGGCTGCGGTGGAGGTGGGGGCGATCGGTCCCGCGGACATGGGCGCCGCCATCGCCGATGCGGCGGCACTCGACGAGCCGCTCGATCTCGAAACGATCGAGGTGCAGTCCCGTCAGGTCGACACGACGACGTTCTTCATCGCCGGTCTCGGTATCTTCTTCACGTTCTTCATCGTCGGCCTCTCGGTCACCAGCATGCTCGACGAGCGCAGTGGCGGGACGCTCGCGCGCCTGCTCGCCGCGCCGATCCGCCCGGCGGCGATCGTCGCCGGCAAGACGCTCGCCTCGATCATTCTCGGCATCGTCGCGATGCTCTTCCTGATGCTCGCCTCGACGCTGTTGATGGGCGCCGAGTGGGGCAACGTCTTCTTCGCGATCCTGCTGATCCTCGCCACCGTGTTCGCCGCCGCCGGCTTGATGACGTTCGCCGGCGGTCTGGCGCGCTCTTCGGAACAGGCGGGCAATCTGCAGTCGATCGTTGCGCTAACGATGGCGATGCTCGGCGGAACCTTCGTGCCGATCACCGTCGAATCCGGCATTCTCGACACGCTCCGCTACATGACGCCGAATGCCTGGTTCATCCGCGGTCTCGGTGACGTTGCCGGCGAGGCCTATGGCGATGCGATGCTGGCAGTGTTCGTGCTCATCGGGATCGGCGTCGTTTTCGGGGCACTGGGGCTCTTCATCGTGAGACGGGTGGTGCGGCTATGAAGCGGATCCTCGCGATTGCCGGCGTTGCCCTCAAGCGGTTCGCGCGCGACCGGTCGAACCTCTTCTTCGTCTTCATCCTGCCGATCGGCATCATTCTCCTGATCGGCGCGCAGTTCGGCGGCGGCGTCGAGCCCCGCGCGGCCGTCCATCTGCCCGACGATTCCGGGCCGCTCGCCCAGCAACTGGCCGAAGCCATCGAGGCCTCCGGCGAGGTCATCGTGATCGACGAGAGCAGCCGAGATGGCGTCGTTGACCGCGTCGCAGTAGGCGAGGCAGCGTTCGGCGTCGTCATCCCGGATGGGTTCGACGCCGCGCTGATGGCCGGTGAGAACGTCGCGGTCGAGATGGTCGGGCCGGAGGGCGCCCTGCTGGGCGGGTACCAGTCCTTCGTCACGGACGCGATGGCGGCACTGTCGCAGCGGGAATCGGCGATCCGCTTCGCCGTTGCCCGCGGCGCGGACCGCGAACAGGCAGCGGCGGCGGTCGATGCCATCGTCGACCGTGTGCCGGCGATCAACATCGAATCGACCGAGATCGGCGAGTCGCTCTTTGCCGGCGTCAGCGGCCAGTTCCAGCTCGGGTCGACTAGCCAGCTCGTCCTCTTCATGTTCCTGACCGGCCTGACGGGTTCTGCTGCGCTGATCCAATCGAAGCGCTATGGCGTTACGCGGCGTATGCTGTCGACGCCGTCCTCGCCGTTCTCGATCGTCGCCGGCGAGGGGCTCGGCC
>Ga0180431_10009641_pt1 | contig 10854 bp, 11 predicted proteins | sample SS_ome_11_FD_132459 | JGI IMG/M metagenome (GOLD analysis project Ga0180431, IMG submission 132459) | Hypersaline lake sediment archaeal communities from the Salton Sea, California, USA - SS_1_MS_1 metaG | ecosystem: Environmental > Aquatic > Non-marine Saline and Alkaline > Hypersaline >...
CAGCGCATCCACTACAACAATAGCGGCCACCTCGCCGCGCTCGTCAGCCATGACAACGGCGTCACTTGGCACGACCACGCCCGCACCCGGATCAAGGCATGGCAATCAGGAGTTGGCCCCGTCGGCACCTGCCGCGCCATCACGTCCAACGGCAAGGTGATCGGCTCATTCACGGTGTACCCCGGAGGCGTCCCCCGCGCCTTCTACTTCGAGTTCTCCAAATGACGCCAAGAGGACAATGGAACGCAACTTGCCTTGCATATCAGGATCTCTTGATCGTCAGGGGAATGAACCGGCGCATGATGCCCGGCGAAACCAAGAAGGCAGGGATGAAGAAATCAAGCAAACGAATCCTGACGGGCACGGTCCTCGGCGCGCTCATTGTATACGGCAGTTTTGTGGGCCTCTGGACTCCCACGGGGCTGGAATGCTGGACCGCGGAGACCATGGGGAGCTTCCACGGGATCATCCGCAGCGTGGCCGCCCTCGGCATCTCCTGAGATCCTCACGAAGCGCCTTCGATCTCCGCGATGGCGCTTCGCAGCATGGTCTCCATGTCGGTGTCGTCGGTCTCGGAGGCAAGGGCGCTCCGCAGGGCGGGGAGGCTTTCGGCGGTCCCGATCCGGCGGAGGAGACGCGCCGCCGACAATCGCACCGCCCGGTCATCGTCGCCGAGGTGGGGGCGAATCACGACCTCGGCCTCCGGGCCCACGGAAGCGAGGATCGGCTCCCAAGCCGCCGGGTCGCGGGCCCAGAGCGTTTCGGCGATCGGGATGGCCTCGGGCGCTTCGCGCGCCACGAGGAATTCCACCATGCTCTGCGGCAGCGGTTTGTTGTTCACGAGGAGTTCCCGGGCTTCCGCGGCCACCACGGCTGTCGCACCGTCTGAGGGCTTCGACCACACCATGAGGGCCCGGCACACCAAGTCCTGCAACTCCGGTTCGTCCTCCTCCTTGACGAGTTCGATGAGCCTGCGGGTGATTTCGGGCTGGAAGCGCTTCGGTTCGGCGTCCGCGAGGCGCTGCACGGCGTCCCGCACCCGGTCGAGGTCGATGTGTTCCAACTCGCTCTTGTTGCGGACGTAGAAGGCCGGGTGGCCCTTGTCCTTGAGTTTCCGCATCAACTCCGGGCTGGCGTCGAGGAGGCGCTCCCCCTCGACGGTCGCCATCACGACCCGGATCTCGGGGTAGGTTTCATCGACCCTTCCGAAGCGATCGATGAGGGCCTCGACCTCCGCGAGCGACACCTTCACCCCTTCGAGGACGAACAGGGCCCCGTCGTCCCGGCGATAATACGACGGCCGCTCGCCGGTCCGGGTTTTGCGGTGCAGGAATTTCTGGATTTGGTATTTGAAGCGCTCCTCCATGCGGGGCACCCAGATGGCTACGACTTCTTCCGGGCCCCCGCCGCTCTTGGCAGAGCGCTCAATGGCCGTTCGGACGGGTTTGTATCCCACCCTCTCGAGCACGTCCCGTGCCGTCATCCGGCGGGGCACGACAGGTTCCGACGGTTGTCCCGCCTGAGACGACGCGTCCCGCAGGTTAGCCGCCGGAATCGTCCTCGGCACGGGAAGAAAAACCGCAAGGATCATCACGGCCGCCCCGAGAACGCCCGCCGTCATCATTCCTCCCTTCAGCCGCCGCCGGCCCGCGTACAGGATCAACGCTCCCCCCATCATCACCACGAACCCCGCCAGCACGATCCGCTTTCCGAGATCCATGTCCTTGAAAAACAACCCCGCCTGCACCCCCACGATCAGGAAGAGCGCGAACCCGACCAGCGTCAGCACCCCTATCGTCATCGCCACCACCTGCTGGGGTGACATCGGCAACACGTCGGCCGGCGTGGCCGCCTCGCTGTAACTCGCGGTCTGGAAGTCGACCGCCCGGTTCGCCGGGCTCGGCATGCGGCTGAACCCCTCGAGGCCCGCTCCCCGGACCTCGCCCGGGTAGAATTTGTTCTTCTGTTTGACGATGGTCTCCTCGGAGACGACGAACTGATGTTCGCAGGCGCCGCATTCGACGGTCCGGCCGTTCAGTTCGCTGCCGATCCGGAACTGGCGGCGACAGGACGGGCATTGGATGCGGAGCGTCATGGGTCAAGCCGGTTTTCGAGAACAGACTCCCTGCAACAAGACCGATGTCCAACACATTCCGTTCGACTTTTTCGGCTTCTTCCCGGCCTTGCCCCCGGCCCCGCCAGCGGCTACCACATCCGTATGCGGCCCGAGATCGTCTCCCTTCTGCAAATCCAGCAACGCGACACCCGCCTCCAGGAACTCCGCCAACAGTTGCAGCGCATCCCAAGGGAGCAGGACCTCGCCCGCGACCGGCTCGCGCACGATCAACAAGCCGTCGAAACCGCCAAAACCGCCGTCCAGAACAACGAAATCGCCATCAAAAACCTCGAAATCGAAATCGGCACCCGCAAGGAAACCCTCCAGCGCCTCAAACAGCAGCAGTTCGAAACCCGTAAAAACGAGGAATACCGCGCCCTCGGCCACGAGGCGGAACGCTACGAAAAGGAAGTCGACACCTTCGAAACCCGCGAACTCGAACTGATGGAGGAGAGCGACCGCCTCCGCAACGAACTCGAAGCCGCCCGGTCCGCCCTCGACACCATCCGAAACGCCGTGGAAGCCGAGATCGCCACCCACTCGGAACGCGCCGCCGCCTTCTCCGGGGAAATCAGCCGTCTCGAACACGAACGCGCCGAACTCGCCCGGCCGGTCGATCCCGACCTCTTCTCACTCTACGAGCGGCTCCTCAAGTTGCGGGGCGCCCCGGTGGTTGTCACCCTCTCCGAAAGCCGCCAGTGCGGGGGCTGTCACGTCCGGGTCACCCCCGCCACCATGGTCCGCGTCCAAAACGCAAGGGAACTCGTCCAATGCGAAAACTGCGGACGCATCCTCGTCCCCGACGCCTGACCCCGCCCGCATCCCGCATCTCGCAGCCCCCATCGGCCGTCGCCATGGCCATGGCGGACAAGTCCCGCCTCTCTCCCCCGCCCAACACAGCACGCGACACGCCTCGCCCCGCAAAAAATTGATTGCATTGCCCCCGCTCATCCGCTAGGCCTCCCGGCCCCCGGACGCCCGCCCCCGCCGTCAACCCCCTCGCTCCCCTCGTCAACCAACCCGCACCACCAATGCCATGGACGTCATTCGCAAGATCGAGCAGGAACAACTCAAGGACGAGGTGGCTGACTTCAACGTGGGCGACACCGTCAAAGTCCACACCCTTGTCCGGGAAGGCGGCAAGGAACGCACCCAGATCTTCGCGGGCGTCGTCATCGCGAAGCGGGGCAGCGGGGTGAACGAGTCATTCACGGTGCGCAAAATTTCCTACGGCGAAGGTGTCGAACGGGTCTTTCCGGTGCACTCGCCGCGGCTCGGAAGAATCGAGGTCACCCACCGCGGCAAAGTGCGCAGGGCCAAGCTGCACTACCTCCGCCGCCGGGTCGGCAAGCGCGCTCTCCTCGTCAAGAGCGCCGCCCGCCGGTAGCCGTCGGGACTTGCCCTTTGACTTTCGGGTCCCGAGGCGGGACTCTCCGTCAGCGTGCGCATTCCCATTCCGGCCGCCATCCTGATCGCGCTGGCGGTCCTCAGCGCCACATGGTGGCTGCGGACCCGCGACATGGACTTCATGACCTCGGAGGGCGTCGCTCCCCGGCTGCCTGAAGCGATGGCCCCCGTCGCCGACCATGGCGGGGACGGGACCGCTCCGGCCTCCGCAGCCCCGCCGCCTGCGCTGACTGAGAGCACGCCCGCTCCCCCCTCCTCCCCCGGCCCCGCCCTGCCGCCCATCGAATTCGGGGACCTTGATAGCGCCCCCGGCCTTGCCGAATACTCCGAACACGCCTCGAAGGGAGCAGCTTATCTCATCCGCCTCGCGAGGGAATTGGAATCCCGCGGCGAGTTCCAACGGGGCCTTCTCGCTTGGGAACGAGTTCTCGATTCCTGCAAGTCCGACAACGCCGCCCGCCGCACCGCCGAGGATGCCGTGCTGCGCATCCGCCCGACCCTGCCCCGCTGGAACATTGATCCTGAAGGCGAGCGGCCAGTCGAACTCCGCATCGGAACCGCCCGCAAGGACAACCCCGCCCTCAAGGAGGCGGCCGAAAGCGTCGCCGCCTTCCTCCGAAGGAACTCCGACGACATCCTCGCCGTCACCCCGCGCATCACTTCCTCCCGCTCGCACACCAGTCCCGACCGCGCTCCCATCGCGGTCTACTTTCACGGTTCCGACGGGGAGGCCGGGAACGACAGCAGCGTGGTCGCCATCAGTCCGGCCGAAACCAGCGTCGAATCCCTGCGCAAGGCCCTCCTCGCCTCGACATACCAGATCGTCCGTCGCCAAATCTCCGGCGTCGGCGGCGTCCTCCCGCCGCCAACCCTCGCCCGCCCCGACGACCCCGCAACCGGCTTCCAGCGCTCCGTCACCCGCCTCCACTGGAGGGTTTTCGCGGAGTCCCTGCTCCAGCCGCCCGCCCCGGACATCGCAAGCCCGGGACCCGAAGGCCGCTGAGCGATTGCAAAGGCGGCGCCTCCGTTTGACACGGCCCCGCCCCGATATCATCCTAAGCCCATGAGCCAAGCCGTCCCGGCCATCGCAGTTCTCCTCTTCCTCATGCGGTCGCCTTTTGCCGGCGCCGAACCCCGCGACCCGGCGAAAGCCTCCCCTCCGCCCTCGCATGAGAAGGCCGAGACGACTGCCACCGCCCCGGATCAACCCGCGGTGCGCGACCTCGGCGATGGCAAATACGCGGTCGGAAAGCTCATCCGCCTCGACCGCTCCAACCGCCGTATCATCCTCCCGGCGTCCGTCAACATGGTCGAGGGCCCTCTCGAATTCGCCCTCGTCCATCAGAACGGAAAAATTCACGAGTCCCTGCTGGTCACCGCCGCCCGCCCCTTTCATCTTAATGTGGCTCTCAAGCTCCTCGGTTTCAAGGAGTCGGCCGAGCTGTTTCCGATCCTCGACGACGACTACCGGCCCACCGGCCGCTTTCACAAGGTGCCTGCGGAGATCCGCTCCGCCGCCCGGGCCGATATTCGCGTCGCATGGAACGACGCCGGAGGCACGCGCCGCGAAACCGCGCTGAACAAGTGGATCATTTACGTTCCGAGCGGGAAGCCGCTTCCGGTCATCCCGTGGGTCTACGGCGGTTCCTACCATCACGAGGGCGTCTTCCAGGCCGAGGCCGGCGGCGAGTTCATCGCCCTCTTCACCTCGCAGGGGTCTCTCTTCAACTACCCCGGCAAGGATCACGACCTCGACGACGTGTGGATTCCCGCCACCAAGAGCGTCCCGCCTGTCGGCACTCCCGTCACGGTCATTATCCGGCCAGCCAACTCATCACCCGATCAGCCATGAAATCGCTCCTTCCATTCCTCGCCCTTGCCGCCTCGTTCCCGGCGGGCGCCTTCGGCCAAGACGCCAATCCCTACCTCTCGCTTCAGCTCGAGATGAGGCACGCCATCAAGCGCGGCAACGCCTACCTCAAGGCCGAACAGGATCCCGCCGGATACTGGCGTGATCCCGACACCCCCGCCCTGACCGCCCTCCCGCTCACCGCGGCCATCCGCGACCCCAACCTCGAGCCCGGCACGCCCCTCCCGGAATACGTCCGCAACGGCTATGACTGGCTCCTCGGCAAACAAAAGGAGGACGGAGGCATCTACGGCAAGGGCCTCGCCTCCTACAACACCTCCGCCGCCATCATGGCCCTCCTCGCCCGCGGCCGCGAGGCCGACGAACCAGCCATCCTCCGCGCCCGCGCCTTCCTCGTCAATCAGCAGACCGACTGGAACACCAAGGGCGAAATCGACAACAAGTTCGACGGGGGCGTCGGATACGGCGGATCTTACGCCCACTCCGACCTCTCCAACACCTACCTCGCCCTCGAAGCCCTCTACCATTCCCGCCCCATCGCCGAGGACAACAAACACGGCGAACAGCCCGAACTCGACTGGAAGGCCGCCCTCAAGTTCGTCTCCCGCTGCCAGAACCTCGAAGCCACCAACGACCTCGGCTGGGCCTCCGACAACCCCGCCGACAAGGGCGGCATGGTCTACTTCCCCGGCAACAGCAAGGCCGGAGAACGCGAACTCCCCGACGGCCGCGTCGCCCTCCGCTCCTACGGATCCATGTCCTACGCCGGCCTCCTCTCGTTCATCTACGCCGACCTCGACCGCGACGACCCGCGCGTCAAGGCCGTCCTCGACTGGCTCGGCCGCAACTACACCCTCGAGGAGAACCCGGGCCTCGGTCTCCAAGGCCTCTACTACTACTACCACACCCTGACCAAGGCCCTCGTCGCCGCCCGCATCGACCGCCTCCCTCTCGGCGAAGGCAAATCCGCCGACTGGCGCCGCGACCTCGCCCAGGCCCTCCTCCGCTCCCAGAACACCAACGGCTCGTGGGTCAACCCCAACTCCCGCTGGTGGGAGAACGACCCCGTCCTCGTCACCTCCTACGTCGTCCTCACCCTCGAACAAATCGACGCCTCCCTCCCCGCCCCCGAATAACTCCGCCCACCGCGCCCCGCGCTTCGCTCCTGCCATACTTCCGGCTTGATTCCCCCCGCCGAATCGGGGACCGTCCCCGCCTCGCGCGAACGGGGAGTAGCTCAGCTTGGTAGAGCGCCGGCTTTGGGAGCCGGAAGTCGCAGGTTCGAATCCTGTCTCCCCGACGTTCAGCAACAAGGTGGCGCAGCTTTCCAAGCTGCGAAAGTCCGCGCAGGTTTCCAACCTGCGCGCCGGTCCCAGCGCCACCAGCATCGAGACCGTCCGGCTCCCGGCAACGGTCCACCCCGAAACCGGCAACCCGAGAGAAACGGTGATCAGGTCAAGCTCCACTCTCAATAGCCAGCGCAACTGAAGTGACGGAATCGTTGCATGGGCTCTTCGGCGCCGGACTTTTCTCCGCCCCGGATTCCCACTACATAACGCCACACCGACCGACCGCGCGCGGTTGGCTCCTCAGCAATTCCCGACCCTCATGAAGCGAACCCTCCTTCTATTGGCTCTCCTTGCCGTTGCTGCCGCCTCCGGATCGGCGGAAAAAAGCGACCGCACCACCAAATCGGCGCCCGTCCAGCTTCCCGCTGATTCCGCCCCCGGAGCGGCGGATGCCGCCGCCGGAGATCCCGAGCCTGCCCAACCGCGTCCCCCCGCCGGGAAGGACGGCGGCGAGCCCCCCGAAGCGGACGGGAACGTCATCGTCGTCGCCCCCGAACCCGACCCCGCCGCCCCGGCCAAGGGCATCGCGCTCGACAAGGCGCTCGACAGCCTGCGCCGGCAGCGCGCCAAAGGCGAGACCGCGCCCGCCGTCATCGAGTTCACCCCGGGCATCTACTACACTTCCCTCACAATCGACCCCGAACTCGCCGGAGAGGGATTGACCCTCCGGGCCGCCAAGCGCGCCGAGGGCAAGGTGACCCTCTCCGCTGGAATGCCCGTCAAGGGCTGGGAGGAGGCCGGCAAGAACCTCTGGCGTGCCAAGGCAGACCATCCGGAAATCGCGCAGTTCTTCGTCAAGGGGAACCTCCGGAAATACAGCCGCGCCCCCAACACCCGATTCTGGCGCATCCGGAAGGCCGGGCCCGACCGCCGCACCTCCTTCACCGTGCCGCCGAATACCGTTCCTCCCGTGGAAGACGTTTCCAATCTCCAGTTGGTCTTCTTCCACGACTGGTCGGTGTCCCGCGTCCCCGTCAAGAGTTTTGATCCCGCCAGCCGCACCCTGACCACCGTCGCGCCCGTCGGGGCCGAACCGCCCTACTTCGCGATGAACCACTTCGAACCTCAACCCCGCTTCTTCCTCGCGGGAGCGCGGAGTTTCCTCGATTCCCGCGGCGAGTGGCACTTCGACCGCTCCAGCCGCACCCTCACCTACTGGCCCCTCCCCACCGAACGACCGGATACGATCGAAGCCCGCATCCCCGTGAAACCTCACGTCCTCGCCCTTCGGGGGACGAAGGAACGCCCCCTTCGCAACATCAACATTGAAGGGTTGATCATTGCCAACGCCCACTACCCCGCTCCCCCGGCCGGATACGCCGGCATCCAGGCCACCCTCCACGAAAAGCGCCCGGGACCCGGCCGCATGTTCGTTCCCGCCTCGATCATGGCCGACTACTGCCGCGACACCCGCCTCTACAACTGCATCGTCACCGACTCCGACAACGGCGGCCTTTGGATCCGCTCCGGATGCCGCGACGTCGCGGTGGAATACTGCACCTTCCGCCAACTCGGAGGCAACGGTATCATGATCGGGACTCCCGGCGAGGAGAAGCCCGTCACCCGCAACATCAGGATCCGTCGCGTCCTCGTCGATCGCTGTGGGACTCGCTTCCCCGGCGCCGTCGGCATCTGGATCGGCATGGCCGCAGATTGCGTCGTCGAGCGCAACGAACTGCGCCACCTCCCCTACTCCGGCATCTCGCTCGGCTGGCGCTGGGATGACACCCCCACCGTCTGCAGGGGCCACCGCGTCGAACTCAACCGCATCCGCAGCGTCATGAAACTCCTCTCCGACGGCGGCGGCATCTACACCCTCGGCGCCCAGCCCGGAACCGTCCTCCGCGAAAACCAGATTCACGACATCGCCCAAAAGAACGGGCGCGCCGAGTCCAACGGCCTCTTCATGGACGAGGGAAGCAGCGGCATCCTCGTCGAGGACAACAACTTCCGCGGCATCCGCCACTCCCTCATCCGCTTCCACAAGGCCGGCAAGAACACCCTCCGCGGCAACAAGTTCGAAACTCAGAAGGGCGTCCCCGCCCTGAGATTCCAAGCCACCCCCGAATCCAACATCACCGTCGAGAACTAATCCTCCACGGGTCTGGTCTTGGCCTCCACTGCCAGGAACTTCCGGTCACCCTCCGCCGGGACGGAGACAACGGCCCGAGTGGCGGAGGCCGCCTCCGTGGCCTCGCCGCCGGCGTCCTCCTCAAACCTCTGCAAATCCTCACTGCCAAGGATTCTGGTGGTTCGGGGCCGGGCGGACGCAAATCGCGCATCTGCCACCAACCGCCCGTTCTCCACGCGGGGGTTCTGCAACTCCGTTGGAATGGTCTTCGCATACAGGTCCTCCGGATCAACAAGGAGCCCCACGATCATGACATCCCGCCAGTCGGTCTCACCCTCGCTGTATACGATATGCACGTTCGCGCCATTTCCCCCAACCAGGCGAATCGGGCGCGGGGGCGTCCATGAATCAGGATATCCCGTTTGGGTGGCGGCATCGAGTTCGAATGCCCCGGCTCCCGCCGGACTGTTGGCGGGTTCAATCGCAACCTTCTGATCGGTGCTTTCAGCTTCCAGTGCCCATATGAAATGCTCAATAACGAGCACCTTTCCGTCCGGCACCGCGTACGAGGCACTCCCATCATGCAGCACTATATTCACGGGAGTGATTTCACCTTGGGCAACACTTGCCGAGGCAAGCAGCATCACAGCGGGTTTTTGCAGTCTCTTCATTGTTGTAACTTGCCGGCTCCTCGCAGCATCCGCACCATTGCACGGCCGCGCTTCACGGGCAACTCGATAATCAAGCTGCCGCCGTTCCAGGTTGATTCGACAGGACAGGGCCGGCTTGCACCCCCGGACGAATCGCATTTATGACGAAATCCCCGGAAAAGAGATCCTCGCTCCGCAGGACAACCTTGGCCTTCCCGGCATCTCCTGCATATACGACGGGTATGACGTCGCCCCCCGGCACATCGAAGATGTTTGCCCTTGCATCGGCGTCCGGCACTCGAATCACGTGCGGTTCAAGCATCCACTTCCTCCCGCGCATCGCGGTCATGTGCGGCCCGTAGTCGAGGTATCGCTTGTCCACCCACTCACCGGGCCGCAGCGAATGATCGTTGCCCGGGAAGGGACCCATTGGAAACACGCCCGCATCCTTGTCGTCGAAGGTCACCGCCTCGATTCCTCCCCGGCCGGAGAGCGACACAACCAACCGTTTCGATTTGACGATGTGCCCCTTCGCATCCTGCGCAGGCACATCACCGCCAACGGCCGCCGCGAGCAGACATGCCGCGCCGGCCATGAAAGGAAAACGGGCCTTCATCTCGCTCCCCGAATGGCTGGATTCGCTTCTATCGGCCGGGCAGCGCGTCGGCCAGCGATGCGTCCATTGGCACCACGATCACGTTGTCAAAATTCGCCCCGCCACCCTGGGCGCGAACGCCAACCGCGCCGGAAAGGATCGGGTCCTTCTTGTCGGTGTGGTCGATCCGCAGTCCCCGGCTCTCATCCTCGGAAGGGTGCATCCGGTCAAACCAGACGCGAATCCTTGCGCCCTCGGCCGCGATGCGGATCTGGTTCCACACGCCGGGAACCACCTTGCAGTCGAGCTCTGCAAGGTCGAAGGTGGCGAGCGGCTGCCAGTTGTTGTTCATCTTGCCGAGGTACAGCTTCCGGGTGTCGAAGCCGACGTAGTAGCCGCGCAATGCGTCGCGCCCGCCGCCGGGGTCGTTCGCGCGGAAGACGAGCCCCGCATTGCCTCCCTTGCCCCGGAGCATGACAACGCCTTCGAGCACGTAGTCCTGCCACCCGGGATCGCCGGCGATCATCTTCACCCCCGGATCGAGCTTGAGCACGCCGCTCCCGGTCGCAGCCGCGTCGCCGTAAGCTTTCCAACCGGCCCTTGACGGCGACGGGGGGACGTCCTGAAAGTCGTCGAACAACAATGCCTGCCTCTCGCCGGTCGTCCAGCGGCGGATCGCCTCGGCCTCGGCCAGCGAGACGGGAGTCGCATCGGGCCACATCAGCCCGCACCAGGGAACGGTCGGCTCCGGCGTGCCGTGCTTCGTGCCCCAGTACCAGCGGCAGTTCGAGTTGCC
>Ga0180431_10009643_pt1 | contig 10854 bp, 16 predicted proteins | sample SS_ome_11_FD_132459 | JGI IMG/M metagenome (GOLD analysis project Ga0180431, IMG submission 132459) | Hypersaline lake sediment archaeal communities from the Salton Sea, California, USA - SS_1_MS_1 metaG | ecosystem: Environmental > Aquatic > Non-marine Saline and Alkaline > Hypersaline >...
AGATCCGCGGGCTGAACGTGACCATGGTCACCAGCGCCCAGACGGACGAGGAAGGGTTTGAGCTCTTGAAGGCGATGCGCATGCCCTTCCGGGATCGGTAGCAGGAGGATCCAGGCGTGGCCAAGAAGTCCATGATCGCCAAGTGGAAGCGGGCGCCCAAGTACTCCGTCCGCAAGTACAACCGCTGCCATCGCTGCGGGCGGCCCCGGGCCTACTTGCGGAAGTTCGGAATGTGCCGTATCTGCGTGCGGGAACTGGCCTTGAGCGGCGAGCTTCCCGGAGTGGTGAAAGCCAGCTGGTAGGCGGGTGCCCAAGTAGAAGGAGAGAGATGGATGAGCGTGAGCGATCCCATTGCGGATTTCCTGACTCGGGTCCGGAATGCGACGCGGGTGAAACATCCGCGAGTCGATGCACCGGCATCGAAGCTCAAAGAGGAGATCACCAAGGTGCTCCAGCGCGAAGGGTACATCCGGACCTATAAGCGCATCGAGGACGGCCGCCAGGGCATGCTCCGGATCTACCTGAAGTACGATCCCGCCGACGGGAGTTCGGTGATCGAGGGTATCAAGCGGGTGAGCACCCCGGGCCGGCGGCGGTACGTCGGCAAGAAGGACATTCCCCGTGTGCGCGGGGGGTTGGGCACGGCGATCATCTCCACGCCGCAGGGCGTCCTGACCGACCAGGAAGCCCGCCGGGCCGGCGTGGGTGGCGAGTTGGTAGCTAACGTCTGGTAGGCTGCCCGCACGAAGGAAGCAAGCGATGTCTCGTATCGGAAAGAAGCCGATTCCCATCCCCAAGGGGGTGGATGTGAAGATGAGCGGCCAGCATGTCGTGGCCAAAGGTCCCAAGGGTCAGCTCGAGTGGACCGTGGTTCCCGAGATGAAGGTGGTCCAGGAAGAGGGGGCGCTCGTCGTCCAGAACCCCCACGTCACGAAGCGGACCAACAGCCTGTGGGGCACGACCCGCACGGTGCTGAACAACTTGGTCACGGGGGTGCACGAGGGGTTCACGAAGTCCCTCGAGGTGGTCGGCACCGGATACCGGGTCGAGCTGAAGGGCAAGACGCTGGTCATGGGTATCGGCTTCGACCACGACGTCAACTACACGGTGTCCGATGACATCGAGGTCGCCGTCTCGCAGCGCCCCTTGAAGATCACCCTCACGGGAATCGACAAGCAGCGCGTCGGCCAGGTGGCGGCCGAGATCCGCGCCCTGAAGAAACCTGAGCCCTATCACGGCAAGGGCATCCGGTACGAAAACGAGCAGGTCAGGCGCAAGGCCGGTAAGTCCGGCGCATAGTGGAGGTCGGTGAGGATGAGGTCTATAGCGAAAGAGCGTCGCGAGAGCCGAGTCAAGCGGCACCGCCGGATCCGCAAACACCTATCAGGTACGGCCCAGCGGCCGCGGCTGGCGGTTTTCCGGAGCCACATGCACATCTATACGCAGATCATCGACGATGTGAGCGGCCAGACGCTGGTGGGGGCGTCGACTCAGAGCCCCGATATCCGCGATGCCCTCAAGGGGAAGACGAAGACCGAGGCGAGCGTCGAGGTCGGCAAGCTGATTGCCGAGCGCGCCACGGCCAAGGGAATCAAGTGCGTCAGCTTCGATCGGGGCGGCTATCGCTACCACGGCCGGGTGAAGGCCCTGGCGGATGCAGCTCGCAAGGGCGGCCTCGAGTTTTGATCGCAGGTAAGGAGGTCGGGTTTTGAATCGCGACAGACTGGATCGGACCGAGCGGATGGACCGGGGCATGGAGCCCGAGCTTTCCGACCGACTCATCCACGTGAACCGCGTCGCCAAGGTGGTGAAGGGTGGACGCCGGTTCAGCTTCAACGCCATCGCGGCGGTGGGGAACAAGAGCGGGCAGGTCGGCGTCGGCTTGGGCAAGGCCAACGAGATCTCCGACGCCATTCGCAAGGCGACCGAGGCGGCGCGCAAGTCGGTCTTCGAAGTCCCCTTGCGGCACGGCACCCTGCCCCACGAGATCGTCGCCCAGTTCGGTGCCGCGCGCATCTTGCTGAAGCCCGCATCGCCCGGTACGGGAGTGATCGCCGGCAGCGTGGTGCGGACGATCATGGAGCTCGCGGGAGTGCAGGACGTGCTCACCAAGAGCTTGGGGTCGAACAACCCGCACAATATGGTCAAGGCGACCGTCCACGGATTGAAGAGCCTCAAGAGCGCGGGCGAGGTCGGCCGGCGCCGGGGCAAGAAGGTCAACGAAGTGCTCGGAATGGCGGCAGGAGGGCCCGATGGGCAAGATCAAGATCACGCAGGTGCGGAGCGCGATTAACCGCATCGAGAAGCAGAAGCGGACCATCCGCGCCCTCGGCATCCGGCGGCTGCAGCACTCGGTGATTCATGAGGACACGCCGCAGATCCGGGGAATGATCCGCGTGGTGCACCACCTGGTGCAGGTCGAGGAAGTGGCCGAGGACGCGTAGGGGATACCGACGATGAAGCTGAACGAATTGAAACCGGCCCGGGGCGCGACGAAGAAGCGCCGCCGGCTGGGTTGCGGAACCGGCTCGGGCCGCGGGGGCACGTCCACCAAGGGCCACAAGGGTCAGAAGAGCCGCAGCGGCGGCGGCGTCCCGCCCTGGTTCGAGGGTGGCCAGATGCCGCTGCAGCGGCGGGTGCCGAAGCGCGGATTCACTAACATCAACCGCAAGGTCTACCAGGTGGTCAACGTGGCCGACCTGGCCCGCTTCGAGGCGGGATCGACCGTGGGGTTGGCTGAGCTGCGCGAGGCCGGATTGGTGAAGAAGGCGGGGTTGCCCGTCAAGCTGCTGGGCAATGGCGAGATCGATCGTGCGGTCACGATCAAGGTTCACGCCGCCAGCAAGTCCGCGGTGGAAAAGGTCGGCCAGGGCGGAGGCAAGGTCGAGATCCTTGCCCAGGGATAGTCCCGAGGAGTCGCCATGATCAGCAAGATGGAGTCGATGTTCAGGATCCCGGAGCTGCGGCGCCGTATCCTGTTCACGATCGGCATCCTGGTCGTCTATCGGCTGGGTGGGCACATCACCACACCCGGGATCGACGGCAAGGCGCTGTCCGATTGGTTCTCCCAGTCACAGGCGGGAGGGCTCTTCGGGCTCTATGACCTGTTTGCCGGTGGTAACTTCCGCCGGGCGACGGTGTTTGCCCTCGGGATTATGCCTTACATCAGTGCATCGATCATCCTGCAGCTCTTTGGTGCGGTGATCCCTTACTTCGAGCGCCTGCGCAAGGAAGGCGAGGCGGGTCGGAAGAAGATCACGCAATTCACCCGGTACGGCACCGTGCTTCTGGCGCTGATCCAGTCCTACGGGATCAGCATCTACCTGTTGAGTATGGCCCAGCAGATCCCGAATCTCATCTCGATGCCGACGTTAGGGTTCCAGATGCTGACCATGCTGACGCTGACCGCCGGAACCGTCTTCGTGATGTGGCTCGGAGAGCAGATCACCGAGCGTGGCATCGGCAACGGGATCTCACTCATCATCTTCATCGGTATCGTAGCCCGTTTCCCGCAGGAGCTGTTCGCAACCTGGCGCCTCGTGCGGGCGGGTGACATCAACATGCTCTTCTTGATCATCCTCATCGTGGGGATGCTCTTCGTGACCGGTGTCGTCGTCATGATGACGCAGGCACAGCGGAAGATCCCGGTCCAGTATCCGAAGCGGGTCGTCGGACGAAAGATGGTCGGCGGGTCGAGCACCCATATCCCGCTGCGTCCGAACACGGCGGGCGTGATCCCGATCATCTTCGCCCAGTCGATCATCGTCTTCCCCAGCACGCTCGCCAGCTTCTTCCCGGGAAGCATCGTGGTCGACACGATCAACAATCTTTTCCAGCCGGGGCAGCCGATCTACGTCATTCTCTATGCCCTGATGATCATCTTCTTCGCCTATTTCTACACCGCCATCGTCCTCAACCCGGTCGATCTGGCGGAGAACATGAAGAAGTACGGCGGGTTCGTGCCCGGCATCCGGCAGGGTAGGCCGACGGCCAATTACATCGATCGCATCTTGACTCGGATCACCTTCCCGGGGTCGCTCTACTTGGCGGCGATCGCGATTCTGCCCGACATCCTGATCTACCGGGCCGGGATGCCGTTCTACTTCGGGGGCACGAGTCTGTTGATCGTCGTCGGGGTGGCGCTCGATACCCTGCAGCAGATCGAGGGGCACCTCCTGGTGCGCCACTACGACGGATTCTTGAAGAAGACCCGCCTGCGCGGCGGGCGGCGGATGTAAGAGGGAGGTTGATCGATGCGGTTGGTCCTGCTCGGCGCGCCGGGGTGTGGCAAAGGGACGCACAGCGCCTGGATCACCGAGGAGCTGGGGATTCCCCAGATCTCGACCGGCGACATCCTGCGCGATGCGGTTGCCGCCGGCACCGATCTGGGGCGCGAGGCGAAGGGCTACATGGAGAGCGGCGGGCTGGTTCCGGACGACGTGATCCTGGGCCTCATCCGCGAGCGCCTTGGGCAGCCCGATGCGCAGAAGGGGTTCATCCTGGATGGTTTCCCCCGGACGATCCCGCAGGCCGAGGGGCTGCAGACGATGCTGAGCGAGCAAGGGCTCGACCTCGACCACGTGGTGCGGATCGACGTTTCGCGAGAGGAGCTCGTCAGCCGTCTCACCAGTCGGCGGGTTTGTCCCAATTGCAAGGCGGTTTACAATATGAGCTTCCGCCCGCCCAAACAGGATGGGATCTGCGACGCCTGCGGCCAGCCCGTCATCCAGCGTGCGGATGACCAAGAAGAGACGGTGCTGAGCCGTTTGAAGGTTTACGAAGATCAGACGGCCCCCTTGGTCGATCACTACCAGACGCGCGGGGTGCTCGCGGTAGTTGACGGGAATCAGGGGTTCGATGAGACCAAGCGCGGGATCCAAAAGGCGCTGGGGGTCTAGAGAGCATGGTTGCAATCCGGCGCCAGGACGAGATCGACAAGATCGCCGAGAGCTCCCGCATCGTGGGCGGGGCGCTCCGGTTGGTAAAGGGGATGGTGTCGGACGGGGTGACCACGAGGCAGCTGAACGATGCGGTCGAGGAGTACATCCGCTCGCAGGACGCCGAGCCCTCGTTCAAAGGCTACCGGGGGTATCCGGCCAGCTCGTGCATCTCGATCAACGACGAGGTGGTGCACGGCATCCCCTCGGATCGCGCGCTGCGCAACGGCGACATCGTCAGCGTCGATGTGGGTGCCTACAAGAATGGCTATCACGGGGACGGGGCGTGGACCTTCCCCGTCGGAGACGTCGAAGCCAATGCGATCCGGGTGATGGATGCGACGCGGGAGGCGCTGATGCGCGGGATCGCCCAGGCGCGCCCCGGCGCCCGCCTGGGTGAGATCTCGCACGCGATTCAGCAGTACGCCGAGGGTGAGGGGTTTTCGGTGGTGCGGATGCTGGTGGGGCACGGGATCGGGCGGAACCTCCACGAGGATCCGCAGGTGCCTAACTTCGGCCACCCCGCCGAGGGACCGCACCTGGCCGCCGGCATGGTGATGGCCATCGAGCCGATGGTCAACGTGGGCGGCCTGGATGTTTATACGCGGGAAGACGAGTGGACGGTCGTGACGCGCGATCACTCCCTGTCTGCCCACTTCGAACACACGGTGGCGATCACCGAGGAAGGGCCGAGAATCTTGACCCGGCCCGGTCCCGGTGATCCCGAGTAGAGGGTAGAGCGATGAAAGTCAGGTCATCGGTGAAGAGAATCTGCGAGCACTGCAAGCTGATCCGCCGCAACGGCGTGATTCGGGTGATCTGCAAGCGCAATCCCCGTCACAAGCAGCGTCAGCGGTAGCCGGTAAGGAGGTAGAGCCTTGGCCCGTATCGCCGGAGTCGATCTGCCGAAAGAGAAGAAGATCGAGGCAGCATTGACGTACATTTTTGGCATCGGATTTTCCACGTCCCGGAAGATTCTGTCCGCCACCGAGGTGGATCCGAACACCCGCGTCAAGAACCTGACCGAGGAGCAGGCCGCGCTCTTACGCAACGAGATCGAGAACAACTATCGCGTAGAGGGCACCCTGCACACCGAGATCGGGATGAACATCAAGCGGCTGATGGACATCGGCTGCTATCGCGGGATCCGCCACCGTCGCGGATTGCCGGTTCATGGTCAGCGGACCCATACCAACGCGCGCACCCGGAAGGGACCGCGGCGTTCGTCCGGGACCGTCAAGAAGAAGCCGCAACCTGGCAAGAAGTAGAGAGGGAGTGAGGACGTGGCTCGAGAGAAGAAGACCAGGAAGAAGGATCGCCGGGTAGGCCTGAACGGTGTGGTTCACGTTCACGCCACCTTCAACAACACGATCGTCTCCATTACCGACCCGAGCGGGGCAGTGGTGGCCTGGGCCAGCGCGGGCAAGGTGGGCTTCAAGGGCTCGCGCAAGAGCACGCCGTTCGCCGCTCAGCTGGCGGCGGAGAATGCGGCCAAGGAGGCGATGGGGCTGGGGATGAAGAAAGTCGAGGTGTGGGTCAAAGGACCCGGGCCCGGTCGCGAGGCGTCGATTCGCGCGCTGGCGGCCGCGGGGCTCGAGGTATCGGCCATTCGGGACATGACCCCGATCCCGCACAACGGCTGCCGGCCCCCCAAGCGGCGCAGGGTCTAGAATTGCCCCCCGGCTGCGGGGCCGGGGTGAAGAGGAATAGCGGAGGAAAGGAATGGGCGTCTATCACGGTGCGAAGTGCAAGCTCTGCCGGCGCGAGGGCACGCGGCTCTACCTGAAGGGGGAGCGGTGCTACGGCGACCGGTGCGCAATGGAATCGCACGCCTACCCGCCCGGCGAGCACGGGCAGGGCCGGCGGCCGCGCAAGGAGACCCAGTACGGGACGCAGCTGCGCGAGAAGCAGAAGGCGCGCCGCATCTACGGGGTCATGGAGCGGCAGTTCCGCAACTACTTCAAGAAGGCGGCGCGGCGGCAGGGTGTGACCGGCGAGATCCTGTTGCAGCTGCTGGAGACGCGGCTCGACAATGCGATCTACCGCTTGGGTTTTGCTCCCTCGCGCGCGGCGGCAAGGCAGCTGATCGGGCACCGGCACTTCCAGGTGAACGGGCGGATCATGGATATCGCGTCCTACTCGCTGAAGCCGGGTGACGTGATCGAGGTGCGGCCCAAGTCGAAGAAGGTCGCGGCCATCAAAGATACGTTCGAGAATCGTCGCCGTACCGAAGACCAGCCCTGGCTGGAGGTCGACGAGAAGGCGATGAAGGGACGCGTTCTACAGCTGCCGGCGCGGGATCAGATCCCGGTTCCGGTGCAAGAGCAGCTGATCGTGGAACTCTACTCGAAGTAGTCGGGGTTCACGCAACCCGGGGAGGTGTTCGAGGCATGAAATGGAAAGTCCTCCAGATGCCCGAGTCGTACGTTATCGATGCCGATGTTTCCAACGAGACGTTCGGACGCTTCGTCATCGAGCCGCTGGAGCGGGGCTTCGGCTACACGCTCGGGAATACGCTGCGCCGGGTCCTGCTTTCCTCCCTGCAGGGTGCCGCGGTGGTGGCCTGCAAGTTCGGCAATCAGGTGCTCCACGAGTTCTCGGCGATCCCGGGAGTGGTCGAGGATGCGACCGATGTCGTCCTCAATCTAAAGCAGATGCGGTTCAAGCACCTTGGGGATGGACCCCGGACGGGTATCTTCCGCCAGGTGGGCGAAGGGACCATCAAGGCCGGTGACCTTCAGATTTCCTCGGATATCAAGGTTCTCAATCCCGACCTCCCGATCGCCACGATCGACAAGGACGGCGAGCTGGAGATCGAGGTCGAGGTGGCGACCGGTCGCGGCTACGTCACGGCCGAGCAGCACACGAAGGCCGGCCAGCGGCCGCTGGGGACGATTGTGCTCGATACGCACTTCAGCCCCATCAAGCACGTGACCTATTCGGTCGAGAGCGCGCGGATCGGTCAGCGGATCGACTTCGACAAGCTGATCCTGGACATCACGACCGACGGATCGATTCTTCCCCAGGACGCGCTGGCGATGACGGCCAAGATCCTCCGCGATCACTTCAACCTCTTCGTGAAGTTCGAGGAGACCTTCGAGGAGGAGGAAGAGGAGAAGGTTGACGAGGAATTCACCCGCATCAAGGCTCTGCTCGAACGGAGCGTCGATGAGCTGGAGCTTTCGGTTCGCTCGGCCAACTGCTTGCGCGCGGCGCGGCTGCGTACATTGGGAGACCTGGTTCAGAAGTCGGAGCAGGAGATGCTCCAGTACCGGAACTTCGGTAAGAAGTCGCTGAAGGAGATCGAGGATCTCATCGAAGGCATGGGACTTCACTTCGGCATGGACGTATCGAAGTATCTGGGTGTCCGAGCGGCGGTCGATGAAGAAGGTGATGCCGACGAGGCGTTCGAAGAAACGGAAGAGGTCGGTGAGACCTTCGAGTAGAGGAACAGAGAGATGAGACACCAGAAAGAAGGACGGAAGCTGAGTCGGACCGCCTCGCATCGGAAGGCGCTCCTGCGGAATCTGGCGACCGCCCTTTTCGAGCACGAGAGGATCGAGACGACGCTCGCCAAGGCCAAAGAGACACGCCGGGTGGCCGAGCGCCTCATCACGCACGCCAAGAAAGACGACGGGGTGCACTCCCGCCGGTTGGTGGCGCGCACGGTGCGGAAGCCGGAGGTGGTCTCGAAGCTGTTCGACACCATCGCTCCCTGGTACGCGAACCGCCCGGGCGGCTATACCCGGATCCTCCGTACGCGGGCCCGTCTCGGCGACGCCGGGGAGATGGCAATCCTGGAGCTGGTGAAGACGGCGGACCAGAAGGCAACCGAGCGCAAGGCGCACCAGGAAGCCCAGAAGGCGGAGCAGAAGAAGGCCGAGAAGAAGCGCTAGCTTCATGCGCCGAATGCCGTGGATCTGCGGAGAGGGGGGTTCCCAAGACCCCCTTTTCTGATACTCTCCGGCCGGAAGCAGGGAGGCTCGTCATGGATGACCAGCGCACCGAGGAGGGATCCCCGGCCGAACCCGCCGCCAATCCCCCCTTCCAGATCAAGGACTGCGCGCTGATCGCGGTCGCGACCGGGCGGAGGGCCCAAAACCTGAGGGAACTGCGGGACATCCTGCAGTCGATCCTTTCCAACAGCATCTACTACCACTTCTGGGGCTCGCGCCTTCAGCCCCGGTTCGACAACCCCGAGTATCAGAACGATTTCGCCACCTGGACCAACCAGGCCCTTCACGACGGCAAGATGGCCGAGCGGTTGGGGGTGATCGATCCGACCGACTTCGGCAGCCTGGAGGAGCTGCGCCAGGAGCTGATCGATGTGATCGAGGAGCGCTTGGACGAGGAAGAGCATGTCACCTGGGCCAAGACCGACATGCAGTTCAATTTCCTCACCTCCCAGATCGTGGTCTTCGACACGCATCGGGTGATTCACGAGCCGGCGGAGCTCCGGACGGCGGTCCCCATGATGTCGGGAGGAAGCATCTTCTACCACGTCATCGATGCGCGGCGCCGGACCATGGGCTCGGTGGACGACATCCGCTCCTGGCTGGCCGGCTTCGCGACCGAGGAGGAGGATCCCTACGCCGATTTGCGCGAACAGCTCGCCGGTGTCGATCCGTTCTTCTCCCCGCTACCCGAGGTGCGAGATGAGCTGACGCGCCTTTTGCAAGGCTACTTCGGAGCTCCGGAGGCATGATGGCGCCGGAAGGAATAAGGCGGTACGCCGAGGTCGTCGGCGAGGGCGTGATCGACCAGCTTCACCAGCTGGCCGAGCCGCTGCAGGGCAAGAAGGTCGTCCACATCAACTCGACCCGCGTCGGGGGAGGCGTGGCCGAGATCCTGGCCAAGCTGGTTCCCCTCATGGAGGACCTGGGGCTCGACACCAGCTGGGAGGTCATCACCGGGGCCGACCAGTTCTACCAATGCACGAAGAGCTTCCATAATGGACTTCAGGGTAACGCCGTCGAGATCCCCGATTCCCTGCTGCGCGAGTTCGAAGCCACCAACCAGCAAAACGCCGAGACGCTCCGGCCCCAGATCGAGGATGCCGACTTCGTCATCGTCCACGATCCGCAACCGGCGCCGCTTCTCTCGCTCTGCCCCGAGCGGCGGGGAAAATGGGTCTGGCGCTGCCATATCGATGTCAGCCGCCCTTTCCGTCCGGTTTGGCGCTACCTGCGGAATTTCGTCTCCCCCTATGACGCCAGCATCTTTTCATTGGCCCACTTCGCTCAGCCGCTGCCCCACGCGCAGTTCCTGATTCCACCCAGCATCGATCCGCTGGCGGAGAAGAACATGGAGCTCGAACCCGCGGACATCGATGCGGTTTATGAGGAGTTCGGCATCGATCCCGACCGCCCCCTGATCATCCAGGTTTCCCGATTCGATCGCTTCAAGGATCCGGTGGGTGTCATCCGCGCCTATCGCCTGGCGACCGAGTTCATCCCCACCCTACAGCTCGTTCTGGCGGGGGGGACGGCCACCGACGATCCGGAGGGGGCGGCCGTGCTGCAAGAGGTCCGGGATGCGGCCGGCGATGATCCGAACATCTTTATCCTTCTCCTGCCGGGCGATGCCCACCGGACGATCAACGCGCTCCAGCGGGCCGCCGACATCGTGCTCCAGAAGTCAGTTCGCGAGGGGTTCGGGCTGACCGTCACCGAGGGGCTCTGGAAGGGCAAGCCGGTGATCGGCGGCAACACCGGCGGCATCCGTCTCCAGGTGGTCAACCACCACACCGGCTTCCTGGTGGATACCCCCGAGGGAGCGGCGCTCCGGATCCGGTACCTGCTCCACCGGCGGGATCGCCTGGAGGAGATGGGGATCAAGGCTCGGGAGTTCGTCCGCGAGAATTTCCTTCTGACGAGGCACTTGCGGGAGTACCTCACCCTGCTTCTGGCCCTCACCC
>Ga0180431_10009644_pt1 | contig 10854 bp, 7 predicted proteins | sample SS_ome_11_FD_132459 | JGI IMG/M metagenome (GOLD analysis project Ga0180431, IMG submission 132459) | Hypersaline lake sediment archaeal communities from the Salton Sea, California, USA - SS_1_MS_1 metaG | ecosystem: Environmental > Aquatic > Non-marine Saline and Alkaline > Hypersaline >...
AAGCACCGCGGCTGCGGGGTCGGTCACGTCGTAGACCCTGAAGAAGGCCTCGTTCGGCGGAGGCCAGTCGGCCTTGAAACCGACGCAGTACGCGCGATTGCCGCTGATGGCCACGTCCTTCACGTCGCCCCCGGGATACGCGACGCCGACCTCGACGAGACTGGTCGGGTCGCTGATATCAATGATGCGGAGACCGCCGGCTTCGGTGGCGACGTACGCGTGAGTCCCGTCGATATCCACACTCACCGCGTCTCCGGAGAAGGTCCGTGATGCGACGACTGCGGGATCCGTCGGATCGGAGATATCCACAGACACCAGGCCGGCAGCGCTTGCGGCGACGAAGGCGTGGTCGCCGGACACCGCTACGTCGGTGGCCTGGTCGATGAACGTCACGGAGCCGATGATGTGAGGAAGAGCCGGCTGGTGGATGTCGACGATCACGAGTCCACCCGCGCGGTCGGCGACGAGCGCCAGATCCCCGTGGAAGACAACGCTCCTTGCATTCCCCGGGGTGTTACACACTCCGACCTCGACAGGCGCCGACAGATCGGTGATGTCGACAACGACCAGTCCGGTCACGTCGCTCGCGAGAAGCGCGATATCGCCGGCCACCGCCACCCCCACCGTACTCCCCGTCACCGGCACCTCGCCCACAACACGCGTTTCGAAGGCGGGGATCACGATCTCCCCTGCCACCGTATCCCAGTGAGCCGTCGTGTTCTCCACATCGCAGAAGGCGAGTGATGTGAGGTCATCTGTGTAGTCGTAGAAGTTGGCAGCAGCGGTCGCGACCATGATCGCCGAGATCGCTACCGCGAGAACGGGTCGCACGGGTGCGCTTCTCCATCGCACGATGGGCTCCTTCCGTCGTCACGGATGTGTCATTCGTGGTTCTGTTCTTCCAGAATACCACAATTCACATGGACAGTCAAGAAGCGGTCGTGTTTTCACCCGCTGCAGCAGAGGCAGGATGCGTCATGCGCACGAATCCTGCTAGAATGAGTATGATATGCGATCTGTGACACGATGGGACGCACGCGGGGTGACCTGCGCCGGTGTCCCGACACCCGGCACTCGCCGAAGGGAGCCCGTTCCATGCCCAGGACCACGATCATCATCTTCGCGGCGCTGGTACTCGCCGCCGCCATCTTCGGGGTGACGCAGCACCTCTCGACAGAGCCTCAGGCGGAGACGTACACGGCAGCCGAGGTGGCAACGCGCATCAAGGCTGAGAAGACGGAACTCAAGGCCGAGATGGCCGCGGCGGGAACGCCATATGAGCCGGGCTGCCTCCCGAACGACTGGGCACACGCGCAGCGCGCGTACCCCTACGACCGACTCAACCACGACGAGATCCGCGAAGCGACGCTCGACGTTCAGGCGCGGCGGATCGCATCCCGCGGCGAGACCCGTGTCGCGTGGCAGGAGCGAGGCCCATCCAACATCGGCGCGCGCGTCACGGACCTCGCGATCCACCCGACCAACCCGAACATCATCTATGCCGCCATGGCCAGCGGCGGCGTGTTCAAGTCCACGGACGCGGGAGCGAGCTGGGATCCCATCTTCGACGACCAGCCGGTCCAGTCGATCGGCGCCATCGCGCTCGACCCGCAGGACCCGAACACGATCTACGTGGGAACGGGCGAGGCGAACTCATCGAGCTACAGCTGGTCCGGCATGGGCGTCTTCCGGTCGACCGATGCCGGCTCGACCTGGGAGCATCTGGGTCTCGACGAGACCCGCTACATCGGACGCGTTCTCGTCGATACGCACAATGCTGACCGCATATGGGTCGCGGCGGCCGGCGTGCTCTTCGGGACGAGCCCCGACCGCGGCGTCTACCGCACCGAGGACGGCGGGACGACGTGGGATCAGGTGCTCGCCGTCTCCGACTCGACCGCGGCGATCGACCTCGCCTATGACCCGGCGCATCCGGACACGCTCTACGCGGCGATGTGGGAGCGCGTGCGCAGGCTGAACTCGAGGAAGTCGGGCGGGTGGACGAGCGGCATCCACAAGTCGACCGACGGCGGCGACACGTGGGTGGAACTGACCAACGGCCTCCCCTCCGGGGCGGATGTCGGCCGTATCGGCGTCAGCGTCTGCGAGTCGAGCCCCAATGTCGTCTATGCCTTCTACTGCGACGACCCGGGCTACTTCATGGGCGTCTACAAGAGCACGAACTACGGGGCGACGTGGACGCAGACCAACGATGGTGCGCTGTCCAACCTCACGAGTTCGTTCGGGTGGTACTTCGGTCAGATCCGCGTGGATCCGACCGACCCGGACCGCGTGTTCGCGATGGGCGTGCCCCTCTACCGCACGACGAACGGGGGCGCGAGCTGGAGCGAGGTCGCCTCGGCGAACCACGTCGACCATCACGCCATGGTCTTCGATCCGTCGAACCCGACACACATCTACGAGGGCAACGACGGCGGCATCTACTTCTCCGACAGCGCCGGCGACACATGGTCCAAACTCTACGACCAGCCGACGAACCAGTTCTACGCCATCGAGATCGATTACCTCGACCCGTCGAGGCTCTACGGCGGAACACAGGACAACGGAACGCTCCGCACCGCCACGGGCGGCGTGGACGACTGGGAACGGATCTTCGGCGGGGACGGCTTCTACACGATCGTCGATCCCACGGACTCCGACATCATCTACTGCGAGTACCAGTACGGCAACCTCTACAAGTCCACGGACTTCGGGTACAACTGGTACTGGGGGCTCAACGGGGTCGGCAACGAACGCACGAACTGGTCGATGCCGGTCGTGATGGACCCGAGCGACCACGAGACGCTCTACCTTGGAACCTACCGCGTCTACCGAACGACGAACGGCGCGGATTCGTGGAACCCCATCAGCGGCGACCTGACGGATGCGGCACCCGGTGCGAGCTACGGAACCGTCACGACCATCGCCGTGGCTCCGTCGAACCCGAATGTGATCTGGGCGGGAACCGATGACTCGAACGTCTGGATGTCCGATGACGGCGGCACGAACTGGACGAAGGTCTCAGGAAGTCTGCCGAACCGTTGGGTGACGCGTGTCGCGATCGACCCGACGGACTGCACGACAGCCTACGTCACGTTCTCGGGCATGCGGTGGGACGAGGCCATCTCGCGCGTGTACCGGACCGAAGACTCCGGTGCGACATGGACGGCCATCGATGACGGACTGCCGAATGCGGCCGTCAGCGTCATCGCCATCGATCCGGACATGCCCTCCTTCCTCTATGTCGGCACCGACCTGGGCTGCTACTACTCGCGCGACACCGGCGCGACGTGGGACATGCTCGGTTCGGGTCTCCCGCCGGTCCCGGTCTACGACATCAAGATCCACCAGCCGACCCGCACCCTGGTTGCCGGCACGCACGGACGTTCGATGCACTCGATCGACCTCGACGAGATCACGGGTGTTGAGGAGCCGGTGACGCACGGGAAGCTCATTGCGGAGCTCGCGGGGAGTCCCAACCCGTTCAACCCGACGACGACCGTCCGGTTCACGTTGGCCGGGCCTGCGTCCGTCAGACTCACCGTGTATGACATCGCGGGCCGCGCCGTTCGTACACTCGCGGACTCGCCCCGCACCGCGGGCAGCCACACGGTCGCCTGGGACGGCACCGCGTCTGACGGCCGACCGCTCGGAAGCGGCGTCTACTTCCTGATGCTGGAGGCGGGCGATGAGGTCGAGACCGCAAAGGTCAGTCTCGTGAAGTAGCCGAGGGTCCATCGAACGACCGACTTCCGGGGGGCCCTAGGCATCCCGGAAGCTCTTGAGGAACTGGATGAAGGACGCCGCATCGGCGAAGTTCGACGCGACCCCGAGCGAGATGCGGACGGCGCCAGTGCTCTTCTCGTCGATGCACCGGCGGAATTCGTTGAACGTCATGCGGGAGTCCGCCCGCGTGAAGCAGGTGACGATCTCGTCCTTCGTCAGCCCCAGCGCCATCTCCCCCGCTCCGGGGTTGCAGAAGCACCCCGTCCGCAGCGATATGTTCCACGTGTTCGCCCGACGCTCGACCTCGAGATGGTCGACCGCATGACCGTCGCGGTCGTACACGTTGAAGGCAACCGTGCCGCCGCGGAATTCGTTCGTCGTGGGACCGTATATCCGGACAAGCGGCGCGCCGTTTCCATGTTCGAGCGCCGTCATGCGATGAAGGAGCCATCCTGTCAGACAGTGTACGCGGTTGTGAATGGTCTCCATCCCCACCGAATCGAGGAAATCGAGACCGCGCTCGATCGCCGGGAGACACGCGTAGTTAAGTGTGCCGTCCTCGAATCCCGCAGGCCCGACGTGGAGAAAGTGCTGATCGGCCTGAACCGAGGCCACCGTGATGGTGCCGCCGGCGAACCAAGGGCGCCGGAGCTTCTCCAGCGCCTCCCGCCTCGCGATGAGCGCGCCGACGCCGGTCGGGTACCCGAACATCTTGTAGAACGAGATGGGCACGAACTCCGGTCGCCAGCGAGCGACGTCAAGCCGGTTCGTCGGCACGTAGGCCGCAGCATCGAGAATGACGTCCCACCCACGCAGGTGTGCGAGCTCGACCCACTCGAGCGGATGCTGCACGCCTGAGAAATTGGACTGGACCGGATAGACGAAGAGCTTGTCGTCCTCTCCCTCGCGCTGACACATGCACGCGTGGATGGACCCCTCGGCGGTCCTCAGATCCGGCGGGACGATCGGAAGATAGCAGGTCGCCGTGTCGCCGGCGCGGGCGTACTCGCGGAGCCCGTTCGCGGAGTTGTGGTTGTCGAACGTCAGAAGGAGATGGCTCTTCGAGGAGAACGGGTATGCCTCCCCCACGAGTTTGATCGCCTGGCTGGCGTTGCCCGTGAAGATGGCGACGTACTCGTCCTCCGGTGCGTTGAAGAACCGGAGTATGCGGCTCCGGCACCGCTCGACGAGTTCCTCACTGGTCGAGGATGTTGGATTTGAAGAGTGGGGATTGCCGAGCACGGTCGCAAGCAGGAACGACATCTGGTCTCGGATCTGCGACTCCGCATAGAGCCCGCCGCCGGTGTAGTCGAGGTAGACGTGCCCGAGCCGGTCGAGCCGCGAGAACTCGGTCGCGCGGATCGTGTCGAGCGGCAGCGTGGAAGAGTAGTCGGGACACTCATCCAGGAACGCCGCGTATTGCTCTCTGAGACTGCTCCCGCTGAGATGCTCGTTGTTGCCCATGCCCTTCGCTCCCGCCTCCAGTTCACGTCTGATTGCCGGTCCGCGAGTGATCGCCGATCCCCGGCCGACCGTCTGACCGTGACCGGCTGCCTACTGAAGATATCCGAGACTTCTGAGCCGCTCGACGGTCTCGTCCATCTGGGACGAGTCGAAATGCGATGGCAGAGGCCGGGCCGACTCGGTCCACGCGGTCAGCTCACCCGCGAGCCGCCCGTGGAGGGACTCGAGTTCGCCCCGAGACAGCCTCCGGGCACCGGGCGTCGCGCCCCCGGCGGCATCGATCCCATCCGCCGAGAGAAGATCGTCGACCTCGTGAGGATCCGCCTGGAGGTCGTAGAGCTCCGCCGTCCACAGGTACGGCGTCTCGATGTACTTGTGGCGACCGTCCCTGACGCACCGAGCCTTCTTGATATTGTACCATCTGGGGTCCGTCTCGACGTCGCCGCGCGGCTTCGTGGCCTCGCCGAACCGCACGCGGGAGCCGAGGGCGTCGAGTGACGCGGTGTCGAGCCCGATGGCCTCACCATCGACACCGTCGGGGACACCGAGCCCGAGGAATCCGAGCACGGTGGGCAGCACGTCCACGTTCGCCACCACGGACTCCACGCGTGTTCCTCCCAACGCCGCTCCCGGAAGCCGCATGACGCAGAGCGCGTGCATTGTGGCCTGGTAAACCGTCTGTCCGTGGTCGAACTCCTCCCCGTGCTCCCACATGCATTCGCCGTGGTCGCTCGTCACGACGACGAGCGCATCGTCGAGGATACCGCGTGCGTCGAGCTCATCCAGCAGCCGCCCGACGTGTTCGTCCGTGTACGAGATCTCCGCTGCGTACTGCAGCTCGAGCCGCCGTGCGTACTCTCTCCGCTGTTCATCGGAGAGGTTCGGATGTCGCTTAACCGTCGCGATCGGAGGAATGTCGCGCCAGCCCTGCGGGTCATACATCGTATCGTACGGCGGCGGAGCCGTGTACGGTGCGTGCGGATCGAAGTAGTGCGCGAAGACGAAGAGATGTTCTTGTATCCCCGCCGCGTCGATGTGTTCGAGAACCGCATCGGTCACCTCCGACGCCAGACGCTGGTTCTGATCGGCCCCGTCGGGTGTCACGAGGATATCCCAGCTCTCGTCGTAGTAATCGAAGCCCTGCGCAAAGCCGAACCGGCTGTCGAGAGCGAACGACCCCGCGAATCCGGCCGAGTGGAACCCGGCAGCACCCAGGATCTCAGCGAGCATCTCGTTCTTCTCATTGATGAGGAAGCCGTTGCGCGGCGTGCCGTGATGGAGCGGGTACTTGCCGGTCATCAGGGTCGTGTGAGACGCGAGCGTCGTGGGAACGACCGTCATGTAGTCCGTGAAGACGATCGATTCAGCGGCGAACGCATCCAGTCGAGGTGTCCGGACGGTCTCGCTCCCCATGAATCCGAAGTGGTCGGCGCGCGCCGTGTCGATCGAGATGAAGATGACGTGCGACGCGCCCTCGATCTCGGGGGGCTGCGCTGAGCATGAAGCGAGAACCAGGATGCCCGCCGCGAGCAGGCACGCGAGGGGCGGACGCGCGAGAATCCCGCGCGCGTGAAGAGAACGACGGACAGTCGAACGGAACCGGTTCACAGAACCTCCTACTGCATATAGCCGAGGGACTCAAGCTGCTCTCGCGTCTCGGCATCGAGCGATATGTCGACGGTTCCGGCGGCATACCGGGGAACGCTCTCCAGGAACTCAGCGAGCTCCGCCCGGAATGCAGTGACGGCGTCTCTCCGCCTGTCCACCAGCGACTCGCGCTCTTCCGGGTCGCGGGTCAGGTCAAAAAGCTCCTCTGCGTCTGGGAGCGTGAGGATGTACTTCTGCCGCTCTCGAGTGACGGAGTGCAGCGTCAGGCTCCCAAACCACGGCGGACTCCTGAGCTCGGCGTGGAACGAGCGTCCGGCCGGCGCGTCGGCCTCTCCCGTGATGACGGGCAGGAGACTCACCCCCTGTTCCGCCTCCCCGACGGAGAGTCCGGCCGCATCGCGCATCGTGGGAAGAACATCGAGGATCGAGACCGACTCCATCACGCGTCGAATGCCGCCGGACGCCTGATCGGCCGCGGCACCGCTCACGGCCGCGCCGTTACTCCCGACCGCGGGCGTGGTGGCGCATCCGACCGCGGACGAGTAGACGACCAGCGGCACGTCGACAACCTCCGCGTAGAGCGTCCGTCCGTGGTCCCAGCCGCCGTGGTCCTGGAACTCCTCACCGTGGTCTGACGTGACGATGATCAGCGTATTCTCATCCCAGCGAAGAAGCTCAAAGAGCTCCTCGATCTTCCGGTCGACGTGGCTGATCTCGCTGTCGTACGCGGAGATCGAGTCGAGCAGCTCGCCGTCACGCGGCGTGTACCACGGCGCGCGCTTGAGATACGGCCGGTGCGGGTCCATGTAATGGAGATACAGGAAGTACGGCCCCTCCTCCTCGATCCCATTGCGCCACCCGCGCACTGTCGCGTTGACCGCGGCGGCACCGACATCGCTCGTCATCCGGAAGTGGTCGAACCCCTGTTCGAAGCCAAGCTCGGAACAGATATTGAGATTGTCGGCGACGCCCCATGTACTGTAGCCACCCGCCTTGAGTATCTCGGCGGCGGTGGCGACCTCGGACGGGATGCGGTTCAGCGTGATGGTCGGGTCTGCCTGCTGCTGCGTACGGACGGCCGTGAGCCCGGAGTGCACGCCGTGCTGGACGGGATGAAGTGATGTGAGAAGCGACGCCGTCGCCGGAGCGGTCCAGGACGAGGTCGACTGGACGTGTTCGAAGACGACACCCTTTGTCGCAAGTTCCGCAAGGAACGGTGCTGTGTCGCGCTGGTACCCATGGAACGGCAGATGGTCAGGCCGGAGCGTGTCGATGACGATGAGGACGATGTTCGGTGGACCGGACGGCGCGGGAGCGCACGAACAGACAACGAGCAGCAGGATCGCCGCCGCAAACCCGGACGTCCTGACGAGTCTTAGTCGCATCCCCCCTCCTGCCTCAACGAATCTACAGTCACGCTGGACACGTCACCGGTGTGGAGAGACATCGTAGAGGAATCCCGCGGGGCCAGTCAAGGTGCGGCCGCTCGGATGGATAGCCCGTACCGGACGCCATCTCCGCGCCAGTCAATGAAGAGAGCTAGCGACCGTGCTTGCTATATACCCCCCAGGGGTATATATTGGGTGACAGACGGAAAGAGGAGCCACGTACCGAAGGAGGGAGAACTTGTGAAAGGCCACACGACGCGGCACGACGCGAACCTGAAGCGGCTCGCGCGGGTCGAGGGTCAGATCCGCGGCATTCAACGGATGGTCGAGGACGGCGAGTACTGCATCGACATCGTCACGCAGGTGCAGGCGGCACAGTCCGCGCTGGGCGCAGTAGGACTGAAGATTCTCAAGAGTCACATCGAACACTGCGTAACCGATGCGATGCGATCGGGTTCCGAGGACGAGGCTCAGGCCAAGACCGACGAGCTGATGACGCTCATGGAACGATACTTCAAACGGTAGGCCCATGCGGACTCTGGCAACGACAGGAAGGAACGTCTCCTCCGCCGGCACAGCGGTGGCGGTTGTCCTCGCGCTCCCGAGTATCTCGGTACTGGCGGTCTTCGCGTTGTTGATGGCTCTCGCACCCACACCGGCCGCGGCCGGCATGACGACGCAGACGGCGGGCGAACTCAGCCTCGTCGTTGGCTACTCCGATGGCAACGACTGGGTCGGAGCACTCCCGGGCTCGCAGCGCAGTGCCGCCGGCTTCGAGCACTTCGCGAAGTTCTCGACCGACCGCGGCGACATAGTCACGACCAATCTGCAGCTCCGTGCAAGCTACGACTCGTGCGCTCCGAGCGACGAGGCGTGGGCGCTTGAGGTCCACAACGCATGGCTCGAGTACAGGCTTGGACTCGGGAAGAAGCTCCGCATCGGACACTTCTCCCCCGCCCACGGTCTCGAGCCGGTTCGCGACACGCACGGCACACTGGCACAGACCCTGGTCGGGATGGACCTCGGGTTCAAGAAGGATTGGGGAATCGGCTACTCGGGTATCGCAGGGCCGCTCGATCTCGAGGTTGCGCTCCAGTTGGGCTCGGGCATGGCTCCCGCGCCGGACGACGGCTCGTATCTCGCGTCGGCCCAGGTATGGACGCCACCAGGGCGCGATTCGCGGTTCGGGGTATCGATCGTCCGTGGAGATCTGCGGAAGGCGACACAGGCGAGAACGCTCCCTCTCCCCGACTATGCCGAAGAGAGCGTTGAGATCAGCCGCGCTGCTCTCTCCGTAGAGCACTCGGCGGGTGCGTTCATGGTTCTCGCCGAAGCGAGCGCCGGCGTGGACGACTCATCCACGGTTGGTGGTGCGCTGTTCCAAGTCGACTACTCACCGCCTTCGAACCAGCGGTGGCTGTTCGCGTGGCAGGTGCGTGTCTGGGACAGCGATCTGGCGCGGGGGGGCTTCAGCACCGTGACAGGGATCGCAGCCGCCGGGTACAAGGTGACCGATAGACTGACCGTCCGCGCTGCTCTGACGGAGCTGGCCCGAGACTGCGACCACGCTGAGGCGCAGGCGACGATCCAGCTCTACTACTACGGAGGATGAGATGACACGACTCACACCCTGCACCGTGCTCGCACTCACGATCGCCTTCCTCGCGGTGGCCGTGACGGCCGCCGGGGCTGCCGTCGGGTGCACGCTCAACGATCCGGACCGTGATGTGCTCCGACTCTTCCCCGACGCCACGTCATACCGAACCGAGTTCGTGAGCATCGCCGAACGCGGCGGCGATTCGCTCGCGACGCGGATCGAGACGGCGCTCGGTGGCGAGCTGGATCCTGTCTTCGAAGCGCTCGACGTCCCGTACGCATATTACACGGTGCTCAAGGGAACCAGGACGATCGGGCGGATCCACGGGGTCAATCAGAAGGGAATGTACGGCGGGATGCAGTTGATACTCGCCACGGATCCATCGGGCACGATCGTCGACTTCTACTACCAGAGGATCTCTTCTCCCGAGTCCGCGAGCTTCCGCGACGAGGCGTTCACGGACAGCTTCAAGGGGCTGACGCTCCCCGATCTGATGGCAGTGCTCAAGTCGGAGACCGCGTCCGTCCCCGCCGAGGCGGGTGACGCCCTGCCGGCATGCTGTACCGTCAAGGACCCGAGCAGAGAGAGCGCCGAGGACTTCGATGCGACCGTTCGAGGCATCACCAAGAACCTGCTTCTGCTCCACGCGTTCTTCCCCGTAGAGGAACACGTCGGGCAGACCCACTAAGGGGGACACAATGAGAGCATTCAAGACCGTCATCCTTGCGGCCGCCGCGTTCGCCTTCCTGGCCACGATCGCCGGGTGTGGCGGTGGCGGTGGAGGTGGAGGTGAGCAGTTCGGCGAAGCGATCACGCTGACCGAGACCACCTCACTGTCAGCCATCCTGTCCGATCCGGCGGCTCACGACGGGAGCATGGTGCGTGTCGAGGGAGAGATCCAGACAGAGTGCCCGTCCGGTTGCTGGTTCAATCTTGCTGAAGACGCGGCAGTGGTCCGTGTTGACCTCGCGCCACACGGGATCGCGATACCCCAGCGTGTCGGGAGCGATGTGGTCATCGAGGGCACGGTCACGGTCACCGACGGTCGGGTCATGATCCTCGGGCAGGGGG
>Ga0180431_10009645_pt1 | contig 10853 bp, 4 predicted proteins | sample SS_ome_11_FD_132459 | JGI IMG/M metagenome (GOLD analysis project Ga0180431, IMG submission 132459) | Hypersaline lake sediment archaeal communities from the Salton Sea, California, USA - SS_1_MS_1 metaG | ecosystem: Environmental > Aquatic > Non-marine Saline and Alkaline > Hypersaline >...
AACCAGTCGATACATTTTTAAAAGCAAAGTGTCCAAAAATAAAATATCTTTGACATAATCTAAGCTCTTCTGCAAACGGTCTACTTTCAAATGGTGTATACGGCCCTATCTCTAACTTAGCTCCAGTAAACTCAATATAATCTCCCGTTGTAATTACTGAGTTTCCACTACCTGAAGCAGGTATAATATAAGTGGATAGCCTTAAGGTTGTTGCGGAAGAATCTACTGTTGTTGTTAATGTTAATAACTCCCAGTCTCCTCCTCCAGTATGTCCAGAGCTGGTTATGGTACTTACACCATCATAGAAAACTAACCTAGCATCTGCATTATTAGACTTTACCCAAACAGAAAAAGTTACTTTCTTATCTGAAAAACTGGCATAATCTTCAATAAATTGATCATGTCCTCCCCAACCACTAACAGTATTTGTGGCGATCAACCTTATAGAGTAACAATTGTTTAATCCAGAAGGTTGATTAGTTGATAAATGTTGCTTGTTGAAAGTGACTGTTCCAAAGTTTGTTTTCCATCTATCTATATAATATGTTCCCGTGGTTGCAGAAGATGCAGAAGAGTAATCCCCTCGTTGAGATACTCTACAGTCACCATTAATTAACCAATTATAATTTGGGTAATTATAATTAATTCCTGGTATTTGTGTTCCTTTCATCGATTATCTCCTTACCAACTAGGCTCTTCGTTAAGTTCAATATCGCCTGATATACTGATATTAGTAACAGAGGAACTGACGTTATAGTCAATCCTTCCTTGATTCGGGTACATAAAACCTGAACCTCTTACGTTGGAATCAGATGCAACAGAAACGCTTTGATAATAGGCCGAGACATTTTTTCCTTTTATTCCGCTAATTTCAACATATCCTGAACTAGCAGAACTTATACCGCCCACAATATTAAATCTTAGACGCCACGTACCGTCTAATGTCTGATATTTTATCCCTACAGCTCTTGTTGTAGACCAACTGTTATTTCCAGTTACAGTCAATGCAACTTGAGACATACTGATATCTACCCCATCAACATATAGCGTCTTAGTCCTAACTTCCTTTATTTGCTTCGAGCTAGAACCGATGCTTCTAGTGTTATCTTCATCAGGCACAATATCACTATCTAAATTCAACAAGTTAATATCTGACTGTGCCATGAAATAAATAATTTGAATCTCAGGGTTAGCTGCCCCACCATTCGTTAAGTCTTTATTAAATAAGAAACCAGTAATGCTTCCAGCACTTGTTACTTCGGTGTAGTAGGTATCACTGCCATCACCCGTCGTATTTCTTTCAATTACTTGACCATTGACAATAACCCAAATACCGCTAAATCCGTAATCAGGAAGTTTTCCAGCAGTGTCTGCCCATCCTGAAATATTGACTTGAGTATTGCCACTTGGAGTTGTGACAGTTGCCTGGTAGCCATCTGTCCCATCTGCATAGATTCTGCTGTAATTAGCAACAACAACTGAGCCAGTGGCCTTTGCTAATTCCATCATGAACCATTCATCACTTTCTGCTGGATAGCCACTATGGAGAGTGATCTGAGTGCTATCACTTCCATTATTTACTTCCATATATTCTTCAGCATAACTATCGCTTCCCGTAGAGAATGAGGAAACTAACCTCATCCTTGCACCGTTGCGATAAAAGCCTGTATTCTTCCCATACCTAAAGGTTTCACTGAAGGTTACTGTTGTTCCAGTAATACCCGAAACTGTGTCAACTTCACCCTCAACAACGCCGCCGCCTCCGCCGCCGCCGGATGCCTCAAAGATAATAAAGTCGGACATACTAGGTGCATTAAAATTCCATGTAGTGCCTGATGAACCTGAGCCGTCATCTTGAAGTAATACCATTGCGATGGCCTTGAATCCATCGCCAATTGTGAAATCAGGATATCCTGCAGAACCTGACACAGCATTAGGTTCGCCAAAGAGAAAATAAATTTTTCCATCATCCTGCTTTTCAATTCCCATCCAAACATATTCACTTGCGCCAACAGTGACAGGAATACTAGGTGTTGCACTTTCTGCATCACCTGTTGCAGCACCCGTATCAACATTAATAGTTGATTGTGCTACAATACTGTAACCATCTCCCGATGGAGTAGGTGCTTTTTTATAAGAATTCTGAGTGCTTCCCGAGCCATCTGTTTCAAGCAATTGAATCTCACTAGAAGCAATTGTGATAACGTCTCCGGAAAGCGATATTTCATATGGCCGCTTTAGTTTATCATCGGCCAAACTTAATAACACATTAAGTAGCTCACCACCTCGAGACTTAACTCGGGCCAGAGCATCCTTTTGTCGTAAGTTATGAGTTTTTGGAGTTGTATCGGCCATTTCTTTATTCCCTCAATACTAATTATATCGTCCTACAAAAACAAGGACCTTGCTGTTTGAATCTGCAATGATAGTTTCATCAAAATCTATCGCATTAGTTCCTACGTTTCTGGTATAACCATAATTTTCATAGATCTCAATACCGTCTTTTTTGACAACAAGACTATCATCTGCTGCCAGCGTAAAGTTTGTAACTGTTACGGAGCTTGAATTAGATGATAGTTCAAAAAGTTCCGAGTTACTACTGCCAAACCCTAGAAAACCACCACTTCCGCCCGTTTGAGACCAGGAGCCACTTATCTTTTTATAAAAAGTATCTCCTGAACTCCCATACCGGATATATATATCACCATCATTACCTGTAAGGTCACTGGGGGCATCAGTCCCCCAGTGAAGGTCAAATGGTGACAATTGAATTTGCCTCTTGTCAGGAGAGACACGGAGTTTGCCACTCATGATGACTCCTTATTTAATTAAGCATCACCTAAATATTCTGGACGGATAAATTCCCAGTCTGTTGCTGAAATAGCGTATCCTAGGAGGATAATAGCGTGGCCAGCTGTAATATTAGTAATGGTTTGCTCAATTTGTCCTGCTGTACTGCTCAGGTAAACTTCTTCTCCAATAGTCATTCCAGATTCGCCGGAAGCTGCGCCTACAGAGCGAGAAGGAAGTACTAGCCAGTTACCTGAAGATTGGTCATCAATTGTTGTGTCAGCACAAACAACGATACGTTTTTTGTAGATACTTGCAACGCCTGCACCTGCAGCAGAAACTTTACCATCAGCATCAACAAATCCGACATAACCTTTAGCAACCTGAGCTCCAGTATCATTAACAAGTGCTCTAACTTCTAGTCCCTTAACTTGGCCATAAGTAGCTGCATCAGTAAGAGCAGTACCGTCAGTCAAATTAGTAATTTTAGTAGAAGAAGCATCAATTTCTGAACCATCAAGGATTACTTTACCACGAGTCCCTGTAGCTGTGCCTGTACCGATAGTGATGTCATCTGAATCCCCTGATCCATTATCGATCGTTTTCAACGGAACAGAGAAATCAACTCTATCAGAAAGTAACTTCATTATTTCAGAAGAGTTTCTTTGGAATGCTACATCGTTGTCTCCTTCACTATTATAAATGTTGGAGAACATAGTCACTGCATGTGCTTCTAAGAATCTATGGGTCGCGTCTCCAAGAGAGATGGAGTTATCTGCTCCTGGATCAATGTCAACATTAACTGCCGTAGAGGCCAAGTTATCAAGGGCCAATGTTGCCTTGTTGCCACTTAATTTTTGCAATGCTGTAAGTACAGAATCCGAGCTAGAGATTACACCTGCACCAGGAGTCCAGGTACCAAGGCCAATCCCTACTGCTGTATCCCAAACTTCATCTGCAATCTTGATCATAACAGTTGCAGACTTAGCATAGATAGCGCGGACTTCAAGAGCATCAGCACCTGCAGGCATGTTATATTTGATATGGTAACAGTCTCCTTCGACTGGCTGAGTTACGCCAGATGAAGTAACTTTTAGTGTCCCTGCATCATCATACACTTGTAACAATTTAGGAGTTCCATCATAGTCAAACATGATGAAATCATCAGCAGAAAAATCACCGATTACTAGTTGAGGAGCATCATCGTCCCCAAAAGGCAATAGTGTCGAAAGAGCTGTATCATCAGCTGGTGCAGAATCTCCAGTAAGAACTTTTGTGTACTCTCTAAAACGCGATCCGCTTGATAGTGCTGAGATAGCATCATTCAAACTAGAGGTCGAATAGTCAAGAGACAGCTTGCTTTCAGCAATAGCTGCAGAAGCATCCACATCAGCATTGACGATAAGATCACCAGTTAGAACTTGGGCCTTGGTAACACTGTGAGGATTACTCGTGCTGCCTGTGTGATTAGTGATCGCTGTATTAAGAGCGCTAGTTCCGTAATCAAGAGAAAGCTTGGATTCTACGATAGCTGCAGAAGCATCTACGTCAGCATTAACGATAAGATCACCTGTTAATACTTGAGCTTTAGTGACTGAGTGAGGATTACTAGTATTTCCTGTGTGACCTGTAATCGCAGTATTTAAACTTGATGTTCCGTAGTCTAGGCTTAACTTAGATTCTACGATGGCCGCAGAAGCATCCACATCAGCATTAACAATCAAATCGCCAGTCAATACCTGTGCTTTAGTTACGCTGTGTGGGTTAGAAGTATCACCCGTGTGGTTAGTAATCGCTGTATTTAAGCCTGAAGTACTATAATCAAGAGAGAGTTTTGATTCAACGATGGCCGCAGAAGCATCAACGTCCGCATTAACGATTAAATCACCCGTCAGTACTTGTGCTTTAGTTACACTATGCGGATTTGAAGTATTGCCTGTGTGGTTGGTAATCGCTGTGTTTAATCCTGATGTACTATAGTCAAGAGTTAATTTTGATTCTACAATACCTGCAGCAGCTTTAATGTTGCTGTTGCTGATGTTTGACAGACTGTTCCCAGTGCCTTCAGCGTCGAAAGTTTTGTTTGTTAGAGTTGCTGTGTTGCTGTTTGTGACAAGGTTAGTGCTGTTAACCTCTACACCAGTATCTCCTCCAATTTTGAGGGAGCTTACTGCAAATTGATCGGTTTCCGGATCGTGTGATCTGGTTTGGCGACGATCAATTTTAATTACAAAATTTTGGTAGGCCATCGTGATCTCCTAATTAGAATGATGCGAATTCTTGTTTATTCCAAATTAAATCTGTAGTAGTCGTTCCAGTTCCGAACGCCTCTCCGACTTGAATTAAAGCATCATCTGGAGCAACTGTATCTGGAACAGATGCTTCATTGACGAGCTCTCCATTTGATCCAAGGAACACTCTTTCGTTAAATCCAAAACCTAGACTAACTAGGACTCCAGGGATATGAAAACCAACTGCTACTGAATCCACTACAGTATCTCCATTGGGGATTTCCAGTACAGTAACGGCCATCGGATTTTTCTTACCAGAAACTGCGTTATCGCATAGCTCAATTCCGCCATTAGGTAAAAACCTCACTGCCCGTTTTGCTGGAATAGTAACTCCAGTATTGTTGGTCGCTGTGTATAATTTATAAGAATCTCCGCTGCCACCGCCGCCTGAAACATTTACCCTGACTTTGCCAGGAGCAGTTTCGGTAACCGTCACACCTACTCCAGCGAAATCCACTTCAGTTAGTTCACCAGTGACAAGAGATCCTTCATCCTTCACCGCTACTAAATTAGTAACACCTGCAGCATATGGCCTTACGGTAATTTTTACCTGGCCCTCGCCACTACCCGCTCCGGCCAAGACAGACGGTTTTAGTCTAATAGTGGTAGCATCTACTTTAATGAACTCACCGTCAGTATCACCATCGCCTATAGGCCATGTACCTGCCTGATGAAGTTCTTTTTTATTCCCGTCTACAAAAACAATTATATCATTTATATTGTTATCTGACGACCATGTAACACCTGTGTCACCATGCCCTCCTGTCCCGATTACAAATGTGTCACTTAGGCCATCAGATAGCCAAGTATACTCGCCTGCAAGGGCAGAAAGGCCGGTTTCAATTTGATATAATTTTAAATCAAGTGCTGCAATTGCAGCTTCGTGACTAGTCGATTGAGTGATAAAGTAAGTATTTGCATATGCGTGCGTGTCCTGGCCAATACCTGATAATCCCAACAGGTTCAAGATATTTTCAGTAAACGCAAGATCAAGTTTAACAGATGATCCATCTTCTAGGAGATTATGGCCTACATAAAGACTATCTCCTATCCGGCGAGCTATCACTACATTATTTGCACTGTTAGACACATTTTCAATGCTGTCCGTAAGTACAGTCAGTAATCCCCCTGGCGCAATTTGATTGATAGCGACATAAGCAACTTGCCCGTCTGCCGTCAAGGTCGTTGAACCTGCAGCAATACGATTGACAGTATTCTCTAGTCCCTGTATTTGGATATTAGCTTCGGCCGTCCAGGCCAAAGTAGTCGTACCTAAATCCCAAGACCAGAGACCACCTCCAACCATTTTATTGGCCGGGGCCCCACCCGAAGTTTGACCACTGGCCAGCGTGAATTGTCCTTTAAGCCCCACAGACAGATCATTGCCAAAGCGACGAGCAATCACAATGTGATTCTGGTTTGTGTTATTTAAAGGCAACGCATTATCGTTTACAACAATAGGTGTAAGATCGCCACTAGCAAGTACACGGTCAACGTCTACATATGCTACTTGATTTTCTCCAATTGTTATTTGCTTAGTTGCTGTATTAATCGTATGGGATGTTCCTGCAGCAGCACCCTTGTCAGGCAATAAGAGATGCCACTCTCCAATCCAGCTGACAATATTCGATACAGAATTCCAGGTAAATGCCGTACCTGTAGGGAAGAAATCATATATATTTCTATTTTGTGCCTCTCGACTTATTGCAGAGTCAAGATTGCTATTTCTTAGTGTTAAACTTTCACCATCACTGCCTGCAAAATTGCTTGTGTAAGAGGGGGTATTTGTTGAAGCACTTGGAGAACCAATATATGTTAACGTATCGTCCCCTGGTCCATCTCCAATATGTCCGTCTTCTTCATGCTCAAGGGCCAATGAGCCACCTCGGAAGTGGACTAAATCATTTGCTCTTATAGCAATGACGTAAATATCGGTATCGATATAGCCTAAGCTATCCGGCCTTAGATCACCCGTATTTTGTTCTTCAACTAACGCACTGATTACAGCTGGGATTACATATGCACCCCGAACTATAGCAAATTGGGCCATAGATGCTGTAAAATATAGAACATTGTCTACAATATTAGTCACTGCAATCTCTAGGCCACTAGAATCTGAATCGCCAATAAAGACATTTTGTCCAACAGCGAACTGAGATATGTCTTCTACAGTTAATGTACCAAAACCATCTGCATCCCCATCTTTTAAAAGGGACACTGCATTTGGTAGCCTAGTGTATACAACATGGTTTTCAGCTAGGCCTGTTATATCCCCAGCTGCTATCTTGAAGTTATGACGAAAAGGTTCACGGATATATAAATCCTGACTAAGAGATAAAGTACCACTATTAGCATCTTTGTCAAAATGTATTGAACCCGCTGAGGTTAAAAAAGATTCTGCGCGACCTGCGGCACCAGAAATAGGTGCGAGACTTGCATCGTACCAAGCTAGGAATTGATTATCAGACCTACGAATAGCAGTACACAAAATGTCTGAGTCTAATTCCTCAGCTTTTACTTCTTGAAAATTATATTCAATAGTAGGCGTTTGTTTACAGAAATAGATCGAATTCCCGTCTAATTTTGTAAACTGTGCAATAGCAGCAGATCCATTTTCAGAGTTGAATGTTGCAGCATCATCTCTAATTATTCTATAACTTACACCATCAATAGTTGCATCTCTATAACTATCGATGGTGTATGTTCCATCGTTACCCTGAGATGAACTTGCAATTGAAAAATCATCCCCATAAGTCGGAACAGGGGAGAGTGCAGATAAACTTGCGAGAGGAACTGCTATCTCATTATTTGCAACATAGGTTAACTCAGAGCCATATGTCCCTGTACCAAAGAACAACGTACCGATCGGGGCCCCATTATTTGAAACACCTGACTGTTCATTTGCGAACATTTGGATTAGAGAACCTGCCCGATCAAACAGGATAGCATGATCGCCAGTTGCAACTGTATTTACATCGAATACGGCCAGTAATCTTGATGCGACTGCAGGCATCAAGAAATTGTAGAAGAATAACTTAGTGGAGGTTTGTAGAAGAATATGTCCTCTATTATTCCAGTCTAGATCGATTGAATGACCTATGATATCTTCTGATGAGCTTTCAAAATCTTTTAGAACAGCGTGGTGCCCATACTTCTCAAAATAAATAGAAGAGTATATTGCAAGCCCGTAATTGCCGACACCTTTATTCTGTTCAAAAGTAATGTACAGTTCATTGTTTTCTGCAACTGCAACATGAGGATTACGAGCATTCCCTGATAAAACGACTACGCCATAGAGCGTATCTTGGTTAATAGTGATACGAGATGTTAATGCTTCCCCTATCTCATCTATTTTTTGATACTCTATCGTATTCAATGATTCGTTTTCAAATGCAACAAAGCATTCAAAGTCATCATTAACGTCAAAATGTACTTTTGAATAATTACTAGTTGAATTTACAATCAACTTTGACGGCGTAGAGATAGTACCGCCTGTATTCATTTTCAAGAAGTAAGGAGCGTATAATGATGGCGATTTATTATAAAGGAACATCACATAGAAGTTCCCTAGAAAATCAGTACGAATTACAGGTTTGCTACAGGGGTTAGTTAGACCGTCAACTGCTGTAAATGACAAAAGGATAGAGCCTGTATCATCTATTTTCATCCGATACAGGTTGCCGTCACGAACATAGACAACCATGATGTTGCCGTCTTTGTCTAGAACAGCATCATACTCGAGCACATTCGTAGCAATTGTAATTGGAGCTACTAACTCAGTAGTCCTGTCTACATCATATTTAGTAAACTTTAGTTCACCATTATCACCGTAATTCTCCACCCACAGAGCGATCAAAGTATTGTCTTCAGGGTTTATGATTTTGGGCCTCTGATTTACATTAGCAGAGTTACCTAAGGAAGTTTTGTGATTCTGAATTAAAGATGGGCCTTGAAATGTTTGACCTGGACGTAAGATTAATTGTCCAATACGATTAGGATCATCCATCCACCTGCGCCAAAGCACAGCATCGATTCTATCATATTCAGGATCAGTATCTAAAGCATCAAAGGACGTATACTCTGCCTTTTCAACTAGCAAACCTGTTTTGTCTGTTACTTGTCCAGGAGAGACACTGTATTCTGTAAATGTTATATTTGGAGAAAACCTAAAACCTGTATTAAAGCCAAGATTCTGATAGGCAACTGCAGACGAGAGCCTATGATCTATAATTCCTTTTATACTGATCTCAGGAAGAGGTCTCCATTCAGAACCGTCCCACTCAGCTATTAAAACTGTATTCTCCCCAATATCTTGTGGCCTTCTGACAAAACTCCAAGCAATATTATCAATTGCTCTTGTGTCAGGTATAGTTGCCGTGAGATAGAACGGAGCAGGTAAATTTGTAGGAAAGGTGACTTGTGATGAGCCAACCTTTTTGACAATAATACCATTTTGAATAAACTTGATATCGCCTATAGAAACATTCAACCCATCATTAATGACAGAAGAGATTTCTAGCCCGCCATTGCGGCCAAAAATCATGTCATTATTGCGGTTGAAAGTATCACTTCTATATGGCGAACCGTTACCGTAGCCAAAAGTTTTTTCTACACTCATTTTTTACAAACCACTTTTATGTAACCTGAGTCTAAATCAGAACCGTCGTAATCTCTATAGAAGTGATTATCCTTTATGTTCTTGATGAAGATTTGAGTTTTTGTTATTTTTATTCTGACTGATCTTAGGCCATACACACTGCCTGTTAAGTTCCCAGAAACGTCTCCCACCAATGTTCCTTGTATGTAAGATGCATCAGTCGAGCCTGGATTAAACACGCCAGGTGAATATGCAAGAGTGTCACTAATATTAACATTCAAATCACTACCACAATTAGACACTGATAGCGGCTCCAAAGGTTCACTTCCATCATTTGCTTGAGATGCATAAACCTGAATTTCCTTTGGGAAATCACCAAGGTTGTGGTTAAATATTTTTTCAAAAGTCGCTAACGACGAAACGTCTACTGACTCATAAGGACTATCATATTGTCCTTTGAAGTTGTAAGTTAAACTACTGATTAAAGCTCCAGATGAAAACTCGCCCTCACCGATATAGCATTTACCTTCAGCAGGTGACCATGCCGTATCCACATCTAGTTCTGGCATTAGAGGATCTTTAATAGTGTAGTTTAGGCCTGTAATAACATTCACAAAGCGACCGATCACCTTAATCTGATCTGCGTTGCCATCAAAACCAACAGTATCAATTATATATTCACCAGCGTTGTCGCCATTCAATATCTCTAGGATATATCCTGGTTGAACATTGCTAGTTGTAAAATCTATCCCTGAATCTTGGAAGACTTGAACTTTGTCGTTATTGAGAGAATTTGTGATTGTAGTTCCGGCCTCATCTGTGGATCGATCCAACGTCACTATCGGTGAGGAAGGTACTTGAGCATATAAGTACCTTTTACCATCTGCTCCTGTCACATTTACACTTTCGTCAGTTAAAATTCTTTTATAATGGCCATCTATATTTAACTCAATTGGAGTCGGAGTTCCATTTAGTAAAAATTCTGATCCTGAGCTTGAAAGGAAGTTCGGTTGATCATTCCCATCCTTTGCTCCTGAAATAACAGTATCTGGATGGTCAAAGTCTCTAGATCTTCTGGCCATAGACATAGCTAAGCTAGTAAGGCCATCTCTCGCATCAAAGACCTCTCGATCTGCTAAATCTAATCTATCTTTCAATACAAAGTCTGTTCCGTT
>Ga0180431_10009647_pt1 | contig 10852 bp, 8 predicted proteins | sample SS_ome_11_FD_132459 | JGI IMG/M metagenome (GOLD analysis project Ga0180431, IMG submission 132459) | Hypersaline lake sediment archaeal communities from the Salton Sea, California, USA - SS_1_MS_1 metaG | ecosystem: Environmental > Aquatic > Non-marine Saline and Alkaline > Hypersaline >...
CAGCATCAATTTCGTTGTCGAGTCTGTCAAGGTACACTTCGATCCTTCCCAGATCTCCATCCTTGACGTTTCGTTGCACTTGTCGCACGACACGGGTCAACGGTCCGGCCTGCCCCACACCTGAACAGGCCAGTTGGGACAGGGGGAAATTGATGCCGACCATCTCTTTCACGTCGAGCGCGCCCCCGATTCGCAGATCCTCCCGCGCCACTTTCAGGGCCCACTCGCTCGCCAGAGACCAATACGCATCCAGGTAGTGTCCGTGCGTGATGAGGATCGATTCGGTGTCAGTGACCATGTAGATGTTCGGATAGGCGAAATTGAAACACGTGCGGCTGTCGTCTTCAGTGCCTGTGATTCGATCCAGGAACAAACCGGCGTATTTCGGCCCTTCGGCAACAGGCCTCCGGTGCACGCCCGGAAGAGTGAAGCCGCGCTGCGCACTGCCCTCTCGGTCGTCGATCAGGCCGGGCACGGAAAGCCGAAACGGCCGCGGCGGGCGGCCTTTCTCAATCTGGTCGATGACGTTCACCTGGTACTCGACCGTATGCCACAGATCCGCGTCGTGGTTGCCGGGCACGAAAATCATCTCTCTGGCAATCTGGTCTTTCCGAACCTGGACAAAGAAAACCTTGGCAAACTCATAGGCCTCCTGATAAGTGGCTATTGAGAAATCCAGGATGTCGCCGAGAAGAATGAGGTAGTCGTTGTCCGTCCCCGCCGCTTCCTTGAACGCATCGTATTTGCTGCCTTTGCCTATTTTCCGCCCTCTCCCACGCCCAACCAGGGTTCCCATCGGATCGCCGAAGTGGGTATCTGAGATGATTGCGATACGCATGACAATGTCTCCTTTCCTGCCAAGAACCTATCGTAGATACCGTAAACGTTAGGTCTGCCCGCCGGAGGACGCATAGCCCATCGACACGAGCGCAAAAAGTTGCGACTCTGATCGTGGCCTTCAAAATCCGGCTCGCCGCACGCGGCGAGCCATGCGGGCGTATCGTTGCCCCGCCGGGGCAACTGGTGCACTTGGGCCGGAGCCGGCCCAGAACGGAACACTGCCGGCCACGCCCGACTTCTCAGGAAGCTGCGAGCATTCATCTGCTTGTCCTTTGCGTCTCGTGACATGCGCAGTTGCAGTCTATACACTCAAACAGGTTCTTTGCCGGTTCCGACCGCGAAGCCGGCAGATACGCGGACTTCTCGACCCACCGCACCTTTCCCTCTCCCCGATCCACAGAGTAGAGAACGGCGCGCGACCCGGAATCGCCCAGCACGAAAAGTGTCTCGGACGCAAGCAAACGAGCCGCTGTCCCCTCAGCCTTGATCACAGGATACCGATTGGATTTGACCAGGAAGCCATAGAGATAAAACACCAGCACCACCGAAAGCAGAAGGAGATACAGGACCAGCACCGAGACTACACGCCCGGCCGTCCTCCGCAGCCGCAGCCACTTCCCTTCTTCCTTCCTCATTGCGCTACGACGGCCTGACCGAAACAGCCATCCCACCCACCAAAGACAGATCATGGCCGCCGTCAAGAAGATCAACCCGTAGACCGACCGGGCGCATCGTATGTCAGCCAGAAGCTCCGGCAGTTGCGGACTGTGCGAAGTCAACGCGGTAAAGACGCAGGCCACGGTCTGCGATTCTGCGACCGGACTCGTGCCGGCAAGCAACAGATCCATCTGCGAGGCAATAACAGCAGCCAGAAAAAAGAAAAGCACGTGGAGCGAAGCCATGATGATCGCAGGAGCAACCTTGGAGAGGATGACTGCCGTTGCCTTCTCGCAAAACCGCCCCTCAGACGGGTACCGGACACATCGGTGCAGCACGAAGGCAGTGCCCGATACGAGAAGAACGATCCAGGCCAGTCGCAGCGTGCACAAGGCCGCCAGCACCGACAGCAATGCCAGGACGAAAAAGAGTGCCCCGTCATGAACAACCGTCTCGTGGGGACATTCGATGTAACAGACGCCCAGCATCTTATGGTGCCCAGCGTGACAGCAGTAGCCAATTGCGTAAATCAAGACGCCGAGGCCGGTGATGGAAGTGAGAAGCAATTTACCCCAGTTTATCCCCGGTGGATTCCCTTCCGGCCCGTCCGGTGGAGGCGGGGGCATGTCCTTCCCTCGCGGCGGCTGACGGTCAGCCGCATCGCTGCCTTTCTTCACGATCGCCATTTCGTCTTCTCCACCGCCCCTGGTTCACCGGAGCAACGCTGAGCCGTCACGCTGCCAGGCGTCCTCGGCCGCCCAGGCAGAAATCTCCGTCTCTACCTGGGATGCCGTAGTTCAATCGCGGGGACACGCGGTTCGAGAGGAAGGAACCGCTCAATCACAAGAGGCTGCCTGAGCTGCTTCGCTTCGTTTTCCAATTCCGCAAGCGTCTCCTGGTCGTTTTCTGACTTGGCTAATCCCCGCGCCGCGCGGATGGCCTGAGCCTTGGCACGTACGATTGTGGTGTCCCTGTCTTTCAGGTCCATCTTCCATACCGGCCTTAGAAACGCCTTGGCTCGCGACGCAAGCAGCCCCCCCGGCGGCGTGTCCCTACTGTCAAGAGCCCGCCAGGCCAATTGCTCGCCCACCCGTGCGCGGGTACTCACCCTGGACTCTTCCGGTAGTCTGCCGGCCGCCCGTTGCACATTACCCAGGTATCGGTCCAGGGAGTCCACCAGCGTCTCGGCAGGCAGGCTCTGTATCAGCTTGAGATTCACCTCCAGGGTTAGCCTCGGACTGACGGCCGCGTCCGGCGCTTCGCCCAACACCTCGGCTCGCTTCCAAACGGTCAACGCAGCGCCGTCGTTCTTGAGTTCCTGCTGGAACACTACGCCGGCCTGCAGGTAGCCGAGCGTTCTCTCGCTGGCGGTCAACTCGCCTGTGTCGATGAGATGTACCGCCCTCTCAGCGTTGGCCGCGGCCTCATTGGGCTCGTTGAGCCGGGCGCATGCAACCGCCAGATCGAGATGTGCGTTGACCTTCTGGGAAACCGGTGCGCCTCTCTCCCGGCTTTGCGTTACGACCTGTCGGTGCAACGACTTGGCCCGCTGAAAGCTGCCCTCCTGCATATGCGTCTGGGCGGCCATGGTCAAAGGAAGCAGCGAACTTTTTGACGTGTCCAGCTCGTGGGCTTCTTTGAACCATTTCGACGCCTCCGCCTCGTTGCGGGACGCAGCGGCCAGCACACCCAACATCATTCGATTGCTGGGGTCAGGTGCATAATCCTGAAGGAGCACCCGCGCTTTCTCAATCGCCACGCGATCCTCCTCGGTCAGAGTTGGCGGATCGGGGACGCGATCGGCTCCAAAAAGGACAAACAGCCAATCGAGCCAACTATCAATATCGCCATACGCCACCGAAGAAGACCCAGAAACAATGCAGACCAGAAGCAGCACCAGGACCACACGCTTGTTCCTCACGCTTGTGCGTCCGGCTCGTTCATTTGATCTCAACATGGTCAGTCTCCTTATTGAGAACCACATCCTTGTCGTCTTTCCCCGGTAGATATACCCGCAGCCATAGATCCAGCCGAGGGGTCGGCGTCTGAGGGGCGGGGTTGCTCCTCGGGTGCGAGCGCACGGAGATCGTGTCGGGGTCTGTCCCGCCGGTGAGGCGCTGCGCACAGGTCATGAGCAATCTGCGAACGTCCATGTGTCTTTTCCCACAAACGCGCGACTGCAATTGCTCTCTCAATGCAGGTGCTTCCGTCAAGATGCCGGGCGGATTCTCTCCAGCGGAACTGATCTTGTCAAGTATGGGAAAATACGTATTTTCTCGCGGTGGAGCGGCCGGCGGCCGTGGGCCGCAGGTGCCGTACCCAGGCCAAGACGCTCAAAAAGCCTCTCGACAGCCGGCACCGGCTCTGATACACTGCCTCGACGTACTGAGTGGCACTGTTAGAAGCCTTAATAGGGAAAACGGTGTGAATCCGTAGCGGACCCGCCGCTGTGACCGGGGACGAACGCTGCAAGACAAGCCACTGTCGTTGAGACGGGAAGGCGCAGTCAGTAGATCGATCCGGAAGCCAGAAGACCTGCTCACGAACCACACGTATTGCCGCTGACTTTCGCGGATAGAAGGCCGGCGGCCACACAACGAGGATAAAAAACGGTATCCCCGGACCTGAACCGCTCAGGATCGGGGTTTTTTTGTGAGATCTGGACGATGCGCATTCGACGATGGCTGTTGACGGCGGTGGCGGCGACAACGGCGGCAATCGCCCTGGGCGTGGCTCTGCACGGGGCGGCGGGAATCCGGGCGCCGGGGCCGCAAGTCGCCGCGGATCCGGCTGCCACATCAGGTCGGGACGGGACCTATCGCCGCATCGTATCCCTCTCGCCCAGCATCACCGAGTGCCTGTTCGCCCTGGGTCTGGGCCGATACGTCGTGGGGGTGACGGACTTCTGCGATTATCCTCCGGAGGCTTTGACCAAGAGCAAGGTGGGCGGTTATTACGATCTGAACTACGAGGCAATCGTGGCCCTGCGTCCCGATCTCGTCGTGTGCCTACCCGACCACGCCGAACATCTGGACGACCTGGATCGTTTGGACCTGCCCCATTTGACCGTAGACCATCGGAGGGTGGAAACGATCCTTGAGTCGCTCAGGACCCTGGGGCGCATCTGTGACGCAACCGAACGAGCGCAAGTCCTCGTGCAGGATATCCAGCAACGTGTGGCGACGGTGCGCAAGCGAGCAGCCGGTAAGGACCGCCCGCACGTGCTGGTGTGTGTGGAGCGAGATATGAGAGCCCGGACAATCGACAATGTGTACGTGGCCGGGCGCGGTGGCTTCTACGATGAGATGATTGCTCTGGCCGGGGGCGTAAACGCCTACCCCAAACCAGGGGCCTTTCCCGTCGTAAGCGCGGAAGGATTACAGCGTTTACGACCGGAGATCATCATCGATATAGTCGCAGACCTGTCGGAAAGAGGGCTGACCGAGCCCGGGGTTTTGCAGCAGTGGGACAGCCTCGCGGAGGTGCCGGCCGTGCGAGAGCAACGAGTGTTTGTGTTCACCGAGGGTTTCGTGGTGATCCCCGGGCCGCGATTCGTTCAGATTCTGGAAAGAATGGCCGCCGTGATCCATCCGACAGGAACGCCCCGATGAAATCGTCGGACCCTCTGCTGCTCGTGCGTGACGTGTCCCTGAAACGACAGGACCGAGAGGTGCTGCGCGCCGTATCTATGGACTTGGGACGCGGGGAGAGACTCGCCCTCGTCGGTCCCAACGGCGCGGGCAAGACCACACTGCTAAAGTGTTTGAATCGGCTCCTCACCGGCTGGTCCGGGTCCATCACGCTGGCCGGCAAGGCCCTGACCTCATACCGACACCGCGAGCTCGCCCGCTGGATGGCCTATGTGCCGCAGAGCGCCGTGCAGACGGCCCCTTTCTCGGTGGAGACCTTCGTCACGATGGGACGCTATCCCTATCAGGGTCCGCTGGCCCGTCCGAACCGGCAGGACCGGCGGGCCGTCGGCGCGGCCTTGGATCTCACGGACACGGCGTTCCTGCGAGACCGTCCCCTGCACCGCTTGAGCGGCGGAGAGTATCAGCGCGTGTTGCTGGCGGCGGCGCTGGCCCAGGAGGCGCAGATCCTGCTGCTCGACGAGCCCACGGTCTTCCTCGACCCGCGACACGAGGCGGCGTTCTGCGCGGTTCTGGCGCGCGTGCACCAGGAGCGGAACCTGACCATGATCACGGTGACCCACGACCTGAACCGGGCGGTATTGATGCACGATCATTTAGTGGCCCTGAAGGAAGGGCGGGTCGTGTTCGCCGGGGCGCCGGCGTCGTTCATGACGCCAGGCACGCTGCAGGAGGTGTATGAGAATCGCTTCCTGCTGACCTCTCACCCTACTACGGGGCATCCCATGGTGCTGCCGGAGGTCCCCGCATGAGGCAGAGCATCCGCATGAGACCTTCGCGCTGGCTGATCCTGCTGGCGGTCGCGAGCCTGCTGGTATTACTGGTGACCCCCTTTGTGGGCATGCAGACGATTACTCCGAGGGCCCTCTGGTCGGCGGAGCCGTCGAGTATGGAGGTGAAAATCTTCTGGTCGCTGCGCGTCCCCCGGACGGTCATGGCGTTTCTGGTGGGGGCGGCCCTGTCCTTGAGCGGACTGACCTTCCAGGCGATGTTCTGCAATGCGCTGGCCACCCCCTTTACTCTGGGCATTGCCGGCGGCGCGGCCCTGGGCGCCGCCTTGTACATCCGCATGGGCCTGGCCTTTGCCCTGCTGGGAATCTCGGGCCAGACGCTCAGTGCCTTTGCCGGAGCGGTGTTGACCGTTGGCCTGGTATACGGCCTGGCGCGGTCGCGGCGCGATTTCTCCATGGGCGCAATCCTGCTGGCCGGCGTGGCCGTCAGCTTCTTCTGCTCCAGCCTCATTCTGTTTATCCAGTATCTCAGCGGCTTTTCGCACCTGTTTCAAATCACACGCTGGCTCATGGGAGAGCTGGCGGTCACCGGCTTCGGGGCCGTACGGGAATTGGGCCCGCTGGTGCTGTGCGGCAGCGTGGTTGTCCTGGGCATGGGCAAGGAGCTGAACCTGCTGACGACGGGACACGAGCTGGCCGTCAGTCGCGGCCTGAACCTGCCGGTCGTGAAGAATGTCTTGTTTTTCGCGATTTCGCTCATGGTCGGGGGCGTCGTCGCGCGGTGTGGGCCCATCGGGTTTGTGGGCATGATGGCGCCGCACATCTGCCGACTGCTGGTGGGTGCGGACCACCGGGTCTTGATCCCGGCCGCCTTCCTGTTCGGCGGATGTTTTCTGACCTTGTGTGACACCCTCGCCCGCGTGTTGATCGCCCCGGCCGAGATGCCGGTTGGTGTCATCACCGCCCTGCTGGGCGGACCGTTCTTCGTCTGGCTGCTGGTCAGCGACGGCTTGGGCCGCAGCGGCTTCTATCGATCCAACGGGACATGAATCTCAGTAACGCCGGACCTGGAAAAATCACCGATCATTGCAGGTCGTAGAGGCCGTTGTCGCCCGAGAGGAAACCGATCTGGTCGTCGTGAGTCCGGTTGTGCTGTTCGAGGATGTCCCGGCCGGCCGGGTCGGTGTTGACGTGCGGCTCGCGCACGGAAAAGGCGTGACCGTCGCAGAACGCGACGTTGGTTGCGTGCAAGTGGCGGAAGCCCTGCGTGCCGGCGTGACGAAACGCATCGCCGAAGCTCGCGTCGCGGGGGTTGGAAAACGGGGCCCGCATGAACTTGTTGGCTCCGCCGGTGTACTGCCCATCGCCGAAGAGCGCAGTCTGCGCGGGCCAGCGCACCTCGGTGATCTGCGCCGCATCGACGGGCTGGAGCGTTTCATTGCGCCCGATGTAGCTGGTGTTGTAGTTGTAGCCTGTGTGCGGATCTTCGAACCAGTTGGCCGGCCCTTTGAAGGCAGGGCACTGCTGTATTTTGTCAACCGTTCGCCCCATCCACAGCAATCCGGGTTCGACGTGCTCGACCGGCTCGGGCGCGTTCCAGTCCTTCCAGGTATTGAAATCCCAGGCGAGGTAGCGACGAACACCGTCGACGCGCTGGGTGTGATGGGCCAGGGGATAGCGCTGGTCGTTGGCGGCGCCGTAGGCGTGGGCGGCCGCAGCCATTTGCCGCAGGTTGCTCAGGCAGACCGTTCGCTTGGCCTGCTGTCGCGCCGCGTCGAGAGACGGCAACAGCATGCCGAGCAGCAGAGCGGAGGTCGAGACCACCACCAGCACCTCCACCAGGCTCAAACCACTGTGTCTCTTACGTTCGTGCATACCAGCCTGTCTGCCAAGAAAGGCCGCGGACCGACGGGCCAGCCCTCGGCCGGTCGATCCGCAGCCTCCTATCATGGCGTCTATTCTTCCACCATCGGACAATCCCACGCACAGGCGCCAAGATTGGCCGTGACAACATCGAGATCTTCCTGGTCCACCTTGCCGTCCGCGTTGAGATCGGCGACCGCCGCCGGCTCACCCGGGTCGGTAATCTCCCGTCCGAGGAAACCTTCGACAATGGCGACGTCCTCCCGATCGACACGATAGTCGTCATTCAGATCGCCGACCGGCTGCGGATGTTTGTAGTCGCCCGGGCAGCTCACGTCGGCCACCGCATCGACCTCCGTCGAGCCGCCGCCGGGCGCATCATCGATTCGGACGAATTGGAACCACTTCAGCTCCGTGTTGGGATCCACCGGCAGATCGAGTCGCGCCAGGTCATAGCCGACGCCGCCGGCCGAATCCCCGTAGGTCTCAGCGACACGGGCTACGGACATCCCTTCAAACGAGGCGTAGGACAGGGCGGAATCGAGCGGCAGGGTCGGATTCGTAGGTCCCGCCCACCACCGGTTCCAGGGCCCCAGCGACGCGTCGGCATAGCAAGGATCGTAGAGGCGGCCCAGCGTCGGGGCGAAACCGTCACAGAAAGGGCCATCCTCGGCATCCTCGTCGAGCTGGATGAAGTTGGGATCGTCGCTCATGAAGTTCGGATCGCTGGTGAAACTGTACCACGTCGTGCCGTCCTGGCTGACCGATACGATGCCGGGCTCGCTACCGCCCGAGGCCTCGACCGTCACCGATCGGGGATCTCCGTTGGTCCACGCCTGGTCGCCGCTGAAGGCCTGGGACGGATTGCCGAAAACGATGAAGTCAATGCCGTACGGGTTCTTCCGGTCATCGCACACGGGATGGTTGAAACTCAGCGTAATCGTACCGCCCTGGCCCAGGTGGACCACCTCATGGGCCCTGAACGGCGGATAGACCGCAACCACCGGGGCGTTGGCGTCCATCGGGATGAACCAGTCATCTCCGGTGGTATCGACGGTGGGCCGCCCCAGAGCGGCACTGGGATCGTTGAAGGGCACGCCCGTCAGCCAGTCATCGATCATGCCGGCAGGCTCATAAGCCACCCAGGCCGTAGCGAAATCGTTCGGGTCGTACACATACATCCCGTAGCCGGCCAGGAACGGATTCTCGCTCGCCGGGGCCGCTGCCCGGCCGTAACCGTAGATCCAGCCGTCCGCGTCACCGTGGGCGACCACCCGTCCGCCGGCGCCCGTGGCCGATGCGACCCAATCCGCGCGACTGCCCGCGTCGTTTTCCCAGTAGTGCCACCAGAATTCGCCGCCGCCAAACCCGGCGTCGCTGTGCCCCTGATAGCTGATGCCGTCGACAAACTCGCCCCAACCAAAGTCCCCGCGCACCGTCGTCAGTTCCGTCTCAGCTTCAATGACATCCATCAGGCCCAAACCGGTGGTGGTGTCCGATTCCGTCTGGCCGAAGCGAACGAGAAACTCGGCGGTGAAGCCGTCGGACCATTCGATGTAGACCGATGCGGCATTGACTCCGGTGCCGACTTCCAGCGGGGCCGCTGCAACCAGACTCGGAAGCAGATACAGACATCCCATGACCCATAGTTGGGTTTTCATACGTCTTCTCCTCGCAATTGCCCAAGAAATACAGTGGGTGTTCGAAAACCTGGCCTGCCCCAATCGACAGACCGAACCTTGTGACATCGTACCTGCTGCATCCACATACCGTTTCCTCCTTTCGTGATGCCACGTTTCTCCCGCCCAATCGCAAATTGCGCCCATAAAAAAACCGCCGCCTCCACAAGGGAGACGGCGGTTCGGGTCAATGAATTCCTCGTGCCTGCAGATAAGCACGCAACGCCTACATCGATTATGCACCGTGTTCCTTGCGCGAGAACATGTCCATAGCATCAGCCCTTCAGGCAGGTATTCTGACTCACATCCTATCCCGGGACGCCTTCCCATCCGCTCGGAGCGGACAGTGGCTTCGTGTCCCGGGAATTCCCGAAAAAAACGGGTCGGACGCTTACAGCGGCGCGACCGTCGCGGTTTCTCACCGCGTTCCCTTTTCACCTATCCCCGCGTGCGTTGCTGAACCGGGGACCTGAAGGCGGCACACTTTTTCAAAGAACGACGCCAGTATACGGCAGATGCGCCAAGACGCAAGAGAAAAAGAACGATGTGACCCAAAGTGGGTACAGGCGGAATCGGGTAGCATGGTTCATCCGCCCGACAGGGGGCCTGCCCCTACGGCGTTGCGACGAAATGATGAACGGCGCCGATGTTTCGCCGTCCGCCACCGTTTTCCGGGTGCACCTGATGCAGCGCCGGGCCGTACCGGGTCTGCCGAGGCTTCGCCAGTACGGCCGACCACTTGATTCTCCGGGCAGAACGGCTACAATCTCATCCACGTGAACACTTTGAAATCGCTTCGGGATGGTGCGCCCATGATGACAAACCGTTTGGCCGTAAGGACCTCTCTTGTTACGAGTCTCTGTTTCTTTTTGGCTTGTGTCTCCATAGCAGAGGCCGTCGAGGGCCCCGCAATACGCCCCGTCGTGGAGATCGAGGAAGACCTCTACAGCTACGAGCCGGCCGACAACGGTGCCGGGCCGCTATGGTGTCACGGCTCCACCTGTCTGGTACGCATCGGCGACCGCGTCTTCGCCAGCGTCCTGGAGACCCTCCAGGACGCGAAACCGCTCAACAACTGTCGCTGGATGTTGTTTCGCCGCGATCCGTCGCCGGCGGGCTGGCAGAAGGTCTGCTTCGACGCGTCCGGGCGGACCCGGGAGCCGTGCCCGTTGGCCGGCTTTCCCGACGGGCGGTTGTTCCTCTCCGCCAATCCAACGCTGAATTCCGATCCCAATGCGTACTCGGGACCGGCGAGGCCTGAGATCCTCCAGTTCGACGTCGAGAGTCCCGGCCGGCCCAGGCGCACCCTGTTGCCGGTCTGGTCGGGCGAGCCGCAATTCTCCGAGCACTCCTACCGGAGCTTCGCAGTCGACGGGCCCAATCGCGAACTGATTCTGTTTCAGAACGTCGGCTACACCCACGCAGAGTGGGC
>Ga0180431_10009650_pt1 | contig 10850 bp, 13 predicted proteins | sample SS_ome_11_FD_132459 | JGI IMG/M metagenome (GOLD analysis project Ga0180431, IMG submission 132459) | Hypersaline lake sediment archaeal communities from the Salton Sea, California, USA - SS_1_MS_1 metaG | ecosystem: Environmental > Aquatic > Non-marine Saline and Alkaline > Hypersaline >...
CACCTAAATGCATCGTCTTGTAAGGCGTGAATGTTAACAGGTGATTCGATGGACGTTGCATAGTCGACCAACCATCGAGCGACGTCAAGGTAGCCTTTCTCACAAGCCCACCTAAATGCAACGTCTGAATAGGCGTGAATGTCAACAGGTGATTCGATGGACGTTGCATAGTCGACCAACCATCGAGCGACGTTAAGGTGGCCATTTTTACAAGCCCAACTAAATGCAAGGTCTGAATAGGCATGAATGCCAACAGGTGATTCGATAGACGTTGCATAGTCGACCAACCATCGAGCTACTTTAAGGTGACCATGCAAACAAGCCAACCTAAATGCCTCGTCTTCTTCGGTGTGAATGTCAAGATCTGGATTTTCTTGAGCAATCCTTTTGGCTTGGTCTAATTGACCTTTCTCGCATGCCTCCACAAAGTCGCTCATGGCAATTGTAACCATTTTTCAAAATCTTTCTTTGCTGTCTCATAACATAATTGTTAATCTCTAAACTCCGTTTATATCCAAAACTCTCATGCTATTCAAAAAATTTTGAGACTGAATCACCTGTGAAGATGCACTCAATCACAGAGGCGAAAAAGTGAGAAACGTCAATCACCTTTAGCTTTGAGAATTCCTTATAAGGTTCCATCGGTAAGGTGTTGGTCGTCACCACTTCGGTAATGGCCTCGCATCCCTCAAGACGCTCGACTGCCGGCCCGGAAAGAATGCCGTGAGTGATTACGACAATAATCTTTGTGAGGCCAAATTCGGCGAGGGTCTCACAGGCACGCACCATGGTGCCACCTGTGTCAAGCATGTCATCGACAATAATCGCTGTACGTCCTTTAAGGTCATCCACATCACCGACCAAAATCGACTTTGTCACCACGGACGCCTTTGTGTGGTCCCTCGACTTGTGCATAATCACCGACCTCAGGTGAAGTTTCTCCGAGTAGGCATCCACCCGCTTCGATCCACCATTGTCGGGAGACACTAAAACGTACTCATCTGGGTTGACAAAGGTGGAAAGGTAGGCACACATTTCGTTGATGGCATAAATGTTGTCCACTGGAATCTTAAAGAACCCCTGAATCTGAGCCGCGTGAAGGTCCATGGTGATGAGGCGATTAGTACCCACATCTTCAAGAATGTCAGCCACGACCTTTGCCGAAATGGGAACCCGTGGCCGATCCTTCTTATCTTGACGGGCGTAGGGGTAAAGGGGAGTCACCACCGTGACTGACCTCGCATTGGAACGCGTGCAGGCGTCAATCATAAAGACGAGTTCCATAAAGTAGTAGTTGGTGGAGCGCCCACCCACGTTGCGACCCACCGATTGGATAATCACCACATCACGATCCCGAACGTTGGACAAAATCTCCACGTGAGGCTCACCCGAGGAAAAAGGTTCGGCGACTCGGTCAAGTAGGGGACACTTTAGGATTTTTGCAATCGACTCGGCAAGAGGAAGGTTCGACGATCCAGAGACGAGGACCGTTCGAGAGGGAAGGTGGCAAGGAGATTCAAACAGAGGAGAACGAGAGTTTGATTCAGAGGTGGAACCGAGAGTCGATGTAGAGGAATCCATTTGGTAAAGTGAAATTTCAAAGAGTGAGGGTGAATGAAATTTAAAAGTTCTTTATTTCCTTTATTTTGCCAAATGCTTTTCCATCGCTACACAGTTCACCTCAACACTATCATCTGTCTCCACAATAGATCCAAAAAACCAGTCGTCCTCGGGAAAAAAATCTTCGTCTCTTTCATCCATTTCATATCGATTAGGGAAATCGCTAATTGATTTTGAAAAAACAAATCCCATTCGCAAATAAAATCCAATTGCCTGTTCAACAACACAAGCAAGTATCTTTGATCTTCCTTTTCCTTCAATGTGTTCCAACAAACGTTTTCCCAATCCCCCCTTCACTTTTTTCGAACAAATCAAAGAAATATAAATCGAATCTTTTTCAGGAAGGTCAATGTATGCAACAAAGCCTTCAGGGGATCTCAGATTCGCGACAATCACACCATGAGTTTTTTTAAGAGCACTCAAATAGGAAGGCCCAATCCCAGAACAAAGAGACATTAAATCACGCAATTGGTCTTCAGACAGTGAAGAAGTTGGAATATCAGAAAAAGAAAGATCGTCAGACATTTATTTAAGTCTTCAACTTTGTCGCACCCACGGCAACCATGGGAATGCCACCAAGAAGGACAAAAATACCAATGATGCCCATAATCATCCATCCAACGGCTTGGACATTCGCCCTTTTTGCTGCCGTCATGCGGGCAAATCCCCCAACCGTAAGACCGAGACCCAAGAGGGTAATCACAATACCCATGATGAGGATGGTGCGCTGAACGGCATTCACGTCATCTTGACCAACATTGTCATTATCATTTTTGGGATTCTTCACACTTGACATTTTATTAAGGGTCGTTTAAATTTATTCACATCAAACTTCAATTCCATGTGGTGGTCTTCACCTGAAAGACGGAAAGACACCATCCCTTTACATAGGAAATGAAGGTGGGTTCGTTTATACACTTCCTCCACCTATTCTTTTTACATGGACATTCAATTGCATTTAAAGAAATCAAAGATACCTTGACCGACTCGAGTGCGCCTTAAACTTTGAAAGGTGATGGAAGTAGTCAGACACCCGGATGAGGACGGCTTCAGGATTGCTCTTATAAAGCTCTTTCCAGAAGCGTTCGGGGAGATCCCTTTCCTTCACGGCGTCAGGAACGACAACCATGCACCCCTTTCCCTTTGGAAGGGAGAGGTGCATGTTTTTTCGATCTACTCCATGGCGATGGAAAAGTTCCTTTAGGTCATCCCTTGAAATGCGCTCCCCTCCTAAGCGAAAGGACGTACGACCTGCTAAGGTGAGACAAATGGGGATTGTGGGAAGGCCGGCACCTCCAAAGACGAGGGCATGCCGTTGGGCAATACGAGGCTTAGTGGTCTTTGGTTTAGTTGTGGTCTTTGGTTTAGATGATGATCTTGATCTCGCCTTGGATGTCTTTTGCTTTTTATCCTTTGACTTTGATCTCTTATGTTTCTTTGATAACGATCTCTTATGTTTCTTTGTTCCCTTATGCTTCGATGATGACCTCCTTTGCTTCTTTGTTCTCTTATCCTTCGACGACGATCTCCTATGCTTTCTATCCTTCGACGGCGATCTCTTATGTTTTTTTGTTCTCTTATCCTTCGACGACGATCTCTTATGTTTTTTTGTCTTGTGAGTTCTCGATCGAGACTTTGACTTTTGGCGAAGGCGACAGCGGTCCGTTTTGGGGTTTCGCTCACACCGTTCCTTATCATCGGGTTTTCCTGCGTTGCATCGACCCGACTTTGGGTTGACATGGCAAGGTTTGGATGACATTCTTTTATTCTAAACACTAGGATTTTACACCCGCATCTCTCTCGATCGTCGAGCTTCATGACGTTCCCTTTGACGTTCCTTTCTCAAGCGATGGCGTTCCCTTCTTCGTTCACGCCGAGCACGACGTTCCTCTGGAGTTTCATTGGATCGATCGCGTGAACGCTCATGTCTTGTTGTTTCTCCAAACATCCCTGTATCCTCTCCTTGTCCTCCTCTCTCAGCAAGTCGATCAAGTGAAGTCTTTCTTTCGCGAGATCGGGATCGGCGATCAATCTCCGAGTCTTCGTCATACCACTTTTTCGCATCGTCTTTGGCGTCGGCTTCGTCGTCCGAGTCAAAGAGACACTTGGACAGTTGAGACTTTGTGTCCTCAAGAATTTGTTCCAACTTTACCTGCTTTTCAGCAATCTTTTCGAGGAGAACGGGGTTGCGCTGAAGAACATTGGTTTCCTCGTCGGCCTTGTCAAGAATCGTCTTTCGAATATGCAGAATTTGATGGAGACGAAGAATGGTCGAGTTGAACATCTTCACTTGGACCCTCAACTTTTCCTCGTAATTCAACAATCGCTTCTCCTGAACCTCAAGCTCTCCGTCAATGTCCCGTAAGTCATCCTGGTCAAAGGCTTCCTTTCCCTCGGTGATGTAAAGCATTTTGAGACGCCTCAGTCCAGCAATGTCCTGCTGCTTCCTCTCGATGCGGGTAAAGAGATCGTCAAAGATTTTTCGAATCTGCTCATCCTCAATCTGCGACAAGTCAATCTCAATCATGTCACGAATATCCTTTGGCTTATCATCCTTTCCCTTCTTGTCCTTCTCCTTTCCTTTGGTTTGGTGGGTTGGTGAGGTTAGAGGATAAGACACAGTTGGACCATGAGATGGAATCGGATTATGACCCATTAGGTGTTGGTGTGGCACCGGAGGCATTGGAGATGGATGAGGTGCGTGGGTTGGAGGTCTAAACATTGCGGCATCCATTTTTGTTTAAGAACATGTCATTTTATTCAATTTCATTTCAACATTTTATTTTCGGCTTTATAAAATCTTTCCCTTGCCAAAAGAAATCCCTTTCCTCCAGGACAATAGAACCGTTCGCGAAAATCGTTAAGGTAACGACGAAGGTAAACAAAAATGAGAACGGCAATGGGGAATCGATCCACGTGAAACATTCGAATGGGATCTGTCCATTTTAAACCTCGACATCCTCTGGAGAATTGTCCTCTCAAAACACACCATTGCATGGCCTTTAAATGGTTGGCATTCCTTGCATACAAATACATGTCTTCGATTGTTTCCTTCGAATAGGGTTGACCAGTGGACTCCCCTAAGCGAAACAACCAAGATGCAGTGGCCAAATCAATGCCCTGCCAATAGGTTTGGGTAGATCGAAAGACCTTATCGCCATTTGCATGAAAGTCAATCGGATGACCGAGTGAAGACGCCAAGACGCAACTATGGTCAAAGATCCATCTTGCGGCCTTTAACCTTCCACATCGACATGCAGCTTCAAAGATTTCATCTTGATGAGCTTTGACGTCAATCTCTCCGCACTCTAAAAGCCATTCGGCAGTTTCGAAATGACCATAGGAAGCCGCAAGGCGAAAGGCTTCGTCCTTATTGGCATGAATGTTCAAGTCGGGATGGTGACTCAGAAGAGACTTTGCCCTTTTCAGATTTCCACCCATGCATGCCTTGATAAATTTGAATTCCATGGATAAATTTTACGTTGGGATGGAATTCATTCTTCTCAAAGCAAACTGAAAAAATGTCTTCCTCTTCATCCAATCCATCAAGTGATTCTGGTTTGACCCTCGACATTGTCCCCGCACCCGATGCAGCCTTTACCATCCAGGCCATCAACGAACAATACAACTCCTTCTACCGTGCGGTGGCCACCTCACTCTTCTACGTGAGGACGGGCATCAACCTCGGGTTTGGTGCGGCCCCCATTGATGAGGAGAGGGCCATCAACCCTTTGGAGCTCCACAGGACACCCAACCACTTTGTGCAAGAATGCCTCGCCAACTGGCTTGAGTTTTACGTGGGACGCTACCTCCTCGGCTCCCAAGTCACGGGGGAAGGCATTGATAAGGATGTGCTAAAGGGAGACTTTACTCGCTTTGAAAATGACGGAAAGACCTACCCTCCCCTCTCGTCTCTCATGGACTTTTTGGAAGACTGGTATGCTTGTGCATGCATCCAGTTTGTGAGAGGTGATCTGTCAAAGGACGACCATCGACGCCTCCACCGCTTTCTCTCTCCCTACTCGGAGACCATCTCGCTCTTTATTAGTCCCGCCAATGCTGAGACGGCTTACACGCGTGCGGGAGAGGTGTCCGTGTCCATGAGGGTTCAAATCTTGAATGAGGTTTTGGAGGCCGAGTTTCCTCCCCGAAAGGTGTCAAAGTCGTTTTGTCCCCAGGTGGTTTTGCTGACTGGCGCCACAGGCTCCGACCTCTACTCCCACTCTTGCTTCACCTCTGTGGCCCAAGGAACCAACCTCGTACCCCTTCCCCCCGATCTTCACTCTTACGACCCTTCGGATAAGGCGTCCTTCACCTACCCAAAGACGGTCCGCTTATATGAGTCCACCTTTGACCTTGAGGATCTCTTTCAGCCCGACCGCATTTTCCTCTTGGAATCCACTTTTAAGAATGACGACGCCGTCGAAACGGCCTTTGACTGTCTCTTTGGCCTCATTGGAATGGCGCCCTCCTTTGCCCACCGTGGCTACATGAGACGGGTCACTGAGCGAGTGTTGGCCGAGCACCTTCCCTCCATGTCGGAGGCTCACCTCATGGGGATTGTCCACCATCTCTACCCTGGCGATAAGGTGCAAGACAGCCGGTCCCTCCATTCAAAGGAGTCCTATGGTCCACCCATCCTTCCTCGGGCAATCACAATTTCTCAAAAGGGGTTGGCGTCCAACCAGGAAAAGGCACACATTGTTCTTTCCTTTACGTCTTCCGCTTGGGAAGAATTGGCGACTGTGCTTCACCCCCTTCTCACCTTTTTCCAGAGCCATCGCATTGTTTTGGAGAATGGCCGTGATCTTTTCGTGGCTTCTCCCACAAAGGAAGGCCGGTGGCGGTCGTCCCTCCGCCTCTATGAAACCGATGGCGATCGGTACGGATGTGAAAAGACGTCGCATGTCTTAACGGGCACCGTGGAGGATTTGTCAAAGACTCCCATGCTCTCCCTCTTTGTCTCGGGAGCCAATGCGGCGTCTTTGGCCTTGCGGGGAGATAAGACGGTGGCTCGATCATTTGAGACCTTGGCATCTTTGGCCCTTCCCTCCTTTGAGTTGAACCGTGTGTTTGGATCTCGCTCTATTTTCAATCACTTAATGGCCCACCGTTCCCACGTGAACCTTCACGGAGAGTCCCTCGAATCTCCGTGTGTGACCTACGGCCTTTTCCGAGAGGAGGATTGGTTCTCTCATGCTGAGGATCTTTCGATTGTGGATCATCACACCCGCTACGTACCTGCCGTAAAGGTGCCTGTGGAAGTGGATGGTCGAGATAACGAACAGATTAATGAATGGTTCCTTGGACGCCGTGACCTCGATGCTGAGGATGGAGATCGGGTTTGTCTGATTGCCCCTCGACCCATTGAATCCGATCGCGATGCCTTTGTCCTTGGAGAACCCGTGACGGACGGAGTTGTGGTCTACCCAAAGGAGGACATTTCCTGCGCTTCGTCTTCCCTTCAGAAGGGCATTGTGTTCAACTTTTTGCACCTCACCCTTCTCCAAGCTATGGGAGACGATGGATGCCAGAGAGCTCTCTCTGCCCTTCTTGACCGATCAACCCCTCTTCGATACGCTTCAAAGGACCTGGCCGAACGCCATGCCTCTGACCTTTCTGACTTGAGAGCCGTGTTGTAATAAAACTTGGAAATATATACTTAGAGTACCTCAATTATTTCCCTTCCTATCAAAATTCAATTGTGATGGGTGAAGCTCCTCTCACTTCTTCATCTCCCTTGGCAAAGGCAATGCGGTCAATTATAGCCACTAAGGGAGGATCTTTTGAAGGCAAGGCATCGTCTTTAGGGGTTTTTGTTGGGGGATATGGTGTCTTGGGTTCTACATCTTTGGGATAGGATGAAGACATGAGTTCTTTGGAAAGTAACCCGAAAATGAATACAAATAAAAAATGGGATCTGCTTTATTTCGACCAAGAGAAAGGGCTCTTGACATGACAGTGCCTGGAACCTTAGTAGACATTGCTCTTTCCTTAGAACGAATGCAATCCACTGGAAACGAAATGTCCTTTGCCGAGATTGCCTCTCAACTCGGGGAGGAGGTCTTTATGCCAAGAATTGTGAGGCATCTTGAAGATCGGGCGCCTGAAATTTCGATACATATTGTTGCCCTCTTTGAAAGCTTAACTCCCGAAGAACAACACCCCGTTTCGACCGATGCAGTCTTTGAATCCCAAGCCTATCGATTGGTGAGGAATAGAGATGAATCGAAAGATGAAGATAATGAATCAAACTCTCATGCTCCTCCGTTTGAATCAAAAGACGATGAAAAATGTCCTATTTGCCTTGGGGATTTTAAAGACGAAGAAATGGTGATTGTCTTACCAAGGTGTTCCCACATCTTTCACACCCTTTGCATCAAAGAGTGGATGAAACGGGCGTCGTCTTGCCCCACATGCAGAGCTCCCATGGATCCGGTGCCCTCATGAATCCAAAAACTCTACCCATAAAGGATTCCACTTACTCCTAAAACGGATTTGGTCTCGCTAAGCACTCAAAGGTTTTCAGATCATACCCATACACGTCCGCCAATAAATCCCAAGATTCCTTATCGAAAAAACAATTGGTGGCCGGTAGACCTCCATGATGAAAACACGAAGGGCGGACTTTTCCCACGTAACCACGGGCCATGAGAAGGGTTTCACCTTCCTCAATCTCCAAGTCTTCCTTTAGGTTTTTGCAGGAAGTGGTCGATTCAAAGGGAACGGATAAGTCTTTGAGAAATGATGCCAAATCGCTTTCCAAAGAATCAAAAGAAATCACGGCATCCATTGAAATGCCTTGAAGGCCTGATCCTTGAAACTCTAAGGACTCTGTGAAGTAGTCAGGGTTGAGAATGGACAGGAGTTTAATCAGCTCAAAGGTGGGAGTGTTCCGCACGTCAATCATCCGGTGACGCTTCTCGATAAAAAAGTCCGTCTTTTTACGAATGAGGGCGTCCTTCACGTAGTGGGCCAAACGTGACCAAGGGTCACGGACCACTAAAACTTTTTTGAAATCCTTATAGGTTGTCTGAAGCTCAGATGGGTCCGCCCAATAAATGCGAGGGTTTCCGCCTAAGGCAGATAAGACATCCTTTTCATAGCGCTCAGTTGTCAACTCGTGAACAATTCGCTTAAGGACGGCCTCACCACAGTGAGGGTTCCAGAAAAAGATGATTTTAAAGCGGCGACACACAAGAGGATGGTAACCCATTTTTTTGATTTATTGGGATTCAAAGGAAGGTGATTTTGACACATTTTATGCCAAAGGAGAGCTGACCCTGAAAAAATCTCGATGAATTCGTTTTATTCATCCTTGAATTTCACACCCATTCAAATAAATCTCATGGGGTCATCCCTTTCAAAACGTACTGAAGCCGCCAAGGGCTATGCGAGGGAAGAAGATGGATTTCCATCCTCCTCCCGCATTGTGATTGTCTTTTCAAAAAATCCGACAGATAAGAAAGTGGATAAAACCGTAATTTATTACAATGGAAACCTCTATGAAGACGAAGAATGGGTGACAAAGATTTCTCGCTACTCTTGGGTTGGAAAGATGTTGCATGATTCCCTCGCCGTCCATTCAACCCCGCCAACTCTTTCCTTAATGCAGTGGCTCAAGTCAAACCCCAACGAAATTCGAGACTATGTGTGTGACTCTCCCGAGCCCCATCTTGTGCGTTTTGTCATTTCATCTTAACAGTATCTTGAATATACTCAATCATGGAATCCATGATTGACCTCACAAGGAGGTCCCTTTCCTTCTTTCGCCGTTTAGTCAGAGTCTCCAATGAAATGGTGGATGGGTCAGTGGTTTGGGTGAGGCCAATGAGGGCAACACATCGAAGGTCGACAGAGGGTGGCCAAGCTACCCAAAGCGTTCTCACCTTTTCACCAAGAAGGTCTGAAAGGGAAGATGCAAAAAGCTCTTCACAGTCTTTGACAAAGAGCTGATGGACCATCACGAGGAGATTTAGAAGTCGTTTGCCCGACTTATTTTTTGGAGACCTTGAAAGGGAAACCCAAAGCGGAGACACAAAGGGAAGCATCTTCCAAAGGCGACCCTCAGATTTATTGGGGAGATGGGTAAAGACGTGGATGACCCAAGTGGAAAGAACAGGGTCCAGTTCAATGTGCAACGATGAAAGTTTTGATATGTATCTTAAGATAAGGGTGAAAATGCCCCTGTGGTCAAGAAGGGACCAATCATAGCGAGACGCCTTTTGCAATTCATGCAAAAGAGCTGACCACTGGGTTTGGTTCGCATCTGCATTGATAGACAAGCGAAAGGCCTTTCCTATCCACTCTTCCACATTGAAGGGATCCTCAATCTCATCCAACTTTTTGTGGCGAAGAGATGAAGATGCACTACATCCCATCTTTATTTTTGAATCGTTTTTTGGTCTGCAGGGAGTGCCAACATAAGAATAAAGGCGAGGGCGACAATGGGAACCCCAATCCAATAAAAGGTGAGGGCCAACTTTGCCACGGACCTTTGGGTCTTATTGAGCTTAACATCGCTTGATGAATCTTTATAGACCTTTGCCGAAAGAACGCCAAACCCAATCGTCTGAATAAGGGCTCCCAAGAGGAGAATGCCCACCAAAACCACAATCAAAACATAAGCCCATGGTTTGAATAACATTTTTATTTTAATCACTTTTAGAGGCCTTTGAACTTGAGGATGAAGAAACTTTATTGGAATGCCTGTCCAAGACTTAAAAAAAAGAATCACCCATTCGCCTTTCCATGTCAGCAAAGAAAGATTTTGAAGAATGGACACAATTGCCATGAACGACTTTATCGAGGCATGCAAAAAAGGTCAATTAGACCAAGCCAAAAAGATTGCTCAAGAAAATCCAGATCTTGACATTCACACCTACGAAGACTATGCATTTAGGTGGGCTTGTGGACATGTCCACCTTGACGTCGCTCGATGGTTGGTCGACTATGCAACGTCCATCGAATCACCTGTCAACATTCACGCCAAAGAAGACGATGCATTTAGCGTGGCTTGTGGGTATGGCCACCTTGACGTCGCTCGATGGTTGGTCGACTATGCAACGTCCATCGAATCACCTGTTGACATTCACGCCGGAGAAGACGGAGCATTTAGGTGGGCTTGTGAGAAAGGCTACCTTGACGTCGCTCGATGGTTGGTCGACTATGCAACGTCCATCGAATCACCTGTTAACATTCACGCCTTACAAGACGATGCATTTAGGTGG
>Ga0180431_10009651_pt1 | contig 10850 bp, 8 predicted proteins | sample SS_ome_11_FD_132459 | JGI IMG/M metagenome (GOLD analysis project Ga0180431, IMG submission 132459) | Hypersaline lake sediment archaeal communities from the Salton Sea, California, USA - SS_1_MS_1 metaG | ecosystem: Environmental > Aquatic > Non-marine Saline and Alkaline > Hypersaline >...
ACAGATGAAGCAAGTACCCCTCCCTCATTGCGTACCACCGCTCTAATTTCCGTCTCGTCATCGCTTGTCGGATTCGCAGGCGTGTGATCGATATCTACGACAACAAGATCTGGCAACGTCGGCTGAGGGTACGTACACTGCTGGGTCCACAGACCAAAATCACAACCACTATCATAGGCGATGTCAAAGAACCCTCCCTGACCCCAAGTGTCGCCCCAGCTGTTCTTGGCGATCCAACACTGACGAGCATCATCGAATCCAATGATCAGCACGGAGTGATTATCTCCGGTGTACGTGCTCCCATAGGCCGAGTAGACGCCACCAGAGTATCCGTAGAAACTCTCATAGATTCTCATCCATGTCCCAACAGGACTGAAGGCTAGGGCATCCTTGATGGCAGCGATGTCGAGGGTACTTGTGGTGACAAAACTCCAGGAGGAGATGTGCTCTAGCTCATTTGGGGTGTTTTCACAGCTGGCTGAACAAGGCACCCTATCGTCAGCCACATATGGGAAACATGACTCTGTCGGGGTTCCGTCCCTTTGAAGAAATGCAAGCGTAGCGTTCAGGTATCCTCCATCACAATCGCTGGGGTAGTCCGGATTGTCAATGCATGAGAGGACATATTGCTCGGAATAATCAGGATCTGTGTTTGGCAAGTCCAACGTGATCATCCGGGCAGATTCAAGCATTGCAACTCCCGCGAAGTCCCAACAGGACCCGCAGCTGCCCTGAGCGCGCACTCCACTCACATAGCTGCTCCCACGGATATCTCGCCAGTCCAACGCATCCCGAAATCTCCCACCGACGGGGCCTTCCCAGTTTGGCCTCAGCTCTGGGTCGTTCGGCACTAGCGCCCCTCCCAAGTACCGTCGTTCTTCAGGCGACAGCCGAGTAATCCAGTTCTCGGAAACCGTAAACTCAAGACCAAGCTCTTGGATGCTTTGCCTGACCGACTCCAGATCAAGTTCCTGTGCAAGGGTAGTATTGAAAGCGCCGATGGTGAGGAATCCGAGAAGGGTGAGCCCAAGGATTGCCAGTATGATTCCTGTCTTGGGACAATGGATGATTGCCATCCTTGGTGCGAAGACCGTTGTGGAGACGCAGCCTTCGGGACCACCGCGAAGTGATCCGGCGGTTAGGGGCTTCCCACCAGTGAAAGGAGACCCAGGAGGATGGATCCCCAGGGATCTTCTGCTGATCATAAGTTGGCCTCCCCCGTGGACGGAAACCCGCGCGATGTTGTCTCGTGGGGTGATATCCCGAGCGCGAGTCAACCCGCCGCCGCTGATTCTAGCACGGTCCCTCGCGCTAGGTACAGGTACGCCTCAACCTCTGCCTCTGCCTCAGCTTCAGTGCTTGCTGACGGCAACCATTCCATTTGAGGAGTCAGGAAGACCATGAGCCCCGTCGCCGCCAACGCACGCCCCAGCTCGGGAAGAACCGGCGCCACCCAGCCCATCGCCAGGTAAGCGAAGGGGCTGACCAACCAGAGGATATGCAGGGGCCCCACCCGAAGCCTCTGGGTAGCCGGTTTCTTGGGGACGGCCTCCGGGGCATCCATGCCGGTCCGGCTCCTAGCTGAACCTCTTACTGAACCTACGTGAACGCGTTAGTCTCGGCAGAGGACCGGAGGAAACGGCACGTTGCACGGAGCAATCAGCCAGCCAACAACGCCCTGAACCGGACGTTGACACGTTCTATCTGATTCGAACGAGGCGCTGTCTCTGCCGGGCACCATCCGTCCGGAGCTGAACGTAATAGATGCCGCTCTCCAACGATCGACCCTCATCATCTCGCCCGTCCCAATGAATCGACTGGGGTCCCGGCATCAGGGTCCCGATCGCCAAGTCGCGAAGCCGACGACCACTGGCATCAACAATATGCAATGCAAGCGCCCTCGGCTGCCGAAGCTCAAATTCAATCGTGGTCCCATGCACAAACGGATTGGGTGCATTGTGTAGATGGAGCCGGAGACCGTCTGCTGGATCACCAACGTCCGTCGTCGGCGTCTCCCCCGACGCATAGACCCGGAGTGCGTAGAGATCCTCCTCGGACAACCCCGAACGCCGGTCCTCCCACGCCGCGATCATGCCCCCCGCGCCGTCGCCGACCATGCAGCAAACGTACTGCTGGTCGTCGGCGCCGCACACCCGTACACCATCCTCTTCCCATTGCGAGGCGCCCAGGCCATCAAGACGTTGCGCGTACAAGTCCTCGGTCCCGATGCCGCCCCGCTCATCCGCCCAAATCGCAATGGCGCCGGCACCGTCACCGGTGATGGCTCGGAGCACCTGATAGCCGCTCGCCGTGCAAAACGGCGCCCCGGTCGACGACCACTGCACCGTGCCGGAGCTGTTCAGGCACTGGGCGTAGACATCTTCCTCGCCCATCCCCAGTCGTCCATCGGTCCAGGCGATGATGGCGCCGGAAGCGGTCCCCACGATGCGCATATCACGCTGATCGCCCGCCGCCAGGCAGAGAGCGACACCGTCGGTTGTCCATTGAGGTATTCCACTGCCATCGATCCGCCCTGCGTAGATGTCGGGCGCGGTGGCGCCGGGCCGTCCATCGTGCCAGGTCATGATGGCGCCGCCCGCGCCATCGGGGATGATCTGCGGCAGGTCCTGATGACCCGACGCCTGGCAGATCGCCACGCCGTTCGCGGTCCACTGTGCCGCCCCACTCGCATCAACCCTCTGAGCATAGATGTCATAGTCGTAGTAGCGGCCATCCTGCCACACGATGATCGCCCCTCCCGCACCGTCCGAGACCAGTTCGGGGTCGATCTGATTGTTGGGCCACGCCCAAGTGGCGACGCAGACCCCGTCGGTCGTCCACTGCGGAGTGCCGCTCGCATCCACCCGCTGGGCGTAGACATCGGGATCGCCGTTTCGGAGGTCGATCCAGGTGATCACGGCACCGCCGGCACCATCGGAGACGCACCGCGGACGTTGTTGCCCAGCCGGATCGGAACAGACCGGCACCCCGTCGGCTGTCCACTGCGGCGAACCGGACGCGCTCAGCCGCTGGACATAGATGTTCAGATCGCTTTCGTTGCGGCGATCCTGCCAGACCACGATGGCGCCGCCGGAACCATCGGGGACGACGTTGCCCACCACCTGCACGTCGTCCGCGGTGCAGAGCGCCACCCCGTCCGCAGTCCACAAGACGCCACCGGCGCCGTCGATCCGCTGAACGTAGATGTCCTGGCTCTCGTTGCGGCCGTCGTTCCAGGCGGTGATGGCGCCACCGGCGCCGTCGGAAGCCATCACGGCGGCCCCCTGGTGCCCGGTCGCCTGACTGAGGGGCGTGCCATTCGTCTGCCAGGTCGCCTGGGCGATGCCATGATGTGCCGGCGCCGAGAGAAGAGCGATGAGCAGACCGAATTGGAATCTTCTGGAAGCTTTCATAATTTCCCCCTTCCGCACGGATCGAGTGGTGCTCACCTGGGATGTTTGTCCCGAGGGGGAATCCTTACCGGAAGGATGAGGGGGACGGCTCTGAGGGCGATCGAGGATTCTCGAATTCGAGCCCAGGAGCAATGGGAAGCGATCACAATGGGTTGAAAGGCATAGAGTTACATCGTTCCGCTGTAGGTTCTGATTCCACGGCCAACGCCTTGGAGTCGTATGCCGGATGCCAACAGACAGACGGTTATCGGGTGTCGTTCGCCAAAACCTCGTCCGCCATGTCCGGGTGGGACTTACAACAACAGATGGAGATCCGTCGGCAGCTTGTCATTTGGCAGCCGGATGCGGCATTCTCCCCAGATTATGAAGCTTCTGACATTCATTGCCCAGTTCGTGCGCGCACTTCTTATATCGAGGTGGGATCTCGCCCTTGAGAACATGGCGCTCCGTCAACAGCTCGGCGTTCTCAAGCTCAAGAAGCCCCGCCCCAGGCTTCGGGGATCAGACCGGATCTTCTGGATACTTCTCCACCGCCTGTGGCTCAAGCGTACTTTCCGCACATGAAGAATGCCCTTCTTCGTGAATATCTGCAGCCATTCACTGACCGTAAGCTGAGGTCGGATTGTCCAGCAGTTCAAGGACCATGCGCTGGACATCGGTCAGCTCATCCCAGAACGTCTTGATCAGCTGTCCGTTCTCGAATAGTCGATGTTGCCGGAGCGATCCGAACAGATCCAAGATCTTGTCCGCCGTGGGTGCTCGGCACTTGCGTTCCTCGGGGTACAATGGAATAGATGTGAGTCCGCGTGCCTTCATGGCTTCGCGAACACGTCGTTCGATCAGCGCGTGGACCGTCACCGCGATGAAGTAGAGGAAAAGGTATGCCTCGATCCGTTCGGGTGTTCTGAAGTTCACCGGTACCACCCCGGCGGCGGTCTTGAGCTGTTCGTGACGCTTCTCGACGAAGGGCTGGTACTTGTAGATTGACAGGATCTCGAGCGGTGACATCTGTTCCGCGGGCAGGTCGGTGATCAGGGGGAAGATCCCGTCCGCGGTAGCGGAAGCCTTGATGGCCTCGGCATCCAAGGTGACCACTGGTCGGTAGATCGTCTTGACGAAGCGTGTGTAACGGGTGTCTTTGCCTGGCCGGCCCGGGCCCTTCTGCTTGTAGGTCTCCTGCGGGTGGCTCTCGATTCTCACCTTCACCCAGTGGCGCGTTGCGGTCCGCTCAAGAATCTCATCTGCTGCGGCCTGGACCTGTTCACGCGTTTTGAGCTTTCGTTTGCCAGCCCGCTCACCAAGGCGGTGGAGATCCTGCCGGGCCGCCTGAATCAGGTCGTCGCGCCAACACTCGTCGCGCTTCCATTTCTCCGAACTGCGATACCAGATGATGCGATAGCCCTCCGCGCTGATCGCAGGATCCTCCACGGCCTCGAAGCGCTCTGGTGGATCGTGCTTGCGCCGCAGATGAGGGCGATCCCAGATGAGTTGCCAGTCCACCGGATGGTGCTGAATCCACTTCTTGAAGCGCACCTCCTCTTTCCTCGAGCGCGGCAGCACGGTGATGAAGTGGCCACCATTGCCGCAGATGTGCGCCATATTGTCCCGAGAGCACAGCTTGCAGTCAGCCACGTAGATGAACTCTGGGCTATCGACGATCTTGACTAGCGAGTCCCAGATACCGCGGTGGGTCGTATCGTCGTTCGTGTTACCATCGTACACATTGTAGTGCACCGGCACCGCCCCATCGTCGGTGATTGTCAGCGACCAAACGAGCTGCTTCAAATCGGGCCGGTGATCCTTGTTGTAACCACGGACGAGGCGCAGGCGGTCGCGGCCGTCCTGACGCGCGGGTCGCTCGCGATACTCGCCCGAGAAGGTAATGCTGGTCGAGTCGTTGTGGAGCCGCTTCAGGTCGATGCCGAACTGCTCCACCATATGGATGATGAACCGCGTGAGCATGGTCCGCCTGTCGGCCAGAAAGACCTTGTCCAGGGTCCGCCCCAAGCGGTCGTCGTTGATCAGACCGATTTGGTTGGGCAAGAGCTTCAACCATCCCGGGTCGAACTGGCGCGTCCACTCCGGCACGCCATAGAGCGGGTGGCGGGAGAGCGTGAAGTTGCGCAGAAGGAGAAGGGCGCTGTCCACCACCGGCAGCTTGAGACGGGCATCGGGTTTCCCGAGGAGTTCATCAAGGAACACATGCACCTGCAAACCATCGAGGAAGGGTTGGATGATCGGGAGACCTCCAATGCGGAGGGATTCCAGCTCGAGCTCGTCCGTCAATGTCTTTCCTCCCACCGGATGGCATCGATGGCCGTGAGAAAGTGTTTGACTTCCGCGTTAGCCTACCGTATATATACTGCAGGAGGTTGTCAAGACGAATCATGTCGCACGAACATATGACCCGCAAACAGGAAGAGGCGCTCAAGCGCCAGGAGGAGAGGTACGAGGAGGCGAAGGCCGAGATCGAGGATCTTGGCTTTGTCTTACAAGGTTCGATTGCCAAGAGATGGATGGAGTGCGGCAATCGTACGTGTCGGTGCCACGAAGATCCGGAAGCACGTCACGGACCCTACTATCAGTGGACCTGGAAAGTCGCCGGCAAGACTCGCTCCGTGTACCTGAGCAAGGAACAAGCCATCCTGTGCAGAAGGTGGATCCAGAACAATCGGAAGCTCAATGGAATCGTCAGCCGCTTGCGCCGTATCTCGCTACGCGCAGCGCGGTCCTACGAAATTCGGGAATAACGGCTTCTCCGACGTGCGGAAAGTACGATCTTCGCCGCGGAGTCCGCGATTCCCTGAAACGCCCCGTTCGCCCTGGTGACCAGTTCCGCCCCATTGAGCACCCGTTTGGATGTCCCCTCGATGAGATTCGAGGTGTTCTGAGCAGCTTCGCCCGCACGCATGGCCAAATTGCGCACCTCGTCCGCGACCACGGCAAACCCGGCCCCCGCATCACCGACCCGCGCGGCTTCCACCGCAGCGTTGAGTGCCAGGAGATCCGTCTGAAAGGCGATCTCGTTGATGGTCTTGACGATCTTCTGGGTTTCCTCGCTGGCTTGATAGATTTCGGCCATGGAAGAGGTGAGCTCTTCCATTTCGCGGCTCGCGTTCTTGACGATCTCGTTGGTGTTCTGCATCAGTCCGTTGGCACGGTCGGCATGGTCCGAATTCCGGCGAGTCATGGAGGCCATCTCGGTCAGGGAGGCTGAGCTCTCCTGAATCGCCGCCGCCTGCTGGGAAGCGCCGGTCGAGAGCTGCTTGCTGGAGGCGGCAATGTGTCCCGAGGCGGCCGCGACGGAGTTGGCTCGTTGGTCGAGTTCCCCCACCGCAGTCCGCATTCGGCTCGTGATCCGTGTCAGGGTCATGAATGATTGAAAAGCGACCAAATAGGATCGATTCGGCGTCCCATCCAGAACTCACTCGGCCTCCATCGCCAGGAACGGCGCTCGCCGCAACGCCCCCTGCCGGAACCCCTCCATGTAGCGCCGAGCGCCCTCCTCCCCCAGGTTGAACAGCAGGTCGAGCACGGTCACCTCATGCAGGAAGGGGGGAGAGAAGACCTGCGGGTACTCGGGGTACCCACCGTAGTTCATCCAGAGCACCCGGATTCCGGCGGCCTTGAACATCGCCTCATCCAGGTACGTGCTGGCCGCCGGTCCCGTGAGATACTCGCCTGCTCCCACCTGCCGGCAGAGATGGATGAGCCGCTCGTTGCGCCCCTCGATCACCTTGTAGTCCATCGAGCAGGTGATCGGGGTCGTGATCCCGAGCCGCGCGGCGATCGATCGGGTGAAGCGGGCGTTGATCGCGCTCAGACTCGTCTCGGCGGCCAGCTCCTCGTAGAGCCCCTGCACCCAAGGGCCGACCTCGGCAAAGGCCGTAGCGTGCGCATAGGACTGGTGGATCCTCCTCCAATGGCGGGCGGACCAATCCGCGCTGCTCACGTGGGTATCCCTCACCCTTTGCCGCGACTTCCCCTTGATCTGCACCGGGACGGTCAACCAGGAGGCGCCGTCTCGGGTTTTGATCCGATTGCGGTTGCGCCAGTCGCGCTGCGTGTACTGCACGTCGTCGTAAAGGATGAATTCGTCCACCATATGGATGAGGCTGAAGTAGCCCTTCCACGGGATGTAGGACGATTGGACGATCGCCGTGCGCTTCATCAGAAGAACATCCGCTCATCGGCCAGCCGCGGCCGCTCGGCGTAGGATCCGTCCAGCATCCCCTGCGCGGCTTGCCGGAAGGGAGCTGCCCGGCGGGGACCTTCCCTCGTGCGCGCGAGGAAGGCCCGCAGCCGCCCGTTCCACTGCGGACCGCGCTCGAGGACCGAGGAGCGCTGTCCTCCACCCCGCTCGCGGATCTGCATCCACTCGATCGCGCCTGCATTGTAGAGCGAGGCGAGGCTTCCGGGCTGAATCCTGAGCGCCGATTCAGCGGCGCCCAGCGCGGCGCTCACATCGCCTCGTTCCCACGCCGCGAGGGTGAGACGGTTGTACGACCAGGCCAAGACCACATCATGCGAGAGAATGGTGCTTCGGCGGCACGACTCCAGGCGGGCCACCGCGGTCGTGAAGTCGTCATTGTAGTAGGCGCGCGTTCCCGCCACCAGGTCCTCGGCGGCCTCCACCTGCCTTCGATGCACGGGGCAACGGAAGAACTGGTGCATCCGCTCCAAGATATGGTCGGCGGTCTCCAGATCCCGGAGAGCCACGGCGACACGGAGGACATGGAGTGCCCAGCGCAAGTTGCGGATCTCACCGACCTCTTCCGACACGCGGGGCGCCTCATCCGGAATCGGCAGGTCCCGGCGGACGAAGACGACCGAGGAAGGACCAAAGAAGGCGACGTTCCAGTCTCGATGCTGGATGAGCGCCGTCACCAGCGCTTGATGCTGGAAACTGACGCAGTAGATCCGGCACGGGAACTCCCGGAAGTAGGCATCGAGATTCTGACCGCCGAGGAACGCTTGGTGCCGGGGCAGCCAGGATTTGAAGGGAAACCGCCGGGCATCGACCATGATCTGCGTCTCGGGCCCCAAAGCCCACAGGAGGTATCCCCCGTTGTCGTAGTCGTTCCCCAGCCGCTCGCCCGGGAAGTAGGTTCCGATGTACTCGGCCTCGTGGACGGGGCAGGTGTAGGAAACGCCGAACCCGCACCAGCGGCGCGCGAGCGGACGGCAGATCGAGGCGTAGACCGCCTGTCCGGCGCTGAGGAGGAGAATTAGACCGATCACCCCGCCGACCATCCCGGCTGCCCGCTTCGTCCGCGGCCACCAGAACCCCCGGCGTTCGGCGAGCAGCTGAATCGCGGTCAGGGCGAAGATGGGCACCCAGAAGTAGGTCGTTCGCAGAAAACGGACATAGAGGATCAGGAAAACCGCGTGACTGAGCACCAGCGCCCAATCGAAGCGACGTCGCCGCCAGCGCTGGAGCAGGAGCGGAACAAGCATCAAGGCCGCCAGGCTGAGGTACTGCGGGAAGCGCAGGGCCGTCGCGGTCGGGTGGAAGATCGACTGGTAGGCGCGCACCATCTCCTGTCCCCCGAGATCGGTCGGGGTCAGCACACCGAGGAGATGCACGGGATAGGCCGCGCCGTAGGGTGTCGCGAAGACCGTCAGCGCCGAGAGGATCATCGAGATCCACAGGTGGCGGAAGGTGCGCGACGGGAGCGCGATCGCGGGCGAGAACCAACGATTGAGCGTCTCCCCGACCGCGACCGTGGCGTAGAAGAGGGCACCGAAGATGAATCCGCCGTGCGTGTTGACCCACACGAGCATGAGCGCCGGGAACATGTAGCACCGGCGCCAGCCCGGCTCGCCGGCCGCCCGGAGAGCAAACCAGCTCGAGACCGCCCCGATCATCAGAACGTAGGAGAAGATCTCGGGCTTGAGAAACGCCGCCGTGCGCGACATGAGAATGCCCAAGAGCACGACGGCCCACGTGAGCGGATGGTTCAGCACGCGATGACGTCGAGCCCAATAGAGCACGACCGCCGCGAAAAAGAGCAAGCACAGATAGCGAAGTGCGAACAGCGGCGCGAGCCCGCCCAGCTGATGGAGCAGATGGAGCAGCACCTCCGGCAACCACGCGCAGTAGACCGCGGTCGTCTCGCTCGGGGTCCACGTGTAGAGCGCGTGATCGGGCTTGATCGAACCGGTCTCGACCATCTGCCGGCCGTAGGCCATCTGCCAGTAGAGATCGGTGTCACGCACCGGCTCGGCGTATCGGATCGCCAGGCAGATGAGCACCAGGAAGGCCATGCCGAACGCCCAGGCGCGATGCCAGGTGATCTCGCGCTCCGGGGTGCCGGGCTTTCGCCGAGGAGGAGTCATGACCCTGCGTATGCCAAAGATGGACTTCCCTGTCAATCCAGGGAGCGGCACCAGTCCTCGACCCCCGCGCGAATCCTAGCGTTCAGCTCTCGGTGGTAATCTTGCCGAGTGATCCATCCGACGCGGAAAGCAGGAGGGCCACGAACTATGAAGAGGCTCCTTCTCCCTCTCGCCTTCTGGGGACCCGTCTCGGCCTCCCCCGTGGCTCACGCCAACGTGGCGCCCGAGGCCTTGGTCGTCGTGCACGCGCAGACTGCATCCGGCGCCCTCCCACCCATCACCTCCGGCGATGAGTTCTGCGGCGTGACCCGAGTCACCGGAGAGCACTTCTTCGATCTCTACTTCTATCCCTACGCCCAGGAACAGAAGGGAGTCCAGATGCTCCTCCACTCCCCTCACCTCGAGCTCGACTTGATCGAGGGCTACGAGCTGCTTCCCGGCAAGTACCCGGCCACGATCGAATGCCACAGCGGCTGCACGGGGTGCGTATCCGTCGACGTCGTTGTCACCGCCGATGCTCTCTACCCGGTCCAGTCGACAACCTGGGGATCGGTCAAGGGGCAAACCACGGGTGGGTTCGCCCCTGATCCGCACCTAGTCTGATCCGAAGGCGAAGAGCTCGATCCGCTGGCCACTGGAACTGAAGCGGTCCGGGCAGACGGGCCGGTACTGGAAGTCGCCCGCCAGGGACCAGATCTCACTCAACACGTCGTCATCCGGATCGCTGCAGATCAACCGGAGCTCGGGATCGTCCGGATCCCCATCGCAATCATAGTCATCGGGATCCCCCTCGTTCTGGTTGTTCTGCGGCTTGCAGATCACGATCCGGATCTCGTCGTTCGTCTCGAGCTCACCCTGATCCCAGCTGAACGTGACCAGGCCTCCGATGCCCGTGGTCAGCTCCTGGGAGGAGACGACGGCGTCATCTCCCGGACGGTACACCTCGATCATCACCTTGGCGTTGACGAGCGGCATGCCGCCGCATTGGCAGATCGCCAGCGGCAGATCGGGATCTCCCGCCCGGGCCAGGCCCGAGATCAGGGAAAGGGCAAGGAGCAGGGCGGGGACGAGAACCGGTCGTACGCGCCGAGAACCACG
>Ga0180431_10009652_pt1 | contig 10849 bp, 27 predicted proteins | sample SS_ome_11_FD_132459 | JGI IMG/M metagenome (GOLD analysis project Ga0180431, IMG submission 132459) | Hypersaline lake sediment archaeal communities from the Salton Sea, California, USA - SS_1_MS_1 metaG | ecosystem: Environmental > Aquatic > Non-marine Saline and Alkaline > Hypersaline >...
CGTTCCGCGATTTTGGGCCTGCCAGGGGGACCAGAATAGCTACGCCTGAGAATCGTCGCCTGAGGAGTCTTCGCCCATACCAAAGAGCCTGATACACATCCGAATATGGCCGGCCCGTAGGTAATCTATCCTTCCATCCGCATACTGAACTCTCACCTTCTCATCCTCCCGCGAGTTCTTCACCATCTCCAAATCAAAGCGAATTCTTCCACTTACTACCGTCTCTACCCAATACATCTATCTCTCCTCCTACTTCCCGAGCTCTAGCTTCTCCACTATCTGCAACGCCGCTTCCTTAGCCGCCGCTTCCTTCAACGACCGAATCATCTTGTCAGCTTCTTGTACGACCTGATTCTGTATCGCGTCCCTGGCGTTACGTATCTTGTTGTCTAGGAGGTACTCGACTCTGGACACTCCACCACACGATGTCCCCTTCATCGTGGTTCCATTCGAACTCACCCTGACCGTCATGAACTCATCGAACTTCGACTTTAGCAGCTCGTCCACCGACTCAAACGTGTCTTGAACACTACCCCAGTTATCAGTAACAACTATCTCTCTGGTCATGAACTTCTCCAGGATGCCGCTAATCATCTCATCAGCCCGTGTCGCAAGCTTATCAGAGACCTCTCTTGAGAACTTCTCCATGGACTTTGCTACAACTACTTCTACCACCCTGTCTATGATCACTTGCTGGATTCCTTTATCCAGATTCCCATCCTCTACCCAATCTATTTCGCATGTTATTTTCATGACTTACTCCTCTGTCTCTCTGCCATTGCGTTACTGAGAAATTCCTGGATGTCCGATAAACATCCCTTGTTGAAAATCGTGCCGTCTGCCGGATAGAAACAGTACTGACGCCACGGTCCATACCATTGTACTGTACCTAGAGGAAGAGAACCGCTCGTATTCCAACAGGTCCAAATCTTGGTCTTTCTCTTGGGAGTCTTGAACCCTTCTACCTTGGTCTCAACCTCGGCGAAATGAATGTACTGATACTGAGTCTTCATCATCTACTCCTCCTCTTCCGATTGAATCGCAAACGTAGCTCTTGGCTCTCCGTCGTTCTCTCCAATCGTGTACCGATTAATCCTGACGTGAGGACCGGGGTTCACATCTAGCCGGCAGATTAGCGACGTCAACATCTGAGTCTCAGCTATCTTATTGGCTTCTAGCTTCTCCGGGAAGTGCTTTACTCGAGTTCGGCCTTGAGCATTCACCTCTATCAATCCCCAGCTATCCGGGAGCTTTTCTACTTCGAGCAATCCCTTTGGAGCCATGAACAGACGATAATCACCCATCCCCCGATCCGTGTACCGACGAAATGGCTTGTACGCATCCTTCTTGAAATCATCTATCGACACCTTGCACTCAACCAGAATGGACTTGCCGTTGTACCAACCTATGGCGTCTGGAATCTCCCAAGCGCTTGAAGTCATATCCGTAATCACTACCGAACACTTCCCATGACCATAATGACTGGCGTTCTGCCACGGCCTAAGTAACCACTGCCTAGCTAACACTATCAATTCGTCGTGGGTCATCATCGGCTACTCCATCACCATGTACACGTGCTTTTCAGCTAAAGCCGTAACCTTGTTCACTCCTTCTCCTTCAAGAATGACGTGGACCTCTACCCTGTCTTTTGCATCTGCCATTGTCTTCTCCTAATTTCCTCTGTCGTCTTTCTTTAACGAAGCTACGTACTCAGCCAATCCCTCGAAGAACTCGACCGTTTCTCTTCTCATACCAAGCAATATCTTTCGGCTTTTTCCTCTGGCTCACTACAGGCTACACCTGTCGCTGTCTCTAGGAGGATATGTGCTCCTGCGTAGAAGCACCTCTTCATCTCTATCTTCTGTTTCAAAGGAGCATCTTTCGGCACCGCTTTTTCCGCGAACTTTTCCCATTCTTTCTCTACCGTAATCATGGCCTCTCCTAATCGACGAGGAACTCCTCAGTCCTATGCGAACACACTCCCTCAACCAATTGAGATCGTACGCTGTCCACTAGAACCGTAGTATGCGGATGACAATTCTCAGCCAGCCACTTCATCAACGGCCTACTCGCTTCCCCAAACTCGTAGACCTTATCAGCAGATAGTACTAGCGGCTTGGACTCAGGACCTTCACCTAGAATCTTCTCTACAATCGACATCCAGGTAGCATTCATCTCTTCACGAACATCTGTATCCACCTGATCCCACTCCTGACGAAAACCCCTTCTGTCTGTGAAATCTGCTTTCAACTTCGCTACTATCTGCTCAGCCAATTCCTTCTTCGTTGACATAACTCCTCCTAGTTACTGGTACACTCAAGATACAGAGAACCACACTCCCTACACTCCTCCTGTGGTCCTGGCGATCCTGGGTAGATGAAGCCACAGTTCATGCACTTGTAGATGACTTCCCTCTTCACCTTCTTACGAGTTTTCTTTTTCTTTCCCACTAGCGGACCTCCGCTTTATTTCGGGGTGGCTTGAACACACGGTATTCGACGACTCCTCTGTGGGAAAATCCTTAAGAACCGTGCACAGTATCTTTTCGCTGCCTTCTATCTCCTCACCAAATTCGCAGTTAGAACAAAACGGCTTGTATGCCTGTTCCTCTTCCCACCGAGAAAGCACTTCGTTATTGAAATGCTCTGCCAACTCCGAATGAACACTGCCTATGGACAAGATGTTACTACCCTCTTCCTCTACTATCGTCTCTAGGATGCGGGTGAAGTCTTCTGAGGTCATTTTGCTATAGTCAGACATTGCCTACTCCGGCTTCATTGTGTTCTTAACCATGTCACTGAAATCCATTAACGAATTCGCTAGCTTGGCCTCTACGTCTGACGCACTCTGAATAGCCAGATTCGCTACTCCCATACGAAAGTTCCCTACCTGAATCATCCCTAGAAACATCTCCGCTGGAGGAAGCTTCGTCGCAATCTTCAACAGAGTCTTTACCTCTTTCTCACCCAAGGAATGAATCTCATCATAAGCCTGTTGAGCTAATATATTATTGAACTTCATTTCTTACCTTTCGCTATGGCGTACTGCTTCTCCCAGTTCTCTACCATCTTGAACAGTAGGTCCTTATTCTCCTCTACGAATACACCCTTGTCCTTATTGACCTTCAACGTAGCCAAGATCTCTCCGACTAGATGATCGTAGGTTCTCAACCTAATCTCCATACCCTTGACCTGTTCACCAACAAACAAAGACAGAGGAACCTTACTCTCCCTCTTTCCCATAAGCTGATCCACCAGATCGTCAATCCCCTCTTCTAAAGACTTGTCCCCCATTTACGCCTCCCACAGCTTCAATTTGCGAACCCAAAATTCCTTGGCCTTCACATCATCCTCGAACTCTGTTCCCTTGAGTTTCCTCAACAACCCAGATCTCCTGTACAGGTACAACGTCAATGCCCATACCATCACTGCCGGAAGCGGTGCGTATCCGGTTGGAACCCTGAACCTAGAGGAGAACTCGGCTCCTACTGACTTGGACGCATCTATCAGCTCTCTATTGTCTATTGTCGGAACCATAGCTCCAGCATTTTCCGTACGACAATCCGATCCTTCCAACACCATGTACGACCTACACGTAATCGGCCTGTTCGCATAAACCAAGCAACGATTCTCCTCTGTCAGAAACACGCATCGAGTACGATTGGCGAACCACGATTCCATTGTGACCTTCGGATCTACAGCCATGGACGTGAACTGAGCACTCGCCTTCTCGAATAGCGGTACAGCGTTCTTAGCAAAGTCTGTCGCCCGTGGATTCAATTCATTGAGCTGATCGACTATGGCAACTCCCTCGGCCAGAGTAGCCGTTACCATCTGGTGGCAACACTCGTAACAACCCGAATCGCAAGGACTATCGTACAGTTCCATGTACTGATGCATAACGCCATCAACCTTGGAAGCCAGCCTACGTATTGGTCGTAGTGCCGCTCGCAGTTCCGATCTCCAACTCATGACTCCTCCTATGGAAAGCTGCGTACACTCACACAGTCTTCACAAAAGAATTCCTCGGTCTGAAGGTCCAACCATCTACGGTCATTTGGCGGAGTACGACATCCGTAGCACTTAGGTACCAGGCTCTCTGTCTTCATCGGAGATTCTAGAAGAGCGCATACCGGTATCTCCCACTCCTTCTCAGCACTCTCCACTGCCGCAACCATCTGCCTTATTCTATCGTCTTTCCTACGAATCTTCTCCAGAGCCTCGTACAACCGACTCTCGGCCTCCTGACAGTCTCTAGTTCGTGCTATGGCTATGGACCGATACTTATCCTCTGAGGCTTCTTCTGGTATCCCCTCGACCTTACCCAACGGCTTCAGCTTAGCCATTAAATCGTAGCATGTACGGTGCACCGGCTTTCCCTCAGCGTAGTCCGTGTCATATACAATATTATCCGTGGCAACGAACTCATTCTCGCAATGAGCACACTTTCGTCTCTTCAACTTTACTTCCATTACTTGTACTCCACCCATCGAGCATGGCCCTCGTCAACCAGCTCTCGACTCAGATTCACCTTGCCACGAGAAGCATCACCGTAAGTCACCTCGGCTATGTACCGACCGTACTTACCTTTCTCCTGCATCGTGAGCACTGTCACTACCGACCCAACCGGAATGCAGTTCTCTACAAATGCCTTGGCTACCAAACCCTTCTCTCGTTCCTCTCCTCGTACCTCCCAGGCATCTACTCCTGCTAGACGAATCCGTTCCTTCTTCAGAACGCCAAACCCAAGATCTATCTCCAGGTCAAACGTATCCGCATCCACTATCTTTCTAACTGTAGCAATGTACTCCCACATAGAACTACTCCCTTTCCGCCAACCACTTATACATCTTCTCTTTAGAACCCCAACAGATCATTGGAGCTTCGTTGTACAAGTATCCAACATACGCTGGTAAGTTCCGTAGGTTTTCGTCATCAGCACAATTCACCGCCTCTTTCAAATCGTTGCAGATTATCGCAGTCAAAAAATGACCTACTGGCCTACGATCATCCACATACGCAAGTAGGCTATCCAGCATGTGAGCTGGAATGCGCCACTCTCTAAACACATAGTTCCCATTTACCAACGGCATTACTGTTCCTCCTCGACAATTACCTTGCCAATAGTGTTTCCATTCGTATCCCTGAGTCGCAATGTCCCTTCTTCCAACACCCGCTCTTTTCCATTGAATTGGGTCAAACAAAGAATCTTGACCTTAACCGACTCCACCACGCTAGAGATCTCTGCAACCAAGTCATCTTCAAACGCCGCATTATCGCAAGAGAACGCAATCTTGATGTGCATCTAGTCCTCCTTTATCCAGTACCGACCATCCTCGTCGATACGCAAGGACTCGCCGGGTTTCACGCTGGGCCTTCCTATATGGATCTCTCCGTCACGCAACTTGCACTCGACTGCATACTTAACGTCCTCATATCCATACGGGCGATAATACTCGACCGCATCATGTACAGACCTGAAATGCGCTGTACCAGTACTGACACTCATGACTCCTCCACTACTTCCTTGGATTTTCCTTTAGCCACTTATCCAGAACATTCTCTTTCGACTTCACTACGTGCTCTGGAAACATTACGCACTTCTCGCATATCAAAGGCATGCGATTCCTATTGCTTCCATCAGCTAGAACGTGGTATCGCGGGTACCCTGTCTTATCAAAGCATCCCCATCTACTATGCCGCGGTACCCATTGAAGCCAACGACATAACCTCGTACACCGTTTACTCATCCAACCACTCGCGAAACGCACGTCTCAATATCGTCTTCCACCGAGCACCAGTCTTTCTTCTCTGTACCTCTCCCTGCATTATCTGAAGCCGATCCCTCTCCGATGCCAACGCTCGAATCTGAAGCTCTTGCTTCGATACCTTTTGCTCATAGTCCATCTTCTCTGAAATCCAGGCATTGCGTCGTTTAGCAAAAATGACATCTAATTCATCTATTCGCTCTTCCTTCTCCTGAAGCTTCAGCTTGAGTATCTTATTCTCTCCCTCCAGAGTTTCCTTGTTCATGTCTGTATCCGTACACGGTTCCCAGTTCTCTGGTACCCCATCAAACTTCTTGGATTTTTCGTAGAACTCATTCATCTTCCAGCTCCTCTAGGCCAAACTGTTCTGCCCCGGCATCTTCCTTTGACTCGTACTGACCAGCCCACTGGGTTCCAAATCGCTTAATCATCTTTCGTCTAGCTGCATGGAAGTCTGTGGCCCGAATCACCACGTACTTACCCGCGTTCTTCTGGTTAGCTCCAAACGTAAAAACGTAATTCTTCTCCTCCAACGTAGAAGCCAACTCAGCGAATATCCCAGCCGTCTCACTCAGAGCATCGAACATCTGACCCAGCATTCCTATGAGCTTAACCAAAGCCTCTGCCACATTCTCAAGCTCGTCATAAGACATGTCCTCTGCCGGATACCCCAGGATCACCAACTGCTTTCGGATGTCATTCAGCAACGCTATCTGTTCTTTGTCCCTAGACACGACCTACACCTCCAATATCCTTGTGGGTCTTTTCCCACTCCAAGCCCTCCACAAAACGGCGTTTTGCAGATGTACGATTTAATCTGTCCCGAGTACCTTTGAGGCTTAGCCAAGTAATCGCGATAACCGAAAGCACCGCACTTCTCGCACCGATACCTACCCGACCATCCATGCACCGGCTTCCATATTCCACCGCAACCATGCTTGAACACTTCCATTCTATCTCCTGACCCAAATAAGATGAGCAACGAACCCTAAAGGCTGGGGGGACCTCTGTGGGATGGGATCGTTGCTCTTGAGACTCCACCGGGAATCGAACCCCATGAAGTCAAATCGTAACGCTAGCCCGTACACACATACAAAAGTATTTGACACACACTAGTATCGAAATTCTTCCGGTATGGTCGATACCAAAACCACGAGCACCATGCTCACTAACGTTACGGCAGACAGGGTACGATTTGAACGTACGACATCTCTCTTGTTGCTGGTGAGAGCGCTCTACCAGACTGAGCTACCTGTCTATAATGGAGTTACGTCTTGAGCTGTAGTGGACAATCCCTCTTTCTTATAATCGTCCAAAAGCGTATTGTACTCCCCAATTAATTCATTCAACTTATCTATCAATACATCGTCCAACCAATCCGAAGTTCCTTCTACCATGAGTCTGAACGCAGCCTGAGAATCCCACCCCTGACCCGTGTCCATCTTCTCGCCACCAACGGTTACCTCGCTTCCGGTAGAGCCTAGAGCGACCTTCATCTCGTCGTTCTTCGTATCGGCCAGGGCCTGTATCGTATCCCTTAAGTCTGAGTACGTTGACATGGAACCACCTCTCGTGTCGAAACCTCGATAGACTCTCCCAGCACCTTAGACTGTACCAAAGCCTTTCTTCTCGATGGAAACGACAATATCACCATCTCGTCTTCCCTGCCAATTACTCGAACGTCCTGGCCTACTGAAAGCTGACCTACGTTCTTTCTCTTGTTCTTACTCATCGTCCCCCCGAGACATTTCATCGATTGTGCTTGGAGCCAAATTCTTGGCCAACTCCTGAGCACGATTTCCCACTACGTCCATAGCGGCATCGGCTAGTTCCTCTTCCTCCGCTTGGTTCGCTTCGGTCATGGCCTTCTGCTGTTTTCTAGTGCCAGCCATATGCCTACGCAATGACTCAGCCGGAGAAACCATGTTCGCATTCCTAGCGTGTCTCCCTCTCAGCTTCTTCTTCCTCGGCTTCGTCAAGCTCTTTATTCTCCGTCTACTCATAATCTACTTCTCCTGTATCAACCCTTACTTCCTTTGATGGCGAGTACCGAACACAACACTGAAACAGCATCCAACAACATACCAAAACAATAATCACCCAAATCGCAATCTCGGCTAAAGACTTACGTTGCCGGTTCTTCTGGTCTCTTATCATGTGAATCTTCTCTTTGTTTGGATTGGGTGTATATTATAAGTATATAACATCCAGGGGATTTGTCAAGCTTTTTCTTTTTCACCTGTTTCAGCCTTCTTTGACTTCCTGAATTTATCGGCATCTGGACACGTGACAAAGTGCGACGAATACGTAGTTCTCAACTGTACCACTGGATCACCGCTACCTTCCTTCGGAATCAGCACGTACCTCTTCTCTCCCTTTTTATCTAGAGGAACGGGCTTTCCGTTTTCAGTGAGTGCCCAGATAATCGACGCACCACACCCTTCGCTTTTACATACGGCCATAGATCACCTTGAATTCTTGGTTACTGTTTAGCGTGGACCCAGCTCATGAGCAGAGAACGAGTCTGGCCAGCAGTAATCGAGTCCGCTGTCCTTCGAGCATAGACTATTCCCCCGGCCGGCAAATCTGCTTCCACCTTCTGCAAGGTACCGTTGGTCACCACTATCCCAGTCGCAAACCGGAACCACCTGGTCCCAGCCTCTACATACTCAGAAGGCTGTGCTGCTGGCTCCTTGGACTCTATGAGCAGATACAAGTCCAAAGTAACCGTCTCTGCTGCCGTACCCAGGAGAGCCAGGAACAGAGCGTCTGGGTCCTCTGGCGCGTACTTGTCCGGCGTACCCATATGCTCAGTCAATATATTCTGGGGAGCGGCTACCGGGTCCACATCAGCTACACCTTCCTCGAACTGCGTACTCATCTGAAATCTCATGGAACACCTCCTGAGTTACGGTACCACGCTACTGTTCCAATGCCAATTATTCTGAACCGAGATACTTGATTTCCGCTTCTCCAGCCTCGTACTTACCTGCTGCCTTGGCAAAGCGCTTGGCCGATACCACCATGGAATCAAACTCCACTCCCGGAAGCTTCCTCTCGACAAGAACAAACAGATCCCTATACCGCATGGAGTCTCCCGCATTCTCCAGTTGCTCCAACAGAACCTCTGCTATCGTTGGACGAATCCGCTTTCGCTTCTTCCCGTTGCCTTTGCCGTTCATCCCCAACGCTTCCTCAAGCTTGGCTACCTGCTTATCGGCCTCTGCCAAATCCTTACGTAACGTGGCCTGATTCTCGCGAGCTACTTTCAAAGCCTGTTCGCCTTGTTTCTTCCAATCTTCCAAATCGAACCCGTACACTTTTGACTCCTCTGTACTCATAGCATGTCTCCTATATTCCCATCGCCTTCAGTACCTCCGAAACCGCTCGAAGGAAGAGGTCGATGTCCCATAACGAAATTTGACCTAACACTGACAATCTGAACACCTCCGGTTGCTCCGGCAAACACGAAGGATAGATAACAAATCCCCTGCCTAAAAGGAGTACGTGGAACTGCTCCCAATCGAACTTCGGATGGTCTAAGAACTTGTAGGCCACCGTGATACAAGACTGCTCCTCAGTATCGAGCAGAGGAACGAATCCACGTTCTTTCATTCCCTTGTGCAATCGTTCAAACAATTCCCGATACTTGGCATACCGACGATACCAACCACCTTCATCCTCGTACTCTTTCAATGCCTCCAGAAATCCTCGTACCACTTGAACTGGTGGCGTATGTCTCATCTGACCAGTCTTCCAGTAAGCCCGAAACTGACTCTGCAAATTCATGTACATAGAACCGTATATCGTTATCTCTTCTTCCAATTCCAGATACTGAGGATGAACAAATACTATTCCCAACCCAGGAGGTCCATGTAGGCACTTACAAGAAGTCGTAGCTAAGTACGCAATTCTATTCTCCATGAAATTCATCGGAATCCCGCCAAAGCTAGATACTGCGTCTACCACCAGCTCCACACCAAAATCAGAAACCGTATCGGATACCGACTCCAACCAGTTCACTCTCCCTGTCGAAGTCTCATGATGCACTACTCCCACATGCGTAAACGGAACATCAGCATTTGCCAGTATACCCCGAACCTGCGCGTGGTTAATCGCACCCGGAAACTCCGCCGATACCACCTGGTTATCAGCACCATAGCAAACAGCCACATCCCGCATCTGTTTACCGTAACTTCCGTTGACTAGAACAAGAAGGCGATGATTCGACTTCCTCAAGACATCCATCAACATAGACTCTACAGCCAAGGAACCACTGCCAGAGAACAGTACGGCAACTGGCGAAAACCCCTCTACATACACATAAGATTCCAACCTGTGATGCACTTCACGCAATACCTGCATGAAGGTTTGTTCACGAGGACATTCGTCCATACAATACAAAGCTCTCTTGACACTATCGCTAGTGTTCGTAGGACCCGGTGTCAGTAACATTAGAACCCTTCCTTCTCCACGATGTGCGGAAACATAACTTCTGACGCTTCCTCAAAGTCTTCTTCTGTGTCTACTTCCATAAACAAAGTATCCGCTCCACACCGGCTAACCGACATCAATCCTCGGTCACACATGTGCTTAGTCAGATCCTCATGCTCTCTCTTGTGCAATGACCCATCTGCCTTCCAAACACTGAGCCTGTCATACACCTCATCCAAATCGCTAGGAGCGTACTTGACTATTCCTACGGCCTCACCCATGACCGAATCTCTATCCTTGCCAGGACTTCCCTTCCGAATATCCGTAGCCATCTTTGTTTCGGAATCGCCGTAGACCTTCACCTCTTCCTTGTCGTCGTACCCACAAAGCGGATGTACGAGAACCTCCGACGTATCCCACTGCGAATGAACCTTCCTCAACATCTCCTTCGAGTAGAGCAAATCCGCATCCATGAGCAACACTGGAAACGTTCGTCCCAGAACGTCGTGCTTCTCCTGGGCCACGAAGAAGCTGTACAAACTGCCGGTAGAAGCATACTCCCTGTTCTCCACGACCGTTACCATGCCGCGATACGGCCTCAACAGATTCCGAAGCATCTCCTCCTTATAGCCGGTTACAACGATGATC
>Ga0180431_10009653_pt1 | contig 10849 bp, 9 predicted proteins | sample SS_ome_11_FD_132459 | JGI IMG/M metagenome (GOLD analysis project Ga0180431, IMG submission 132459) | Hypersaline lake sediment archaeal communities from the Salton Sea, California, USA - SS_1_MS_1 metaG | ecosystem: Environmental > Aquatic > Non-marine Saline and Alkaline > Hypersaline >...
AGGACGGGCGCATCTGGCACGAGCAGGAGAAGAAGCACCCGAAGACCGGCAAGCGCAACTACGCGTACGCGATCACCCACGCGACGCCGAGGCTCATGCAGTCCGGGGTGTCGCTCCAGCGCGTGTGGAGGTATCTCGTGGACAACCCGCGCCGGTACTTCGAGGCGTTCGAGACCTGAGCGCGAACCAGCGTCCCGCGCCCCCGCCGTCCGCGCGGAAGCGTACTCAAGAGGGACGCGCGGCCGGGCCTGCGCCCATGCGGCCGAGCCACTCGCGCACCACCCCGGCGCCGCCGCAGGCACAGAGCACGAGGTCCGCCTCGGCGCGCACCTCCTCGGCCGCGTCCGCGGGGCACACGGCCCATCCGGCCAGGCGCATGGCCGCCAGATCGTTGACGTCGTTGCCGAAATACACCACGCGCGCCGGGTCCTTCTCGTTGCGCGCGCAGTAGCGCTCCAGGGCCGCGGCCTTGTCGTCCACGCCCTGGAGGGTGGGCAGGCGCAGCTTGCGCGCGCGCGCGGCCACCACGGGGTTGCGCTCGGTGCTCAGGATCAGCTGCGCGATCCCCTGTGCGCGAATCCGGTCCATGGCCAGGCCGTCGGACCGGTTCACGCGCACGGCCTCCACGCCGCGCTCGTCGACCAGAACCCGGTTGTCGGTGAGCACCCCGTCGAAGTCGTAGACCACCAGGTCGACCTGGTCCCACGCGGGCAGCGCGAGCGCGCGGTGGTCGAGCATCCGGCGCAGGAACACCTCGCACAGGGCCACGTCCTCCGGGCTGTCGATCTCGAAGGACTTCCACAGAGGCATCTCGTACAGGCCCGTGCGCCCGCCCAGGCGGTTCTTCTCGGCGCGCAGGGTGTCGGCGCGGACCACGTAGATGGACCCGTTCTCCAGGACCATGGGCGCGCGGTCCTGGCGGCGTCCGCGGTCCTGGGGGTCGTAGTTCACAGGCGCCAGGGCCTCGCCGGAGAGGGACCACAACAGCCAGTCCTCCAGCCGCGCGGCGGAGAACAGGCTTTCGTACCCGCCCGCCACCGCGGCCTCCAGCGCGGCGTCGATGTCCGCGGCCTCGCGCACCGGGCTCGTGGCCTGGAGGAACACGATCCAGTCCACCGGCCGGGCGCGCTCGACCTCGTCCAGGGCGTGGAGGAGCGCCGCCTCCGAGCTCGCGGTGTCCGTGGCCAGCTCCTCCGGCCGGTCGATGACCTGCGCGCCCGCCTCGCGCGCCACGCGCGCGATATCCGCGTCGTCGGTGGACACGTAGACCTCAGATGCGTGCCGGGTGGCGCGGGCCTGGTCGATGCTCCAGGCCAACAGGGCCCGGCCGCACAGGGGCACCAGGTTCTTGCCCGGGATCCCGCGGCTGCCGCCCCGGGCCGGGATCACGGTGATGACGTTCTCGATCCGGTCCATGCCGAGTCCCCTGCGCGCAGCGCTCCCGCGCACTCTACCCCGCACACCGGCCCTGTCAAGGCGGTGCGCGCGTCCGGGCGCGGGCACGGGGGCGATTTCGCTTGACCGGATTCCGGCGTTCGCCTAGATTCGGGTCCTCAGGTTCGCCGCTGCGCTTGCCTGCGGCGGTACGCATCGCCATCTGCCCGAGGACACGCAGCCATGCCCCCGGATCCCTATGCGCCCGAGGTGCCCAAGCCGTTCCTGATCGCGGAGATCGGTATCAACCACAACGGCAGCGTCCGGTTCGTCAAGCAGCTCGTGGACCAGGCCTGCGAGGCGGGCTGGCAGGCGGTGAAGTTCCAGAAGCGCACCGTGGATGTGGTCTACGCCCCCGAACAGCTCGACAGCGCGCGTGAGAGCCCCTGGGGCGCCACGTTCCGCGAGCAGAAGGAGGGCCTGGAGCTCGACCGCGAGGCCTACGACGAGATCGACCGGTACTGCCGCGACAAGGGCATTTCCTGGTTCGCGTCCGCCTGGGACGAGGCGAGCCAAGAGTTCCTGCGCGGCTACGACCCGCCGTACAACAAGATCGCCTCGGCCATGCTCACCCACCGCCGGCTGGTGGAGATGGTCGCCGAGGAGGGGCGGCACACCTTCATCAGCACGGGCATGAGCGACTGGCCGGCCATCGACCGCGTGGTGGACCTGTTCGTCAAGCGCGGGTGCCCCTTCACCCTGCTCCACTGCGTGTCCGTGTACCCGTGCCCGGACGAGTGGTGCAACGTGCGCATGGTCCAGGTGCTGCGCGAGCGCTACCGGTGCCCGGTGGGCTACAGCGGGCACGAGCTGGGGCTGCTGCCCTCCGTGCTGGCCGTGGCCCTGGGCGCGCAGGCGATCGAGCGCCACATCACCCTGGACCGGAGCATGTACGGCTCGGACCAGTCCGCGTCGCTCGAACGCCGGGGCATGGAGCTCTTGGCCCGCGACTGCCGGGAGCTCGGGCCGATGCTCGGCTCCGGCGAAAAGCTCGTCATCCCCGACGAGGAGAAGGTCGCCTACAAGCTGCGCTACTTCCGCAACACGCCCGACGACTGGGAGTGACGCGTACCGGGGACCCTCGCATGGCTGAACGCCGCGTGTACATGAACGGCCGCCTGGTGCCCGAGTCCGAGGCCGCGGTCTCCATCTACGACAGCGCGCTCATGTTCGGGGACATGGTCTTCGAGATGACCCGGTCCTTCAACGGCGAGCACTTCAAGCTGCGCGAGCACCTGGAGCGCCTGTACGCGGGCCTGCGCATCCTGCGCATCCCGCTGGAGACGACCATCGACGAGATGACCGGCGCCGTGCACCGCACCGTGGAGGCGAACCGCGAGGCCTTCGCCCCCGACGACGAGCACCGGGTGATGATCGACGTGACCCGGGGACTGTTGGGCATCTACCACGGGGTGGTGGGCGCGGACCCGGGGCCGAACCTCATCATCGCGGACTTTCCCCTGCGCTGGACGGTGCGGGGCATGGGGGAGCTGTTCGAGACGGGCATCAACGCGGCCATCCCCAGCCAGCGGGCCATCCCCGCGCGGCTCTTGGACCCGAAGATCAAGAACCGCAGCCGGCTCCATTACCTGATGGCCAACATCCAAGTGAGCGACCGGCGCGGCGAGAACAACTGGGCGCTCCTGTTGGACCCGGACGGATACGTGGCCGAGGGGACCGGGGACAACTTCTTCATTGTGAAGGACGGCGCGGTGCTTACGCCCGGAGGCCGCAACGTGCTGCGGGGCATCAGCCGCGCGTACGTGCTCGACGAGCTCTGCCCGCAGCTCGGGCTCTCGTGCGCAGAGCGCAACCTGGAGCCCTATGACGTGTATTGCGCGGACGAGGCCTTTATGACCGGCACGCCGTTCTGCCTGCTGCCGGTGACCGGGCTCGAGGGGCTGCCCATCGGCGACGGGCGGCCCGGGCCGGTGACCCGGCGGCTGCTCGCGCAGTGGAGCGAGAACGTGGGCGTGGACATCCCCGCGCAGATCCAGGTGTGGAACGACGCGGACGCGGACCTGGGCGACGCGCCCAGCCCCTATGCATTCCGGAGGCGCTAGTGGTCGGGATCGGCGTCATGCAGGGGCGGCTCTCCCCGCCCGAGGCCGACCGGGTGCAGGCCTTTCCGGCCGCGACGTGGGCCGAGGAGTTCGACCGCGCGCGCGAGGCGGGCCTCTCCTGCATCGAGTGGGTGTACGAGTTCGCCACCGAAGCGCGCAACCCGCTGTCGGACCCGGAGCGCCTGGCCGAGGTGCGCGTGCGCGCCACCGAGGCCGGGGTGCCCGTGTCCAGCGTATGCGCGGACTGCTACATGGAGCGCCCGCTCCTGCGCGGCGACGGCCGGCCCGAGGCCGACCGGGTCGCCCACCTACGGGGCCTCCTGGACCGGTGCGCCGAGCTCAAGGTGCGCCACGTGGTCCTGCCGTTCGTGGACGCGTCCAGCCTCACGGGCGCGGCGCAGTGCCAGGGGCTCGTGGGCCTGCTGCGCAGGCTGCGCGCGCGCATGGAGGCCACGGGCGTGGAGCTGCACCTGGAGACCGACCTCGCCCCCGACCGCCTGCGCGAGGTGCTGGAGGCCGTGGAGCACCCGCTCGTGTGCGCGAATTACGACATCGGCAACAGCGCGGCCCTGGGCCGCGATCCGGCCGAGGAGCTCGCCCAGTACGGGCGGTACCTGGGAAGCGTGCACGTGAAGGACCGCGTGCGCGGCGGAGGGTCGGTGGCCCTGGGCGCGGGCGACGCGGATCTCGCCGCGGCGTTCGACGCCATCGCGCGCACCGGGTACGCGCGGCCGTTCATCCTCCAGGCCGCGCGCGGCGAGCCCGGCCGCGAGGTCGCGCTCGCCTCGGCGAACCGGCGCCTCGTGGAGCGCCTGTGGACCACTGCGGCCGCGCGCGCGGAAAGGGGCGGGGATGGACCTTGAGCTCGACGGCAAGGTGGCGTTCGTGGCCGGTTCGAGCCGCGGCATCGGCCGGGCCATCGCCGCGGCGTTCGTGCGCGAGGGCGCGCACACCGTGCTGTCCGGACGCGATGGGGACACTCTGGACGCGGCCCGCGCAGAGCTCGCCGCGACCGCGCGGGGCGCGGAGGTGGCCGCCGAGCAGGGCGACATGAACGACGAGGCCGCGGTGCGCGACGCGCTCGCGCGCACGGTCGAGCGGTTCGGCCGGCTCGACGCCGTGGTCGCCAACGTGGGAAGCGGCGCCCAGCCCGCGGGCTGGGACCTGGACCGCGCGGCCTGGGAGCAGGCCTTCCGGGTGAACCTGTTCGGCAGCATGGCCGTGGCGCGCGCGGCGCTCGCGCACTTCACCCGCGCGGGCGCGGGGAGCGTGGTCTTCACCTCCAGCATCTGCGGGCTGAGCGCCCTGGGCGCGCCCGTGGTCTACACCGCGGCCAAGGCGGCGCTCCAGGCGGCCGCGGTCTCGCTCGCGCGAGAGGCGGGCCCCGGCGGCGTGCGGGTGAACGCCGTGGCGCCGGGCAACGTCCTGTTCCCCGGCGGGACCTGGGCGCGCAAGCTCGAGGCCGACCGCGCCGGGGTGGAGGCCTACATTGCGCGCGAGGTGCCCCTGGGCCGGTTCGCCACGCCCGAGGAGGTGGCCGACGCCGTGGTGTTCCTGTGCTCCGCGCGCGCGTCGTTCGTCACCGGCGCCTGCCTGGTGGTCGACGGCGGGCAGACGCGCTGCTTCTGAGTCGCGTCTCGGGTATATGAGGAGGCAGTTCCGATGGCCGACGCATCTGTGCCGCCGCAGGGGACCCCCGCGCTCGAGCGCATGCGCCTGGACGGCCGCGTGGCGGTCATCACGGGCGGGGCGGGGCTGTTGGGCGTGCAGCACGCCGAGGCCGTGGCCGAAGCCGGGGGCGTGCCCGTGCTCCTGGACGTGGAGGGCGAGCGCGCCACGCGCGCGGCCGCGGATCTCCAGGAGCGGATGCAGGCCCGCGTCCAGGCCGTGCAGGCGGACGTGACCGACGCGGCAGCGGTGCGCCGCGCGCTTGCGCAGGTGCTCGAGTCCTGCGGCCGGGTGGACATCCTCATCAACAACGCGGCGCGCAATCCGAAGGTGGAAGAGGCCGACGCCGGTCCGGGCTGGGCGCGGCTCGAAGGGTTCGATGCCGCACACTGGGACGCGGACCTGGCCGTGGGGCTGCGGGGCGCGTTCCTCATGAGCCGGACTTTCGGCGCGCACATGGCCGGCCAGAGCAAGGGCGTGATCCTGAACATCGCCAGCGACCTCGCGCTCATCGGCCCGGACCAGCGCATCTACGCGCAGTCGGACCGGCCCGCACACGAGCAGCCCGTGAAGCCCGTGTCCTACAGCGTGGTCAAGGCCGGGCTCCTGGGCCTGACCCGGTACCTGGCCACGTACTGGGCCGACCGCGGCGTGCGCGCCAACGCCCTCGCGCCCGGGGGCGTGGCCGCGGGCCAGGACCCCGCGTTCGTGGACCGGCTCGCGCGGCTCATCCCGCTCGGGCGCATGGCCCAACCCGACGAATACAAGGCCGCGGTGCTCTTTCTCGTCTCGGACGCGTCGAGCTACATGACCGGCGCGTGCCTGGTCGCCGACGGCGGGCGCACCTGCTGGTGAGCGGCCTTTTTCATTCCAAGAAAGGCGAACGCATGCCCCTGCGCCGTGCGCTCCTGGGCGCGCGCTACCGCGCCCCGCGCGAAGACGCGGACCCGTGCGCGCGGCTGGCGGGCAGGCGCGCGGCGGCCTGCCGCGCGGTGTACGACAAGCTGCGCACCGGCGCCTATGCGTGGGAGTCGCGTCCGTGCTTCTGCGGCGCGGACCAGGACCTCCTGCTCGCGGAAGTCGACCGGTACGGGCTCCCGTATCCGTTCGTGCTGTGCGCGGCGTGCGGGCTGTTGCGCGCCCAGCCGCGCCTCACCGAGGCCGCGTACGCGGACTTCTATGCGCATCACTACCGCGACCTGTACGGCGAGGGCGACCTGGACGAGGACGAGCTCTTCGACCGGCGCCTCACCCAAGGCCGGGACCGGTACGCGCAGATGCGCGAGCGCCTGGACCTCGCGGCGGGCGCGGTGGTCGCGGAGATCGGGTGCGACTTCGGCGCCACGCTCGCGCCCTATGCCGAGGCCGGCTGCCGCGTGCACGGGTGCGACCACGGCGCGGCGCACCTGGGGGCCGGGCGCACGCGGCTGGGGCTCTCGACCCTGCACCAGGGCGGGCCCGAGGTCCTGGAGGCCGCGGGCGTGCGCGCGGACCTGGTGCTTCTGTATCACGTGTTCGAGCACTTCACGGACCTCGACGGAGCGCTGGCGAGCGTGCGGCGGCTCCTCAAGCCCACGGGCCGCTGCTACGTGGAGGTGCCCGGATGCTTCGCCCGGGTGCACGCAGACTGGCGCCGGTCCGCCGGGGCGCTCGGGTACCTGCAGAACGCGCACACCCATGCGTTCACCCTGGAGTCCTTGACCTACGTGTTCGGGTGCGGGGGCCTGGACCGCGTGCACGGCACCCAGGCCGTGGAGGCCCTGTTCGCGCCCGCACCGGCCCCGCGCCCGCGCGAGGCGCGGCCGCGGGGGCTCGCGCGACGCGTGCTCGGGCACCTGCGCACCTCGGAGCGCAGATGGCGGGTGAAGGCCGCGCTCAAGCGCTTGCTCGGCCGGTAGTGCGGAGGGCCTCGCGCGCGGTGCGCGCCACCGTGCGGATGCGCGCCTCCCCGGGCCCGCCCAGCGAATAGGCGGGCGTGAAGGCGTTGGCCAGCGGCTTGCGCGCTTGCCGGGCGACCTCGGCGCGCAGCCGGTCCACGGACCAGCCGCCGCGCGCGTCCACCACCACGCAGCGTTCGCGCACGCGGGCGCGGGCCTCGCCGTGCAGGTTGCGCAAGCCCAGCTCGAAGTACACGATCGGCTTGTCCGTGGCCGCGGCGATGTGGAAGGCCGTGGTCACGACGTCGAACACGAACACGTCGGCTCTGTCCAGACACGCGGCGAGCTCCCCGCCCTGCACGCGCGCGAACGGGGTCTCCCGGGCCAGCAGCTTGGGATGGCGCTTGTAGAGGGCCTGGGGGTACAGGGCGTGGACCACCCTCTGCCAGCGCGCGTAGTCCGCGTCGGGCAGGCTGTGGAACGGGCCGTAGCGCAGCGGGCCCACGTAGGTCGTGGGCACGTACATGACCCGGCCGCCCGCCTCGGCGAGCGAAGGAATGGGCGCGTCGGGATCGAAGAGGCGCGCGCAGACCGTGGACCTGGAGGCCACGTACCGGGGCGCCTCGTTTGGGAACAGGCTGTGCGTGTACGCGCCCCGCGCCAGGGCCGCCGCGCCCGCGGGCCCGTACCCCACGAGCTCTGTGGCGTAAGTGGCCTCGCCGTACCCGATGCGCGGCTCGTCCGCGATGAGCTGGTCGCCCTCGCCGTGGCTGACCACCACCACGGGTCGGCCGTGGGCCCGCGCGCGCGCGGCCAGCACCCGGGCGGGCACCTTTTGCAGCGTGCCGCACAGGACGAGGTCCCACGCGGGCGGGGCCCCGGGGTCCGCGGCCGCGTCCACATAGGCCGCGCAGTAGTCGGACAGGAGCGTGCGCAAGGTGGCCCGGTACCGGCCGAGGTCCAGGTCGTCCAGGAGCCCCGCGAGCGCTGCGCCCAGCACTTCCAATTGCGCCGGTGCGGAGGGCATGGCCAGCTTACCGACGTGGGGGAGCGTGGGCGCGAGTCCCATGCGCACGAGCGCTCGCGCCAGCGCGCCGATCGGGAACCCGGGGTTGTACACGGCCACGCGGCGTCCGCGCGCGACCAGGGTCGCGAGGCGTGCGGCGAGGCGCGCGACCGCGCGGGGCCGCGCGGGCGGGGCGTGCTCGACGCGGGGGGCCTCGCCCCGGGCCGGGTCGGCCCACCCCAGGGCCGGGAACGCGCCGTGCGGGGCGAGCGGCGGGCCGGGGCCGCCCCGTTCGCGCTCGCGCAGCACCAGGCCCGTGACGAGCGCCATGAGCCGGGGGAACAAGAGCGCCGCCAGATTGCGGTGCCCCGCCGCGAGCGGCGCGCAGGCGGCGACCGCGTCGCGCAGCCCGCGGTACACGGCCAGGCAGCGCTCGTGGTCCTCGCCCGGGTCGTAGCCGGGCTGCGCGGACTCGGGCATGGTCCGGTCCCCTTCAGCTACCCGGCCAGGCGCGCGTAGAGCCGCGCGTACGCGTCCGTGACCACGGACCAGTCGTAACGCGCGCGCGCGGTCGCTTGCGCGCGAGCCCCGAGCGCGGCGCGACGCTGCGGGTCGGCCAACAGGTCCAGGACCGCCCGGGCGAGCGCGTCCCGGTCGCCTGCGGGCACCTGCACGCCGCCCGCGTCCTCGCGCACGAGGTCGCGGCATCCGGGCGCGTCGGTGCCCACCACGGGCAGGCCCGCGGCCATGGCCTCGATGAGCACGATGCCGAAGCTCTCGAGCAAGGACGGGAACACGAACAGGTCCGCGGCGTGCAGGTATTCGATGAGCCTGGCGGGCGGCTGTTCGCGCAGGCGTGCGAGCAAGTCCGCTTCGCCCGCAGCGGGCATGCCCAGCTCCTCGACCGCGATCAGGTTGTCGGCCACGCCCTCGTCGCGGGCCGCGGCGGCCACGCGCGAGGTGCCCCGTCCCACGAGCACCCACACGACGTCCGGCCGCGCGGAGAGCACCCGGCGCAGCGCCCCGGGCACGAGATGCATTCCCTTTTTCGGATGCACCCGGCCCACGGTCAGCAGCACCGGCCGGTCCGCGGGCAGGCCCAGGGACTTGCGAAGCGCCGCGCGGTCGCGCCCGCTCCCTCTCCCCTCGGGAGAGGGTTGGGAAGAGGGGCGGTCTTCACTCTCGCCTACGTCCCTCCCCCTATCCCCCTCCCGGAAGGAGGGGGGACTCCCTCTCCCCTCGGGAGAGGGTTGGGAAGAGGGGCGGTCTTCACTCTCGCCTACGTCCCTCCCCCTGTCCCCCTCTCGGAGGGAGGGGGCACCGAGTGCGAACCGGCTCGCGTCCACGCCGTAGGGGATGACGGCGATGCGGCCTGCCACCTCCGGAGCCAGGGCCAGGTACTGCTCGCGCATGGTCTCGCCCATGGCCACGAGCGCGTCCACCTCGCGCAGGGCCTGGCGCACGCGGCGGTCCAGGGCGGGGTCCCGGCGCAGGCCGTAGTCCAGGGCGTCGCTCACCTGCACGTCCTCGCCCGGACAGTTGAGGACCGTGGGCGTGTCGCGTAGGAGGCCGACCATGCGGCCCGCGGGAAATGCGATCGTGGCGTGCCAGAGCGCGTACTTGTGGCGGCGCTGCTCGCGGCGCACGAACGCCCTGGCCCTGCGGTCGCCCAGCCACGGCGCGCGCAGCATGAGTCCTCCGAGGAAGGGCGGCAGCGCCCGCACCGCAAAGGGCACGGCCTGCGGATACCCCGCCCGGTCCAGGGCCCGCGCGAGCCGATAGGGGACGTACAGGGTGGTGTCCACGCCGTGGTTGCGCGCGAGGTGGGTGACCAGGTTGTGGACCATGACCTCCGCGCCCCCGAACCGGGGCAGGTACGAGCTTGCCACGTGCGCGACCTTCACGGTGTCGTCTCCTGGGCCGGGGCCTCGTCGCTCGTCAAGAGCTCGGTCAGGCGCGCGGCCGCGTCCGCTCCCCAGGCGGCCACCAGGCCTCGGGCCGCCGCGCGGCACCGGGCCCCGTAGTCCCGGCGGTACGCCGCGTCCTCGGCCAGCCGACCGCACCACGCGGCCAGGCGCGCCGGGTCGCTTGCGCGCAGCACGCCGCTGTCCGGGTGCGCGGTCAGCGGCCCGCAGTCGGGCACCCAGTTCGACAGGGCCACGATCACCGGCCACCCGGCCAGGGCCGCCTCCACGGCCGCGCCCGTGCCCGAGCAGAGCACGCACGCGGGCCGCTCTGCGGCGAGCGTGTCTGCCAGCGACCGGCCCGCCGCGTCCAGCCGGCCGTGCTCGGCGCCCGGCGGCGGATCGGTGTCCAGCCACCCGCGCACCCGGTCGTACGCGTTCGGATGCGGGCGCAGCACCGCCTCCAGGTCCGCGTTCCGGGCCGCGGCCAGGGCCTGGGCGAACAGGGGCTTGGCGTGGTGCAGGTCTCCGAGCGCGAGCACGCGCCGCGCCGGATCCTCGCCCGGCGGGGGCACAAGCGCCCGGATGCGCGCCGCGCCGGCGAGCCCGCACGCGCCTTCGGGCCAGCCGGCCGCGTGCAGCATCTCCTCCGCGGCCGGGCCCTCCACAGCGATGCGATGGGGCGAGAATCGTTCGCCCACTGCGCTCGCCCGGGCGCGCGTTGCGGCGAGCGCGAAGCGCCACCCGTGCGGCGCGCCGGGCGCGCCGTGCTGGAGGCCGGTGACGCGCGCGCCCGCGCGCCGCGCGCCGCATGTGACCGCCCGCCCCTCCACGAGCTCGAACACGGGCACGAGCACCTCGCGCGCGCCCAGGCTGTGCACCGCCCGGCGCGCGCAG
>Ga0180431_10009656_pt1 | contig 10849 bp, 11 predicted proteins | sample SS_ome_11_FD_132459 | JGI IMG/M metagenome (GOLD analysis project Ga0180431, IMG submission 132459) | Hypersaline lake sediment archaeal communities from the Salton Sea, California, USA - SS_1_MS_1 metaG | ecosystem: Environmental > Aquatic > Non-marine Saline and Alkaline > Hypersaline >...
AAAAAAGAATGACTTCACCCCTACCAGACCTGATTCTCATATTAATCCATTGACGACAACTCTTTTTGCCGAATTTTCAAATGATGTCGCAAGGCACTCTCAGCTATTCCTAGCTCCCGAGCATATCCCCTTATGCCTTTTTCCGTTATTCCCTTTTCGAGCTCAATAAGTGTGTACTTTAAAAGCCTTGATCTAGCTAGATTTGTACGCCTTTCTATTTCATATTCTTTAAGAGACCTATACACTCTATCCTTTGAGCATTTAAGGATATCCGCTATATCCCTGATAGACCGGGCTTCTTTCACATAGAGACGTTGCAACTCGCTTTTCTTTGGCCTGTCTAAAGCTGGACGGCCGGGCTTTCTATTTTTAATCTTAATTACTGCGGCCTTTTTATACCCTAGCCGATCTATCATTTTTTATCCTGCCTAGATATTTACTTTGTATATGTTCCTCTTAATTTTAATACCCATGTTTTTTATTTATTTTATTGTTTCTCGAACTTCCTTTTTAGCCATTCGAATACTTCAAGCTGATCTCTTCTGTTGGCCTTCCGCACCGCAGAGAGAATGTTTATTGTCGAGCGGGGAAGAGTCAGATTTGATCTACCTTCATTACATACGGAGCACAAAACTCTCAGATTTGTATCGTCTGAAGGACCGTTTGGATCTATATGATCAATATGAAGTCGGATTTTTCGATTAGGATTAAGCGGATCCGGATCGCCTGATGTTCTTCCACAGTCTTGGCAAGTAAATCCGTTCCGTATTAAAACTCTTGACCTCGTTTTAGCATCGATTTTATGTGATACTCTTGGAACTCTATCTCGAGATATTAAAATGTACTCTCCGGGCCTGAGGGAATCCCGATCGTTATGGGTGAGAATCTGCATCCCTTCATCGTCCCTAAGTTCCCTTATTCTCCTTGCCCACTCAGAGATGCCAGCTACTTCAGCTAATTCATCCTTATACAGGATCTTACCGACGTGTCTTTCAAAATAGGCTCTCAGTTTATCTCTTGCTGCCATGTTTCTCTTCCTCCTTCAGATGATCGAGGATTGTTTCAGCAACCGCTTCGGCAAGAAGAGGCGGGACGGCCTCACCGATTTGTCTGGCCACATCAATTTTTGACCCAAAGAAAATAAATGAGTCGGGAAATGTTTGTATACACGCCGCTTCTCTATGAGTGATTGGCCGATGGGCTTCAGGATGCAGATAGCGTCCCTTCTCGGGTTTGAAAAATTCGGTTCGTATTGTACTTGCCGGCTTATCCCATTCAAGCCTGCCAAATACGTCGGTCGTTCCCTTCTTCTTTTTCAACCAGCAGGGTGGAGTAATGTCGGGTCTATTCTTCATAAGGTCAAATCTATTGCCGCCGGGAGGAATCACCTGATAACGCTCGTATGATTTTTTCGTAGGATTTCGGCCTATATGCCAGTTTTTATTATCGGGTTGGAGAGGAAGATGTCCGATGGCATCTCTTACATTAGACCGTTCTGAACTCTTTCTAGGAAGAGGTGGGTCGCCTTTAAGGCTGCCTATGCAAAAAGCCCTCTTCCTCTTTTGAGGAACGCCGAATTCAGCCGCATTCAACACATTGGGATTCAAAAAATAACCGAGTTTTTTCGCCTTGTTTTCGTATTTTTTAAATTCTTGCGATCGAATAAACTCAGGGACATTTTCTGTGATAAATATGTCCGGTTTAAGCAGCTCAACCGATCGCAAGAAGTATGCCCATAGGTCGTTGAGGGAATTATGGTTCTCAATTGTCTCTTGCTTGGCGGACATTTTTCCTAAGGGGGAAAATCCTTGGCACGGCGGACCGCCAATAATTGCGTTCACTTTAGGGAAGACAATTCGCCTGTTCTCTAGTTCAGAAACAAAATCTTCAATCAGTCCAGCCCAAACCGGACAATTAAAATTAAGCTGGTAAGATTGGGCTGCTGAGGGGTCCTTCTCTACAGCAAATAAAGGTCTCCATCCGGCCATTATAAAACCGTACGATAGACCTCCACATCCAGAGAATAAATCTATAAATGTAGGTCTGATATCTGTTAATTCACCGTTCAATTTAATCCTCAAGAACTTTCTGACATGTCTTTGTGAGATAACAATTTTCACATCTGGGTTTGTTTTTTTTGCATAGTTCTCTTCCCAGATCTATCAATCCCCAATTCAAGAATCTTGGATCTCTTTTACTATGAGAGACTATCTTTTCCGATATTTCCCAAAATTTATTTGATGTATGAGGACGTGACGGAATTTCACTCAGGCCAAAGTATCGTACAATCACACGAGCTACATTTGGATCTACAACTCCTACTCTTTTCTTGAAACCGAAACAAAGAACCGTTCTTGCTAAATATTTGCCCACACCAAATAGGCTCAAGAGTTCATTTTCACTATTGGGAATTTTTGAATTGAAATTCTTTTTTAATTGAAACAGGGCGGTTTTAAATGCATTAATTCTGTGATAGAGACCTAGGGGATTGAGTAGCGAATTCAAATCTCCGTTGGTTGCGCTAGTTGCCGAAGGTAAATTGGGGAACTTTTCTATAAAATTCTCAAATACACGGACAACCTGAGAAGCCTGTGTGCGCTGTAAAAAAAACTCAGAGACAAACACAAAGTATGGATCAGAATGTATTCGCCAAGGGAATAAACGGCTGTTTTCTCGCCCGGTTTTAAAGGCCGCATTCCTTAATCTTTGAAGTCCGTAATTATCAGGATTAAAGCTAATAAACGACTTTGACTCATGTATTGTATTCATTTGAATTTGTTCAAAAAAAATATATATTAAGCATAAAGTGTAGTCAAATTTGAAGAATAAATTCCTTTGAGAGGAGGCCCGTGGGCCATCCGGGATTATATCTGCCTTTAACTTTTATCTGCTTCTTTCAGATCATCTTCCAATAACGAGCTGCGTATAGTCGCTTCTGCCTCAGGTGAACTACTCCATTTATTGGCCGCCGCCAAAAAGTCCTCGTCGCCTAAACTTTTCGTTACCAAATCCTCATCATATTTGGCCTGTATTACCAAAGGGAATCGTACTGCCTGTCCGCTCACAATTCCCTGCCCAGGACCGAAACCCGGCAACAATTTGCTATCAGACTTTGAAAGGTTTTCCATAACCTTTTCTACAAACGCCTGATCACGGGGATTAACCAGCCTAAATACTACGAAGGTATTGCACTGTGATAAGGTGGTCTCATCCAGCCTACTCGGTCGTTGGCTAATCAAGAGCAGCCCGGTCCCAAACTTGCGTCCTTCGGTGATTATTTTGCGGATAATATCGGTAGACGGTGTCTCCATCTGTCCTTCGCCTCTGGAAGGAATAAAATTGTGTGCTTCTTCCACTACAGTAAGGAAAGGAGGAATTCTATTAATCATAGAGGCGCGCTCTTCAAAGAGCTGTTTTAAAACTAAAGCAACGATACTTGATTGCGTAAGATGATCATAACCTCCCAAATATAATATGCTTGCCTGGCCTGGGTAAATGAATTTGTGCGGCATTGTCACCGGATCCGGCATAGGTTCAAAAGGAAAATCTTTCAAACGCAAACGTAGTACCTTGTTCGACTCCTGCATTGCTCCCATTTGTCTCTCAACTAATCTCAATCCGCGTCTCACGGCTGGCACGGTTCCATGATGACGGCTTTTGTAATTAGTCAACTTCTGAAGGAGCTCATCTATAAAAGTCCTGATTTGCACATCCCTTTTATCTAATTTCACCAATTCCATTACATCATGAAAAACCTCTTTTTGCGGATCACTGAATCCCTGGGTCATCCTTGATACCAAAAAACCAATTATGTCTCTATTTCTTTCGTTTACCTTAAGATAAGGATAGTAAAGCTTTATGTTGTTCTTTTGAAACAGATCACGTTTTTCCCAAAATCCAAGATAGTCTCCGTGCGGGTCGAGAATTAAAATAGGATACTGGGCTTCAAGAAGTTCACGAATTATTCGCCTCGCAACAACAGTCTTTCCGCCGCCAGTCATAGCCAATATCGCCATATGTCTGGCAACAACAATATTTGTTTTGAGAGACACTTCAATGTTCTTCCTGCCGATAAGACTACCGACCTTCAAGCGGTGAATATTTTTTTCGTCTCCGATCAGTATTCTCTGTACCGCAGATTCATGAGGGAGAGTTACCACCGCACCGGGCTGTACGGGATAATTTAGCGGAATCAATTTTGTAACATCCGATTCCGCCGAACGTCCAAGCACTAAAGCGTTTGCTTCTATTTGGTCTCTAGAGTTTGATAAAACAGTATCGAGAAGATCAAGCCCTTCATCAGCCAGTTCAACCCCTGCCTCAGCTGGCAAAAAGGGATTGAATCGATGCAATTCAGTTATTCTTGCCCAAACAAGGACTTTTCGTTTTTCTTCGGCTGATTCATCAGACGGGATATCTATCTCAACATTTACAAGGTCACCAAGCTTTGCGGCAAATCGCTTTAAGCTGAATCTAAATTCCAATGGGGACGTACTCCCCACAACGTTTCCTATGTTGATTGGTTGTTTTTTCATAAGTTTGCCTCTCTTTAAGCTTTTGGTCGATAAAAGAAATCTCGTGGTGACAATGAGAGTAAATTTCTTACCTGCATCAATAAACGAGCGTCTCCTTGTTGAAGGACTTTTTTCAGAATGTTGGCCGTTAAGCGTTCTGATATGCCTTTTGAAAGCCAGTCGGGAATTTTTGCGTATTTATCAACAATGTCCAAACCTACGGGAAAGGAATATTGAGGCAGCAACATCGACATGTGAAAAAGAAGACTCATTATTTGATCCACTTCGGGAATCTGATTTGTAGAATTAAGTTCAATTCTATAGGGAAAGCTATTCGCAGAGCACTTCAGCATAGTCGCTGAAGGCACCGGGAATTCATCAACAACTGGCCCCCATTGGTCGTGTGCTCTGTGTTTGAAGTTTTTTGGAAAAGGAATTGGCTCAATATATTCGCCCTCATCCAAAATACATCCAAACAGAAGTTCATCTCCAATTTCATATTTACGAATTTTATCCCAAAGAGATTTAACTGCAGATCGTGTTATAATTTTGTCGGCTTCCAGCAGATTTAAAACCTGCCAAGAAAAGGTAGTAGAACGTCCGCGTTCAACGATTCCTATTACTGGGGTTTCCACCTCAAAAAGACGCTTCATAATATATGCATAGATGGGAATACTCGAGTACCATAATAAATCCCCTCTTGAATTTTGATGTATATGATTTACCAGATGCAGGACTTTCTCCATTGAAATATCAAAACTATTCAAGAAATCTTTACTCAGGCCAGGGATAAAATTGGGACTTCTTTCGTCATATGCCTCAAAGGGGTATTGAAGAGGACCATGAAGCAACAACACCTTAGGTTTCTCAGTGCTGCTTTCAATGTGCCGAAGAGCGACTAAAGGTTCAATTATATATCTTGCAGCCTCCTGCAGCCTTTTTCTGTCGGTTTGATAAATTTCTTCTTCGATGACCGATTTGTCTCCCAATACATCCCCTATTACGAAGGAACGTAAGCTCCAGTCCTCTCGTTTTTCTAAATCGACTTCTCCCGGAATGACGGAATATATCCCGACACGGATTCCAGTCGGTTCTGTTCCGGGTAGACTCACGATGCGAGACATCCCTCCATCAAGAAAACAGATTCTTTCTCCATAAAGTTGTGCCCAAAGCTGATGATGGTTTTTTGTTAAGCGTTTTATTCTAGTAGAAAGTAGCTCTCGCATATTGTCGGCGACTACTTTTAGAACAGAAATATAATTGATATTGTCCCTGCTTTCTAATGACATTACCGTGGAGAACAGATAAGTCAATATATGGGGAGTTTTGAGGAATATTTCTGTTCTGTATGAAAAGAGTTCTTTATCGCGTAACGCCAACACATTATATAGTCTCCATTTAACCGCAGGTGCATCAATTACTGTAAAGGTTGAAGGAGGAAGGTCATAAGCCATCATCCTAATCCAAGGAGATTCCTGCTCTACTTCTTCAAAGATATTGTTATCCGTTGCCTCAAAAGTGAAAATTGCCGATGCTAAACTTGGCGAACCCTCAAGGACTATAAGAACATAACTGCTGTCGGTTAAGTTATCATAGATTTCTTTTACGTACTCCGCCGGTAATTTAAGACAATAAAAGTGCTTCATAAATTCAATTTTACATCCTTCAACGTGTCTGATTTTTTTATGCAAATTTCGATACTTAACAATTAATTTTGTTTCTGTAGAGGCAAAACCAATTTCAGAACCTATCGGGATCAAATTCTTTTGATCAACCATTTTTCTGCAGTATTGTTCTGTCAGGAGATGTTGGGATGATGCGGCAATGATTAATTTCTGATCCATAAATAACCTCTAACAGCCCCTCTAATAGTCTGTGAAAAAATTGAGTATTTTTTTATTGAGCACTTGTTGTCCCCATTTCTATCTCCGAAAATTATTTTTCGAGGCGATCCAGTATTAGATTAATAGAAAAACCAACTGAAAACACTTTTGCCTTTCTCTAATCCGCACTTTTAGCTTGAATTATTATATCATGTTGAACAAAATCGGGGAACGGCAAATTTTGGTTAAGGATGTCTAAACAGGAAACTCATAAAAAGAATATCTTTCCTCGCGTAAACACTGGTGGGCGGTACAGGGTTCGAACCAGTGCCACCTGCTTGTAAGGCAGGTGCTCTGATCTCTGAATAGACAGAGAAAGGGAATGAAGGAAGGTCTGTAAATTTTCACTCATAGTGCAATGAATCAACCGGATTGGCTGTGGCGGCGCGGATCACCTGATAACTCATGACGAGGGCAGCAACACCAAGGGAAATAAAGCCTCCGAGGAGGAAATAGCCTGCAACTAAGGGGATGCGGTAGGCAAATTCCTGAAGCCATTCATGTGTCAGATAATAGGCCAGAGGCCAGGCAATGATGTTTGCGATCACCACCCATTTGAAAAACTCCCTGGATATCATGAAATAAAAACCCGACACTGTGGCGCCCAGGACCTTGCGCATGCCGATTTCCCGGTTTCTCTTCATGGCCTGGGCTGTGGTCAGGTTGATGAAATTGATGCAGGCGATGACCAGGATCAGGAGCCCGATGGCCGATAGGGAAAGAAGGGCCACCCTGCTGGTGACATAATTGTAGGATTCGTAGCGCGGGTCGAAATGGATATCGGAAAGCGGCTGCAGCCGGAAGGACCAGCTCTCGGCGTATTCGGTTTCCATGTATTTCCGTTCGAATTGATCGAAGCGTTCCTCCAGAGTTTGCGGTTTGGCAGATTCGGGGAGCAAGGTGAAGGTATTGCTGTCATTATTGAGAAAATCCCATTGGCCCAGGCGCTCTTCATCCCAGCGGACACTCAGTGATTTCCAGGAGATCAACATGTCGTAGGGCAGGCTTGTCCTCCGGGGAGGGTTGGATACCACGCCGATGACACGGAGGTCGTGTTGGTTGTTCAGCTTAAGAACTTTGCCGATCGCATCCGTATTCCCGAAAAATTTGCCGGCCAACCTTTCCGTCAGAATCACGGTGAATGGATCGTCCAGCGTCTGTGAGGCATTTCCCCGGACCCAATCGGTAGCGAACACCTTAAAAAACCGGGGCTCCACAAAAAACACGATGTCCCCTTTATAACGGTTCTCCTCCACGGTGAACATCAGCTCATCATCCCGGTAGATTTGGGTGGTCTGTTCCATCTCCGGGAAATCACTGCGCAGGGCCGCGGCTGTGGGAAATGGTGTGCCCCCGGTATAATCCTTTCCTTCCGGGCGGTTTACCTCGGTTACGACACGGTAGATATGGTCCTTGTCCGGAACATGAGAATCAAAACCGAGTTCATATTGAACGACAAGAAAAATGAGGATGCAGACAGCCATTCCGACGGCCAGGCCGCCGATGTTGATGAGCGAATAGGCCCTGTGTTTTTTGATGTTTCGCAGGGTGACTTTGAAATAATTGCCGAACATGACCAGCTTCCAGGTTAGGAGGAAGGCCAGATATCTGGGTATGGCTCCCAGCGTCTGATACCAGTACCAGGAGGCCGCTTTGGAATGCCCGTATTGCTCGAGAAGACTTTTGTAGACCGCGTCCAGGTCGTCAATCATGGAGTAATTGTCAAGATACCCCTTCATGAATCTCAGCAGCCGTTTGGCCAGGCGGGGTGGCGGCGGAATGTGATTGGATGTCATTATTTTTTTATTGTTTCCGAAACAAAATCAGGGATGCCCTGCCAGAGAGTTTTTTGCAGTTTTCTCGCTTTGTGGAGGGCTTTAAACCCTTCTTTCGTGATCTGATAATAGACGCGTTTGCTGTCCTGCTTCTCCTGTTCGGGATCTCCTTTTCTGGCCTCGATATAATCCTTCTTGACCAGGTAATTCAACGTGTTGTAGATCGTTCCGAACAAAACCTCGCTTCCCGTCAATTCCATGACTTTTTCTCTTATCTTGAGACCATAGGCTTCATCCCCCAGATGCCAGATGGCAATCAGGAATATCTGTTCATTCATGGTTAGTCTTTTCAATTCTTGCCCCTTATTTATGCTTCGCCCCTTATTTATACTACTTTATCGTACATCTTATACGATATTATCGTATTTTTATTGTGGTGTCAAGGATGAAGTACTCGCCTACTCGCTTATTTTGGACTAGAGAATGATGTCCTCGGATTTGAATACATGCCTCTTGACATTTACTCAAATATGAGTAATCTTTTACTCATAACTGAAAAAGTAAAATGATACAGTTTCTCACAAAATCAAAAATCAGACAGAAGATAATTCTATTATTTTTATATAACCAAAACAAAGAATTTTATTTGAGTGAAATTGCGAAAATGGTGGGAACAACACCAGGAACGACCCAGAGGGAGCTCAATCGACTTTTAGATCAGGATTTTATCAGTTTCAAAAAAAAGGCAAATTTGAGCATTTTTTCTCTTAACAAACGTTATTCTTTATTGAAAGAGATAGAGGCGATTATCAAAAAAACAATTGGATTGGAAGTTCAACTAAAAAACGAATTGAGTAGGTTTGATGATCTAGAATTTGCATTCATTTATGGATCCTATACAAAAGGGAAACTTAAATCTGATTCAGACATCGATCTTTTTCTTATCGGCAATACCGAAGAGGATGAAATTGTGGAGGCTCTTCAGAAAATAGAGGAAATTATTGGCCGAGAGATCAATTATCATTTCACGAGTAGACGAGAGTTTATAGAGAGAGTAAAAAAAAGATCCTTTTACAAAGAGATTAGCAAGGATTGCACATGGCTAATAGGCAATGAGAATGAATTTAAGAAACTTATTGAATAGGCTCATTCGAGAAGGAAAGCTTAAAAGAGAAGAAGTGGATATTTCTTATATTCAGAGTCTTCTTGATGCTGCAAAAAGGAATTTTGAGGCTGCCTCTTTGGTAGAAGGCAAAATCGACGAAGCTGCCTTCAAGTTGTTTTATGACGGGCTTCTTCAAGTCGGACGTGTCATTTTAATACTAAACGGCTACAGGCCAGATGATGGGGAACAGCACAAGACAACGTTTGCCGTAGCAGGCGAATTTTTGGGAAATGAATACACAAGACTTATCAGGAAAATTCAGAAATATCGCGTGAAAAGGAATTACGCTATATATGATCCGAAAATCATAGTGAGCCGCAAGGAAACCGAAGCCATCCATCGAACCGCCCAGGAATTTTGGCAGGTGGTACGATCATACCTATCTGATAAGGATCCACAACTTAAACTGTTTAAAGAGATTTAAAAAAGCGAAAACAGTGCGGCCAATCCGATGATTGGTACGAATTTTTTGATCTTGCGGCAGCATGCAGAAGGGAAATTCCCGGATGTCCTTCAGAAAGGTGTTATTTTGGGATAGCCGAAAGACATTGAGTTCTTCTCACTGAAACAAATTATTTCATTCATCGACCATAATCTGGCTGCTCTGCGCGTACCTATGCCCTTGAATAGTAATATTTGCTGCGGCATTTTCAATTTCATCGAGGTCTCCCTTGGATAATTCCACTGATGCAGCACCGATATTTTCTTCGAGTCGATGAATTTTTGTAGTCCCCGGAATTGGAACTATCCAGGGTTTTTGTGCCAGTAACCATGAAAATGCGATTCGAACGAAACATTATTGAAAATATTGATCATTCCAGTTTTCCTCCGTAGACGGGAAACATGCTGGCATTTCCATAATCTTTGATTTGTTCCATATTTTTTAAGAATTCCATATCTTCTACGGAAATGACAAAATTAACTTCCGCATTGTTTTTCATATGCGCCGGATTTGCCGTTTTAGGTATCGGAAGAAGGCCAAGCTCAAGACAGTAACGGATAGACAACAGTCGGAGAAATACTGCTGGCCCTTGACGATGATAAACATACATTGAGTGCTGTGCCTCAAGCCATCTTCTCCGCCCCCCTTGATTCCCATCTGACCGATGCCGCAGTCAGACTTCTGGAGGCCCTTCATTCTCCGAAAGACAGGCGTTTTCTGGGACCGATGATTGTCAGGGAAATCATTTATCGGGTTCTCTGCGGTGAAAAAGGAGACGCCCTTCGTGCGTTGGCGTTTCGGCATCAGCGATTTTTTCAAATAGCCCGTATTCTTGACAAAATTCATGAAATGTATGGTAAGAAAATGGATTTAAATTCCCTTGCCCGGGAGGCGGGAATGAGCATATCCGCGTTTCATTCAAGTTTTAAAGCGGTGACGAATATTTCGCCTCTTCAGTACATAAAAAACGTAAAGCTCCATAAAGCAAAATTGTTGATGATCGAAGAGGGCATCAATGCGAACAACGCTGCCTATAAGGTTGGTTACGAAAGCCTGTCTCAGTTCAACCG
>Ga0180431_10009657_pt1 | contig 10849 bp, 8 predicted proteins | sample SS_ome_11_FD_132459 | JGI IMG/M metagenome (GOLD analysis project Ga0180431, IMG submission 132459) | Hypersaline lake sediment archaeal communities from the Salton Sea, California, USA - SS_1_MS_1 metaG | ecosystem: Environmental > Aquatic > Non-marine Saline and Alkaline > Hypersaline >...
AAGCCGACCCCATGGCTCCAGTCCGAGGACCAAGTTTTCAACGGTTTCACCGGACTTGAGACAAATCGCCGACTGCTCCTTCCCAACATAGTTGCTGTCCGATGTGGCAAGTTCATAAGTCCCCTGATCGACGCTCGCGAATTCGAATCGGCCCTCGCTGTCAGACTCCGTTGTTAATTGGTTGGAAGTTTGGGGACCCCATGCCGATTCCCTATTCAGGGATACAGAAATACCGGGCATCGGCTTACCTGTTCCTTTACGGACAGTGCGGCCCCGTATCTTTCCCGGTTTCCTATCAGACACTCGAAGGGTGACGTCGGTTGTTCTACCTGGGAGCAAATTGATGCTCTCACTATGAAGATACAGGGCAGCGAGCGGAGCAAAGTCACCCTCACCACTTCCGATAAAACCAGGATCAACCGGATCACGCTGTGCGACGAAAATCGTCGCCCTGCCCGCGGGAAGCATTGGCAGTTCGAACGTGCCATTTTCAAGGATAAAGACAGAAGGAAAGAAATCGCGTAGATATTCGAGTTGCTGGATGTTTGTCTTTACCTGCACCACAGCATCTGCGACGGGCTGGTCATTCGAAGCCCACACGACCTGGCCCACGAGCCGTGCGGCTCTGTGCATCCGGATCTTCGTCGTTATTGTCCGGCCCGCAACCGGTCCTATGCTGCCAACTCTTTCGGGCAGGTATCCTTCGGCATTAACCTCTACACACAGATCGCTCGGAATCTTATCCAACCGGAACTCGCCGCGTTCATTGTCAACAGGGATGCGCCTTCTCTCCGCTGGCTCGGGCTCGCCACCAAATTCTTCGCTGGATGCGAAATTCCATGAAAGCGTCACAGTGAAGCGTGGCACGGGCTCCGCGGTGTCAGCGTCCAGGACGCGCCCGATGATCGAACCCGGCCCGTAGAGGACGAGGCGGATGCCTTCCTGGGGCTCGTGGAAAACACGAAAAGGGGAGTCATAGCCTTTCTTGTACGCGGTCATCCCGTACCACAGCTTGTCGCAGACGTGGATCGCGAACGCCCCGTTCTCGTCGGTGAGGCACTGAGGAGCCTTCCCCCACGGCACGCCTACATCGATTGGCATTCCCCATTCGTCAACGAACTCGCCGTCGTTATCGGTTGCCTCCGGGAACGGGTACACGTCGGCGTCGTCAGGACCAAAGGCCCCTCGCAATGCCCCCATTCGTTCGGGCTTATCTTTCTCCGGTTTTGGTTCCGGGCCGAAATCGTATTTGCCTTCCAAACCGTCCGTATCCAGCCCTTCCATTAAGTACGGCACGAGGTGGCACGCGCTGACCAACGCGCCTTGGACGGGGTTGCCGTCCTCGTCCACGACGATGCCGGTCACGTTCGGCTCGGGTGGCGGTTCGGTTACCTTTCCCAATTCCTCGTCGGGGAATTCGGAGTCGAGGTCGAAAACTTGCTGCGAATGGGACGTGCGCGGCTGGGTGGTGTTGTCACGAGCCGTTTCCGAGGCTGGCGGAGGCGGGGCATGTACGCAGATCATGTCCACGACGACAAAGACGATGACAACGGCGGCGATGACACCAAGTGCGGCGATAATCCGGCGATATCTTGGCATGGCAGGCGCCTCCCTCAGCTCCAAGCTTACCACGAAAGGAGACGTGATGGTGTGCCTATCTATTCACAATCGGGAACGCTTCTACCGTGTTTTCAAGACTCGTCGGATTGGGCTTACGCTTCGTCCTTTGGGAACAGGGGGACAGGATTTTCGACGCGGGTGGCGGGGGTGAGGCCGCCGAATTTTTTTGCGGCGTCGAGGCGGGCGGCGGCGTGGGCGTCGCCGAGGCCGAGCTGCTGCCAGATTTTTTGGCCGATGGTCGGCATGAACGGGGTGACGAGCAGGCCGATGATCCGCAGCGTCTCGGCGAGGTTGTAGAGCACGGTGTCGAGCCGAGCTTTTTTTGCAGGATCCTTGCGCAGCTTGAAGGGCGCGGTCTCCTCGACGTACCGGTTGGCGCGCTGCACGAGCGCCCAGAGTTCGGTGAGCGCCTGGTTGAGCGCCGAACGCTGGACGAGCGACCAAACCTTCTCGACCGTCTGCTCGGCGAGTTCCTTCAAGTTCGTGTCGGGGCCTTCGTCGCCCGCGGGCTCGGGCACGGTGCCGTCGCCGTACTTGCCGATCATCGAGACGACGCGGTTGAGGAGGTTGCCCAGGTCGTTGGCGAGGTCGGCGTTGTAGCGCTCGTCGAATTTTTCGAGGCTGTAGTTGCCGTCGCGGTCCCAGGCGACCTCGCGCAGGAGGAAGTAGCGGAGCGCGTCGGCCCCGTGGCGTTCGGCGGCGACGATCGGGTCAATGAGCGGCGCCAGGTCGGGCCGTTCGACGAGCACGCTTTTGCTCATCTTCCATTTGTGCGGCTTCCCGTCCTCGTCGAGGCTCACCGCGTTGATCCAGCCGTGGATTGACACTTGTTTCGGGACCGGCAGGCCGGCGCTCATGAGCATCGCGGGCCAGTAGAGACAGTGGAAGCGCGAGATGTCCTTGCCGATGACGTGCACGTCGGCGGGCCAGTATTTTTTGAAGTTATCGGACGGTGGGTCGAACGCGGCGCCATCGTGATCGTCGGGCGCGAGGCCGCTCAGGTAGTTGATGAGCGCGTCGAACCAGACGTAGATGACCTGCGACGGGTCGAACGGCAGCGGGATGCCCCACTTCTTGGCGACGCGTGAGATGCTGAAGTCGCGCAGGCCCTGCTCGACGAGGCCGAGGACCTCGTTGCGCCGTCCCTCGGGGATGATGAACTCGGGATGCGCCTCGATGTGGGCCTTGAGCCGGTCCGTGTACTTGGAGAGCGCGAAGAAGTAGTTCTCTTCCTTGAGGTATTCGACCGGCTTGCGGTGCGTGGGGCAGCCGTACTCGCCGTCGATGGGGACGAGGTCGGCCTCGTCGTAGAACGCCTCGCACGAGCCGCAGTAGTAGCCGTCGTAGGTGCCCTTGTTGATGTCGCCGGCGTCGTAGCAGCGCTGGACGAACGCGCGGACGGTGCGCTTGTGGCGCTCGGAGGTGGTGCGGATGAAGTCGTCGTAGCTCGCGCCGAGCAGCCGCCACGCCTTGTCGAAACCCGGCACGATCTCGTCGACGAACGCCGCCGGATCGGCGCCCTTCTCGCGGGCCGCCTTCTCGACGTTCTGGCTGTGCTCGTCGGTGCCGGTGAGGAAGAAGACGTCGTATCCGGCGAGCCGGTAGAAGCGTGCGATCGCATCGGTCCCGATCATCTCGTACGCGGTGCCGATATGGGGCAGCGCGTTCGGGTAGGGGATTGCGGTCGTGATGTAGAAGGGCGTTGGGCTCATGCCTTGCTCTTGCGGGATTCCTTCGCTTGCAGGACTTCGATGTCGGCGACGGGGAACTGCGTGACGCGCTCGTCCTCGAGCCGCACGGTCACCGCGCGCTTGAGGATGTTCTGGTCAATGACGGTGCCCCTGCCGGCGTTGGTCTTGACGGTTGTGCCGTTGGCGGGCAGGCCCTTCGAGAGCTCGCGGTAGCACTCGTGCTCGTACCTGAGGCAGCAGAGCAAGCGGCCGCACACGCCGGAGAGCTTCGTCGGGTTGAGCGACAGGTGCTGGTCTTTGGCCATGCGGATGTTGATCGGCGTGAAGCCGCGCAGCCACGAGGCGCAGCAGACGATCCGGCCGCACGCCCCGGTGCCGCCGATGAGCTTCGACTCGTCGCGCACGCCGATCTGCCTGAGCTCGATGCGCGCCCGGAAGGCGCGAGCGAGGTCTTTGACCAGGGCGCGGAAGTCCACACGTCCCTCGGCGGTGAAGTAGAAGATGATCTTGCCGCGATCGAACGAGTATTCGGCGTCCACGAGCTTCATCGGCAGGCCGTGCGACTCGATTTTTCTGAGGCAGGTCGTGCGTGCCTCGTGAGCGTCGCGGATGTTCTTGTTGATCTGATAGCGGTCATTGATCGTGATTTTGCGCACGACCATCAGGAGCGGGTCCTCGAACTCGTCGTCCATCGCCGGGCGCGGCTCGCTTTGGACCTGGCCGAAGTCGAGCCCGCGCTCGGCCTGGACGATGCAGTAGTCGTTCAGCTTGAGGTCGAGGCCGCCGACCTTGAAGAACCGGACCTGGCCGGCCTGGCGCAAACGTATCGGCACCACGGTGATCATGGGGAAGACTCCTCTTCCGGCTAGGCGACCGGGGCGCTCTGGAGCAGCCCAAGCTTGAGGAACAACGCCTCGAGGCTGTTCGAGAGCTTCACGTTGAAGGCAATCGCCTGGCGCACCTCATCTATGTCATCGAACGCGGCGAGCAGCTCGTCGGTGGACCGCTCGGCGGCCCGGACGGCGATCGCTTCGGCGTAGTCCGCGTTGACGAGCGTAGCCGCTGCGTTGGTCTCCTTGAAGAGTAACATGTCACGATACCAGAGGGCAACCAGATTGAGGACGCCGTCCACCTCGCGGCGAAATTCGCTCTCGGCATGGGCGTTGTACTGGTCGGACAGGATCTTGCGCCCGGCGGGCTCGAGCGCCTCCAGGGTCGCGCTGTTCTCGTCGGCAAGCTGCTTCTTGAGCGCCTCGCGCCGGGCGACGAGCTCCTTCTCGATGCCGAGCGCCATGGCCTGGAGGTCCATGAAGCGTTCGAACCCGCCGGCGGCGAGCGTGTCGTAGAGCGCGACCCGACGGCGGTCGGCGTGCTCGTCGAGGTACTCGATCGCCGCAGAAAGGCTCCCGCGCGCGAGCGTGGCGGCTACCGCCGCGCGCTTTGGCGACGCGCCGTGCCGCTCGACGAGGAAACGCTCGATCGCCTCGCGTGCGATCGGGCAGAACACGATGCGCTGGCAGCGCGAGCGGATCGTGGGCAGGAGCGCCTCGGGCACGGCGGAGGTCAGGATGATCACTGTGTCGGGCGCGGGCTCCTCGAGCGTTTTGAGGACCTTGTTTTGCGACGGGACGTTCATGCGGTCGGCATCCACGAGGACGAAGACCTTCCAGCGCCCCTCGAACGGCCGCAGCGTGGCGGCCTGGAGGAACTCGGCGACCTGCTCGACGCGGATCATCCGCATCGCCCCTGAGGGACGGAACCAGAGCACGTCGGGATGGGTGCCGTGCTCGACCTTGCGGCAGGCGACGCACTCGTCGCAGGGCTGCGGGCCGCCACGCTCGCAGTTCAACGCCTTGGCGAACTCGCGCGCGACGAGCCCTTTACCGACGCCCGGCGGACCGGCGAAAAGGTAGGCGTGCGCCACGCGGCCCTGCTCGATGCTGCTTGTGAGCAGGCCGATCGCGCGCTCGTTGCCGATGATGGCGTCAAAGCTCATTCGAGGCCCAGCCTTTCCGCGACGACGCGCTTGATCTCGGCGTGCAGCGTGTCTGGTGCGAGTGTCGCGTCAAGCACCGCAAAGCGTTCAGGCTCGCGTGCGGCCAACTTCAAAAAACCCTCGCGCACGCGGCGATGGAAATCGAGCGACTCGACCTCGAACCGGTTCGACTTCGCCTCGCTGGTCGAGCCGGCGCGCGCCGCGTCGAGCTTCCGGTTGCGTTTCAAACCTTCCTCGACGTCGAGATCAAGGACGAGGACGAGGTCGGGCCGCAGGCCGCCCGTGGCGAAGTCGCAGATCGGTTCGGCGGCCTCGAGACCCAGCTCGCGGCCGAAACCCTGGTAGGCGAGTGACGATTCCGCATACCGGTCGCTCAGGACGACGTGTTCCGCCTCGAGCGCGGGCTGGATGACCTGCTCGACGTGCTGGGCGCGTGCGGCGTTCATCAAAAGAAGCTCGGCGCGTGCCGTGATCTCGCCGTGGCCCGGGCCGAGCAGGATCTCGCGCACCTTCTCGCCGGCGGGCGTGCCGCCGGGCTCACGCGTGACGACGACCTCGTGCACGGCCGAGCGCAGGTGTTGGGCCAGGCGCTCGATCTGCGTCGTCTTGCCGGAGCCTTCCGGCCCCTCAAACGTGATGAATGTGCCGCGTTTCATTCTGAAGCTAAGCCTTTTTGAGGCGGAAGCCGTCGGGCTTGTCCTCGACGGTCCAGCCGCGGGCGGCGATCTCGTCGCGGAGGGCGTCGGCCCTCGCAAAGTCTTTGGCCTCGCGCGCGTTTTGGCGTTCCATAGCCATCTTGACGATTTCCGCGGGGATCTCCCCGGCCTTGCCGAAGTGTATGACGCCGAGGACGGCATCAAGGCTGTCGAGAAAGGCGAGGGCGTTTTCCGCCTCGTTGGCGGTGACGGCGCCCTCGGCGAGCAGCTTGTTCACGTCGCGAATGAAATCGAAAAGCGCGGCCACGCTCACGGCGATGTTCAAATCGTCGTCGAGCCCTTCTTCGAACTGCGCCCGGGCGTGCTCGATGAGTGCCGCGACCGCCTCGCCTTCGCCCGGGGCGCCATGGCTCGTCGCCTCGCGGAGCTTGAGGACGCAGTCGTCAATGCGATCGAGGCTGGCCTTGGCGGCGTCCAGGCCGGCAAAGGTGAAGTTGAGCCGGGCGCGGTAATGCGTCGTGAGCAGAAGCCACCGGATCTGGCGGCCCGAGTAGCCTTTGTCGAGGAGATCGCGCAGCGTGTAGAAGTTGCCGAAGCTCTTGGCCATCTTGCGTCCCTCGACGATGAGGTGCTCGTTGTGGAGCCAGGAGTTGACGAATGTGCGGCCGGTGTAGGCTTCGCTCTGGGCGATCTCGTTCTGGTGATGCGGGAAGATGTTGTCCACGCCGCCGGTGTGGATGTCGAAGTGGGGCCCAAGGAGTTTCATGGACATGGCCGAGCACTCGATGTGCCAGCCGGGCCGACCGGGGCCCCAGGGGCTCTCCCACTTGACGTCGCCGTCGTTGGCGTCCCACGCCTTCCAGAGCGCGAAGTCCGCAGCACTCTCCTTGTCGTACTCGTCCTGGGCGACGCGTGCGCCGGCCTTGAGGTCGTCGGGATTGATGTGCGCGAGCTCGCCGTAGGTGGGGAACTTGGCGATGTTGAAGTACACGCTGCCATCGTCGCTCTCGTACGCAACGCCTTTTTCGACGAGGCCTTTGACGATCTCAATCATCTCGCCGACAAATTCAGTCGCGCGCGGATAGTGCTCGGCCCGTTCGATGTTGAGCGCGTCGAGGTCCTCGAAGAAAGCGTCGATGTACTTGGCCGTGTGCTCGCCGAGCGGGATGCCGGCCTCGCGCGAGGCGCGGATCGTTTTGTCCTCGACGTCGGTCAGGTTCATGACCTGTGTGACGGCGTAGCCCTTGTACTTGAGTGTGCGGCGCAGGAGGTCCTCGAAGACGTAGGCGCGGAAGTTGCCGAGGTGGGCGTAGTTGTAGACGGTCGGGCCGCAGGTGTAGAGGCCGACCTTGCCCGGCTCGATCGGCTCGAAGTCGCGCTTGGTCCGCGTCAGCGTGTCGAGGAAACGCAGCGCCACGGCCTCCTTCCTCCTCCAGGCAGTTCAGAATCGGTGAGGCCGACTATACACCATTGCCCGCCGCGTTGGCCAGAGTGAGGGGCTAGTCGTGCTGTTTGTCGGGGACGGCCGGGTGCTCGGTGGTGGGGTGGTCCTTGCCGCACTTGAGGCAGGGAGGCGTCGTGAGGCGCTCGTCGGTGTGGTGGTGGATGGCCATGTGCTCGGCGCGGATGGTTTCCCAGTCCTTCTTGAAGCGATCGTATTCCTGGGCCGCCTTCTCGAGATGGGCGATGCGCTCGAGCATGAGGCGCTCGAGCTCGCGGATGCGCTCGAGCACGGGGTCGGGCAGGTGGATGTGGTCGAAGGTGCTGGCCGGGTCCACGCGCTTGCCCTTTTGCAGGACGATCCGTCCCGGCACGCCGACCACGGTGCAGTGTGGAGGCACGTCCTTGAGCACGACGGCGTTCGCGCCGATGTACGAGCCCGCGCCGATGGTGATGTTGCCGAGCACCTTGGCGCCGGTGCCGACGGTGACGTTGTCCATGAGCGTCGGGTGACGCTTGCCGGTCTCCTTGCCGGTGCCGCCGAGGGTGACGCCCTGGAAGAGGCTGACGTTGTTGCCGATGATCGTCGTCTCGCCGATGACGATGCCGCTGCCGTGGTCAATGAAAAGCCCCTGGCCGATTTGCGCGCCCGGGTGAATTTCGATGCCGGTGAAGAAGCGGCCGATCTGGCTGACGATCCGCGCGAGCATCTTCAGGCCCATGCGCCACAGCGCGTGCGCGAACCGGTGCCACCCGATGGCATGCACGCCGGAGTAGGTGAGGAGGATCTCGAGCGTGCTCCTCGCCGCCGGGTCGCGTTCCTTGGCCGCTCGGATGGCGCTGTGCATTGAAGCTCCTTCGTCTCCGTTTTGACGCGGGCCTAGCGCGGCTCGATGAGAGCGACGGCGAGCGCCGCCACCGCCCGGCCTTCGCCGAGCGCCCCGAGACCTTCGTGGGTCGTCGCTTTGATACTGATCTGCACCGGCACGATGTCGAGCGCCGCGCTGACGTTGCGCCGCATCTTGTCCACGTGCGGCGCGAGCGCCGGCCGCTCGAGGATGACTGTCACGTCGAGATTGACGACGGCGTAGCCATGCTCATCGAGCAACTGCTTGACTGTCAACAGGAAATCGAGGCTGTGCGCCCCGCCCCACTGCTCGTCCGTGTCGGGGAAGTGCACGCCGATGTCGCCCGCGCCGAGCGCGCCGAGAAGCGCGTCGCACAGCGCGTGCACGAGCACGTCGCCGTCGGAGTGCGCCCGGGGCCCGACCGGCGAGTCGAGCTCAACGCCGCCGAGAACAAGCGGGTGTCCCTCGACGAGAGGGTGGATGTCATAGCCCAGGCCGACGCGCATCGCGAACCGCCTATTCCTTGATGTCGGCGAAGATCATCCGCCCGGCCGATGTCTGCAGGACGCTCGTGACGGTCACATCAAGCTTTTGGCCGATCCGGTCGCGGCTGTTGTTGACGACGACCATCGTGCCGTCGTCGAGGTAAGCCACGCCCTGGCCGGCCTCCTTGCCCTCGCGGACGAGCCGCACGTTCATCGCCTCGCCGGGGAGGATGACCGGTTTGAGCGCGTTCGCGAGATCGTTGACGTTGAGCACCTGGACCTGCTGGAACTCGGCCACCTTGTTGAGATTGTAGTCGTTGGTGAAGACCCGCGCGTCGAGCAGCTTGGCGAGCTTGATGAGCTTGGCGTCCACTTCCGTGATATCCGCGAAGTCCGTCTCGTGGATCTTCACGTCGATGTGCGGGTCCTTCTGGATGCGGTTGAGGATGTCGAGCCCGCGGCGGCCTCGGGTCCGCTTGAGGGGGTCGGAGCTGTCGGCGATCGTCTGGAGCTCCCGCAGCACGAAGCGCGGGATGATGAGCTGCCCTTCCAGGAAACCGGTCTCGGCGACGTCGGCGACGCGCCCGTCAATAATGACGCTTGTATCCACGAGGATGGATCGCCCGCCGGGTGTTTCCCGTTCGCTCTCGAGCTTCGTCGAGGGCAGGAGCAGGTTGAACTGCTCGCCGCCCTTGAGGGTGATGATCACGCCGAGATAGACGCTGATGAGCATGAGCGCCACGCTGACGTACCCGCGCACTGCATCTGCAGGCGATGGCCTGCCGCCCGCGGAAGGTTCGGGATCGCCGAAGAGCTCATCCGGGAGCACTCGCAGGATTTGCGAAAAGATGAACCAGGCGGCCACCCCGACGACGAGCCCGATGAGCAGTGCGGAGAAACCCCGGATGGTGATGTGGCGGAAGTTCACCTCAACGAAGACGATGGCACCGCCCGCCGCGAGCCCGGCGAGCACGCCGAGCTTGGTCCAGTCCGGCCCTCCAATGTTGGTGGCCACGACGCCCCCGACGACGGCGGCAACGAGTACAAACACAATTCGCAAGACAATGAGTGCCATGATGGAATCACCTTATAAGACTGAAGCGTTTGTTATGATGAGCAATGAGCCGATATCATGATGATTGATTATCGTTCCGGGAGCGCTCGTTCGTGTGGCCTCACCTCCTCCAGATTTTGTCGCGTTCGGCTTTGGCGGCCGCCGCGGCTTCCTCTTTGGCTTGGATCCGCTTGCTGATGCCGAATGGCAAGTTGTTCTTGATGGCGACGACCGATTCGCGAAGCGCTTCCATCGTCGAGACCATCGCCTCGTAGAGCCGTGGGTCCTGCACGAGGCTGCCGATTGTGCCTTCGCCGCGCGCCGTGACGGCAAGGATTTCGTCGAGCGAGGCGAGGATGCGCTCGAGGCGCTGGGTGTTCTCGGCGAAGCTGCGCAGGATCTGGGTCGAGTCGGCGCGGGTTTCGCGCACGAAGTCGGTCGCTTCCTGGACGAGCACCGGCAGATCGGCGCTCGCGGTGCGGGTGTGGCTCACCGTGGCGCGGATGTCGTCGAGGAAATCGGTGTTGAACAGGTCGCGGAGCGTCTCGATGTCCTTGCGGAGCTGCGTGGTAATGTCTTCAATATTGTTCCGGATTCTGCGGAACGAATTGACGGTCTCCTCGCTCGTCAAGATGGCGATGAGTTCCTCGGCCTTTTTGACGATGTCAACAGGGTCTTTCCCCTCAAAAAGCGTGTTGTCCCGGGCGAGCGCCCCCGGCTCCTCGCCGCGGATGAAGTTGATGACAACGTCGCCGAGCACGCCGCGCTGGACGATTTCCGGCACGTCGGTCTGGCGCAGCTTGGCCTGGCGCGCCACGCGCATCGTGACGTGGATCTTGCCGGTGGTGGCCACCTCGATCTTTTCGACCAAGCCGATCTCGACGCCCGAGAAATAGACGGGGGCCTTCTCGATGAGGCCGCCGGCCTGGCTGAACACGCCGACGACCTTGATCGAATCCCGGTACTTGGCCACGCCGCCGCTGAACAGGATGGTCATGTAGGCAAGGACAACGATCGCGGCGAGCGCAAACAGGCCGACCAGCAGGTCATATTGCTTGC
>Ga0180431_10009659_pt1 | contig 10848 bp, 7 predicted proteins | sample SS_ome_11_FD_132459 | JGI IMG/M metagenome (GOLD analysis project Ga0180431, IMG submission 132459) | Hypersaline lake sediment archaeal communities from the Salton Sea, California, USA - SS_1_MS_1 metaG | ecosystem: Environmental > Aquatic > Non-marine Saline and Alkaline > Hypersaline >...
GCAGACGGCGCTGCCGCGGTGGCGGGGGTTTAATTTGCTGTATTTGTTCACAGCGGGAAGGTACACTGAGCCGGTCGAGGATGATTTTCGCTGGATTCGCGATCTGGGGTTCGACTTCATTCGGCTGCCTATGAGCTATCGAATCTGGGTCGAAGGGGATGACGTCTACAAAATCAAGGAAGCTCCCTTCGAGAATATCGACAAAGTCGTGGAATGGGGCCGCAAGTACGGGATTCATACGAGTTTGAATTTTCACCGCGGGCCGGGCTATTGCATCAATCGCGGCCAGACCGAGCCATTCAATCTCTGGAAGGACAAAGAAGCGGTCGATGCCTTCTGCTATCACTGGCAGTTTTTTGCCAAACGATATCGCGGGATTTCATCTTCAAACGTAAGCTTCGACCTGATAAATGAACCGGTTTCCACGACCGACGAATATGAAAAGGTGGTCCGTGCCGCGACCAAGACTATCCGGGCGGCGGACCCGGAACGCCTTGTTATTATTGACGGGCTGAAAGTGGGCACTGAGCCGGTGCCGGAGCTTATAGACCTTGGCGTCGGTCAGAGCTGCCGGGGCTACGCCCCTGGGGGGATCAGCCATTATCGAGCAAGCTGGGTGGATAAGAAAAGCACGTTCCCGGAACCGATCTGGCCCGATACCGAGGGCAAAACTCACCGCTGGGACCGGCACCGAATGGAGGAGCACTACGGCAAGTGGGCCGCACTGGCGAGAAAGGGCATCGGCGTGCACTGCGGCGAGGCCGGCGCTTATAACAAGACCCCACACAAGGTCGTTCTGGCCTGGCTGCGAGACATTCTGGAAATCCTCACCGGCCACGGTATCGGCCTGGCGCTGTGGAACTTCCGCGGCCCGTTCGGCATTATCGACTCAGGACGAAAGGATGTGGACTACGAGGACTTCCACGGCCATAAGCTCGACAAAAAACTGCTGGATCTCCTAAATGAGTTCGCATAGAACACTCAGAGTTCAGCGGATGCGCTAAGTCTGCTCATCCTCGAATTGGAATACATCTTCTATCGAGGCACCGAAGGCCCGGGCGAGCTTGAACGCCAGTGGAAGCGAGGGCGAGTACCTGCCGGATTCGATGGCGATGATGGTCTGGCGCGTAACCCCCACCTTGTCGGCCAATTGCTGCTGGGTCAACTCGCCGTTGTCGAAGCGCAGCCTGCGAACTTTATTGCTGAGTCTGTCGCTACCCATCATCGTCCTCCAGTGCGCACATGACCAAAATCGCTGCCGAATGAACGAACTGTGCGATGAATAAGGCGCTGAAGAATATCAGCGGCAGGTAATACACCTTGATCACATTTTGGCCCCCAAGAACAAAGAATGGTAACATACAAACACAAGCCAGAAATATCGTCAGGCCAAAAGCAGCCACCATGAGAGACCGTGAGTGAATCACCCTCTCACGTTCGTCAAAACGTGATTCAATACTCTTCTTGCGGCAGTAAATGTACAATCCGGGAGACACTAGAACGGGGACGAAGATACAAATTAGCACATATTCGACGCCTCTTGTGTTTGTTTTTGCCATGTAGAGAATCGCCGCAACCCCGATAATCCCCAAAACCGTAATCCCAGCAAGATTGAACCATGCAGACTTTTGTAGCTTAGTCATTGCTTCTACCTCCCGAGTTATACCGGATCAGAATTGTTGTTGGTGAGTTTGCCGCTACCCATCGTCGCCCTCCAGTGCACACATGATAAGAACCGCCGCCGAATGCACGAGCTGTGCGATAAGCACTGTGGCGATGAAGATCAACGGCAGGTAATAAACCTTGACGACACTCTGGCCCCCGAGAACGGCGAACGGCAAAGTGCAAGCACCACCCAGAAATATCGCCAGGGCAATAGCGGCCACTATGAACGCTCGTCGGTCGATCATCTTCTCGCGTTCGTCAAAACGTACTTCAAGACTCTTCTTGCGATACAACACGTAGACTCCTGGAGAAATCAGAACGCAAACGAACAGACCTATCAGCCACGGAACAACACCTTTTGCGTTCACGCTCGTCAGGAACAGAATGCCCGCTGTCGAAATAATCGCGAAGACCGTAGCCATGCTGAGATTGACCAATGCAGACTTTTGCAGCTTGCTCATTGCTGTTGCCTCCCAAGTTGTGCCGAACCAGACTCACCATCGACAACATCCATATCAAGCACAGGGCACGGTGCGCCTCTCTGTGTCCTATTCACCATCCGTGCTCCTCCAGCCGTACTTGAGCAGGACAACCGCCGACTCTGTGAAAAAGAAGCTCATCGCGCCCAACAGAAACATTCCCAGTACATACCCTATTTCAAGCTCGCCACCCGGGCCGACTATCAGAAACGCAAGGAAGGTTGTCAAAAAGCAGACCATGAACGCCGTCATTAAGCCGTAAAGGGCCGCCGTCGTGTGAATGGATTTGTCGCGTTCGTCATATTCGCCGCTGCCCCGCTTTACCAGCCTTTTTCGGCGAAAGTAGGAGACCAGCATGATGCAGCCCAGGACCAATATCACAATCGAGGCAAACAAACTTATTAGCGAAACGCCGGCAACAAAACAAATTAATTGAAGGACTAAACAAATCCCCGCCAGAATGAGATTGAGCAAGGCTATCTTCTGCAACTTGGTCATTGTCTTTGTTCCTCCAGCCGTACTCGTTCAATATTGCTATCAAGTGTCATAGCTATCGCCATAACGATAAGAGTAAATCTCGCTTGTTTCTGCCACTTGTTCATTTCATATATCCGGTCATAAATATGATTCCACCAGACTTATGTAAACTAAACTATACTAAATGTATAGTTTACTATACATTTTGTCAAGTGAGATTCACATTTATTTCAGGAATTTGTCTCCCAGGATTAACTGCAAAGACATGTTGATTCGCATAAGTTCATTTTACACAGTAACATACATTAATTCAAAAGAATGAACCTCTGCTAAAAATTTTTCGAAAGAATTCCAACTTTCCCGTGTCCATGCCTTCGAACTCAGCAGTTTTTACCGATTCGCCTTTGGGAAGAACTGCCAACGCACTCAAAGGATGATGTGGCGTGAATCAGATATCTTTCAACGAATTTCCACGTGAGCAAGTCCAGCAAAGCAGATACATACTGTTGATGAGATTTTTTGGTTCATCCGAATAACGGTTCATCCGGTTAATGCGTAGGTAAGGTAACAATCCCAACAACCGAGGAAAATCGTTCGGGGCCCCGGATGTCCAAATTACCCCTCTGGCTGCCCCGTTCGGCAAGCTCAGGGCAGGCCTAATTCGGCCATCTGCCCAAACGATTTTTCTCTCGGCACAGCCCCAGAGCCCCGATCAACGCGAGCGACCTACTCATTATCCGGATGAAGCAAAAAATGAACCTCTGCTAAAGATTTCTCGAAAGAATTCCAACTTTCCCGTGTTCATGCTTTCGAACTCAGCAGTTTTTAACGATTCGCCTTTGGGAAGAACTGCTAACGCGGTCAAATGATTATGCGGTACAAATCAGATGTCTTTCAACGAATTTCCACGTGAGGACGTCCAGCAAAGCAGATATAGACTGTTGATGAGATTTTTTGTGTCGTAGTATATGGATAATTGTTGACAGTATCTGCATTTGGATGTATAGTTTTAATATACATTTAAGGGACATAACATGAAAGCGTCTGTTGTGGATTTGCGGTATCGAATGAAAGAGGTGCTCAAAGCGCTGGACCGTAACGAGGATGTGAGCATCTTGTGCCGAGGCAAACTTAAAGGGGTCATTAAGGCCGCAAAGGAAAAGTCCAAACGCAAGGTGTCGGAACATCCTTTCTTCAACATGTATGAGAACGGCGGCTCTGTCGAGCAGGAAATGGACCGATTGCGCGGAGGGCGGTATCGTGATATTTGACACTGACGTCCTGATCTGGATTCAGCGGGGAAACCAGAAAGCTGCACGTGCCGTTGACCATGCCGTCGACCGTTATATTTCTATTGTGACATACATGGAACTCGTGCAGGCCGCGTCGAATAAGAAGCAGCTTGGATGTGTTTCTGATTTTCTCAAAGAGTTCGGATTCCAAACATTGCCGCTAACCGAGAGTATCGGACATCGCGCAGCGGTGTATGTTGAGGAGTATTCCCTTTCACACGGCATTAGAGCCGTTGACGCAATCATAGCAGCCACGGCGACTGAGAACCATTTGCCCCTTTGCTCGGGCAATGCCAAACACTTCAAGGTGATTGAAGGCTTACAATTCAAGATTTTTCGACCTTAACCTTTTTCAGGTGATAATTGTGAAATCTTCCGGTTTGAAGGTGAGCTTTCGCTCGGCCTCGATTGCTTCGTTGACCTTTAGCACAGCAACGGCTGTTTCGTATCCGACCTCAGCGGGGCAATTTAGCCTAGCTCGGCCGCGGATAGCGTCGAAGAAATTCTCCAGGTGCGGCTGATGATACGGCTTGTTCATTTTTACCGGCAGCTTGAAACAGCCCTCGCGGAGCCTCCAGCCTGGCGGGGTCTCGTGCACAATGAGCAACTTTGCAAGCTGATCGATCGTGAGCTCGTCTATTCTCTCCATTATCTCTTTGGGGCCGTTGAGGCGACCTTCTTTGACATGTACGGCCCATTCTCTGACTTCAGATTTCATCAGTTCCGGATAGACTCCATCCTGATAGGCGGCTTGTGATACTTTCAGCGTCCCCCGGTCGCCTAAGAATTTCTCGAAGTACCCGTCGTTTCTGTTGCTGCTCAGTATCTGATATTGCGCCAGGACCGGCCCCTGCCTGGTCTCATATTCGAAAACGGCCATAACAGTGTCGTACCATTCGTGCGTCTTCTTATCGAGGTAGGCGGTGCTGCCGCCGGCTATGACCGAGCGGGGACTCGCTCCGAGAAACCAGTTGAATACGTCTATCTGATGTGACCCGCGATCGACAACCGGGCCGCTTCCCAGCCCTCTGTACCAGCGCCAGTTCCGGAACTGATCCATCGACTCGTAGCCGTACTTTTCGAGAGTGGCCCGGTCAATAGCGGCTCTTTGCGGCCAGCCTAAAGGTCCGGTCACCATACGGTTCCACTGGCCCGAGACGGCGGCGATATGACCGAGCAGACTGTTTCCCTTCAAGAGCTTTTCGTAGCAGTGGAGGTATCGAGGATCGCTTCGCCGCTGAAGGCCTATCTGCAACAGCTTGCCGGCCTTCCGTGAAGCCCGCACCATTTTCCCGGCGCCTTCGATTGTGTTCGACATAGACGTTTCGCAATAGACGTGCAGACCGGCCTCAAGGCAGGCCACGGTCTGCGGCGAGTGCCAGAAGTCGGGAGTGGCGATTATCACCGCATCGAGGTCCTTCTCCTTGCCGAGCATCTCCCGGTAGTCGGTATAAGTGTTGTGCTCATGCCGGTAAGCCTTGAGTATGCGGGAAACTCGCTTTCGGCTCCAGTCGGCCCAGATATCGCACACCGCTTTGAGGCGAATTCCGCCAATCCTTCTGCAAGCGTCGAAAAGCACTTGCCCTTGTGAACCGACGCCGAGCAAAGCAACATTTATATCGTCGGGCTTTTTGCCGCCATTTGCCTTAGCAAAGGTTCCCTGCGGAAACGCCAATCCTGCGCCGGCGGCCGCAGCCGAATGCAGGAAGTTGCGTCTATTGATTCTTCCCTTTGCTCTATCATTATCCATTTTCTTTGTCCCTTTCCACGCCGGCGCGCAGCATGACCGCATTTTTCAAACTTCACTTTCATCAGCATCCGCAAAACAACATTAACTAGAATCCGCCCGGCGATTTCCAAAATCGTCTTTCGGCGTATCTTCTATCTATTGAGACGCTCGATGCAGCGTTTTAGTATAAGGAAAATATCCCTCCCATGTGTGGAAGGACTGTTGGTTACACTCGACGTTTATGCCGCACCGTCTATTTCAGATTCACGTCGGCTCTGTGTCCAACTCGCTCGGTACTTGGAAAGATCCTGGCGTCCGGATGTTCTTTGAGAAAATTCCGCAACGCCTCGCCGTCCTGGCTCTTAGGTTCTATCTGAACGTCCGTGACCAGCCAGCGGTTTGCCTCCTTCGAAAGGCGCAGTACGAACCGGCGATAATCGTCTCCGCCAAATTTCGACGTTACAGCCAGAGCGACTCCGCCACTTGCGTAGACAACATCCAATCTCTGCGGGCCGAAGGGCACACCATGTCTCTTAACCTTCCTGATGAGTTCCGGGTGCCGGACCAAATTGCTCACATCCAGCTCGCCGTGCCTGCAAAGGCAGCCGACCAGGAACTGTGTCGTTGTTTCTCTGGGGTCGGCTTGAACAGCCCTGAGGATGGTGCCGGGCGAACCAAGGCAAGCAGGATTTAGCGTTTTGAACTTAATGTAGTAGTTATTCACATCGCCGCTTACAACCATCACACCAATGTTTCCCTCTCTGGTCTTGAAGAACGTCGAACCGCCAACGCTGGAACCCAAGCCGTACCACATGGATGGGCCCAACTGAACATTTAGCGGTGTCAGGAAGCCCCACGTGAAGTTACCATCTTTGCGTACGAGAAGATCAATGCCAATCAATCCACCGCCGCCAACGACTTCATGGGACCCACATTTGCCGTCGATGCCTAAACGAACGCACGTCGCTCTGGTGAGATTACTGCCCGGAGTCATACGATGCAGTCTTGGTCTGTCAAAGTCGATGTAGCAGCCTCCGGCAAGATCGTCGGCGCTTATTCGATACTCGGTCGTCTCGCCCCAGGCCGGATGGGTCGCCGGCGACCACGGATTCAGGTAATTCTCGTCAGAAGAGGCACTGAGGCCGCTGTTTTCATTCAAGAGACCGGCGATCTTCCATGTACCGTCGTTGTCCTCACGCATCAGTAGAACCTTGCGCCGGCTCTCCCCGCGCCACCTCGGCGTGCTCAGACGCGCATAAGCCCTGGGCCCCACCTGAGTAGCTTTATCGCCTAGATCCGGCGAGATTCCCGCCTTTGTGTAGAAATGTTTTCGCTCGTCCGTCAGCCCGGCCAACAGCTCGGCGCGCATCTGCTTGTGTTCGGCCGTCATTTCCTTGCAGTTGGCCTGCCCTCCGTACCACCGGAGCAACCGTGTGACCTCAGGATCAACGTTTTCGGCAAACAGCTTTCCCGCGGCAGGGTCACCGGCTCGCGCTAGTTCCAGAAAACGATCCATCAATTCCCCCGGCGTCCGGCAGGCCGTCCTGGCTTGCCCTTTTAGCCCGCCCCCCACACCGGGTTCATCCTCCGAGATAATTTCCAATTGTATCGGCCCGGTTTCCGGTGTGCCGCTCCAGGGCTCGATGTGGTGCTTGCGGCAGAATTCATCGTAACCGGGAATCATTGAATTCATCTTCCCTTCGGTGTTGAGGGAAATGATGAAGTGGTACTTGCCGGGAGGCAAACCTCCTTTGCCCAGCCATTCATTGCGGATCGTCTGTTGCCAGTAGATTGTCTTACCGGGGGGTATGGCAAAGAAATCCTTCTTGCTCAACGGTCGCTGCGTTCGCGAATGCTTTCTTTGCGGCATATCCAACCACCGACCGGTATCATCACGCATCTTCCATGATGTCCATCTCCAGTCGGCATCCGGATAAATGCAGAATAACTTGTGCGGAGCCCGCTCGTTGTGTATGTAGAATTCCAGGACAATATCTTCATCTGATCTGAAACGAGCCTTAGCGGGTTTGACCGCCAGTTTCAAGCCCTGGCTGGAGCCTCCGCCATGTGAAAAATCAATAGCTTTGAATTGGACCGGATATTCAACCTGCGGTATCGCAGGGATACGATCGGCCAACTGCTCCCGCATCCGGCCGATTATCCCGTCTCTCTCCTGCTCGGACAGTTCAAGCTCAAAACCCCAGTCCTGCTTCAGCATCTTCTGGATAGCCAGAGCGGCACTGTCACACCAGCGAAGTTCGACTTTCGTGCCGGAGTCCAAAGTAGTTCTGTCTCGAACGGTTTCTTCATCAAGGGCAAGAATCAATAAAGGCAGAGAGTTGTCATTCGGCTCAAAATCAAAATACCCATAGGAGCCTTTTAACAGTGCACGTAGAAAACGTACTTTGTGTCTGTGTTCGGCCGTGCCCTTGGAAGTGTCTTTGTGTGCCGCAAGGTGCTGAGTCAAGTGTGTTATGCCGCGGTCGCCGCCCCACTTGAGAAGGAAGACAAGCATATCGTCCCCGTAGTCATTCCAGTAGGGCGCATAGCCGCCGGCCTCGTACATATCCAGGACCTCCGGCACGTGCGACAAGTCGCCGAATTGCGCCATGTGGTCGACCAGCCGCACCATTTCGCGTGTATTTGAAGCCGGATATGTCTTTTCAAGCTCCGCCAGAACGTCTTTCCCGCCTATGATCGGCGCAAGGCGTCTGGCCGCAGTGAGACGACCGTGGAATATGCCGGTGCTTAATTCGTTTTTGAGCCAGGCCAGATCCTGCGTCAGTGTTATTTCGGTCGTCGCTGAGTCGATACGGGTATCGATGACGTCTTTGAATTCAGGCTTCTGCAGGTACATGTCCGCAAGCATCCGGTTATCTTTCGGCGAGTACAGGCCTGTCACTTCATAAGCACCGGATTGCTGTTGTAAGCCGAAATACCTTAGATCGAATGTAGCTTCTTTCACGTTGCCGGGCCGAAGCACGATTTTCTCCGGCGGTCCCGGGTGCCTGTCTCCAAACACCCGTCTGCCATCCTCACGGATATATTTCTTCTCACCTTTCTTTCCGATCTCAAATACAACCGGACTATAATGCCGTTCATGCCAGATAAGTGTCTTGTTTTCTTTAGAGACATTCTTGATCCGCCATATCACCGGAATCGGTTCATCTAGGGCAAAAGTTGTTTTCTCAAACGCGATTGAAACTTGGAGGCCGTCAGCGGCTTGACTCCGGACTTTCTCATTGACAGCAACTACTCCCTGAGTGCTCTCGTTTCGTACGCCGGGGATTCCAGTCACTGTGGCAGCTAATACTTCACCGGATGAGCGCCTGGCTGCAACCGCGTCCCATCGGCGTCCGAGCGAGCCATCGGCCGGTATCGTGACCGGAGCCGATTCGTACTTGCCCAGAATCGCTTTTACCTCGTGCGTGCGGCCCGGCATGATCGCAGGATGGTAATACTCCAGATCAAAAATTGTTGTCAGTTGCAAATCCGGTCTCGCGATGAGGTTCGAACCGGTGCCTCCCGCTCCTCCCACCCTTCTCGTTATCCCATCGATAACCAGTTCAGTGAACATAATTCCCATCTGGCTCAGCCTCGGATCGACCGGGCCTGGCCCCACTACCCGCATGCCTATGCGAGGCAGCTTTTGCCCGACTCCGAGCGGAAGGCGCACCAGTTCCAGGACAGGTCCGGGACTGGAACGGAAATCCGAATCGATCGTCAACTCCGCAACATTCGAGCATCGAATGTCATTTGCGTACAGCGCCAGCAGGTAATCGCCGTCCTCCAATCGGCCGATCTGCTGCATTTGTTGCCTGTTCAATCCGCACCCTTTTCTATGTTCCTTCTTATTTAATGGATAACTCTCGTACTTGACTCGTGCGACGCGCGTGAGATCTTTGGCCGAACGTATCTCTAATTCACACGTTTGGGCTACGATACCCTCCGACTCCAGGGGATCAACATGCTGGTAATGCATGTAATCCGCCAATGACCGTATAGGGCTTCGCGGCAGGAAGGTTATCCATACGGGAGGTTTCGCTCGGTCGCTATCGGTTGCAGCCGGGGGCTTATACTGAATCGTTGTTCCAAGGGCCTCCAGAACGGTGGAGCTGAGTTTCTCGGCACGCAGATTCGTGGCGAGTATCCTGCCGTCGGGGCCAATGAGGAATATGCACGGCATGCCCGGCAGCCGGTAGTCTTTGGCAACGCCCGAACCGAACTCCTGGCCTGTGAAGATCTGGGGCCACGGGATTTCGTTTTCTTTGACGTATCTTTTCACTTCTTCGAGTGTATCTTGTCCGCCCAGGCCGATTACCTCAAGCCTTCCGACGGCGTTGTAGCCGGCCGCCAATAACTTCAGCCGGTCAAGTTCAGGATGAAATACAGGCTGCCAGAAGCTGAGCAGGACGAACTTGCCGCGATAGTCGATCAATTTCAAGTCCTTGCCGTCCAGAGTTTTGGCCTCGAACAAAGGCGCCATGTCGCCGGCGCGGAGCGGGTCATTCATTGTAAGTTCAAGGTCGCCCAAATCCAGCGGCTCATCGCTTCGCCCGCCGGGTATTTCCGGGACTTCTATCGTGCCGTAATAGCTGCCGATTTCCTCCGGCGGCCCACCTCTCCCGGGTCGTTCTTCTATCCATACCGTGAACTCGTATTCACCGGCTATCACGTCTTCTATCCGAAATGAGCCGTCCTTCTTGATTCTAAAGGTGTACTGCCGCCAGTTCTTATCAAGGTAGACAGCATCACGATATTCTTTATACCCTTCTGTCTTTCGCCACTGTCGATACCACTGTTGCTGTTGGCGTTTTGTCATCTGGTCGTAATTGTCGGGGCGTGGTCTCTCAGGACGCACCGTACCCAGGGATCGTAATCCACTGCCGAAATATATGGGTTTGTCACAACCTTCCGGCGGCACAAATCTGCCGATTACCGGCCGGCCGGACCCGCCGAGCATCATCTTGGCAGTTTCGCCCGATTCGACCTCGACCGGCGTTCGACACGTCGGAGACCAGCCGCTATCACCGGTCCTGGCCCAATAGCCCACCTCGAACCAGCCGGCCGGGACTTTCTCGAAAACAAAATGCCCGTCCGTATCGCATTCGGTTTCATAGCTGTACTGGCGTTTATGCAGCAACCATGTGGAATTTGGCATACCCGCCATCCATATCTTGTTCCCTGATGTATTACGCCCCTTAGC
>Ga0180431_10009663_pt1 | contig 10846 bp, 12 predicted proteins | sample SS_ome_11_FD_132459 | JGI IMG/M metagenome (GOLD analysis project Ga0180431, IMG submission 132459) | Hypersaline lake sediment archaeal communities from the Salton Sea, California, USA - SS_1_MS_1 metaG | ecosystem: Environmental > Aquatic > Non-marine Saline and Alkaline > Hypersaline >...
ACTTATGGCGTAGCCTGTAAGGTTGGCCGGAGGCCATACCAACACAAATTTTATAAGGAATGACAGGGAATTTTATTCATGTACCTTTTGAAACGACGACATTTCATATTGTGTTGGGCCATAGAAGAATAAATGACATATCAATGGAAAGATTTTGCTTGGGTGGCACAATGATCGGCGGATCTTCAAGGCAGGGCGAGCCCGGATTTTGTTGGACTTGAAATAAATCATGTACGTCTTTCCTCACCGTATTGCAGCTTGGGTACTTTTGATTGTTGCCATCGTTTTGGCGATTGTGGCTTCCACCTCGGCCATGTGGTATCAGGGCAATGACCAAAACCACAACATTGTCCCCAGTGCGGCAGGTCAAATTACGCGCAAGGGAGAAATTGGTCCATTCCGCTCTTGTATTCACGCCAGCACGTCAGATACTTCACCCAGTGTGAAGATTTGTGGGACAACTCCTCACATCCTCGTCAAGTTGTCGTCCAAACTCAAAGCGGTGCGTGGCCTCGTCATTGTCTCCATCGTGGCGGCTGCCCTTGCCGTCCTCCTCTGCGGCCTCTCCCACGCCGAGTCCAATGATGGAGCCACGGTCCGAGGACTTCACGGCGCTTCCATCTTCTTTGGCTGGCTGGCCGGTTTCACGAGCGCTGCCGCAGTGGGCGTCTTTGCATCCATGAAGCACGTCTCCTCGGGCCTCAAGTGGGCTTACATCTTGATGTGCATCTCGTCGGTCCTCTCCTTTGTGGGCGCCATCATGATTACCGCCCCCGCCATCCCGGTCACCGATTTGGCTCCCGCATCCCCCGCAGGTGAGACAATTGCCTCCGCTGCAATTGCCGGCGCGACGGGTGTCCCCATGAACCATGTCGCGACTCAGCATGAAAATGCCAAGGCAGTTGTCGAGACCAAGGCCATGACCAAGGCCCACACTGACCCCCATTCACATGAGGCTCAAGCCCTTGCTGCCGATCACGCGGCCGCTGTCGATGCTGGTGTTGCTCATCCTTCAGGTGAACCCGTGACGTCTTCGTAAAATTTTTCAAGCCACCCTAAGCCCCAATCCGTACCAACCAACAAAAATCCTTGGATGCCATATGGCCCGTCTCTGTGAGGGCAAAGATGGCATCTTTTGCTGCCGCAACCCTTTCCTTATCTTTTTCCGTCAATAAATCCTTGGCACATACCACACATTGATAAAAGTCTTTCTGGGCAGGTAAGGCATTCCCTAAAAATCGCCGGGGAAACCTTGACCCACATTCCAAACACTTGACAAACTCTCCCTTGGCGGGATCGACGGTTCTTTGGCGAAGAGTCGTCACCAGAGCATCATGCTTGGCTTGGGCCTTGGCGACCTGGGCAGAAAGACGTGTTTCTGCCCTCCCCTGCTTCACGGCTGCCGCCTTTGCCCTCTTGTCCGTCATCCATTTTCCAGGTTTGTAAAAGCGTATCGCTGCCGCCATTCCCGGCTTGAGCTCCGTGGACCCAAGGACTCGAATTGCTTCATGACGCGAGGTCGCAATCTTGGGAAGGCAAACAAGACCCGTCGAAAGAGGAGGAAGATTTTCAGGAACAAGGCTTGGGTCGATGGGCCCTCCTAAAGAAGAAAACCCCGAATAGGCGGTTACCTTTGGAGTGAAAAAACTCAAGGGTTGGCGAGTAGGGCACCTTTCGGCATCTTTCAAAAAGGCCTCCCACACTTCTTGGACGCCCTCTGCAGTAGCCCCTTCAATCTCAATCGTCCATGCCTTTGACCTGGTCATGTAAGCCTTGAGGTTGTCGTCACGAAGTTGCTTGGGTGTTCTCTTGATTTTTTGGGGCTTTGACTCGAGTTTTGCTAGACCTTCTTCGGGAGGTGTTACTCCAGCCTCTTTTGACAAACTTGACATTTTTACATAAAATCTATAAGAGTTTACCTTGGATAAGGACACATATCAAATCCCAAGCCTAGACATCTTTTTGACAAAGTGGCCTTAAAACCTCCACCAAAACGTACCTCCAGAAAGAATGGTTTCGATGTATTAGGATAAACTTGTCATGGCTTGGCCAAGAATCCATCCATGTTGTTTGGCTTCTCAACCCCAACCTATATGTGTCCAAATCGAACCCCGTGCCGCTTCCCCATAACAACCACATGGTATTGGAGAGTGATGCTTGTTATCAGGTTTGTGACAATCCTTGGCATGTTGGTAAAAAGCCTGTAGATTTACCACCTAAATGTAGTCATGCAACTACCTCTTCTTCAAAGCAGTCAATTAAGCTAAGTGAGAATGACGATTATGTTTATCTCTCTTGGGGATCGTCTTGCCCCGACAAGACGCAAAATTACGACTGTGAACTTGAATTTCGAAGATGGGAACCCGCCTTAAGGTTTTCGTCATGGAGTCAAGGTAACACGGGGGGGGGGAGTACCTTTGATGTGGGAGGCCCATCAACCAAAGACCAAAATGGTTATGGATCACATGCGGGAGACTACTGGTGAATCCTTTTCATTTTTCTCAAGTCCTAATAAATGAACCGATCTCAAGCCTTGATTATTGCCGTCTTGGTTATCGTGGCAATGGCTTCTGCTTGGGTGACATCGGCCATCCAATCATCTGCATGGCGCGTGACCGCAACGACAGATGCCGGAAAAGATCAAAAGTCCAAGGCCGGCCAAGGCTTATGGGAAACCTGTACTGCAACTTGGTCAACAAGTGGAGATCATGTGTGGATGAAGAATTGTTCCGGCTTGGTGTCCAAGACCTTGACAGCTGCAGGGGTGTCCTCCTCGGGCAAGACAGATTTGATCATCTCTAGGGTTGGTGGATGGGTTGCATCCCTGGCCATCTTTATCGCATTGGTCCTGACCATTGCCGGTCTTGCCGCCTACAAGAATGGAAACCTCCACATTGCAACAACCGCATTTATTGGTATTGGGTTTGTAGGGTCTGTTGTGGCCTTGGGTTCCTACACGGGCTACGTGTCCAAATTAAAGTCCTCTACACCTCTCCCCAACAAGTCCTACGGCTCAGCCTTTGCATCCATCATTATTGGTGGCGTCTTGACCATTCCCGCCTTTGTCTTGGCCCTTCTTGCAGGTCTTCACGCCAAGAAGCACGGGGCTTCGGGGGGTGCCACCGTGTCTTCCCCTACAACGTCTCCCCTTACAACGTCTCCTCCTACAACCACCTTTTCTCCCGATGCTACAGTGACAACCACGCCTGCCGTCCCCCTCCCCACCTCTCACCACACCTCCCATGTGGCTTAACCGTCCAAGCCAATACCGTTTGGCTAAAGTTTGAGCACCCAAACCACATAGATTTCCACGGGAAAATCTCTTCGACTTAATAAATGACACCGGGGTCCAAAAAGTGGGCCGTGTGGCTTCCCATCATAATTGCCCTCATGGCACTCATCCCCTTTTTGTCCTTTTGCTGGTCGAAATGGAAATTTATTTTAGGTCTTGTGGTCATTCTTGTCATAGTCGTAGGCATTTTTCTTCTCTGTCGCCATCTTCACCAGAAGAAGAAAGAAAAGGAAAAAGAGACGTCAAAGAAATAAATAATTGATCTTCTCACACCACAATGTCCATGACATCCCCCTTTCACATCCCAACCTTTATCGAGGCGTGGGAAGCCGCTTCTGGAGAAATTGCAAGTGAATGGGCGGACTCTCCCGACGAATTTGTAAGGGAAAAACTCAAGGGAATGGAAAAGGGACGACCATCCTTTGATGACCTCATGCTCCGCTTGGCTCACTTGATTTCCAGTCGCTCCATTGACCCATCTACTAGACACGGTGCGGTGATTGTGGACCCTCAATCGCGCATTCTATCCATGGGTTACAATGGAGCCGTTCAAGGATTTCCCCACGACAAGATTGAATGGACACGTCCGGAAAAGTATGACTACATGATTCATGCGGAGGCCAATGCAATTTTGTTTGCCAAGCAAGATCTCAAGGGGTGTTGCATCTATGTGACTGGACCCTCTTGTCCAGGTTGCTTCAATCTAATTGCCCAAGCCGGGATGCGCCGGTGTGTGTTTGGACCTCGAATTGCGCGATGTATTACTCCCCGCGCCGAAGAAGTCAGAAAAAAGATTGCCCTCGAAAAAAACATTGAAATTGTCACTTTTGGATCACACCCGATTCGATCTACAATTGACTCGTCTTCCACCCGAGATGTCCCGCCATCCCAAGAGAAACCAGTTGTGGCTGAGCCACCGTCTACCCAAGCATCTTCCGGCAACCCAAGCAGTTGCTGTAGCTGAGCCAACCACTGGTGAAGATGGTCCGGTCACCCAAGAGAAACCAGTTGTGGCTGAGCCACCGTCTACCCAAGATCTTCCGGCAACCCAAGCAGTTGCTGTAGCTGAGCCAACCACTGGCGAAGAAACCCAGGGAGGTGCCGACGAGACCAAGACACCCAAAGTCACTTGTAAAGGTGTCACTGAAACCAAGGAAGAACCACCATCCCAAGCCGCCCTTCCCTCCCAAGAACCTCCGGAGATCACCACATCTGCGGATCCAGGTCTGAACCCCGAGCTTATGACTAGATATGTCCTCGAAGATGCTTTGGTTGAGGAGGTGGCTGCTTCAGCACCTCTTGTCCCTCCCGAAATGCCCAAGGGAGAATATTCCCTCTTTTGCTGGCAGGCGTGGCTTGACTCTCTGGACATTACCGGCCTGAAAGATGGGCGCCATGTGTGGTTTATTGGACGATGCGGGGAAACCCATGGAGTCATTTTTGACATTCGTGGATCTGAAGCCTTTGGCCTCGACCACGCCCTCTTGAGAAACATGTGGGCAAAGATCTCTTCACAAGTCAAGGGCTTTGCTACCTATGATGCCCACGGGATGGGCGTTTTTGGTTGCAAACCTGATGAGGTTACCCTCTTGGCGGCTGGCCTTACCCTCGGTACCACCCCCGACACACCTCCCTTTGTCTCGGCATATACCTTTTACAAATAAAAATCAGGCTGAGAAAATCATTTTAAAAATTACCAAGTGTCAAACCATACAAAACGTTTCACATGAAAAATCCATACCATGAATGAAGTCAAGTTGAGGGAACGTTTCGAGCGTGCACGCTATGAGGACATTTCAATTGTTTCGTCTGCCCCAGAATTTTACATTGTCAAAGGGTCAAGTGGTTCCCATTACAATGTTCACGTGGATGATGGGTTGTATTGTAGTTGCCCTGATGCTCAGGCCGGCCAATACCGAGGAATGCCCCTCTGCAAACATCGCATCCTTGTCCTCACCCGCGTCTATGGAATGGACTGGGATGAGGTGCTCGAATTGGCCAATGAGCTTTTTGCCTCTCATAAATGGTCGTCGCCGCGGCCCAAGGCCAAGGTTCAAACGGTGGACCCGCGCGAAACGGATTCTTGTGTGATTTGCCTCGAGGATCTAAACTATAAAACACCGTCTCAAGAAAAGAAAACTGTTTATTGCAAAGCCGAGTGTGGAACCCGCTTTCATGCCAAGTGTATCAAATCTTGGCTTCAGCGCCAGACCAAGTGTCCCATGTGTCGTGCCTTGTGGGTCCGTTAGTCCGCCTTCACGTGCGGCTCCGGTAGTACTCCCAAAGTACCATGGAGAGGGCATTGGAGACGTTGTGGGATCTCCCAACCCCACGCTGAGGAATAAATATGGGAAGGACATGTGGCCACTTGAGAAGAAGGGTCAAGAGGTCTGGGTCAATGCCACTTCCCTCGTTGCCGACCAAAAAAATGGGGGCCTTGGTAGAGGAGTGGGAAGCCAAGCTCGTCTCTAGGGTGGCCAAGGGTTTGGCGTCCTCACACTGCTCAATGACGACAAGAGGATGGTCCTTGGAAATCACCTCTAGCATGGCGACTGCCGCGGGGACGTCAAGAGTCTCTGAATGGGCCCCCACCATGGCTGTGTGAAACTCGGTTGGGACATAGGCGTGTTGGCCAACCGCGCCACGCTTGTCGTAGCGCCGTCGACCCAAAAGATGGACCTTTCCAACCCCAAACAGGGAGGCCGACCGCATGATGGAGCCAATGTTGATGTCTCCCGAGAGGTTCAGGCAAATGACTTGGACTTCGTCAGCGATGGAAGCCGCATAGAGGTCCTTGATGGCTTCGGGCTCCAAGTGGGCCAAGTCGTCACGAACGTTGAGTCGCTTGCCCTTCGGAAGGGTAGGACTTGAGTCGTCATGCTTGGTTTCTGCTGTTGGATCTGCCATGGGACTGAAGAATGGAAAGGTGAAAAGTTTTGGTGTGGCTTTGGTTTTTGGTGACCCTTATCATAAATTGAATCATTTGTGGGATCTAGGCGCCCATCCAGGCGGGGAGAATGGGTACCAAAACACGGTACTCTGCAGCGATACGACGCAAAAGCACAGCAGTCGGCTTCTCCCCACAAGGCAATGCGACATGGTAGGGCGATCCAAAGGTGCCATATGCCGGGAAGAGATTGAACCGTTTGTCCTTCTCAAGTTAGGGTGTGTTCACAATGAAACCATTCGATGGAAAGCACTTGTTGGCTTCGTGAAGCTCTGACTCGATGAGGTTGAAGTGAATGTAAAGGTTCACGCACTTGTGACCGCTTCGATCGGTGTAAAATCTGATTTTGGCGGGTTGCTTGGTCTCGTTGTCCGCTTTGGTTTCCTTCATAAGGACACGGTCGGACATGGGAAGAAAAATGTGGGTGTGACACCATCCCATCAATCACATAAAATCAACTCAATACCTTTTGAAGACATCGGGCGAATTTGGTCTTCTGGGGTTTAAATAACGCCGGGCCATACTATATCTCAGGAAAGACGGTAGTGTTGTCCTCAGTGGTAGAGGTGTCAGTCTTGAAAACTGATGGTCCAAAAGACCTTGCGAGTTCGAATCTCGTCACTACCTTGTAACTATAATGGCAGTGTTGTCCTCAGTGGTGGAGGTGCTCGTCTCGAAAACGAGTGGTCTTTGTACTTTGCGAGTTCGAGTCTCGTCACTGCCTTGTCGAACTGTCCGTATGATGTAGTGGTAGCATGTAAGTTTCCTAAACTTCTCGCCAGGGTTCGAGTCCCTGTACGGACTGAAAAAGCCAGATTGGTGTAGCGGGAGCACGGGGAACTAAAGATTCTTCTGGGAAGGTTCGATTCCTTCATCTGGCATTTTTTATTTAGAATCCTTTTCCGCAGAAAAAGAAACTGGCAAATTTAATCTTTGCAATGTCAAGACTAGAGGCAAGACTCGGAGCGAGGACCCGTGTAAAGTTGTCCCGCATGTCATACTTGCGCATCATGGCCTCTGGGATGTAGGAATAAAACATCGCACGCTGGCCCGAGTCCAGGTACTGTGACGCCTTGAGGACTTCATGATAAGAAGCCTCGTCAGAAGCCGCTCTCGCTTTGGCAAGGATATCCACGGCGTCGGCATGATCGCTCTTGGCGACGCCTTGAAACATACAGCCTTCACATTCTTCTTCTTCGTCATCAGAGTCAAGCTCATCACACTGGCAATCTTCGACTGGAGCTTCGGCCAGGTCTTTGTAGGCGGCCTCATATTCTCTTGCGGCTTCAAGAAAGGAATCCCAAAAGTCTTGGCCCACCTCGGAGGTCCCATAGGTGAAAAGGGGTGGCGAAAGTGGCAAGGACTTGACCGTTGCTGTCGTCTCTCCCGTCGCTTCGCCTGCCTCATCATAAATGGGAATAGTCATGTCCTTGGTGGTGTTGGTTACAAAAAAGGGTCCTTTGATCAGGTGGGTCTCGTAGAGGACTCCGTCACACAAGTGGCCCGACCCGGCGTAGAGATGAACCCCATAAGAAAAGGCAGGGAAAGACCCCACCAAGCGATGAGGGGATGGGATAGGAAAGACTTGACCAGCAACCTTTTCCCAGACCTCTTCCGAAGGAAGTCCCATGATGATGTAGTAGGCATTGGTATCCAGGCTGTAGCACAAGACCAAGTCATCCTTGGAATGGTGGTAAGGAGGCAAGCTCTTAAGAAAGTTCATTTCTAATGTGTCAGAGAGAAGAGAGAGAGAAGAAGAAGTGTAGAGGCTGTCTGAAAACTCTGGTTTTGAAGACTTTAGGGTCTCCAGAATCTTCTCTATCTTGCCGCCCTGCGCTCGCCCGTCCCTGTCTCTTCTCTCTCTCTCTCTTCTAACATTACAATTTGTAAGCCGTCCCTACCGCAGACCAAGTACGGCAGAAGCGGAGAGATGCGTTGGCCCTGCTGCGCTAACCTCCCAAAGCTTGATTGTGTAGTCGTGGGACCCAGATAAGGAGGTTCCATCGTCCAAGAGAGTAAGACAGCTAACGTGAGTTGAATGTCCTTCGAAAGTCTTGATGAGATCTGACATTGTGGGGAAATGAAGAGTGATTTACTTTTGTCTACATTTCCATTCTCTTTCCGCTTACTGAAAGAGCGGACCCACCCTTAAAACCTTTACTTGGTGGTAGGTAGGAAAACTCAACCATTTCGGCCATTAAAGACATCTTGCGCTTCTTGGTTTCTGCCTTGGCTTGAGAAAGAGGTGTCGACCGAGATCAAGACAGCTAACGTAAGATGAATGATCCCAAAGCTTGATTGTGCGGCCACCAGACTCATATGTCTGAGGCGTCTCCATCGGAGCTGGGCGGCAAGGATGCTTGCAACAGTGGTATGGCCGTTTTGCGACACGATGAACAGTGGGGTGTATGTAGCATCGGTTCGTCGTCTTGTTGACGTCGGCGCCCGCCTCCGTATGGCCGTTTGATGAAGCGTAGATGAGATTTTCTTGATTGGCCCCACATCTCCGCTTCTGCGTTTGATGAAGAGTTATGAACTTGGTTGCTTCTCTATTTTTTTTTTAAGAATATTTAGAATCTTTCTTTCTTTCCACATCCTTGTAGTGGCACTACCAACACTTCCACCTCTAAGCATGTCCGACCAAGAATCTTCACCTGACTCATTCGTCAAGACTATCTCTGACCCGAATTCTTTCTTGTATGCGGACCAGCTTAGTTCACTCCCTCGATTCAAGACGCGTCACCACTCTTACTCTTCGGACCTTGTTAATACTGTAGCGCAACATGATTGGAGTCGTGCAGCCTTTCAGCGCATGCTGGACCATTATAAGTTTTTGACTGTGGACGAGTGGATAGAGGTGCTTGCCACACTTCTTTGTCGCACTCGTGAGGACGAGATTGACATGCTTTTGGGTCACCTTATTGACGTGGTGGCAGGCACTGAAGAAGAATCTGCGGAGGTAAAGCGTGCAGCCTGTGCCTACTCAGACGGTGAGAGATCCAACTTGCTTCACAAGGTCTTTTTCGGCCGCATTTGTGCATCGTCTTCGATCTGGGCAACAACTCTGATCGACTGGGGGGTGAGTCCAGTCACTCCAAACGACCGGTCGTTTACTCCATTTGACATGATGGTGAATCGCATTTTCCCGTCTCTGGTCAGGAATGTTCTCTCTCGGTACAGTGTCAGTCTTTCTTCACGTCTCTCATTTGACAAGAAGGGAAGGACGCCGATTCAGCGAATCCTGTTTTATTATGCGAACAAGAAGGATCGCGTCGACTGCAAAGGGATAAGTGAGATTCTGAACCTGTGCACCAAGAAGTCTACTGACTCGGAGTTTAGCAGCATCTGTGACCATGACGGCCTCAACCTTTCAGACTACTTTCTTCACTACGACTGGGAGGACGTCTTAGACGTCGACACTTCTACCTGGGAGGAACCCACTGGCTTGGTTCCTCTCTTTACTGATTAGAGGCGTGTGCAACCAAACAGGCAGGTGGGAATTTTGGAAAAAAATCAAAACCAAGGTTAATTTTGTTTGGGAAATGAAATTTCAATCCAGATTCCCACCTGCCTGTTTGGTTGCACACGCCTCTAGAGATTCCAACGACCTGACGGATTGAATTACATTTTTTTGCTTTCCCCTCCAAGCTCTAAAAGACTGCAAATATTTTCTTTTCAAAAAAATTATTGAAACATTTTCCAAGCAACCAGTGCAAAACAGACGGTAAGGATCGGGTAGACAATTACCTGTGCCAAAATCGAATCCTCGGGTGAAAAGTCGGGAGAGGATCGTTCGGGAAGATGAGGTTGAGTCTCGTCGATGTAAATCGAAATGCTGTCCCCTTTACGAATGGATCCGAGAAATTCATCAAGGCACACAGACTTGGCAATTGGACAAGTCTGCCCAAAGGTGTAGACGTATGCACTCGGTTCTGATCTGTCGGACCGTAAAGCCGGAGAAGGGTGACGAAAGGAGTAGGTGACCTCCAATCCGACCGTCGTGCAATTGCCTCGACGAGACAGACAAGATTCACGTGCAACTTCTTCTACACACTTAGGGGTGCAGCTGTTGATGGAGGGGGTGTTGAAGCCTGTGCCGTGGTTTCCTCCGCCGGTGTATTGACACGACTTTCGGCAGCAACGTTCGCCCTGGTGGCAATGACCTGCTGTCAGATCGCGTTGGCGTGTGGTGCACGAGGGCGCCCAATCGGGGGCTTCCACACATTCACATGAATGAATTTCCACACAAATGAACGGAGTTTGGTGAATAGATCGCACTTGGGCGTCTACTTTGTGATGCTTGGCGTAAAAGACTCGGCGATCCGTCTCCAAGACAACTGAAACGTAGATTGTCAGTCCAAGAAACAAAAAGCAAGCACCAAGAGGAATGTAAAATGGACGGAAGGAAATCATGGACGCGACAGAGATGTGTTGTGCTTCAGAGGACCCTTAGGCGGAAGTTTCTTCATGTTCTTTTTTCCCATCTAGAGGCGTGTGCAACCAAACAGGCAGGTGGGAATCTGGATTGAAATTTCATTTCCCAAACAAAATTAACCTTGGTTTTGATTTTTTCCAAAATTCCCACCTGCCTGTTTGGTTGCACACGC
>Ga0180431_10009664_pt1 | contig 10844 bp, 7 predicted proteins | sample SS_ome_11_FD_132459 | JGI IMG/M metagenome (GOLD analysis project Ga0180431, IMG submission 132459) | Hypersaline lake sediment archaeal communities from the Salton Sea, California, USA - SS_1_MS_1 metaG | ecosystem: Environmental > Aquatic > Non-marine Saline and Alkaline > Hypersaline >...
CCACCGTGGGTGTGGTGGCCATACCCAGCTGGAAAACATCCACACCCATGGCTGTCAGGGTGGCAGTCACCAGTTGCTCGATCATGGGACCTGATATCCGGGCATCTCGGCCCAGCGCCACTGCAGGTTTTTCCCGGCCGGACCTTTCCTTCAGCCATGATGCATAGGCAGAAGCAAACTGGACGGTATCAATGGGGGTCAATCCTTCTCCGGGGGATCCACCGATGGTTCCCCTGATCCCTGAAATTGAAATAACGAGGCTCATCGTATTTTCAGTTGTTTGATGGTTAGCAAGCTGATTTTGAAATGGTCCCAAAGTTAGAAATAGTTTTCCAAGATTGTTCCCCAATTAGCTGTATCTTTGTACCCTGTTAAAAAAGCCATCATTTGAACCAGCAGAAGCCAGGTAAAGGTGCGGCGCAAAAAGGTGCGGCGCAAAAAGGTGCGGCACAAAAAGGTGCGGCACAAAAAGGTGCGGCACAAAAAGGTGCGGCGCAAAAAGGTGCGGCGCAAAAAGGTGCGGCACAAAAAGGCTCCGGGCAAAGGGAAAAAGGCGGGCAGCAGGAGGAGATGCGTCTGAACAGGTACATTGCCGCCTCGGGGATCTGCTCCAGGCGTGATGCCGACAGGCTGATCACCGCCGGAACGATCACCGTGAACGGCAAAATGGTGAAAGAACTTGGAACCAGGGTGAAACCGGGGGACGTGGTGCGCTATAAGGGCGAGCTGGTCAAAAATGAGCGGAAAGTATACCTGTTGCTGAACAAACCAAAAGATTACGTGACGACCACGGATGATCCGAAAGAAAGAAAAACGGTGATGCAGCTGATCCGTCATGCATGCAGCGAGAGGATCTACCCGGTAGGCAGGCTCGACAGGAACAGCACCGGGGTGCTTCTGTTTACCAACGATGGGGAACTGGCCAAAAAGCTGACCCATCCCGGAAACCAGAAAAAAAAGATCTATCATGTTTTTCTGGACAGGGCGGTTTCGGCGGGGGACCTGAACACACTGGCATCGGGCATTACCCTGGAAGACGGGTTTATTCAGCCGGATGCCATCTCCTATGTGAACAGCGGGAACAAAAGGGAGATCGGGCTGGAGATCCATTCGGGCCGGAACCGTATCGTGCGAAGGATGTTTGAATCACTGGGGTACAGGGTGACCAGACTGGACCGTGTCTATTTTGCAGGCCTGACCAAAAAGAACCTTCCCCGGGGGAGATGGAGGTTCCTCACACCGGGTGAGATCAGGATGTTAAAATCGGACGGCCGGCGGGAAGGCATGGGAGGAAAACACAGATCATCTGAAGGTCAACGATCATCCGGAGGTCAACGATCATCTGAATGAAAAACCACCGCAGAGGCCATGGAACACCGGTCGGGATATGTGAACATCATCGGAAAACCCAATGTGGGCAAATCAACCCTGATGAATGCCATGGTGGGGGAAAAGCTTTCCATTATCACCTCCAGGGCACAGACCACCCGCCACAGGATCCTGGGAATCCTGAATGCCCCGGATTACCAGATCATCTTCTCAGACACACCGGGCATCCTGGAACCCTTTTACAAGCTCCAGGAAGCCATGCTGAAGGCTGCCCGCTCGGCGCTGGTGGATGCCGATGTGCTCATCTATATTACCGATACCGGGGAGCAACCGGATGCAGAAGATGAATTGACCGGGAAGTTATCGCGCATGAAGATCCCCCTGCTGATCGCGATCAACAAGATCGATCTGAGTAACCAGGAACAGGTAAAGGCATGCATAGAATCCTGGAACCGGGTGCTCCCCGGGGCGGAGAAGATCCCCATCAGCGCAAAGGAAAATTTCAATGTGGATTTGCTTTTCAACCGCATCCTGCACCACCTTCCCGAATCCCCTCCCTATTATCCCAGGGACGCGCTTACCGATAAGTCCGAAAGGTTTTTTGCCGGTGAAATGATCAGGGAGAAGATCCTGCTTCATTACAGGCAGGAGATCCCCTATTCCGTGGAGGTGGAAATAGAATCCTTTAAGGAGCAATCCAACCTGATCAAAATTTGCGCGGTGATATTCACCGAAAAGGAAAGCCAGAAGGGGATTTTGATCGGCAGTGAAGGGAAAGCCCTGAAAAGGGTGGGACGGGAAGCAAGGCTGGAGATGGAAGATTTTTTCGACAGGAAAGTATACCTGGAACTCAGGGTGAAGGTAAAAAAGGACTGGAGAAACAACGAGCGACTGATCAAAAAGTTCGGATACCGGTAATACAGTTTGAACATGGGGAACATTGTGGCCATCGTGGGAAGACCGAATGTGGGGAAATCCACATTCTTCAACCGCCTGACAGAAACCAGGCAGGCCATTGTCAATGAGGTGAGCGGGGTAACGCGTGACAGGCACTACGGCAAGGTTTTCTGGAACGGACAGGAGTTCAGCATTATCGATACGGGCGGTTACGTGTCCCGTTCCGATGATATTTACGAAGAGGAGATCCGGAAACAGGTGATCCTGGCCATCGAAGAAGCGGATGTGGTGCTGTTCCTGGTGGATGTGACCAGCGGGATCACCGATCTGGATGAGACCATCGCCGGGATGCTCCGAAAGATCAAAAAACCGGTTATGCTGGTGGTGAACAAGGTGGACAATGCCGATCGTCTTTATGACTCGGCAGAATTCTACAGGCTGGGACTGGGGGAAACCTATCCGCTCTCTTCCATCAATGGAAGCGGGACGGGGGAGATGCTGGACCATCTGACTTCCCTGTTTACAAAGGATGAAACAGAAGAGGAAGCCGACCTGCCCAGGTTCGCCGTGGTGGGACGTCCCAACGTGGGAAAGTCTTCCCTGATCAATGCCCTGATCGGCCAGCAGCGCTACATCGTAACCCCTGTTTCGGGAACCACCAGGGATTCCATTCACACCCGCTATTCCAGGTTCAACCATGATTTCTACCTGGTGGACACAGCCGGGCTCCGGAAAAAGGGAAAAGTGAAGGAGGATGTGGAATTCTATTCGGTGATGCGGTCGGTCCGGGCCATTGAACACGCGGATGTATGCATGTTGCTTCTGGATGCCACCATCGGGATCGAAGGGCAGGATGTGAATATTTTCCGTCTGATCGAACGGAACAGGAAAGGGGTGGTGGTACTGGTCAATAAATGGGACCTGGTGGAGAAGGATACCCACACCCTCAAAAATTATACCCGGATAATCAGAAAAAAACTGGAGCCTTTTGATGATGTACCCATCCTGTTTGTCTCCGCACTCACCAGGCAGAGAATACTCAAGGCACTGGAGAACGCCATCGAGGTGTATCATAAGCGCAGGAAACGGATTCCCACCTCCCGTCTCAATGAAGTAATGCTGGCCGCCATCGCGGAGCACCACCCGCCGTCGGTCAAAGGAAAGCATGTGAAGATCAAGTATATCACCCAGCTGCCCACCCATGCTCCTTCCTTTGCCTTCTATTGCAACCTGCCCCAGTATGTGAAGGATCCCTATAAGCGATACCTGGAAAACCAGCTGCGCGAACATTTTGATTTCACCGGTGTTCCATTAAGGATCTTCATGCGGAAAAAATAGGCAGGATTTTTGTAGTTTTGTAGTGGAAATGAAACGCACATGAGTTTTATTAATCAGAAGTTGTTTTCTGCCATACTCGCAGCCCTGTTCCTGATGGTCTCCTGTGAGGAGATCGATCCGGAGTATCCCGATACCCCGGAGATCGATTACCAGGGTTTTGAACTCTATATTTCGGTAGACCAGCTCGGTAACAAGAACCTGGTGGGAAAGCTCTCCTTCAGGTTTACCGACGGGGACGGGAACGTGGGATTGTATCCGGTGGCAGATTCCACCGGCAGGTACCTGCCGGATACCCTGAAATACAACTTCTTCCTTCAGCTTTATGATTTGAAGAAAAATACCTACGAAAAGGTTTCCTGGGAGGATGGAGGAATGCCTAAATACAGGATCCCCTATCTGGATAACCAGCCATTGAGCGGGACCATCGATCTGGAAATCTCTTACCCGGTGATCGTTTACGATACGATTTTCTACACCTTCTATATCATGGACAGGGATTTCAACCGCAGCAATACCGACACCACCGATGTGATCGTTTTGAGCGGTATCGACCTGGAAGAGATTTAGAAGGATTAAAGCTTGATCCCCATAAACAACACATCATCCACCTGGTCCATGTCCTCTTTCCAGAGGAAGAAATTGCTTTTGATGTAATTGTACTGCTCTTCCATGGGCTTGTCATGGATGTCACGGAGCAGGTTCTTCAGCCTGACCATCTTGAATTTCCTGCCCAGCGGTCCCCCGAACTGATCGGGATACCCGTCGGAGAACATGTAGATAATATCTCCTTTCTTCAGCTGGAACTCCTGATCGGTGAACTCCTTTTCCACCTGGCTATCATCCAGCTGTCCGCCCACCGAGTTGCGGTTCCCCTTCACGTAGATCTGCTCATCTCCCGAGTAGATGATCAGGGGCCGCATGGCGGAGCTGACAACAAATTTATAGTTGCTCATATCCACTTCAGCCACAATGATATCCATTCCGTCATTGGAACCGTCGGTTTCCACATTCTGGTTGAGTGCTTCCCTGACCTCCCGGTCCAGGGTTAAAAGCATTTCCGAGGGTTTTTGAATCCCTGAGCGAAGACAGATATCCTTGATAAGGGTGGTGCCGATCATGGACATGAAGGCCCCCGGCACGCCATGCCCGGTCGAGTCGGCACAGACCACCATGAATTTGTTATCGTTGATCTTTTCATACCAGTAGAAATCACCGCTCACAATATCGCGGGGCTGATAAAAGACAAAGCTGCCCGAAAAAGCCTGGTGTAATTTTTTGATGGAGGGTAGAATGCTTGCCTGGATACGCTGTGCATAGTTGATCGAATCGGTGATGTCGCGGTTCTTGATCTCGATCTCTTCCTTCTGCTGGACCACTTCCCTGGTCCGTTCATCCAGCTGACGCTGCAGGTATTCCTGGATCGCCTTCTGGTTACGCTCCCTGATCTTGAAAACAATAAAGATGGTGGCCAGTGCAAGCAGCACCACCGAGAGGATAAACCACCATGCCTTCCAGATGGGTATCTTCACGGATATACCCAGGGTGAGCGGTTCGGTGGAGCAGTTTCCATTGCCGTCACATGCCCGGACCATGAAAGTATAGTCGCCATCTTCCACCCTGCCGTAATATGCACTGGAAACCCTGGTCACATCCGACCACTCCTCCTCATATCCGTCCAGCTTGTACTGGTAGGTGACCTGGTCCGGATTGCTCAGGTTGATCCCCACAAAATCGATGCTGACACGGTATTTTCCGTATTTCAGCTTGATCTTTTCCGTGGGATCATAAGCCCGGTCATTGATCACCACGGATTTCAGGCTCAGGCGGGGCGGTACTGTATCTTCCCTTGCCTGGTAAGGATCATACTGGATGATCCCGCTGGTGGTTCCCAGTATCAGTTTCCCGTCCTGTGCCCTGGCCACTGCATTTTTGAGGATATCGGTCGTAAAACCGGATTCCTCGCCATATATCCGTATATTCCCCCGCTCAGGATCGATCCGGCTCAGTCCGTTCCGGTGTCCCACCCAGACATATCCCTCGGGATCAACCTCAATGGCATAGGTATAATCCTGTTTCAAGCCCGTCTCTTCACTGAACCAGCCCAGGGAATCGTCGTAAAATGAGAACACCCCCTCCCCGTATGTTCCGGCCCACAGGGCACCACGGACGTCTTCCGCCAGGGAGACAAATTCCAGCTTGGGTTTTCCTTCAATCAGAAACTGGCTTTCCGAATTGATACTGATCAAACCGCTGGTGGGTGCGGCGATCCATGCCCTTCCCTGGCTGTCCACCAGGACATCATTGATCTTGTTATGAGGCAGACCGGTGGCTGTATTGAAATAGGTTCTCCGGTCATTCTCAAGGTTGAGGGTATAGACTCCATTGTTGGTGGCAATAAAAAGGCTGTCCGAATTCCCGTCAATGGCATTGATGGAATTCTCCAGGGAGTTCCTTGAAATGACCAGGGGAGTGATCCTGGAGCTGCCTTTTCGCTTGATGTGCAAGCCGCTCTGCCGGGTTCCGATATAAAGATTCCTGTCCTCATCCATGTAGAGCGCCGTGACCTGGTCCCCCGGAAGTCCGTCCCCCACACCCAGGTAAGCCACATCCCCGGGTGCCTCTTTGCTGTAGTAAGCCAGCTTGCTTGTTCCCCCGAACCAGTGATCATTTCCCATGATAAATACGGCACTCACTTCGGTAACTGGTTCCTCTTCTTCCCAGAGCGCGTTGAAGGTAAAAGCCTGGTCGCGAAGCACCGCGATGCCATTTCCCTGCGAGGAAAACCACTGGTTCCCCTCCTCGTCAATGAATATACGGTTGATATACTCATTGGGAATGCCGGATCCCTTGTCAAAAAGGATGGAACTGCCCAGCTGCCCGTTCACATCAAGGTCAAAGCGGTAAATTCCCAGTCCGTAATCGGTGATCCACACACGCCGGTCACCGTCAAAAACAATGGAAGGGATCCGGGCATATCCCAGTCCTTTATCCTCCCCGATCTTCTCAACCGAGTAGAGATCCGGATTGTACCCTTCACCCGTAAGGCGGTAAAGTCCTTCGTCCTCTGTGCCCACCCAGTATTCATCCTCCCCGGTGGCCGGCACGATCTCCTGCACGACAATGTACTGGAGTTCGTCAAGGTCTCCCGTATGGATATAGGTCTCCAGCTCGTCGTCATACCGGTAAATACCGAGTCCGTTATTGGTACCCACCAGCAGGTTCCCCCCGGGAGTGATCTGAAGACTGTTGAGGAACTTTCCGGTAAAGGGATCGCCCACATAGCGGATGTCCAGTTCCCGGTTGAAGATGATAATCCCGCTCTGCTGGCAGAGAACCAGGATATTCCCCTGCCCGTCTTCCCGGATGGCCCGGATGGTTGACCGGAATTCTGAACTGGGTGAAATGAGACGGAAAGACCCGTCTTCCAGGACCGAAATCAGACCGTTTTCATGACCGAACCAGAGCCTGCCCTCAGAATCCATCAGGCTGGAAAAGGCAATGCTTGCAGGGACGGAATCGCCCTTGAATTCCTGATCGAACACCTTCCCATCGAACCGGCAAAGGCCCTGGGTGGTCCCTATCCAGAGAAAACCATCTTCATCCTGGTTGACGGTGTAGGCAAATTTATCACACAATCCCTCCGGCAGTCCGTATTTAAAGAACTGATACGACTGGGCCTGGGCACTGAGGGAATAAAGCACCAGAAGAAACGGGATCAGAAGTTTTTTCATTCCGACATGATTTAGTCAATGGGTACGAACTCCACCTCTCCCCTGTATTTGGGAACACCCCCGATGGGAATGGTGTAGAAAGGCAGGGTTTCGTCCCTCTGATTTCGAACGTTGACCACCACATTATTATTTCGCACCAGCTCCCTGGCCTTCACAAACCGGAAATCAAACGATGTCCCGATTTCCTCGTCCTGGATCCTTAAATCATCTTTCGTCCAGTGATCCTCCCCTGAAACTTCCACATCGCTGCCCTGCCTGGCCACCGAAATCACCACAATGCTTCCGTCGGTATCCCAGTCGAAATTTGAGATCTGCACGTAGATGGTCCCTTCCTCTATATAAGGATAGATGTGGGAAACCTCGTTCACATCGTTGTGCATCCTGAATGAATACTCGTAGGCAAATGCATTGGCTCCCTCGATGGGACGGTTGGCATCGGCATCGGTGCTCAGGTAATAGCGGTACATGTTCCCGTCATCCCCGGAAACACCCTCACAGATGATCTTGAAGATCCTACCCGCATAAACATCCACATATTCACCCTGGGCGGGATTGAAGGGCCCGAAGGTATACCAGCCGTTGTCATACCTGGGATTCTGTGCAAATGCCCTGGACGCGAGCAGTGTTCCGCTTTTGTAATTGCCGGAAGGACTCGTTTCCCGGGCATCGGCTTCGGTCCATACACCTTCCCCTCCGTAAACCTCATACACACACCTGGTATTGAATTCCCCGGCGATCTCATCGATCTCTCCACCAGTATCGGGATCAAATACCCGGATAAAGAATGGCTGATCATATTCCTCGGGGATCAGGAAAAAGAATGCCTGGGAGAAATCATCATCCCCCCAGCTTGTTTCGGCTGCCTTGCCGAAAGTCATCAGGTACGGAATGTTCTCTTCCACGTTGGGAACCGGTTGAGAAAATCCTAACACACTGATTGATAATAATATAATTATATATTGATAGGTATTCATCATGATCCTGTTTCTGTACACTTTAAAAATATACAAATTTCATGCAAAATAAAACAAGAGTTATTAAACAAGGGAAATACAGGTGCACAAAGGATAACCGGGATTGATCAACAGAAGCCGCAGCATGACCGAAGGACGATCAACCGCTTGCTCGGGATGGCAGGGAAGGTGAAACAAGACGCACAGGATGTGGGGGAATCCGGGGGAAACCGGTCATCCGGTAAAGCTCAGTCGGATTCTGTGACCACCACATCCTTGAAATTGGAACGGACTTCGGGCTCATGCCTGCGGCTCTGTTTACGCTGTTCAACGCCCAGGACCACCCGGTATGTTCCGGGGTAAAGGTAAGTGTGGGTGACACGGATCCCTTCACCGTACGTGCCGTCTCCAAATTCCCACAGATACCTGCCAATGTTGAAATCCGGCAGATAAGTGTCACTCCCGTCAAACTCAACAGGAGTGCCTGCGGGGATGCTGTCGGGACAGGTAATGACTGTCTGCTCGTTGAGCCGGATGTTCAGTGTTTTAATGGTCTGTCCTTCCACAAGCGTGTCCAGCTGCTTATCATACACATTCAGCCTGCATACATATTTACCCGGACCGGGAAACCTGTAGATCACTTCATGTCCGGGCAGCTCAAGGGTATCGTTGATCACCCAGGAGTAGCTGAACAGCTCGTGATCCACCGTATCCAGCTTGCGGTCATAGATCTTGTATTTATAATATGTCTTTTTGATGGGCTCCGGGGATTCAAATTCCGGGATATCGGTCCCGAAAGTAAAGATCTCCTTGGAACCGCTTCCCCGGTCGCTTGTCAGGTAACCGCTTTTGAAGCTTTCATTATAATAGACATGATAGTCGTTGGACAGGGTGTTGAACGGACCGGGAAGCTTCCGGGCCCGGGTCCATCTGCCTTCCAGGTGTGCGGTCTCAAACAGGTCATATCCGGCCACTCCGCCGTCGTGCCCGTCGGAGGAAAAATAAAGCTTGCCGGAAGCGTGGTAGAAGGGATAGAGTTCCTGCCCGTCGGTATTGACGGCCGGACCCAGATTTTCGGGTTCGGACCAGCTTCCGCCGCTTAACTCCGATATGTAGATATCAAACCCCCCGATGGCATCCGGGAAATTGGCTGAAAAGAAAAGCATCCGTCCGTCGGGAGAAAGCGCGGGTGAAAAGAGCCAGGCGAAATCGTCGTTGTGTTCGTATTCCCTGATGTTAGTCCATTGTCCGTCCACATTCTCCGCAAAATAAAGCCCCAGCGGATCGAAATCCCTGTTGTTCGCAGACGGCCGCTGCTGGGAAAAAACCATGGTGGAGTAATCCTCTGTAAAAGAGACCGGTCCTTCATGCCGCTGGGTGACCAGCTCATCAATGAAGGGCCCTTTCTGGCTGCCCCTTTCGCGGTAACGAAAGATGGTGAACAGCCTTCTGCCCATGGGGTCCTTGGGACTGCTGGCCCCCACACTGGTGGATTCGGTGATGTATACCACCCCGTCCTCATAGGGAACGGCGGCAGCCTCGTGCAACCCGGTGGAGATCCGCGTCTGTTTACGGACCCGGTAATAATCCTGTCCCGCCAGCGCGGGGAGCAGGGAGATCATGATCCATATGGTAAGCGATGCCTTTCTCATAACTTAAAAATAGAACGGGTCATCGGGGATGGTTTCAATGACCGGTCTCCACTCCCAACGCAGCACGATCTCGTGGCTTCCTCCCAGGTATTGCCGCAACTCGTTCAGGTTGAGGGTATAGGCATACCCGATGAGCCATTGCGGGTTGACCTGCACATTGAGCAGGGCGATGGCAAAATTGGGATGGTCATAGGCTCCCCCGATAAAGAACCTGGAATCCATGAATCCTGCGTTCAAACTGGCTTTGAATGAGGTGCTTGCCTGGTTGTAATCGATCAGCACCGAGGGTTTCAAACGGAAGGCCCTGCTGAAATCGAACAGGTAGGCCCCCGAAAGAATATACCGGTAATGGTCCGGATGCACCGCCCCGATGGACTGGTCTTCCCTGGGGATGGAAAGCAGTTCGGGTACCGACAATCCCACAAAGAACTGGTCGGTGTAGTAGAGGATCCCGGTCCCGAAATTGGGGAACCATCGCTGGTAGATCTCGGATGGGAAAGACGGATCGCCCGGATCCCGCAAATCCACAGCCCCGAGGTTGGTCTTCGCCCCGTAGACACCTGCCGAAAGGCCGAATGACAACCGGCCGCTTCCCAGGTAGATCCGGTATGCATAGGTGGACATGACCGAAAACAGGTTCTGTTCCGGCGGAGAGGTGTTGTAGGCCACGATACCCCCCAGTGCCACCTTGGAATTGCCCACCGGGGTGTGCACATTGAGCTGCATGTCGGTGGGCCCCAGCTCCCCGTAAAGCTGCGACCGGTAGAAGGAGCTCAGGCTGATGGCATCCCTGAACCCGGCAAAGGCCGGGTTGATGGTGGTCCAGGTAAGGTGGTAATTGCTCAGCGATGGGATCAGGGTGTTCTGGGAGGTTCCCGCCACGGCAAGCATGATCAAACCATATGTGATCCAGAGCCTCTTCATGGTTAATCCCTTTTCACCAC
>Ga0180431_10009665_pt1 | contig 10844 bp, 10 predicted proteins | sample SS_ome_11_FD_132459 | JGI IMG/M metagenome (GOLD analysis project Ga0180431, IMG submission 132459) | Hypersaline lake sediment archaeal communities from the Salton Sea, California, USA - SS_1_MS_1 metaG | ecosystem: Environmental > Aquatic > Non-marine Saline and Alkaline > Hypersaline >...
ATTCATCATGAAAAAAGAGCCTGTTTAATCTTTCAAAGGCACATTAACTCCGACGACGAGACGAAAAGGTTCATAAGTACCGGTATACGTTCATCGGACTTCAGCATGGGGTGTTATGGACAGGCGGAAAAATGGCAATCTGAGACCTATGAAAAGATTGTATCCTGTCTTGGTCTCTTCTGTCCTGGAATCTTTAAAATCCCAGTTAACGGCTGCCAGGCCGCCGCCTGCATATATAACCGGATCCAAAGGGATGGCGGCATCTGCGTTGATTTGCCAATCGGTATTGCCTACCCTGAGAAAGACGTCGGCACTGGGTACGATTTGCAAAATTCTCATTGATCCCAGGGAAAACCGAAACTGACCACCTATACTCCACGCATCGGCGTCGTAATCATAGCCCGTTCTCATACCTGTTTCCACGGATGGCCGTTTTATGGCTTTCTCCTTCTGCTGAGTGATTTAACATGATCTGAAAAGAATTTCGATTTCCGCCTCCTTGCTTTTAGATTCTTTTTCATCTGTCAATTAGACAATGGGTCGGACGGATTTATTCCCGAGAGTGAATAGATTAAGAAATTGGTGAGCTGTTTTCGAGGATTTGAATCAATTCACAAGTATTTCTTGGAATCCATCCCAATTCCATTGGTGTGTTCGTGGCAGGGAGTCTTCTTATGGCTATGTGATTATCGGAAGCCAGGTGAATTAATGCCGATTATCAGATCTCGCTTGACCGTTTTTAGTATTCGGTTTATCTTTGGTCAAGGAGATCTGAGTCAATGACAAAAGCCCAAAGAGAGATCAAATTAAAGCTAAACGTATTCAATCATGCAAAAGCATCAAAAAATGTTGCTCTAACCTGTAGCCGTTTTGGTATTTCAAGACAATCCTTTTACACATGAAAAGCTAATTATGAAAAATACGGTGAAGATGGATTGATTAACAAAGCTCCTATACCCAAATCTCATCCAGCCACCACACCACCGGAGATTCAAGATATTGTCATTCATATGAGGAAAAAGTGTCATTTCGGACCCGAACGTATTTCTATATACTTGCAGCGGTACCGTCCTGACATTAAAATATCGACTTTGACTATTTATCGTACCCTGAGACGGAACGGTCTAAACCGGCTGCCAAGGAAAACGACAAGACGTGCCCTCAACACAAAACGATACGAAAAACAGGTCCCTGGGTACCCTATTCAAGTTGACGTTACGTTTCTGTCTTTCATAAATAAGGACAACCGGAAAATCAAGCGTTTTCAATACACCGCCTTTGATGATGCAACACGTATAAGGGCTATGAAAATCTATCCGAAGCACAATTGCAACCGATGGCCGACGGACGACAGATCGACGGCAAAGACGCCACCTTTACCGTTCATAGCATGGCAGGACAGGCATGTCTCGTCTTCGACAACCAGGGCTTCGTTGGATGCTTCCGTCGCCGGTCGGTCCAGTCCGGACGGATATGTGGGCCAGGATGGTACCAGTTGATCATAGGGCTCCAGGAAGAGGACGAGGGCCAGTGCTTCCGCTTCATCAAGCCGGAAATCCGGCATCCGCGCCGGCCCGATATGTTTGCGCACGTTCTGTGGATTCCGGAGGAAGTCCAGGAGATAGGCGGGATTGTACCGGAGACCGACATAACTCAGATTGGGGATGTTCTCCGTCAGCGTGGACGCTATAGCCTGGCTGGTATGACAATTAGCACAGCCCAGCCGAGAGATGAGTCCCTCAGCATGGGAGTTGTCCTGAGCCAAACATGTCACGAACCGTAAAGCAAGCACCCAGCTGACGAGAGGTATAAGGGATGTATACCGACACCGCATAGGGTAACGGTCTTTTGGGGGTATCGAACAGAGTCTTATAAGTACTTTGAAAATATACCATTTATTCCGATAATGTCAAGATGAAATCCGACAAAACACCCCATTAGCGAACTTGGAAAATGTGTGCCAAATGATACGCCTTGCGATGGTATCTGACATCCCAGGTCAGGAGTTCTTCTTCGTAAGGAACGTTTGAATCGATCCCCGATGCGTTTATTCCGATATATAAAAAACCCACGGACTAGCCGCGGGTTCTTGAAATAATCGGGCGTGCCTATCGGTCATGCAGTAGACATATTCAGATTCTTCCTACGAGGGAAAAGTTGATGGGCACGCTGACCCAGACCGTAATGGGTTCGTCACGCTGTCTGGCGGGTTTCCATCTCACTTTTTTGACGGCAGCGATAGCCGCTTCCGTTAACACATCCAGGTCCAACGCCTTCATGACCTTAATATCGCGTATCTCACCTTTTTCATCGATCTGAAGATGGAGAATGACCGTACCTTCGATACCCGCTTTACGGGCAATCTCAGGATACACCAGGTTACGCTGAATAGAGTCCAGTCCTCCGATGGGCATGGGGGGTTCATCAAACGCGACGAACATGGGTGCGGACCCGTCTCCGTCACCGGATGCGGACAGGGGCGGCGGCGGTAACGGGATTTCCTCAAAGTCGATGTTGGTTAGTTCAATTGTCTCATCCGCCGGTATCATTTCGTCCTCTGACGCAATGGGAACGGTAGGACGCGTTGGTGCAGGTACGTCGCGATACTGGGTGGTTTGAGGGATGTCATCCACGACATCGATGATGAGCGCGGATTTCTTGAAGACCGGTTTCTGTTCTACCATACGCTTCGACGACAGAAAAACCCCGATGGCCAATAATAAGCTAACAATCAGACCGAGTTCCCGTGTTTTTTGATAAATGCGCTCAATCTCTACCGCACGGTTCATTTCAGTCCGGTAGCAATAAAAACGGTCCCTTAGTAACTGAATGCCACTACGAGTACGGCCGTATGCGTATTTTATCAAACCGATGACCTCCTGTTGCATTCCAACTGGCCGTGAAAAACCAGATCCCATCCCGTAAGTAATTCAATGCAAAACCGTACATGATATCCCATAAATATACTCGTGATTTATACGTAAGTCAATACATATTTGATGCGTCTCACCCTATATCCCGAACTCTCTGGGGAAACCTTGAACCGATTCTCATGTGAATCCGTGAAGTTAGTGCCCCTACCGAGAGGAACATCGGTACTTAGAATGTGAGAATACAGTGAAGATCGCAAGACCTCTGTATACAGTAACAAGCCCGGAAAACGGATGACCGGGTCGGAACCTTCTGTCACATACTTTCGTTGCCACAATACCGAGGTCGTATATTTTTCACCCCGCCGTAATAGAGACGTCCAGACAAGACCAAAACCCTTGCCACAAGTACATGAAATTCTCCTTGCAGGAATCGTTAAATCTTCGTACCTTTTTGCTTGGTCACAACGATTTCATGGGAAAACGGATGCATTCCGACTAACAGTCCGGTCATAGGCGAAGCGGATCCTGTTCTCTCTGTTTTTCACACCATCCGACCTCCTGAGAGATAACGTTTTCAAACCAGATTGTTATTCCAAGTGTGCCATTCCCTTGCCAGTGGAATACATTTCTGGCTGTATCCGTATCAATCTTTGAGAAAAGGGACGGCCTTCAAATCGGTACAAGTCGCGACTTTCCATGAAAACAAAAAAGACCTGCAATCATCTGCGGATTCACTAAAATCCAGGAGCGACGAGGACACCCATCTCAGCATGAGCGATAGGAAGGCGAGAACGGGAATGTCGATCCCATAGGGGATGAGGGTTGAATATCCGATTTAAAAAGGGTTACATAAACCTGTCTCCTGACGAGCAGAGATTCACATATGTTCCCACGTTGAACGAAAACGAACTACCGTAATCCAAAATCCATGGATGCAAACGACGAATATGGAAGACGGGAAAGGAGTGAATAGACGATGGCGAAAAAATTATACATAGGCGGCCTGCCCTTGGATATCACCAGTGATGAACTCCGTGAAGTCTTCGAGGAGTTCGGTGAAATCAGCGAAGCCAAGGTCATCACCGACCGATATACGGGACGCTGCCGGGGATTTGGATTCATCACGTTTAAAAAAGACGAAGATGCGGATAAGGCCATTGCCGAGGGGGATGGAGCGGAATTAGACGGGAAAACCATCAAAGTCAGCGAGGCGAAAGATAAAAAGGGCGGTGGTTCCCGAGGAAGATAGAACAGCAAATAAATTGATAGACGGAATAGGGGATTCTTTCTCTTCAAATACGGACATTTCGGATCATACTAAAACGATTATCTCATCCTACCATCGATTGATTGCAACACCAAAGGCTCATTATGCTTTAACCAACATACTTCCCTTCATCAAAGTGTAGCACGAGACAAGGTCAATACATGGAGGTTACTGAAAATACAGCACCAAAACATTCCTCTTTTTCAAAACATCCAATCGTAAACAAATCGTATCAATTCCTTCGATATCGGACACTACCGTATACCCGTGGAACGGCATGTCATTCCACGCAACACGCTTTACGGACATCGGTGATACCACTTCGAGCTCCACCGGTTGATGTCGAATCCCGGAAAAATGGATAGTCATTTTCTCGTCTGAACCGGAATATACCACATCCTCTACGATACACTGGGCAGTACTCAGACAGGGCGTCTCAGGGAGGCCCCGTTTGAGCAGGATGTCTTTTGCCGGCCGTGTCATCACAGCGGAGTACGCCGTCTTTCCGTCGAGACGAATTTCATGAAAATAAGGGCCGTATCCCGACCACCGAACCCGGCACGCCCTTCCCCTTATCATCACATCGTATTCCATATTTTCTAATCCTTCCGGCAGATTCGGGCTGAACGACACATTCCACGAATTCTCACGCAGACCGGCAAGCCGATACAGCACGTGGAGGAACCATCCTCCCGCCCATAAAAAAGTCGGCTTGTCGATCTCACCGTACCGTGGTGAATCCGGGTCCGTCATCCGATATTCATAGAACGAAGGCTGTCCGTTGGGACTCTGACGGATGCCTTCCAGAGTCATGTACTTCTTTAAGACTTCTTTGGCTCGATCCGGCTGCTGACTGGCAAGAAGCCCCAGTGCATACCACGCGTTGTTCTGCGGCCAAACCCCGCCGTTAAAGTAAACGTAGGGCAGTCCTGACTCCATGCCCTTAAAATGGTATGTGGAAATGAGACGATGAAAATCGGCCGGCATCGCATTCCGAATGCCGATTTTTTCATCGAGTAAGAAGGCTTTTGCGGTATCCAAAAGCTTTCTCATCCTATCGTGATCCAAACAATGATAAGCGGCGGCGACCAGGGAGCCGGAATAATAATGATGATCCATGCGCTTGTCATCCAGCCCATTCATCAGGAAAGCGGCATTGTCATCCCATAAACGGTGGACCAATTGATCTTTCATCCGTCCAGCCAGTTTGATGTAGGCCTCCAGGTCTTCACCGGTTTCGCCCAAAGCCAACGAGATGTAACAGAAATCCTGCAACGCCTTGATCATCAGACTCGTGATGTACGCCCGGGCACCGTATACGTCGCCCGTATCCCACCAGTCGGGACGCCGAGCATACATCAAATCATCCTCACCCTTGTTCTCCAGCAACATCCGGAGGCTCTTGCGGAGTACGGGAAAAAGATGTCGAAGCGTTTCCAGATCACCGCTGTGCTTCAGAAACGATGCGGCCGACAGGATAAACCAGAGATGGTTCCAGTTATCCGATTGACAATACTCCGTCACGAAACGGCCATCCTTCCAGTAATAAGCATGCGCCAGCACGGAATCCCGACCCGTTAATGACATCAGAAATCGATAGCCTTGTCGGACATAATCCGGATCGAAAGCGACCGCGCCCAGACCGGTTACCAGAAGATCGTGAGTGAAAAAAAAGTTATACTCTGCCGGACAGGGCATGGGAACCACCCATCCGTCGATATAGTGCCGATTCGCCGCGAGCACGGCTTTTGCCCAAAGAACGGTTTGTTGGAGGGCAGGATCGTCCACGAGAAATTTTGTGCGATGGTGGGCATACTCGAGTACACGCTTTTTATTTTTCTGTATGCTTCGGTGCCATTGCTCCATCGATCGGATAATCACATCGGGGTACTCGTCTTGCCGGCACATCCCCATCAACAGGATGATTTCAAGATGTTGACCCGCCTTCAAATCTTGTTCATAGTGAAAGTGGATGTCGGATTCCGTCGTCATGCTTCCGTCGGTTTCCATGCTTCTGTCGTCGGAGGAGCCAACGGGCCGCATGCCCGCATTGGCCACAAAGAGTACGGCCGAGTCGGTCTCCGCATCGTCAAAATAAGCCAGAGCCACGGCCTTGTCCTGCGTGTACTGGATAGATGTGCTGTTCTTGAGTGCGTAGGTATGGCTGGTGCGTACCCCTGTTCGCAAGATCGTATGGACGGAGATGGTCTTGTGTTCCTCTCGCCGGTTCTCTAAGCCGAGACGGAGTACGAGCACAGGCACGTCCTCACAGACGTCATAGGAAAATCGGACCTTAAAATCGGACTGTACTTTCTCGAATCGGGCGCTGAACGGCGTATACCGGTAGGGATAGGGATCCTTGCCGAGGGTATCACTTCCTGCATCGGATGCGAGAATGACAGTGAGGGGGCAGGATCGATGACGCTGCCAGTAGTCTGTGCTGAAATCGATGCTGTTAGCTACCGGGTAATAAAAACTGATTCTGGAGGGCAGGGGCCGGCTTTTGAAGAACGACGCACCAACATACGTGCCGCCGATCTCCAGCTGGCCGTATTCCCGATGGAATTCGACTTCTATTCCGTCTTCAGGGCCATCCCTTTGGCAGGCAGGTATGGATAGAACGAGTAAAACGGCTATGGCATAAAGGCTGAAACGAAGGTGATTTTGTATAGACTTTCTACATTTATGGATTGTCATAAATCCGAACCTCTTGGGTAAATTGCGAAGCTGTTTACAGGATTTTAATCCCGAGCACAGCCATCCTGTGTGTCATCAACAGCACGCCCCCCATCTTCATAGGATGTGTCCTGCTGCTCCATCTCGAGTGAGTGCATAAGGACAAGGTTGAGAGCAGGAATCGGGCTATTCCTCCGCATAGATATCCAGCGCAACACGCCCGGGATCGTCGGGATCGAATTTGACGGGCAGAACAGCCCCGGGTTGAATCTGGGGGATGTCCAGCCTGGAAATCAACGCTTTGGTCTCGGCCTGATGCGCCGGTCCGTCTTCCGGACGAACCTCCAGGAGAAAGCCGACCACGAGATCGTTGTTCACGGTGATGCCCGTGTCCCAGATCTTCAGGACTTTCGCCTGAGCGGGCCGGCCCAGCGCCCCGATCTTCCGGGCTTCGCCCTCACCCGAAAGCCTGTCGACCATGAAACAACGGCTGATGGCACACAGCACAAGAACAGCCACAAAGAGGAGGCGTGTTCGGATCATGGTGTCTTTCCCATTATCTAGACCGGTTATGAAACGACGGGTATGGAAGATCATCCAAACCCCCTCGAAATGGTATGGGTAGCATGATAAATACCATCGTCCCCGATATTCGATCGTTCAATCAATAAGACCGACAACGGTTATCGTCTTTTCTTCTGGATGCCTCTGGTCTCGAATGAATCATAATAGATGCTGCAACAAACCATCCATCAGGGCCATTCCGTACAGACAAAAAAGACGACGACGTCTTCTTTCCCCGGCTTGTTGTGAGGAATATGTTTCGTTCCCGCTGGGATCGTCAAGCCTTCTCCTGCTTCAATCCTGACGGTCCTGCCCTCATCGGGCAAATCGCAATACGATGGCCCTTTCACAACATAATAGATCTCATCGCCCGGGTGAGACATGGCTCCTTTAGCACTGAGGATAATGCCGGGTGGCATGGTGAAAGTACCGCAGACGAACTTGTCTTTCTGATAGAAAAACGTGATGTACCCGCCTCCGCTTGTCTCTCTTCCTTCGGCCGCGTCCGGCCTTATCAAAGTCGAATTCTCTTCACACATGCGAATTACCTTCTTTCATTTTATTCATCCAACAACTATCTAGCGTCATTCCGTATGAAAGATGCCGGAAATACGATCGAAAATTTAGTCCGGTTGATCAGAATCCCAAAAAATAAATCTGAGCACGACAGACATGAAAACCAGAAATGCTGTAACCGACGATTCGTCAAGCTACAAAAACATGGTACTTAATTTTTCAGTGTGATGCAAGAAGAAATAAAGAAACAAATCCGTGGAAGTTGTCAAGACTTCGAGAATCATACGCGTAGTGGATAATTTGTATGATTTTACTGTTAATAGCAGAGGCTGGCGTATACAAGGTGATGCATGTATATGCCCCTATGGGATGACTGGACTCTTAATCCGTTCGATAGGCCAGGAAGAAGCGTCTTCCGACGATATCCAGACCCAAATCTTCGTCCGTGCTCAACGATTTAATCCTCTGAAAACCGGCCTTTTTCAAAGCGGACAGGACTTCATTCTTCGTATAACACTTCTGGTAGAGCGTGATATCCTCCCTTTCCCAGCCGTCCGACCATCGAAACAGGGTGGCACGGAATGATCCGATTCTGTTTTTTGAATCGTACGAGCAGCAGACGGCACACACATACTCCTCTTCTACGATATTCGTGGCCGTGTTCATCCAGTTCTTACGGTATCCTGCTTCCATGTTCAAATCAAAAAAGAACACACCTCCGGGCTTTAATGCCTGGAAGACATTCCGAAAAACCAATTCCAGTTCATCGATGTTCATCACATGATTCAGGCTGTCGAACAGAGACAGGACGGCCTCGAAATATGAGGAGAGCTTGAACGTCCTGGCATCGTCGACGATGAACGTGGCGCTGGGAGCATTCATACGCGCCCGTCGAATCATCTCCTGGGAGCCGTCCACGCCCGTAACCCGGTAATCCCGGCTGCTTAGCTCGGATGCCATCTGACCCGTGCCGCAGCAGAGGTCGAGGATAGAGCCGCCGGCAGGTATGTGTTTTAGCACGAATCTCTCGAGAAACGGGAGCATGTTCAGGCTGATATTCCCCCAGTGCCTGTCGTAAATCCAGGCGAATGCATCGTAATCTGTAAAACGCGGGATATCCATCCTTTCGAAACTCAGTCGATCAAACGTCGCTTCAAGCGCCGGATGGCAAAAAAACCGACACCCCCTGTCAGTGCCACAATGTAACAAAGGTCGAAAAACACCCAATCACTGAATCCGGTCAGGCAGCACGCCCTGACCAGCCTGACCACATGGGTCAGGGGCAGCACTTCGGCGATGACTTTCATGAAAGACGGAAGATTGTCCAGGGAAAACACCACACCGGAGAAGAAAAACATGGGAGAAATGAATCCCGTAAAGTAGAAGTTGAACTGATTGATGTCCCGGACGAACGAAGTCACGAACAACGATAAGGCTGCGAACATCATCCCGGTTAAAAATCCCAGAATGGGCACGACCAGAAACAATTGAACAGACAGAATTCCAAAAATCGAGATCACCGTCAGAACGGCCGTGGAAAAGAACAGCCCCTTGGTTCCCGCCCAAAGGATCTCTCCCATCAGAAGGTCGTTCACCGTGATGGGTGCGGCCAGCATGCCGTTGTAGGCTTTTTCGAATTCCAAACGGATGTACGTGCCGTAGGAGCACTCGAACGCGGCTGTGAACATGGCCGCCGTGACCAAAAGCCCCGAAGCCAGAAATTTGATGTACGGAATACCCCCCATCTCAGTCACGTATTTTCCCAGCCCGAGACCGATAGCTGAGAGAAAAATCAGCGGTTCAATGAATGGCGGAAATCCGTTGGTTATCAGGTTTTTTGTATACACACGCATGTGCCTGTACCACACGCTGGCGATCCTGTGGAAAAAAGGCGGATGATTTACACGTTTACTGCTGATCATGGAGCTTTCTCCCGGTCATTTTCAGGAACAGGTCCTCTAGGTTCGTCTGCCTCAGGTAATGACTCCCCGGATCCAAGTTCTCCGAAAGACGCTTCAAATAGTCTAACTCGTTGGAATAGAGCATCAGGAGGTTTTGAGCTTCTTCCTTTCGGACAGACGCATCTTTTATCACAGTGTCTATCGCACTTAACGTATCTTTGTCCAATACTTCCAGCACATAATCCTCCATATGCTCACCCATGAGCTGTTGCGGGTTGCCCTCCAACAATCTTTTCCCTTCATGGAGAATCAAAATCGTATCTGCCAGGGCGAATGCTTCCTCCATGTAGTGGGTTGTCAAGAGCACGGTGGTTCCATCTTTTTTCAACTGGCGAACCCTGTCCCAGATCAGATGCCGCACCTGAGGGTCCAAGCCCGTTGTGGGCTCGTCGAGAACCAGGAGTTTCGGTTCATTCAGTAGGGCGCGCACGATGAGAAGCCGCCGTTTCATACCGCCGGACAGTTCCGGAATCTTAGCCTGTTTTTTATCTGTCAGTTCCATAAAATCCAGCAAACGGTGTATGCGCTCTTCGGCTTCCTTCTTTTGAATCCCGTAGAAATTGGCATAAACATCCAGGTTTTGCTTGACATTGAGTTCCTGGTCGATGTTGTCCTCCTGGGGTACGATGCCCGAGAGGGTCTTGATATCCAACTCCTGTGTATCGGGATCGAAACCAAACACGCGGACGCTGCTTTCAGGAACCGCATCGCGGACGCATTTTCCATAAATCATCTTCATCATCGTGGTCTTGCCCGCGCCATTGGGCCCCAGCAGGGCGTAGCACGTGGCCTCTTCCACGTCGAAGCTGACATGATCGAGAGCCACGAGTTTGCCGTATGTCTTTTTCACGTTGCGAACACAGATCACCGGTTGTTTCATGCTAATGCCCTTACGATTCGACGTTGAATTTGAAAATATGAGAAAAATGATACCAATTTTAATTTACATTCGCAAGTGGAATTTTAATGTGTGGGGAGTTTTATGGA
>Ga0180431_10009667_pt1 | contig 10841 bp, 8 predicted proteins | sample SS_ome_11_FD_132459 | JGI IMG/M metagenome (GOLD analysis project Ga0180431, IMG submission 132459) | Hypersaline lake sediment archaeal communities from the Salton Sea, California, USA - SS_1_MS_1 metaG | ecosystem: Environmental > Aquatic > Non-marine Saline and Alkaline > Hypersaline >...
ACAATTTCAAAACGTCCTCGCTTATTTTCTCAAATATTTTTTCCAGGGCTGCGACTAAACTGTTAAATAAAGTTTTCATAGGAAAGGTCTATACATGAAGCCCGATTCCGGAAAGATTTTTTATGCGCTGATTGTTTTGGCCATCGTCGGGATTGTCTCACCGTCAGACTTGGCTGCACGGCAGGCCGTTAAACAACGGGTATCCCAACCCGGTCGGTATGAAGGTTATTCGGAGGCTATCTATGACGGCTGGCAACGCCACTCCGTGTATGTGACGGTTCGGGACCGTACGAAGATCGCGATGGATATCTTCCGGCCCACGCGGGGGGGCCGACTGCATTCCGAGGCGTTGCCGGTCATTTGGGAGCATCGTCGCCTCTACACCAGGAACCGACCGTTATACAGTCGATTACACAACGACCAGCGGTCCGAAGTCACGATGGGCCGGAGGGTCTCCGTCTTATCCGGACATGACCGCTAATGATCGCAAGGCCCTAACCTACACAACGGCTGCTTTAACGAATGATGTTGAAATCGCCGGACATCCGGTTGTTCATGTTTGGATTGAATGCTCCGCCGATGAAGTTGACCTTTTCGCCTATCTGGAGGAAGTGGAGCCGGACGGTCGATCGACGTATATAACCGACGGTTGTTTGCGGGCGTCGCATCGACGCCTCAACACGCCGGATCATCATCGCATGGGCCTACCCTATCATCGCAGCTTTGCTCAAGACAAGGAATTCTTACCCGATAAACCTTGCGAATTTGTTTTCGATCTCTATCCGACGGCGAATCTCTTCGAGGCGGGTCATCGGATACGCCTGTCTATTACCTGCGCGGACTGTGACAATAATAAAACGCCCCAGACCAATCCTGCCCCCGAAGTGACAATCTATCGAAGCACGAACAAATCCTCCCGAATTCTATTGCCGATCTGTAAATAAAATTAGAAATAAACTGTGCGAAGGTTAATCATGGCGGAGAGCGACGACGGGATCGACGCGGGCGGCTCGGAGAGTGGGGTAGATGCCGGCCAGGAGACTAATCAGGATCGAGAAGGCAATCGCACCCAGGCAAAGCCACCAGGGGAAGCGAAAATAACTCACCCACGGAACGCCCTGCTCCATCGCAATGCTATTGATAATGAGATTGATGATGTTGCTCACAATCCAGCCCAGGGCCAAACCGAACACGCCGCCCATAAAGCCGATGACGCCGGACTCGAAGAAGAAGATTTTCTTGACGTCTTTGTCGCTCGCCCCGACCGCTTTCATGATCCCGATCTCTTTATATCGCTCCAGGATGGACATGACCATCGTGTTGATGATCCCCAACGCCGCAACGCTGATGCCGATCATCCCCACGGCGAACAAAAACAAATCCACAAAACGAAAGGCTGTCTTGATCTCCTCCAGTTGGTCCAGCATGGCAAACGTTTCAAAGCCCATGTCCTCCATCTGATTTTTAACCGGCTCGACGTACTTGGGCGACGACAGTTTAATCCCGATGGCCGAATAGCCCTGAGACGGCCTCATCGACTGAAAGATATCGGAAACGCTCGTGATCGCTATCTTCTTCATCTTTTGAGAGGTGCCGTGAGGGATAAACACATTGCTTCGCACGGGCATCGGACCTGACATGCCCATCCGTTCAATGACGCCGACAATCGTAAACGTATAATTCTGCCTGGAAAACGGCAATCCCGTTCCTTTGAGGAAAGACAAAATATTCTTGAGATTGGAAAGGCTAAAATCAACGGTTAGCGTGGAAAGCTCCACCTCCCGGCCGACAGCGTCCTCCGGCTTCTTGATCTTCAACCGACGCAAAAGGGAATCACTGACGATCAACGAGTATTCCTCATCGGAGGTATAGAAATCACCAGCCCGCAGCTTCACGAATCCGGCCTGACACAGATCGGCGGGCAAAACCTGGATCAGGCTGAATTCCTCTTCATCCGAGAGACCGATTAACGCGGGAAAACGGATCTCCGGCAACGCCCATTCGACACCTTCGATGTCCACAAGACTCAACAAGAATTCATCATCCAAAACAGGGGCGGGCTTGCTCGTTTCTTCTTGCGTATTCGGACGATCCGGATCTTCGTGTCGGCGGCTATTCAAGGAACGGGCATAAACGCCGACATAATTGAACAGTTCAAGCTCGTTGAACGTATCCGTGAAGTTCTTCTGCATCCCCTTCCCGAAGGCGAACATAGACACGAGCGCTCCAATACCGATAACAACACCGAACGTCGTCAGGAAGGTGCGCAGCTTTTTCTTTCGTAAATTGGAAAGAGACTGCTCAATGTAATCGGACATTCTCATGAGTTATCCATAGACGTGGCACGGGCTTCCAGCCCGTGAAAACATGGCCAGGATGGCCATGCCACGTTCCCTCATCTATCTGTAAATTTCATTGTCATCATGCACAACTTTCCCGTCGCATAAGTGAATCACATCGTGTGCAAAGTCGGCCAATAGCAATTCCTCGTGGGAAATCATAATAACGGTTAAGCCTTGTTCTTTATTCAAATCCGAAAGAATTTGCACGATCTGGCGCGATGTTTTTGTGTCGAGATTACCCGTCGGCTCGTCGGCCAACAGAATTTTCGGATCATTGATCAAGGAACGGGCGATGGCCACTCGTTGTTGCTCGCCGCCCGAAAGCTCCGCCGGGCGATGATCCTTTCGCGAATCCAGGCTAACCTTCGTCAGCATCTCTTCCGCCCGTCTGAGCCGATCCCTCTTGGGTACGCCGGCAAAGAGCAGCGGGAAAGCCACGTTCTCCAGAGCGGTGTAGGACGAAATCAAATTGAACGACTGGAAGATCATGCCGACCTGATAGCGCCGATAAAGCGCCAACTCTTCTTTGTTGAGTGTGGAGATGGACTTGCCCTCAACGGTGATCTTTCCCGATGTGGGTTGATCCAGTCCGCCCAGGAGATTCATGAGCGTGGATTTGCCCGATCCGGACGGCCCGGCCACGCCCAGAAATTGCCCTTTATCGAGTGACAGAGTCGCGTCCTTGAGGGCGACGACCTGAACCGTGCCGGCCGAATACACCTTGGTTAAATTCTCTGTCGCGACAAAGCTATCGGAATCCATGCGTTGTCAGTACCCGTCCGTTATTTCGCTTTTCGGGCCAGGATCGCCTCGATCTCGTCCATCGTGCGGTTCATGGCCACCATCGTCTTATCGAACGGCTCGGGACCGGTCATATCCACTCCCGCCTGTTTCAAAACCTCGATCGGGTAATCCGACCCTCCCGCCGATATGAACGTGACGTATTTTTCAACCGCGCCCGGCTCCCCGCTCAGGACTTTTTCCGCCAGGGCCGTGGACGCCGTGAAGGACGTTGAATACTGGTACACGTAGAAGTTGTAATAGAAGTGCGGAATGTAGGCCCACTCCACCGCGTACAAATCATCAATGTGACACGCACCTTTGTCATGGCCGTAATATTTTTTCAGGATATCGCCGTACAGCTTCGTCAGGGCGTCCCCCGTCAGCGGCTCCCCGCGTTCGGCCATCTCGTGTATCCGCAATTCGAATTCCGCGAACTGCGTCTGCCGAAAGACGGTCCCTTTGATGCCGTCGAGATAGTTCATGAGCAACGACAGCCGAACGTCGTCATCTTTAATCTCTTTGAGCACCTTATGAATCAAAAGGGCTTCGTTAAACGTCGAAGCCACCTCGGCGACGAATATCGAATAGTCCGCCATCGGAAACGGCTGTGTCTTGTTGGAATAGTAACTGTGCATCGTATGCCCCAGCTCGTGGGCCAGCGTACTGACGTCGTCATACTGATCGTTGTAGTTTAAAAGGATATAAGGATGCACGTCGTAAGCGCTGCCGTTGGAATAAGCGCCCGCCCGCTTGCCCGGCGACGGATACACATCGATCCACCGATCCTCGAACGCCTTCGCAACGACACGGCGGTAGTCTGTTCCCAATGGTGTCATGGAATCGAGCACAAGCTCTTTCGCTTCGTCATACGTGTATTTCAGATCGATGCCCTTGACGACCGGCGCGTAAATATCTGAATATTTCAAGGTCTCCACACCCAGCATTCGCTTTTTCAGCCTGAGATAGCGATGAAACGAATCGAGGTTTTTGGCGACATTCTCAATGAGGGCCATATACACTTCCGTGGGGATATTATTCTTATCCAGCGCGCTGGCAAGCGAGGACTCGTAGCCGCGTGTGCGGGCGTAAAACATGTTCTTTTTCACTTCGGCGTAAAGCTGCGTGCCGAACGTGGCTTTGAACTTCTCGAAGGCGCCCCAGAACGCCTGAAACACGGCCTCCCGGTCGTCGCGGTTCGGCACCGCGCGATAGCGCGAGTAGCCGGCCTTGGTGAGCTTGGCCATCGTACCGTCGCTGAGTTTGATCTCGGGATAAGGCAGTTCCGCGTTGCTGAAGACGGAATACACCGACGAGGCCCCACTGGCCATCAAGCCGGCTTCGGCGAGAATCTTCTCTTCCTTCTCGGATAACGTATGAGGTTTCATACGGAGGATGTTGTCGAGGGTCATCCTGTAGTCTTTCAGACCGGCTTCCTTCTCCATAAAGGCGTCGATTTTCTCTGTATCCATCCCGGCGATTTCAGGCACGACAAAAGCCGCCTTCGAGCTGTAATCGGTAGCGAGCTGCTGTAATTCCTGTTTCATCCCCAGATGTTCCGAAATGCGCATATCCTCGTCGGATTTCATAGAGGCATAGCTGAACAAGCGCCCGAACTCTTTGGAAATGAGGCTGTCGAGCTTCAAACACGCCAGCAGCTCGGAGGCAGAGTCGGCTAATTTGCCGTTGTACTTTGTGATCTCATCGAATCGGGCCGCTAATCCTTGCTTGGCCTCGTTCCATGCCTCGTCGGACGAATAAAGGTCTTCCAGCTTCCATTTATGCTCGGTCGCGACGTCCGATCTTTCTCGCGCTTTGACCGACAATTCCGTTTGTGAAAAGACAAGGGCGATGGCAGGAACGATCATAATAATACCTCGTAATCTGTTCATGATTTCCTTACTCCTTTTGAAAAAGTTATTTTCAACACTCGCCTTATCTTAACTGACCCTATGGTATTGTCAATCGTTTAGAAACAGGTTCTCAAGTGTAAGAGGATATAAGAAGAAAAAAAGCGTTATCCGATTCATGAGTAATACTTAATAACAGGTAAAATTGTGGATTGTTAAAGAGGGTGGCAGCCTCAAGCGAAGCTTGGGGATGGTTGCACAAGCCTATTCCAAGCAAAACACGCGTAATGACGAAAAACACGTTTACGTGTCATGTCGAGCGCAGCCGAGACATCTGGTTTCGTGCGAGATCGGTTAAACAAATGCAGCCGGATTTCTCCGCTTCGGCCTGCGGCCTTCGGTCGAAATGACAGATTGTGACATATTATTATCTTTGCCTGTCTTCCGTCAGCCTATTGAATCGTGATTTCCAGTTTGCCTTCAATCTTCCCGGCCAACGGACCGGTATCCTGTGTCATGATGACCGTGTAACGCCCCGGCCGAGCGTCCTGGCTTTCCCACGAAAACCCGCATCCGGAGCCTCACCCATATTCCACTTTACCGGGAACGATTTCCCCGCCGCCGGAATCCAATATCCTTATTTCAGGATCCACCCGCCTGTCTCCGTGCGTGTTCGGGAGATTCTGATAAAAACGGTCATATCGTCCACCCGAGGCGCCTCTGATCGTGCGCGTAAAACGTATCTTCGCGCCTTTCGAGAAAACAGAGCAATTCGTCGCACCCCCTTTATTTTGCTTATTCACACCGACCGCCGTGACGGTCAAAACAGGTTTGCCGAGCTCGATGGTTTCTACATTCTTAGAGCCGACCTTCATCTTAAGATCTTAGATGAACACCCTCCACTTATTCTCGTGCTCAGCGCCATAGTGCACGCAGCCTTTCGTAAATGCATACGATCCGGCAGGTAACTTGAACCGATCCCCGGAAACCCTGAAGTAAAGATTTTTATCTTCACATTCGATACCCCAAGGAAATTCCAGATTGATCTCAAGCGGTCTATCCCCGGTTGCTTTAAAAACGACGTCGCTTATTGGGCCGAAATACTTCCTGAGTTCGGCCCGTACGGATTGGCCTGTTTCGTGATTGCCGATGAGATGTAGATGATAGAACGTGCCGTTATGATGAATGATTCTACTGAGGAGTGGATTGGGCTTAAATCTTTCAGTTTCTTCGTTTTTCTTTTCCCCAATGCAGAGGGAATACGAACAACCTCCGAACTTCGTAAACGAACCTGAAGTACCATCTGCAAAGAGGATGAGTGTGGCCGTTTCTCCATCGATGACTGACGTTCCCTCTAATATACAGTGAGGACTCCACGAACAAGATGGACGTGAAGGCCGTCTTGATGAACGCCCGCTGCAATCCACCCGTAACAGAACTCGAAACGGCACATGGCGACCGTCACGTTTTGTTATTATGAAGTCGGGTGTGATAAACTCGGGATCGTTAAACAGCCACTCGGATTCGGGAAGAGGAAGTATTTTCTCATTATCCGACACCTTTCCGTCGGCGTTTAAGTCAAAGTAAAACGCAACCGGGTTTCGCCCTTCGAGCTCGATGGCGGACCACTTCGCACCCCGGAAATGGAAATTAGATATGGTCTGTAAGTTCTCGACCTTTGCCTTCAACGCTTGAATGAATGAGCTATCATTCGCATCATTTGATCCACCAAAGCCAACCGAAGTATTATAAAGAGGTTCATCCTTCGGTAAGCCAAGCCCTCGATATTGCATTTCGAAAACGAAGGTTTCCTGTTCCGGCCCAATCGAATCCTCTGCGCGCCCGTCGATTGGAGTATCTATGGATTCGGATTGCGGAGTCTTCGGCGTGAATAGTAGAACAAATCCCCCCATTACAAGTGCAGCCAACACCGCAATGATAATAATCATCTTTTTCATCACTCATCCTCACTCTCATATCATGTTAGTGTATTTCTTCAGGAAATGCAACCATTTTAGCTCAGGCATGACGTAACTGTCTTTTTGTACAGTAGTTATCTCCCCCTTAAAAAGCCAAAGGGTTGTGAGTTTTCACTCACAACCCTTTTCGTTACTCAGGTCGATCTTTTGTCGGTTTATTTGATTGTGATTTCGAGTTTACCTTCGATCTCCCCGGCCAACGGACCGGTATCCTGTGTAATGATGACCGTGTAACGTCCCGGTCGAACGTCCTGGTTTCGCCACGAAAACCCGCAGGTCCCGCCTCACCCATACTCGAGTTTGGCCGCGGCGACTTGTTTACCTTCCGCATCCAGAATCTTCAATTCTGGCTGGATATCTGTATATCTGCTCGAATCAGTTTGGTTTTCGGTGAATCGGCCGTAGAGTTCGCCGGCGTTGCCCTTGATGACGCGCGAGAGATAAACGTTTGTTCCTTTGGAATAAACCGTCTGTTCTTCTTTGTCACTGTGATAACGTTTCTTTTCATCTATGGCGCTGATCGAAAGTTCCGGCTTACCGAGCTCCACATCGCGTGTTTTATCAGCGTTAATGACGACCTCCGGCCCCTCCGAAAAATCCACTCGCCACTCATCTGTTTTCTCAACGCCATATTGAATGTGCCCATCACGGAGTTTATAAGTTCCCACAGGTATTTTTATCTGTTCTGACGGGATCTGAAAGCGAAAGCGAACAGTTTCGTCGTTAACACCCGTCATCCCGACATAGCTTAGCTTTGATTTGACGCTCGTATTCGACTTCAGTTGGATGGCAAGTTCACCTGTTGCCCCGGCATATTCTTCAAGTTCAACCTGAATCCTTTTGCCCTTTTCATAATTGCCGGTTAGCCTTAGATTGTAAAACTGTCCCTCACAATTAATGATGCTGCTCAATGTATGCCTGGAAATATATCGCCCGGATGATTCCGCGGCGTCTTGAAGAGAATAAGAACAGCGACCGAATGTATCGAAATCGCCTGTAAAACCATTGCCGAAAAGAATCAACTTTGTCGGTTTATCGTTAAAAGTCGATATCCCTTCAAGGACACACGAAGGACTCCACATGCAACTCGGACGTGATGAGGAACCGGAAACGCGAACCTGTAATAAGGCCCGGAATTGAACCTGATGTCCTTTCCGAGTGGTCATAACAAAGTCGGGAGTGACGAATTCCGTGCGATTGGACGGTCCGGACTCAGCATCGTCGATGGGGAGAATTTTCTCGTTTTCCGAAAGCTTGCCGTCTGCATCGAGATCGAAATAGAACGCAACGGCCTTGTCGTCTTTCACCTCGACGGCGGACCATTCGGCTCCTTTGAAATGTGAATTATAAACCGTCCAAAATTCTCCGCCATTTCTTCTTACCTCCTTGATAAAAGGCGTTTCGTTTCCACCCCGACCGAATCCCCAATAAGAATTGTAACGCAGCTCATCCTTGGCGCCGCTCAAACCGCGATACGTCATATCGAAAACAACCGCCCCCGGCGCCGGCTCGGAAAAATCTGCATCGACCTGCTCGTCTTCGATATCCGTCGGGGGCGCTTGACTATCCCGTCGCCCGGTTTTTACGACTTTCAACAGGCAGAACACACCCACCAGAAAAGCCGCCAATATCACGAAGCCAATAAGAAGCTTTTTCATTGCATTTTCTTTTCACTCGGCACCCAACGGTTGATTTTACGTATCAACGCATTTGAGTATATCATATAATCCACTGAAAAAGAAATATCAGACCGAAAAAAAACGATTACACATATCACGCTGCTCCAGCGTCTATGAGGGTGAGACAAACATATACATGAACAACGTCAGGAGACGATTGTGGAACGAAGCAAACAACTGTATGAGAAACTGATCGAGCCTGTCCAGGATAGAATGATCGCTATCGTCACCCGGATCCTGCGGGACCAGGACGACGCGATGGATGTTTTCCAGGAGATTCTGGCGGTGATCTGGAAAAAGCTCAAAACCATCGATAACCACCCTAATCCGCAGGCGTATATCCTTCGGATTTGCGTGACTCGTTCGTATGACGCCCTCCGAAAAAAAGCCCGACGACGCAGGCAGATGAGGTTGGAAAAAGACATCGAAACATACAAAAGGCAATCACACGCCGACGACGTATCAACACGCTTGACGATTCGAGAAGCGATCACCCTTTTACCGCCCAAACAGGGCAAAGCAATATTGCTGCGCCTGATCGAGGGCGAGGATTTTGCGACCATCGGCACGATTCTGGGTTGCTCTTCCGCCACCGCCAGATCGCACCTGTCCAAAGGGAAAGAAAAATTGCGCACCGTCCTTCTCAAGGCGGGCATCGCCCCCCATAGGAGTTCATTATGAATCCTGAAAAAGACAAACACGATAATGAAGCTCAATGGAAGGCCATCCAGGACATGTTCAACAATGAAGATTCCTGCAACGTTCAGCCTTTCAAGAAAGTATTGAGTGAGTTTCGCCGGGACCTTGAAAGTCATCCTTACGTTCAGAGCCGGAAGAAATATAAGATCGCTGAGAATCCCCGCCACTCGAGACTCTTGAGGACGCTGACCTATCCGACAGTGGGTTTAGCTGCGGCGGGTATTCTGATTGCCTTTGTTTTATTCAGCAGCCCGAAATTGACATGGGCACAAGTCGCGCAGCGCTTCGCCCGGGCGGAGTTTCTACACGCTTCAATCTACAGCAAAGAAAACGGGCTCTCCTCGCCCGAACAGATCGAACTGTGGATGGGCAAAGGAGGCAAGGTTCGTATCCGGATGGGTGAGGAATTGATCTTCGCCGAAAAAGGCCGGGTTTTTGCGGCTTTCGATCTGAAAACGCGTAAGCAAATCGAACCAAGCCAAATGGCGCTCATGTTTGTCGAAGTATTGGGTTCCGATGAAATGTTTTCTATGGATACGGTCATACGCGGTCTGTCCGGCGGTCGAAACATCCCCGATAAAACGCCGGTCCTCAATGACAACGTGGTGGTCTCCGAAGACCTGGCGGTCTTTGACCTCGATTTCAAGGAAAGCAACGATTTCCAGTGGTACCGAATCTGGGCATTAAAAAAGAGCGGCCTACCGATCAGAATCCGTGTATGGAGCCCGAGCGATGCGGCGAGCATCGACGTGTTCATCGATTACTCCAAGCCGCAATCCGAGATGTTCTTCGATCCGAAGGCTTTTGCCGCGGCCCTTGCATCGGTTAAAACGGATCAACTGAATCTGGCCTATCTCTATCTCAAAGATCCGGGAGGAAAAATCTACGCGCCGGGGATTGCAGATGAGCACAAAGCCATGTCGATCGTCACGACGACCATCAACGGCGAGCCGTTCAACCTGGCCTATTATCGGGATAAGAATCTCTTACTCTACTTTTGGGATCGAAATGTTCGTGGCCGGCGATGGACAACGTTTCAGACGCTCTTAGATCAATACGTCTCAAATGATAATATCGAGATTCTTATCGTCGCGATGGAAAAGAACAAAGAACGCATCCGGAAATTTATAGACTCTAACAACATCGCCGTCCCTGTCTTATTCGAATCGGACAAGGGAATGTACAACTCATTAGCCCGCGCCCTGGGCGTGAAGCACCCTGGTGAGAGGTGGCTGATCACCGGCGGCAAAACGTATCGAGTCCAGGATGGTATGGAAAAGATGATCGACCTGATTTGCAACGGCCTCACTTTCGAGAATAAAAACCGGTTGAATCAATTCATCACTTATCACAAGACAACGAAGGCTCGGATATTGACTCTCTGTGGCGAACCTGACAACATCGAAACGATTGAGGGCCGAGAGTTATGGACCTATCGGTTCGACACCTCCGCCGATGGACTCTATACGGGAAGCACGACGCTGCGATTTAACGAGGAAGGTAAGTGCACCG
>Ga0180431_10009670_pt1 | contig 10841 bp, 11 predicted proteins | sample SS_ome_11_FD_132459 | JGI IMG/M metagenome (GOLD analysis project Ga0180431, IMG submission 132459) | Hypersaline lake sediment archaeal communities from the Salton Sea, California, USA - SS_1_MS_1 metaG | ecosystem: Environmental > Aquatic > Non-marine Saline and Alkaline > Hypersaline >...
AACTTGTGGAAAGAGTTTAATCAATTTAAATGTGAATTTAAAAAAACTATTTGCAAGGATTGTGGATCCAAAATGAGTACAAGAAAAAGACCTATTAATTATAGACCTTTAAATGATAAAGTAGCTCAAAGTAGAGCATTAGCATTTAATAAGCGATATGAAAATAATGGAATAAAAATGTGTCAAGGTAAAAATTGCTTCCGTATCAAAAAAGCAGATAAGTTTATAGGATTTGATGGTGTTACAAAAAAATGTGATGATTGTAGAGGAAATCCTGTTATTACTGAAAATAATAAAAATAAACCAATTCAATGTCAGGGAATATGTGGGGAAATAAAACCAATAAAATTATTTACTATTAACAAAGTCAGATGTGATCTATGTCAGAAAATATTTGAAAAAGAAAGAAACGCTAAAAAAAATGAGAATAAACGTAAAAAATATAATGAATTCAAAAAAAATAATAAAAATAATAATATAGATATATGTGATAAGTGTTTTAAGACATATAACATTGTTATGTTTGAAAATAAAAAAGGAGATATAGTATTGCGATGTGATAGATGTAGACACAATGATAAATATTATGAAACAAATATTAGAGACAAAGAAGCTAAGAATCAACATGATAGAGAAACATATCAAGAGAATATAAAGATTATTGAAGAATTTAGAATCAAAAATAATGATAAAACTATTGATATATGTAATGATTGTAAATTTGTTGGTAAAATTAAGGATCATTTTATCACAGACAACGGTGTAAGAATTTTGTATTGTGTTGACAAATGTTATAAGAATAGAAATAATGCTGAAGAAAATAGAAGGGGAGAACGTCATCAAGGAGCTGAACCTAATGCCAAAATTTATCAAACTAAGGAATATGCAAAAGATAATGGTTTTCCTTATGAATTATCTAATGAAGAAGCATTTGATATTGTGACTTCAGATTGTTTCTATTGTACATATGAACCTACAAAAAAGAGTATTAGTGGTATTGATGCATATAAACACAATAAAGGATTTGTTTGTGGAAATGTTGTACCGGCATGTACATCTTGTAATTATGGAAAGGGAAGTGGGAAGACTAAACAATTTATTAGACGTGCAAGACATATAGTTTCATATAGAAATCCTCATAAATATCAGTGGCAATATTGGGAATATTTTCCTGATACAAAATCTGAATCCTATAAAAAATATAAAAATAATGCAAAACATTATGGAAAAAGATTTGTATTAACTGAAGAACAATTTAATAATATTGTGAGTCAACCATGTCATTACTGTGGTAAAAAGAATTCAGAAACACATAGAAATGGTGTTGATAGAAAGATCAGTTCAAAAGAATTAGGATATTGTGAGGAAAATTGTGTATCTGCTTGTTCAGCTTGTAATTACATGAAGCATGTATGTCCTTATGATGAATTTTTGGATAAAATGGAAAAAATTGCAATAAACTCTACGTTCAATGCACTTAAGTAAAAAATAAATTTTATAATTATTATTTTTTTTTGCATCATATATTTTCCCGCTACCCGGAAGAAGTTCTAGGCGGCAAAAGCAAGGCCTCCCATACCTCCCGCAACACGGAAGAAATTGTAGTTGACAGCAAAGCAGTGACAACGTCCATCATTACCAGCACCAATGTTACGAAGAGTAGCAACAATTTGGGAAGTATCAATTCTGGAGAAATTAGCAGTACCTTGGGGTTGTTGCTCTTCAGGATCAAGAGCGAAAGAGTATACCAAAAGACCACGAGAACGAGTATCGAGACCGTCAGGAGACAATACAGGAACATTGGAGTGATGGTAATAAGGTTGAACAAGATTGAAGTAATCACCAGTACGAGCAGCGAAACGATCTTGTCCGTTCATTTGAAGCTTCATGTCAGCAACAGGGTTAGTTCCGAATTCAGAGGGATCAAGAAGAGGACCAGTAGCAGCATCGAAGACAGCATAGAAATTCCATTGGTTTCCACCATAAATGGCTCCACCAGGACAGTTAGGTGAAGTACCACGGTTAACAGCATCATCCTCTTGGAACCACAAAACAAGTTCAGAAGTAGGATGATTGAAGTTCAAGCGAACACGAGGAGTGAAAGTGGTAACACCATCACCTTGATTGTATTGCAATTGCTTGATGAGGTACTCGTGAGGGTTTTGAGCATAATGTTGACGAGCATCATTGTCAAGATAGATGTAATCTACCCAGAGAACACAGTTATCAAGGTTCAAGGGACTGATAGTTCCAGCACCTCCGGGACCAATGGAAGGAGCAGTATCTCCAGCATTGATATCACAAGGACACAAGACAACACATTCATTGAATGAGCGGAACTCATATTGAACACGAACTTGATGGAATTGAAGTGCAATAAGAGGAAGAGCAAGACCCCAGTTCTCATTGAACCAGAAACGAAGAGGAATGTACAAACGTTGAGCAGGGTGACCAAGCTTGACAGTAGGATCAAGGGGAGCCATGCTGTTCTTGCAAGTTTGGTTACCGACAGTACGAAGGGTAACAGCGGTAATTTGGGGAGTGGGAGATCCCGGTCCACCATTAGGAAGACCAACAACTGGTTGAACATTTTGTTGTCCAATCATAAGGTTGTAACCGACACGCTTTCCAGTAGGAAGAGTGAGTTCAGTCCATGCATCCCACCAAATACCATAATGACGATCAATATCAGTTCCTCCAATGTTGACACAAACTTGACGAACAAGAGTATGTCCAAGGGTAGGTGCCCATGAAACACCAGCAACACCAGTTCCAGTAGCATCAACGAGTTCGGGAACATCGACTTCAAGAGTCATCTTGGTTACGAGATCACCATTACGTTGAATATCTACTTGAACTTTACGACCAAAGTCACATACACCTTGGAAAGTATTTTCAATTGACTCCATAGCAAAGTTTACATATGGATCATAGACGGATTTGAAGAAAGTGATTTCGGGATCACGAGTAAGCTTCTCATCCTGGACTCCGCATTTGCTAATTATTCACAAATTAGCAACCTATTAAGCTAAGTTCGAAACGCTACTTCCTACACTTAGCACCCCTTTCGGGCAGGACTGACTGTACCTTAAGCATTCAAAACTATATATTTTGAATTACCGATCTCCATCCAGTCGATGAACCTTCTCCATGAATGTCATTTACAATGACATTTTTAGGAGCTTGGCTGCGGATTACCCATTTCCAAATCGACTTAATTTTAAAGGTTCGATTTTTCATTATTGTTACTTTTACTGCAATCGAAACTTATGTTTTTCGATTGGTGTTAGTGTAATTTTTATTACACGTTAAATACACTACCCGAGGCTATTAACCTGGCCACCAATAGGTTTCCCATATTAGCTTAGTGAACAATACTTTAGGGCTTTCCCGCAATTTGAAGATCTTGCAGATTTATCATTATTTTAGCTTAAACGATAATCTACTAGGTATAACAAAATCATCTTATTTGATGATTGACATGTGTTTACTGTTTATCTGGAACCTAGCATGTCGCAGTTCCAGCAGATACCTCTTAGCCGCAAGAGTCCTTTTAGTTTACGGCAACAAGTTGAATTAGACCACCTGGCATTTTTGTTGGTTATATACTTAGGTGAGATAAAAAATTTTAGAAAATCAAACACAATTTAAAGAAAAAATCGCATTAATAATTGTTTAGAGGGTCTCTATGTCCATAAAATGGAAATTGATTAAATAATTAAAAATAAATTAAATTAAAATGGCTCCTAAATTAACAATTTCTAAAATAATTGAAGAATGTAAAATTGTTCACAGTAATAAATATGATTACACAAAAACTCTACAATTTGAAGGTTATAAAAATAATAGAACTAAAATACCAATTACTTGCAGAAAACATGGTGATTTTACACAATCAGTCAAGGATCATAAAAAAGGAAAGGAAGGATGTAAGCATTGTCGTACACAAAAATCAAGAGAAAAGCAAGCATTAACAACACAGGAATTTATTAATAGAGCAAGAAAAATACATGATAATACTTATAATTATGAATTTGTTGTTTATATCAATAATAATACTCCTGTAACAATTGAATGTTATAAACACGGACCTTTTTTGCAATTACCGAAAAATCATATTAATGAAAAAGCTGGTTGTGATAAATGTTCACGTGAAATAAGTGGTAAAAAACGTACAAAAAGTACAATAAATTTTATTACACAAGCACAAAAAATACATGGCGACTTATACAATTATTCTTTGGTCAATTATAAAAATGCTGGTACAAAAGTCACAATTATATGTGATATTCATGGAAAATTTGAAATTACTCCACGACTTCATACTGGTAGTAACAGAAAACAAGGATGTCAAAAATGTGGAATTATTTCTTCAATTATTGCAAGAACTAAAACTCTTGAACAATTTATTGTAGAAGCAACAGATTTACATGAGTCAAGATATAATTATGAATTTGTTGTTTATAAAAATAATAAAACTCCAGTATATATTGAATGTGACGAACATGGACCCTTTAAACAGACTCCTGAATGTCATTTAAGAGGACAAGGTTGTCCATTACATTTTGATAGTAAGGGTGAAACAAAAGTAGCAAATGTATTGAGAAAAAATGGTATACATTTTACACAAAATAAATCTTTACCAGGATTGTGTTACAAAAAACCACTAAGAATTGATTTTTATTGGGAAATTAATCAAGAAAAGTTTGCTATTGAATTTGATGGACGTCAGCATTTTGAATCATCAGATTTTTTTGGTGGTGATAAAACCTTAAAAGAGACACAAAAAAGAGATACTATTAAAAATAATTATTGTATTAAAAATGGTATAAAATTATTGAGAATTTCATACAAAGAATTTTATCAAATCAAAGAGATTGTTGATGATTTTTTACAAGGATACTCAATTTCCAAGTATATAATTTGAAATTACTCTATCTTTTTCTTCAATAGAAATATTATTCATATCTTCGATATAATTTACATATGTTTTATCAAGAAATTCGAATAATTCTATAAGTACATATTTTCTTTTTCTTTTATATGCATCCTCAACAAGGTCTATTAAAATATCTATTTGTAAATTTACATAAAAATCATATATTAAACAATTCATTGGATCTGGGTAATTAAATTTTATACATAATAAAGCTATTTTTTTACTTTTTTCAAAAAATTGTGAATTATTTTCTTTATTTTGTGATGAAAAATAGCTTGTTACTTCACACATATTATATTCAAAAGATTTCTGAATTCGTTTTCTATTTCTGAGTAATTTCAACATATACTCGTATTTTAATTTTTCGCGTATATTTTCTTTAAGCTCACACTCAGAAAGACCAACAAATTTATTGGCTTTATAAGAAAGCATCATTAAACTATCAATACATTTGTATGGTTTATAACGTTCATTAACATACCACCTTGAAGAATATTTAAATTTATCAACAAATACTTGAATAAGATTAGTTATTTGTTGATATTCATTCATATCTTTAACAGTATCTAATACATTATTTCCATATTCATTTTCAATTAGTGGATTAGCATCATTTTCTAATAATATAAGTATAATGCCAAAAATGTCATAATTATTAGAAAAAACACATTGATGTAATGTAGTTATAATAATATCATTAAATTCAATCATATGATTTGCATTTGCATCATATTTCAATAATAATTCAATAATACTGGGATCACCATATGGTGTAGAAATAATACTATTTAATACTGTATATCTTTCTTTATTAATAATCGTATTTGTTTTCAAACCGTGTTTAAGGAATATTTCAATTTCTTCATTGTCAAGTAAATTAACTATATAATCAATTAATGGAATACATACACAAATACCCTCTTTATTATATTGATGAAATGCTTCATTTAATTTTATATTCGATTTGTTAATTAGTAAATCAATAATATCAAGATCGTATTTTTTAACAGCTCTAAAAATAGCCGGCAAAACACCAAATTGTGTATATTCAACATTAATCCCTTTTTTAATGTAATATTTTACAGTTTTAACATCACCTGTATCGATAGCATTATAAAATAATTTGTATTCTTTCGGTAATTTAATGAATTCAATATCATCATTTATATGTTTTTTTCTGAATTCATTAAATCTAATATAATAACTAATACATCTCTTTGTAAAATCATCATCTATTTCTTCAAGCAACGATAAAGCAACAGAAATATATGTATAATTATTTAACTTATTTAGAATTTCGATATAATAATTTGGTGACTTATCAGTCATTTTTAAGAAATAATTGTCGAACCATTTCAATTTTATACATCTACATTTTCTACACCTTTATACACAAATTCTTCACCAGGACACGCTCGTTCAAAAGAATAAACAACATTCTCATCAAAGCGAAACAACTCAACAATTAATTTTTGATTCTCTTTATACAAGCTCATTGTTAGACAAGTTCCTTGTTTTAGTGGACCAATATCAAACAAACAATGAACATCGGTTCTACATTCAAAATTATCGCCAATACACAAAATCTGTCTTCCTGGTGCAAATGCTTGACTAAGATTTGTCCATTTACAATATACCTTAGTTCTGTATCTCACCCCACATTCTTGACAAACTGTGTCAAAAGGCACTAAACAAGGCATAATAAAATTGATTATTATTTATAGCATATAAAAAATGACAACTCTTTATCATCAAACATCGAAAGATTCTGTAGAAAAAATTATTAAGAATGGTATGAAATTAGGAACAAATGGAATTGTTGGAGGTGCTATATATTTTGCAGATAATATAAGTAATACATTTCACAAAGCTCAACATCATGGTGCTATTTTACAATGTGAAGTAGAATTAGGTAAACTATTAAATGTTGGTGACAATTATAATAATTATAATCAAAGAATTTTAAATAAACAAGGATTTGATTCTATTCTTGTTCCTAGACGTGGAGGAAGTGAATTTGTTGTATTTGACATGTATTATTTATCGCACTTTATTTAAATCCAATGTAATAACAAACAGTAATCCATCATTAACATGGTTTTAATTTTTTTACAAAAAAATATCAAGAGAATGTATACAAACAATGGGTATTAGTGAAACTCTCCAATGGTGGGGGATTAAAACTTTACGGATTTAATATATTTATTATTAGTCTTTTATCACTTATAGTTGCTGGAATTCTATTTATTAAAGGTGGAATTAATATACTATTTGGAATATTATTAATTATATTTGGAACAGTTCCAAATATTGGTATTGGACTTTGGTTATGGGATGAAGCAATTAGTCATGGTAATTGATAAAAAAATGAAAATATCTACAATTATGACACACACAAATGCTCTATCCAGATCCCGAAGGACAAAAGACTTTTCAAGGTTATCCTTGGTACACAAGACTCTGGCACTTCGTTCTATTATTTGTAGAACCTGCTTCAGAATTTTATGACATTTTTACTGACTTATTATTCATCTTTGAAATTGATAAGTTTAACACTGCAAATGGAATTACAATTTGGGAAAGTTATGTTGCCATGTTTGCATTAATTACATCTGCACTCATTGTTGGTCTCGAAACTGTTGCGCCATGTTTTGAAATGGTAAACCCGTGTAATTACCAAAAAGTACACAGAATTAGAAAAGACTGTAATAAAAACTGTATCATGTATTATTGGACATGGAGTTGCTGGTTTAGTCTTAATATCCACAGAAAATACATTATTAATCAAGAAATTACTGAAGAAGATCATCAAGCCAGAAGAGGATCATGTGCTAATTATAGTAGTGGAAGACATGGTGTCCTGTTATTCCTTGAAGATATCCCACAACTTTGTGCAGTCCTCAGTTTTTCTGCGAGATCAGGTATTAACAACTTTGTCATCTTGCAGAAATTAATTGTTGGAATTGTTAGTGGATCTTTGAAAGCAAAAACGTGGATTTATGGATAATTTTTTTATTCATTCAATAAAATAAATAAAATTCATTAAGTTTAAACATGTGTTGAAGAATGTATTGCAACATTTATTATTATTTCTGGATTCTTAGTTAAACGTAAACCAATTTTGACAGCATACTTAAACAATCATCTTCCCCGCAAATACATAAAAAAATTCATAGATTATAATATACAATATGGCTGGTATATTTACTGGTGTAGCATTAATACTTCTTATTGTTGGTATTTTAGGAATTATTATTGGAATTAGTTGGGGAACTGCTTATTTCCTTGATGTCAAATTTGTACCCAAACCATCACCTAAAACAATGTGGGTTCTTATACTTGGTGGTCTTGGTCTTGCCTGGTTTGCACGACTTTTCTTATAAATATTTGTTCTATTATATAAATGGATTGCATACTTTTAATTCGTGTTTTCCACGTTATTCTTGGACTAATACTCGCTTATGTTGGATACAATCTTGTTGTTCAAAATCCTGATTCCCCTCCTTCAGAAGGTATGAAACGGATGCTTATTGGTGTCGGTATTCTTGGCGTTGGTGCAGTAGGTTATCACACTTATCGTGTATTGTACCCAGGATTTATTTGTTCTTAAGTAATTACATTTATTTTTTTGTGTGACTTTAAAGACTAACACAAAATGTACAGTATATATATGGTGCATAAAAAAGGTATAAAAATCAATGCTAAACATGATTTAGGGAACCTTACACTTGGTGCCAAGCATAAAGAGATAGCTACTTTTTACAAGACATATCAGGAACAATTACCTATTTTGGAAAAGAAACTTGCTACATATATCTCTCGGAAAGCGAAATTGCAAAAGAAATCTTTAATCGAACAAACCGAAAAGGAGCGTATTGAGTTATTTAGTCTTGAAACACAAATTAGTGAATTAACGAAGGAAATTGATTCACTAAAATCGAATAATGAAGAGACTGATTATTATCTTGATGCAATGGAACATCTTTATGATTATTATTGCCCAGAAGGTGGACATGAAGATCGCGCTGAAATATATGAACAGTATCTTAAAAAATTGGATCCCAGTTATACTCCAAAAGCCAAAAAACATGATACAATTTATTGGTGTCATAATTGTCAAAAAGAGCGAGAACTAAATTCTTTGGAAGGAATAATTGTTTGTACCAATTGTGGGCTTACTGATCATACTATTATCGAAGACAACAAACAAAGTTATTCTGATGGTATGGTTCCTCAGGAATCCAATTATTTCAGTTACAAAAAGATTACTCATTTTAGGGAATGTATGGAACAATGTCAGGGCAAAGAGCGTACCGATATTTCTAATGCTATTTTCAATAGGATTATTGAAAAATTAAATGAAGAGGGTATTTATTCTAACAATATGCATAAAATTAATAATAAGAAGATGAAGGAAATTCTTCGGGAACTCGGATTGAACAAATATTATGAGCATATTCCTTTTATTCTAACTAAACTCGGTGGTCAAGGTCCACCAACAATTCCTCCACATATTGAAGCCCGATTAGAAAAAATGTTTAAACAGATTCAGATTGCTTTTAAGAAATGTTGTCCAGAAAATCGCAAGAATTTCCCGAGTTATAATTACGTTTTGCATAAATGTGTAGAACTCATAGGAACATGTGATGAACTTCTGGAACATTTTCCACTTCTTAAATCCAAACAAAAATTGCAAAATATGGACCAAATTTGGTACAATATTTGTAATATTACTGGATATGAATTTATTCCGAGTATCTAATTTATTTCTAATTTTTTTTTGCGTGCGTTAACAACCTTATTAATCAAATAATATATAATATAAAATGTCAGAAGTTTATTCTAAGGAGATTGACAAGATTGTCAAAAAACGTATTGAAGAAGAATTTAAGAATAAAGAGAAATCGATAAAGAAAGATTACCTAACAGTTGATCCAGAAATTAGAAAACAAAAGCATTTCTGTGTCTCTTTTTGTCCACCAAAACGTACTGTTTTAGAAGAAGCAGAAACATTGTGTTTTGCATATTTTATCGCTGAATCAGTTAAGCGTGAAGAACTTATTGAACTTTTACAAAAACAACCACCTGTTACAGGTGATTCTGAAGTCGATAACATCGAAAAGAAGAGATTTTTAGAAGAAACTTTCATGGAATTTATGGATCATTATGGTGAATACAAAAAAGAACATAAAGTCTTATTGAAAAATCGTCTTAAGGAACACTTTGGTCCTGATGTTCGTGTTGATTATGCATTCAAGGTACGTGGAGCATTTAAGAGTAGTAAAAAGGCACATGACCATGCTAAAGAAATTTCAGAAATAGATGGATTCCCTGTATTTGTTGGTGATATGGGAAGTTGGATGCCTTTCAACCCAAGCAAATTTACAACTGAGCATTATGATAGTGCTAACGATAAAATGAATGATCTTATTCGTGGTTATCAAGAGGAACGTGAAAAGGCTGAGAGGGCATTTGGACTTCGTAAGGATCTTTTGTATCGACAAGGGACAAAACGCGCAGAAGAGATTAAGGCACAAAATGAAAAGGCTATTGTGTCTGGAGAATTTGGCGATGCAGAGAATCCCAAGGATCCTTGGGATGGTAAGCGAAGTGTTGATGTTCCTCTTACAGAAATTGATGATTGGAAGGAAAATCCTGAAGAACCGGATCCTGACATGATTGAAATTGATATGTTAGCACCCCCACCTCCACAGAATGGAAAAACAAAAATGGAAGAATTAGAAGAACAATACCAAAAAGCTGCTGAAGAGATAAATTCCGTTTTTGAAAAGTCTGAAACAAAGTAAAAACTGAATAATTTATTTTTTTATACCACAAAATGAATATCCCAAATGAACTTTGGTACAATGTATTCTCTTTTTTGAGTCAAAAAAGTCAAAGT
>Ga0180431_10009671_pt1 | contig 10841 bp, 14 predicted proteins | sample SS_ome_11_FD_132459 | JGI IMG/M metagenome (GOLD analysis project Ga0180431, IMG submission 132459) | Hypersaline lake sediment archaeal communities from the Salton Sea, California, USA - SS_1_MS_1 metaG | ecosystem: Environmental > Aquatic > Non-marine Saline and Alkaline > Hypersaline >...
ATAAGAAAAGGGGGAAGGGGAAAATAACAGATCGTGGGGCAGATTTAAATAACGTCAATGGAAAATCCGAGAAAGCAAAAATAATAGAGTCGGATGCGGGGATTTTTTTCGAGAACGAACATTTGTATCGCATGTTGATAGAGACCTTGAATGACGGCCTGGGATTGCAGGACGAAAACGGAGTCTTTACCTATGTCAACGACAAGCTGTCGGAGATGCTGGGCTATTCACGGGATGAGATGATCGGGCGCGCCGTGACCGACTTTCTGGACGAGGATAATCGGAAGATTTTCAAGGCTCAAATGGCAAGGAGGAGGAGGGGCGAAAGCGCACATTACGAAATCGTATGGACGAGAAAAGAGGGCGTCAGTATCCCCGCCATCATGTCGCCCCGCCCGATCTTCGATGACGGTGGAGTCTTTAAGGGCAGCTTTGCGATATTCACCGATATTACGGAGCGAAAAAAGATGGAGGAAGAACTGATACGCCTCTCCATCACCGATGACCTGACCGGCCTTTACAATCACCGCTATTTTTTCGAGAAGGTCAGGGAAGAGGTAAACAGGGCCAGGAGGATGTCGTATCCACTGCACCTTCTGATTTTTGATATCGATGACTTCAAATCCTTCAACGACACTCACGGGCACATTGCAGGAGACGATATTTTAAGGAGGGTGGGAAGGATAGCAAGAAGGATTATAAGAAAAGATGTGGACTCCGCCTTCAGATACGGCGGGGACGAGTTCGCCATAATACTGCCGTACACCGACCGGGAAGAAGCGGAGGCGTTATCGGTTCGCATCAGCCGCAGCATCGAAGAGGAGGTAAACGGCACGAAGATCAGCGTCGGCATTGCATCCTCGGGCCGTCATGCTTCGTTCAAGGAGGTAATAAGGGCCGCGGATAAGGCGATGTACATCGAAAAAAGCTCGCACAAAGGGGAGAGGTCTGATCAAAACAAACTCGGCACCAAGACGGCGTAGTTATATATTTATTGAAGATAGAGAGCTTTCTAAAAAATTGTATTAGTGGAGGCATAAAATGTTACCTATTAAAAAGATTCTCTGTCCAGTCGATTTCAGCGAGCCCTCTTACGAGGCGCTGAAGGTGGCCGAGGAGCTGGCGGGGCAGTTCTCCTCGGAGCTGAGCGTCGTCCACGTCGTGAGGGAGGTCTCCAGTTCCCTTTACGGGCCGGAGTTCTCTGACTTCGACGTCGATGCGTATCAGGAAGAGCTGGAGGCGTCCGCTAAAGTGAAGCTGAAAGAGGTGGTCGAAGAGAGGCTGGCGAAATATCTGAAGGTGAGTCAGGTCATCATGCGGGGAAAGGCCGCTGACCGGATAGTCGAGATTTCCGATGAAGAGAGCTTCGACCTGATCGTGATAGCGACCCACGGGCAGACCGGCTGGCGGCACTTCGTTTTCGGCTCCGTAACTGAAAAGGTCGTCAGGCTTGGCCAGTGCCCGGTCCTCACGATTCACGCCCCGAAAAGAGAGGGCGATTAGACGCCTGTTTTGACGATCATTATCGCTCAACGGTCCGGTCTCTTAGAACGTGGGAGTGGAGTTTAAAGATGTTACCTATAAAAAAGATACTCTGTCCCGTAGATTTCAGCGAGCCCTCGTACGAAGCGCTGAAGGTGGCGGACGAGCTGGCCTCAAGGTTCCTCGCCGAGCTTTGCGTTATTCACGTGGTCAGGGAGACCCCTAACTTCGACGGCTTTGTGCATATTCTGAGTTTGGATGTCAAATGGATTCAACGCAGAATCTTGGGCAGATACGAGAGGAAGCTCCGAGATTTAATCGATAAAAGGATCTCTAAAGATGTTCGTGTGGATCCGATTGTCCTTACGGGGGACCCGGCCGGAGATATATTAAAGATAGCCGAGATCGAGGCCCCTGACATTATCGTAATGGCGACCCAGGGGCAGACCGGCTGGCGGCACCTCGTCTTCGGCTCCGTCGCCGAAAAGGTCGTCAGGCTGACGAGTTTTCCGGTGCTCACGATCCGGGCTCTCCGTGATGAGGGAAAAGGAGTGATTAAGGACTCTGTGAAATCGGCAAATTGTTGAGATGGACAGGCAAGTTAAGATTCGTATAAACGACTTCTTCGCATCAATGGTGTTTAAAGTCTCTAGAAATTTGGTGAAAAATTATGGTATTGCTGTTGAACTGATTGAACTTGTTGAGTTAACGAATTTGATCGGAAGTCTTTTGAACTGAACATGACTTTGATAACCGATAACATCAGAATAGGGAGCAAAGCGAAATGAAAACCATGAACAAGTCTATAAAAAATATCCTCGTGCCCATAGATTTTTCCGATACGTCTAGGGCCCTCGCCTATTACGCAAAGGTATTTGCGGAGAAGTTTGAGGCGAAGCTCCACATCCTTCACGTCTTTCAGGAGTATGAAGGGATAACGAAGATGGTTTTGACGAACAAGGTATTGGAAAACCTGATAGACGAGCTTAAGGATTCGGGCGTAAAGGAGATGGAGGATTTTTGCAAGAAACACTTCAATAAAAGGGTGGAGTACGAGACACATTTTGCCAAGGGGGACCCCTTCAAGGAGATACTGGAGACGATCAAAGAGAAGGATATTGACCTGGTTATCATGGGGACGCACGGCAAGTCGAGGTTCGACCACCTCTTTTTCGGGAAGACGGCCGACCGCGTGGTCAGGAGGTCGGAATGCCCGGTAATGACGGTGAGGGTTACCTCCTGGTAAGAGGGGATGAGGAGAGGAGAAATCATATCATGAGAGAGTTTGCGAAAAAGGAAGCCGGACGGGGTGAATCTGGTGTGAAAACGGACGACTATCGAAAGAAGTATACCGAGAAGCTGGTGGCAACCGATCGGATATTTAATCGGATCCACGGCGGCGACAGGATATTCATAAGCACCGGATGCGGGGAGCCGCGATACCTTGTGGAGACGCTCATCAAATACGTCGAATCCCACCCGAAGGCCTTGATGGATACGGAGATATTCCACGTGTGGACGCTCGGCGTGGCCCCCTACGCGGACGAAAAGTTCAAGAGCAATTTTCGCCACAACTCCTTTTTCATAGGGGAGAACACCAGGAGCGCCGTAAATCAGGGAAACGCCGATTACACCCCCGTGTTTCTCTCCGAGGTGCCGGATCTGCTGAATCGGAAGATGATACCGGTCGATGTGGCCCTTGTTCAAACCTCTCCTCCGGACAGCCACGGTTACATGAGCCTGGGGATAAGCGTGGATATAGTGAAGGCGGCCGTCGAGAACGCCGGCCTCGTAATTGCTCAGATCAACTCCAACATGCCCCGGATTCACGGGGACGGGTTCATCCATCTCGAGCAGGTCGACTATCTCGTTTTCCACGATGAGCCGTTGATGGAGTATAAGGACAAGGCTCCCGACGAGATAGCCCAGAGGATCGGAGGTTACGTGAGCCGAATTGTCGAAGACGGGGACACGATACAGGTGGGATACGGCAGCATCCCGAACGCAATTCTATCGAACCTAAAAGACAAGAAGCACCTCGGTGTGCACACGGAGCTTCTGACCGACGGAATCGTGGAGCTGATGAAAAAGGGCGTCGTAGACAATTCGGAAAAGAGCCTCAATCGCGGGAAGACGGTGGCGACTTTCTCGATGGGGAATAAGAAGACCTACGACTATATCCACGACAACCCGGGCGTGGAGTTCAAGTCTGTGGACTATACCAACAACCCCCTGGTTATCGCCCGCCACGAGAAGATGACCGCCATAAACAGCGCCCTGGAGGTGGACCTGACCGGTCAGGCCACCGCAGAGTCGATCGGGAACACCTTCTACAGCGGGATAGGGGGGCAGGCGGATTTCATGAGGGGTGCAGTCCTGGCGCCGGGAGGAAAGACCATCCTGGCCTTTCAGGCGACAGCGGAGGGGGAGGGTGTCTCGAGGATAGTCCCCTATCTCAAGGAGGGGGAGGGGGTGACCCTGAACAGAGGCGATATCCACTATGTGGTTACCGAGTACGGAATCGCATATCTCCACGGGAAAAACATCCGGGAGAGGGCGATGGAGCTGATAGCAATCGCCCACCCGAAGTTTCGATCCCGGCTCATAGACGAGGCGAAGAGGCTGAATTTGATATACAAAGATCAGGCCTTCATAACGGGGGAGCTCGGAGAGTACCCGGAGCACCTCGAGGCCTACAGGACGACGAGAGGCGGTCTCAAGATACTGCTCAGGCCGGTGAAGATCAGCGACGAGCCGCTGCTCAAGGAGTTCTTCTACGACCTCTCGGACGAGAGCCTATACCGGAGGTTTATGTCGATGAGAAAGGACATTCCCCACGACAGGCTCCAAAACTTCGTAGTGATCGACTACACCAAGGAGATGGTAATCCTCGCCATTTTGAAAGAGGGGGAGAGGGAGACCGTAATAGGCATGGGGCAATACACACCGGACGAGAAGACCCTCCAGGTGGAGGCGGCCATAGTGGTAAAGGATGAGTTTCAAAGGAGGGGTGTGGGCCGCGAGATAGTCCAATATCTGGTGTTTTTGGGAAAGAGGCGGGGACTCTCCGGCGTTTCGGCCTCGGTGCTGATGGAAAACAAGCCGATGCTCTATCTCTTGGAGAAGAGCGGATTTGATATCAAAAAGGAGGGTGTCGGTGGAGTCTACGAGATGAAGTTGAGTTTCAGATGACACTTCATCTATTTTGAGGATCAGAGACAACCGATGAGCTTGTCAACCACCGGGTCCTATGGAGGAGAACATGGAACAGGACAATCTAATTTTGCCGATGAACGAGGGTAAAAAAATATAGTGCAAAAAGGAGGAGATATGGAACAGAAGGAAGGAAAAAAAGACTTCTTTAAGAGGATATTCCTGTTGAGCACGATGGGCTTAGCCATGGCGTTTGCAATCTTCATAGGGCTCGCCGTCGGCATTTTTCTTGACAGGTACTTCGGGACACATCCGCTCCTCACAATGGTGTCATTGATTGTAGGGATAATAGCGGGCTTTAGGAACATATACGTCATCTTTGTGAAATACGGACTGCAGAAGGGGAAAAAAGACGTAGTCGATGACATTAAAGATGTAAAGAAGAAGACACCGGACTGGGCCCTCTCGTTGGTTAAAAATAAAGAGAAGGAAAAGGGGAGGAGCCCTGAAAAGGTCTGATCCCTCAGGATTGAAATCACCAAAAAAACCTTGGGGAGACCTTTAAATACCGGAGCCGTTACAAAATGGTTATCACGACGAGAAAGGAGGCAGTTTTTCTTGAAATGGTTGGCCATATAGAAGATCAAGAAAACAGAGCTGAATTGGAAGGAAGACCTAAATCAAACCTGAAAGGAGATCTGAAATGACGAAAAAGTTGGTCTGTGTAATTATCGTTCTTTCGATGATCCTCGTCTCTTCTATCGCCATAGCGCAGAATCACGGGGAGGATCAAGCCAAGGACACAAACTCTCAACTCACGACCTTTATCTACATTGCGTCTATCGTGGCCGCCTGTCTGGCGATAGGATTAGGTGTTCATGGACCAGGGGTCGGAATGGGACAGGCAGTACGGGGAGCGATGGAGGGAATAGCCAGAAATCCACAGCAGTATGGAAAGCTTCTCGGTACCTTGATGATCGGACTTGCGATTATCGAATCACTCGCGATTTATGCCCTTATTGTGGCATTGATAGTGCTTTTCGCTAATCCGTTCATATTGGGTATAGGCTAATAAGACCGAACGGCTTAAAGGCAGAAAAACTAGGCCGGAAAGATGACAGGTAAAAAAATTGGCTGCCTTCGGTCCAAAATCGGAAATTGAGTTTGTGATCAAAACCGAGTGAAGGGGATTCAACAAGGGTGAATCGTTTAAGGGGTGGTGCAGGACAAAAATGTTCCACCCCTGACCATTCCTCATATACTGGGTTTCATGAAACAGAATTATAATAATATGAAAATCAACCGAAAAGACTACACGGCTTTTTTACAAATCAGGTTGAGCCGTAAATCTTTTCTGTATCCAACAAAGAAAAAAACAAAGACTTTCCGATCAGGTCCCTACTTATGTGAGCCGTATTTTCGGCATTTAACTTTTCCAAGTTTTCTATATCGGAGTCAATACTAATATCAAATATTCAAATATCCATGGCAGCGGACCTAAACGCTTTTGATGAATTGAAGAGGAATCGAGGCTGGTGTAATGATCCCCTTGAAGCTGGAACAACTAATATTTAGACACTCACTATAAACTCGATTTCTCGTTAAATATTTTATCCAAATACGCGGCTTTTCAACTGCTGTTGAAAAAAATTAACATAAAATTCAAATAACCTTTATTTGAAATAAACACGCGTGTGCTATTTATTCGATAAATTCATTACACTATCGCAGAAAAAACGGCGGATCTTGATTTGATGTCTATTGGATGAACGGATATTGCTATGGATCATTTAAATGTATTAGTCGTAGACGATGAATTGGGAATGTGTCTCGGTATAGAGCGCGCTCTTCGCGACTTAACGGTCGCGGTGCCGGACGTTTCGGAAGAGATCGCGTTCAACGTTGAGGTGGCCAATACAGGCAGTGAGGCACTGTCGATTATCGAGGCCGCCCCGCCCCATATCATCCTTCTGGATTACAAGCTTCCCGATATGCTCGGGTGTGACATACTCGAAAAGATCAAGGCGTGCGAGAGGACCGATCTGCTCGTAATCATAATAACCGCCTTTGCATCGATTGAGACCGCCGTGGAGACGATCAAGTGCGGAGCCTACGACTTCCTTCCAAAGCCCTTCACCCCGGAAGATCTGAGAAATGTAGTCCAGAAGGCGGCCGGAAGGTTGATCCTTCAAAAAAAAGCGGAATCTCTGATAAAGGAGAAGCGCCAGATTCGCTTCCAGTTCATATCGGTCTTGGCCCATGAGTTGAAGTCGCCCCTGAACGCCATTGAAGGATATTTGAGAATCATGCGCGACAGGAACCTCGGCGGCGAAATCGAAAAATATGACCGGATGATAGAGAGATCCATCATCCGCATCGGCGGGATGAGAAAGCTGATCTTCGATCTTTTGGACCTCACCAGAATCGAATCAGGCCAGAAGAAGCGCTCCTTTGAAAAAATAGACCTCTGCAAAGTGGCCTTCGATTCCATCGAGATGATGTCGACCGTGGCACAGGCGAAAAAAGTGGAGTTTGAAATGAAAGACAGGAGCCCGAAAATAATGACCGCCGCTCGCGATGAGATCGAAATCATCTTCAACAATCTTGTCTCCAACGCCGTCAAATACAACGTGGAGGGGGGAAAAGTTACTGTCGATGTGGAGCTGAAGGACAACATTGCCACGATCAGAGTGACCGACACCGGCATAGGGATGAGTCCGGAAGAGGCGGCAAGGATCTTTAACGATTTTGTGCGTATAAAGAACTCGAAAACCAAAAACATAATGGGAAGTGGCCTCGGACTCTCCACGGTCAAAAAGCTGGCCGCATTATACAAGGGCGATGTATCCGTTACGAGCGAGCAAGACAGGGGGAGCACATTTACCGTCACGCTGAGAGCGGATCTGAAGCAGGAGTCCGAGGAGGACGGATACAGCAAGGGGTGGAGTTTCTCATCTCGGCAAGACATTCAAACAATGTAATCGTTCGATGCTGCGAAAAAAAACGGTGCCAAGGGGAAGTGTTTAAAAAAGATTTAAACGGAGTAGAAACACTTTTAAAAACGTCACTAATAAATGAAAAATAGCGGGAGGCTGGAAATGAAAAACGGGAAACATGTAATAATGGTGGTCGACGATGACCAGGACGTCCTTGATGGGTTGAGGACTATTATGGAGTCCGGAGGGTACGAAATGGTCGAGGCCCTCAGCGCCGAAGAGGCGAAGAAGGTCTTTCAGGACGAAAAACCGGACCTTCTTATCGTTGACATGATGATGGAGCGAATCGACGCCGGCTTGAATTTCGTAAAGATGGTCAGGGACAGCGGATCAAAGGTGCCCATGTATATGTTGAGCTCCGTCGGCGACGAGCTGTCTAAAAACATCAGCAGCTCCGACCTGGGCGTTGCCGGCATACTGCAGAAGCCGCTTGACAGCGAGTTCATACTCAGGGTGCTGGAAATACAGCTCCATTAGGGACAGGCCCGCGACGATTACGATCGGCCGAAGATTGAAGGATTAGCTTTGTTGTAAAAAACAAGACTGGAAGTTGACCGATAAAAGGGCAGAAGGACATCACTGTAGTCCAAGAGTGTAAAATTGAATCGAATCTTTTCTCCGTTGTCCCTGCCCTTCGGTTCAACGTGGGCGTATCGGCCTGACAGGCATGGACGGAAATACCTGTATGGTGGATATGGCGCGCTTCTTCCTCGAGTTCTTTAAGGAGGAATCTTGCGGTAAATGTACCCCGTGCAGGGTCGGAACGAAGTGTATGTTTGGGGGCCTTGACGAATATATGCCGGGACAAGGGGAAAGGAGGGGAGATCGGGAGGCTGGTTTAGCTGGGCGAGACCGTCAAAGACACGGCCTTCTGCGGCCTGGGACAGCCGCCCCAAACCCGGTCCTATCGACGATAAGGGATTTCCGCGACGAGTATGAGGCCCATATCCGGGACAAGAAGTGTGTAGCCGGGGTCTGCCCCGATCTGGTGAGGGCACCCTGTCAGAACGACTGTCCCGCCGGAGTTGACGCTCCGGGACACATCTCCCTTATCGGGGAGAAGCATTACGACGAGGCGAGCCTCCTCATCTCCAGGCCGCGTTTAACGGCCAAGAGAATCTTGTCGGGGGAGACGGGCTTCGGCAGAAAATCGTGGGCCCCCCTTCTCATGGACTCCACCGCATATTCTACGGTCGCAGAGCTTGTAAGGGCGACGGTAACGATGTTGGGTTCTATTTCGGCTATCTTCTCGATCACCCCCAAACCTTCTCCTCCATGCTCCCCGATGTTTACTATGACTAAATCTGGCTTAGAAATGCGAACATTTCCGATCCCCGCCTCCCGGCTCTCCGCTGTCTCCACCCTGTAGTCTTTCGCCGAGAGTATATCGATACATGAAATTCGATCCCTCTCATCCTCATCTATTATAAGGATAGTCGGTTTTCCGAGATAGTCCTTTTTCAAACCCGCTTTTTCACCCTTATCCGTCAATTAATAAGCTCCCAAATCGATAGTCATAATCTCGATTATATTTTTTGCCTTGGATTATACAGCCCCCTTTCAATTGTTCAACAACTAGCTACTAAATTAAGTATATATTGTCGCCTTCAATAAGGCCCCCTATCGCTCTATTAAACAACCAGCGTTTAGATAGTTGGCGATAATAAGTCAAACAACCTTTAGACCAAATCCGCGAAGTTCGTCGTCTCCATCTTTATGGCAATGTAATTTCTGATATCTATGAAGAAATTCAACAACGGCTCGTGCTGCTCTACAGGCGTTTCCTCGTAAAAGTACTTTCCTACCCATCCCACCGCTGCCAGGGCGCCGTCCATCAATTTTACAATTTCGGCGACGGTTATTTTGCCGGGATTCTTTATCAGCCTATATCTTCCTTCCCCATTGCTTCCGGTTTTTATATATCCTCCATTTTTGAGAAGCAGCAGGATTTGCCTCAAGTACTTTTTCGGGATATTCTTCCTGTTTGAGATTTCTTCTATTTTAACATATCCTTTCTTATAATGCTGTGTTAAATCGATCAACGTCAAACATGCATATTCGCTCTTTATTGGCAATTTCATCTATGATCCCCCGATATTTCTTAGCTTTGTATATCCATATGCCGTTAAAGCCTATGCCGAATATTTCATCTTTATATTCCGTTATTCTTCCTCTACATCGGGAATTTCAGTATAGTAATCAATCCGAGAGCCATGGTGAGAATACCAATGATGATTTTAATTACTTTACTTTTTAGAACTTTCACCGTTAGGGCGGATAACGGTACAGAAACGACCGCTCCGATTATGAGATAGGGAGCCAAAACCCAGTCTATAGCATCCTTTGTAAGGACGTAAGCTATTACACCCACTATACACGTAATCCCTTCAGCCAACGAAGTTATCGCTACACGTTTTTCTCATTAACCCCGGAGACCAGCTGCCCTCCTACAACGACGGGACCGTAACCACCCCCGCTAATCCCCTTGTTGAAAGAGGCGATCATACCGAGGATTGTGATCTTCTTCCAGGAAAACGCGTACTCCCTGTTTATTGTGGCGATTATTACGATTCCGATTAAGGCTATCAGTATCCCTATATACAGCTTTAGGTAAAATTTAGGCAAATTTATCGACAGAAAAACGTCTGCAACGGTACCTGTAACGCTGCATAATGCTATGATTATGACGATCTTGAGGCTCCTCGGGAATCCGATTCTTAAGCTGTTTAAAACTCCTATCTCTTTTTAATGAAAAATACATTTTTTTGATATTCATGGTCCTTGGCTTAAAATTGACATTACCGATCGTGTGGTGGGTGAAACCGGCCAATAATCCGGTGAGGAACTCGGAGAGCAAGACGGAGGGAACAACTTGAAGAGGCTCATATCCCATAAATAACAACAACGGAGTCAAAGTAGTCCCGTAACCTATACCCAATGAGGAATCAATATATTCAGCACAAAATGCCAATAAATTATAATTACTCCTATTTCCAAACCTAAATCGAAAAACATTTTTATTAACCTTAAGAAAGACCTAGAAAACCATATGAGAGAACCTTTAAAATATTTATTGTTCTATCGACAAAACTAATTCAGCTTTTCTAAAGTTTTTTGAAAGCTTGTTGAATTAAAAGACGCATTATTACCTTTTTGTTGTGAAACAATCAATGACACTACACCATTTTCAATTTTAGCACCCATAATATC
>Ga0180431_10009672_pt1 | contig 10841 bp, 8 predicted proteins | sample SS_ome_11_FD_132459 | JGI IMG/M metagenome (GOLD analysis project Ga0180431, IMG submission 132459) | Hypersaline lake sediment archaeal communities from the Salton Sea, California, USA - SS_1_MS_1 metaG | ecosystem: Environmental > Aquatic > Non-marine Saline and Alkaline > Hypersaline >...
TCGTCCGACAGCTCATTCACATCATCAGACTGGTAGGGGAAATGTTCCTTCAGTTGTTCACCGGCCATGAGGATGCCTTTCTGAAGCCCCACGGCGAAATTCTCTTCCTTGAATTCAGCCTCCACCTGTTCCTTGATCTTATCCCAGAAATCATACCCCGTAACAGCATTGATCCCTGCATCTCCCAGAATGGCAAACTTACGGTCCTTGACCGCCAGGTAGAACAATACCCCGTTACGCAGTTCGGTTTTGTGCATCTTCAGTTTGGCGAACCACCAGGCAGCACGGTCCATCACATCCCCCTGGCAGTGGTTATCGATGTGTACCCTGATCTCACCCGAGGTATTGGTCTCGGCTTCCGCCACCGCCGCCTTGATCATTTCCTTTTCCTCTTTCGTAAAGAAGTTGATAGCATTCATGGGTATAAGCGTTTTTAGAATTCAACGGTGGGAACCGTTTCGGTTCCCGGTGCCGCTTCAAAATAGCCCTTTTGATCCAGCCCGGAAATGCCGGCAATCAGGTTGGCGGGGAATTTCCGGATGGAGGCGTTGAACTGCCGGACCGTTTCGTTGAATTTTCGCCGTTCCACGGCGATCCTGTTTTCGGTACCCTCAAGCTGGGCCTGAAGCTCAAGGAAATTCTGGTTGGCTTTCAGTTCCGGATAACGCTCGACGGTGACTAGCAACCTTGAAAGGGCCGAGCTCAATCCTTCCTGTGCCTGCTGGAATGCGGCAATGGACTGGGGACTCAGGGTGGATGGATCCACATTCACACTGGTGGCCTGTGCCCTGGCCTCAATGACCTGGGTAAGGGTTTCCTGCTCGAAATCGGCATATCCCTGTACGGTTGACACCAGGTTCGGGATCAGGTCCGCCCGGCGCTGGTATACGTTCTCAACATTGGCCCACTGGCCTGAAATACCTTCTTCCAGAACCACGAAGCGGTTGTACCTGCGGACCCCCCAGAGGATCACCAGCAGCAGGACAATGGCGATAATAATCCAGGTGCGGTTTTTCTTACTCATTGCTGTTTCATTTAATGAATACTTGTTTCAATCTGTTCGCAAAATTAACAAAAGAAGCTACCGCTGCGAAACGAACGGCGAAATATCGGTAAAAATTCGATCGGCAGAACACCCTGCAGAACAATCTGCAGAACAATCTGCAGAACACCCTGCAGAACAATCTTTGCCGCCATGCTGTTATACCGTCATGAGCTACCCGTGGATCGTATTGTATGACGGATACTGCAACCTGTGCAGCAGCTCGGTCCGCTGGATCGTGCGCAATGACAGAAAGAAGCGGTTTACCTATATCCCGCTGCAGGATGACCGTGCCCGCTCCCTGCTGCAGGAGCTGCCGGATCATTCCGGGAACGAAAAGGGAATCGACAGTGTGGTGCTGATCACAGGTAAAAGGGCCTATTTCCGTTCCACCGCTGCCCTCCATGTTGCTTCCCGCCTGAGGTTCCCCTGGCCCGTGCTTTCTGTGTTTTTCCTGGTGCCCGCACCGGTAAGGAACTGGGTATACGACCTGGTGGCCAGGAACAGGAAGCGGTGGTTCGGGGAAAGAACCACATGTTACCTGCCCTGATGCAAACAAATGTTGTAATTTTAACTCCGGAACCAAGCTTCATGAACCATGAACCAGGATCACTTCAAGGCGGCCGTTTTGGAAGGAATTCCCGACGACCTGCCGGCCGAAAAACCATATGACCCTGCACTGAACCATGCACCCGGGAGGAAAGACCTCCTCACTGAAGAGGAAAAGAAACTGGCCATCAGGAATGCATTGAGATACATTCCCCGCAGGCACCACCGCCTGATGGCAGGGGAACTGGCCGAAGAGCTGAAACGGTTCGGAAGGATCTATATGTACCGCTACAGGCCCGATTATCCGATCACGGCACGCAATATTGATGCCTTTCCCCACCGCTCCCGCCATGCAGCGGCCATCATGCTGATGCTTTCCAACAACCTGGACCATGCGGTGGCCCAGCATCCGGATGAACTCATCACTTACGGGGGGAACGGGGCGGTATTCCAGAACTGGGCCCAGTACAGGCTCACCATGAAATACCTTGCTGAAATGACCGATGAGCAGACGCTGGTGCTTTATTCGGGACATCCGCTGGGATTGTTCCCTTCCCACCCCGATGCGCCCCGGGCGGTGGTGACCAACGGCATGGTGGTCCCCAATTACTCATGCCAGGATGAATACGAGCGGATGAATGCGCTGGGGGTGACCCAGTACGGACAGATGACCGCGGGCTCTTTCATGTATATCGGTCCCCAGGGCATTGTCCACGGAACCACCATCACCATCATGAATGCAGGGCGGCTGATGCTTGGGACCGGGGAGGGGGGACTGGCAGGAAAGGTTTTCGTGACATCCGGACTGGGAGGGATGTCGGGAGCCCAGCCCAGGGCGACGGTGATCGCAGGGGGGATCTGCGTGGTGGCAGAGGTCAATCCCAAGGCCATTGCCAAGAGGTTCAGCCAGGGCTGGGTGGACGAAGTGTATGAAAAGCCGGATCCCCTGCTCAGCCGGGTGGAAAAGGCACGCGGGGACCGGGAGGCGGTCTCCCTGGCCTACCGGGGCAATGTGGTGGATCTGTGGGAATTCCTGGTGAAGCATGAGGTTGCGGTGGATTTGGGATCGGACCAGACCTCCCTTCACAATCCATTCGGCGGAGGGTATTACCCGGTGGGAGTGGAATTCGGTGAGGCCAGCCGGATGATGTCCGAACAGCCTGCAAAGTTCAGGGAAGCAGTGTATGAATCACTGCGCAGGCAGGTGGAGGCCATCAACGAACTGACCGGGAAGGGAATGTTTTTCTGGGATTACGGCAATGCCTTCCTGCTGGAATCGGGGAGGGCCGGGGCAGATATTTTCACGCAGGATGGCCATTACAGGTATCCTTCCTATGTGCAGGCCATCATGGGTCCGCTGTTCTTTGATTATGGCTTCGGTCCCTTCCGCTGGATATGTACCTCTTCCGATCCGGCCGACCTGGTTGCAACCGACCGGATTGCCAGGGAAGAACTGGAACGGATCGCGCTGGATGTACCCGCTGATATACGCGGACAGCTTGAGGACAACATCCACTGGATCAGGGAGGCGGCGAACCACCACCTGGTGGTGGGATCCCAGGCACGGATCCTTTATGCCGACTGTGAAGGAAGGATTGCCATTGCCAGGGCGTTCAACCGCGCCATCCGGGAGGGAAAGATCAGCGCTCCGGTGGTGCTGGGACGTGACCACCACGATGTCTCCGGTACCGATTCCCCTTTCCGGGAGACCTCCAACATTGAGGACGGCTCCATGTACACGGCCGATATGTCGGTTCAGAATGTGATCGGGGATGCCTTCCGCGGTGCTACCTGGGTTTCCCTTCATAATGGTGGTGGAGTGGGATGGGGGGAAGTGATCAACGGCGGGTTCGGACTGGTGCTGGACGGGTCACCGGAGGCTGACAGGCGGCTGGAAATGATGCTGCACTGGGACGTGAACAACGGGATCGCCCGCAGGAACTGGGCCCGGAATGAAGGCTCCATGAAGGCCATCCGGCGGGAGATGGAACGGGCACCCCGGCTGAAGGTAACCCTTCCCCACCTGGTGGACGATGATATCCTGGAAGGGTTGTTCTGAAGGGACCGGGAATAAGGCACCTGACGGAACGGACCGCAGGGAGTTTCGTAGTGCCGGTTACCGGTCCCTTCAGAATTCCCCCTCGTTCAGCATGACCAGCATGCAGCTGTCCAGCGGGTCAATGCCTTCCCGGTCAAGACGGACCATGAATTCAGGATTCACTGTGCCGGGATTGAAGATGACCCTTTCGGGCCTCAGGGAGATGATGTAATCGTAATAGTCAGCCTGCCTGGAAGAACCGATATAGAGGGAAACCGTATGCACATTGTCAATACGGGGCTTGCCCACCAGGATCTCATGCCCGGCGATGGTCCCTTCCCGGTGGCCCACCGGAACCACTTCATGCTTATGGCGCATGAGGCTCTTCACTGCCTTGTTTGAAAATCTGACCGGATTGGGACTGGCCCCCAGGACCACCGTCTTCTTGCTGTTCAAGATCTGCTGTTATTCAGGGAACACACAAATATATGGTTTATGACAGGGGATGGATCAGTACCACGGCATAAGCACAGATCCCTTCCTCCCGGCCGGTAATGCCAAGCTTCTCCTCGGTGGTGGCCTTGATGGAAATTGAATCCTCATCCATCCCCAGGTGGTAGGAGATCAGCCGGCGCATTTGCGGAATATATGGATTGATCTTCGGACACTGCAGGCAGACCGTGGAATCGATGTTCTCCACCAGGAAGCCCTTTTTGCCGAGCAGATCGCAGGTTTCACGCAGCAGGACAGTACTTTCAATTCCCTTGTAGGCAGGATCGCTGTCAGGAAAGTGTGTCCCGATATCCCCGAGTGCTGCAGCTCCCAGCAGTGCATCGCAAATGGCATGCAGCAGGACATCGGCATCGGAATGACCTGCCGCACCTTTTTCATGGGGGATCTTCACTCCGCCGATCCAGAGGGGAATCCCTTTTTCAAGCCGGTGTACATCATATCCGAAACCGATCCGAAAACCCATGGAAGACCGCTACAGGTTCAGGCTCTCAAAATCAAATCCCAGTGTGAACCTGAGTGTGTTGGCCAGGGGACTGTTCTGCCCGTTGGTGGGGACCAGGTAGGAGAAATCGAGGGCAAACACATTGAGCTTCAAACCAACCCCCACTGTAAAATATTTCCTGTTTCCCTTGCTGGCGTGTTCATGGAAATATCCGGCGCGGATGGCGAACTGGTCCCTGTACCAGTATTCCACCCCCGTGCTGTAGGCGATCTCGTTGAATTCCTCCATGAATACACTCCTGGTCCCGTCGGTCCGCTCCACGCCCGGGGCATCGTAAAATGACCTGAAAATGCCCACCACCACTGATCCCGGAGGCTTCATACCGGCTACCACCACTTCGTCCCCCGTGGCAGTATCCGTTTCGTATACAGCAGGGGTGGGGACCAGCAGCTTGTTCAGGTCTGCATGGAATGATACCGTGTTGTAATCATCGATGTTGTAACTGAACCTGCCGCCCAGCCTCATGTTGGTAGGAACAGGGGTTTTTTCGGCATCCAGGGTATAGGAGACCGGGGTTCCCATGTTGGTGAAACTGATCCCTGCCGCCCATTGTCCGTCGCTCGAGCCCACATCAATGTCATCCTGGTAATAGAAACCCAGGTCCGCCGCAAATGAGATACCGGGCTTGGTCTCCTGCCCGTCGGCCGTGGTCTGGCCGGAAGTGAGGTCGGAACGGATGAAGCGGAATCCGATCCCCCCGGAGAAATTTTCTGTAAAGAGCCTTGAGTATCCTGCATCCACCGCAAATTCATTGGGATTATACTGACCGGTCACCGTCCCGGTGAGATCGGTGAACACGATGTTCCCCAGGGAGAAATAGCGCAGCGATGCGCTGATCAGCTGCTGGTCATCGAACCTGTAAAAGCCGGTGAGATAAGCCAGGTTGATATCGGGGATCAGGTTTCTCAGCCAGGGAGTGTAGGAGATGGCAAAACCACCTTTGCTGTCGATAAAAGCATATTTCGCGATGTTCCAATGTTGGGAATTCACATCGGGGGTGGTGGCAACCCCCACATCGCCCATGGCTCCTGCCCTGGAATCCGGAGCGATGGTCAGAAACGGCACGGAAGTCTGAATGGCATTCAGCTCGGCACCTCCCAGCTCACCCGATTGCATCTGACTCTGTCCTGAGAGTGAAACCCCGGTTCCCAGTAATGATCCGGCAATCAATGCAATGATCCCCGGTCTGAATCCTTTTAACATGTGTTCGATTTTGGTTCTCAAATATAACATGATTTCAGCAAAATGGCATCATATTCAGCACATTTTAAGTCCATCAGGTGTCCAGTTCAGCACATTTTAAGTACGTAATAAGACGCGTTTTAGTATAAAATGTTGACAAACTGCTGCAGATTTATCCGGATATGATGGTTTTATCTGGATATGATCAGTTTTCCGTTGCCCACAGCCACCTCTCCCCCGGAAGTGGTGAGTGTGGCGCGGTAAAGGTAGATCCCGCCCCCGAGCCTTTCCCCGCCCGAAGATGTCCCGTCCCAGCGGAGCGGCTCCAGCCTGTAACCGGGGGAAAAGACCCTGGTATCGATGATCCTGACCATTTCTCCCGAAAGGTTGTAGATGGTCAGCACCAGCCTGAGTTCACTATCGGGACGGTTGTGTTCGATGTTGAACCAGGTTTGGTCAATAAAGGGATTCGGGTAGTTATAAACCTGCTCCAGCAGCATCTCTTCCGAATCCATCACCACAAATTCCAGGCTCGATTGGGCCGAATTGTTATGGATGTCCCAGATCTTCACGGTCACTTCGTGGCGTCCTTTTTCAATGCCGTCATAGGGATAGCGGATGGTGCCCGAATTGTAACTGTTCACATTGGCCTGGTAGAAATCATTGAGGATGATGGCATTGATCCGGTCCCCGTCCAGGGTGGCGGTGAGGTCATGCCCGATGCCGTTCCCGGTGGTGTTAATCCCGTAGTTGTCCCTTACCTTTACCAGCAGAACGGGATCGGGATCTGTGATCCCCCCGGAAACAAAAAATGAATCATTCATGAAAAGATCCATCTCCGGTGGCTGGTCATCCGCCGCATTCTCCTTTCCGATACCTCCCACGAAAAACTGCTCGGTGCAACCATGTGCATCCACCACGGAATTGCTGCTGTAATAGCTGATCTTACCCGACCCGATGGCATAATTGATGTCCTTGGGCACAAAAAAGCCGAAGGAAAAATGTCCCCCCGTCACATCCGCTTCGCCGCTGTACAGAATGCTGTTCCTGGATTGAAAGCTCCACACAGGACCGTCATCGTTGGAGAGGGTTTCCACCGTTTTCTCCTTGTCGAACACCATCGGGTAGACCGTCCCGTTGAAATCATCCATCAGGGAATTGTCCTGGGTCTCCAGGTGGCCCGATACGGTCACCCATTCAAAAGCAGAAAGGGTGTCGGAGAACAGGCTTATAACGGACCCGTTGATGGAATCTGTCACCACATTGTGCACCGGGTAGGCCAGTTTCAAAGAGGGATCCCCCAGCAAGGTGAAGTTGCGTTTGTTGATGCCCGAACCTGCATTGTTCTTGCTGTAGGCGATGATATCACCCAGCCTGTAGTTCTGCTGGTTACCATCCTTTTCGAACACCACCTCGTAGAACTTCTCGTTCAGGAGATGGTTGGGACCTGAATAGACCAGCCGGGTGGTGGTGAACAGCGCGATTCCCCCTCCATTGGGATTGAGAAGGACCTCCTCGCCGGCAGAAGTAGACTCCTGGTCCTCCTTATGGTCGTACTGGTCATACCGGCTGAACTCGCAGGTGGCGGTCATGAAAAGCGGCAGCATATTCCGGTTGGTCCACCCTTTAATATGGTTTTTATCAAGCACCTGTTCATGGGCCAGGCCATTCTCTCCGCCGTGACCGGTATAATTGATGATCAGTGCTCCCCTGTTCACCTGGTTGTTGATAGCCCTTGTGACCTCCGGGTAACGGTACCCGGTAGCCACCTTTATTTGCTGATAGGCATCCAGGTAGATCTTGTTGATGTTGTAGCTGGGATACAAATTCCTCGCATAGGTGGCCAGTTCATTGGCCTGACGCATATGGATGTTGGAATCCTCATCATCGCCTATGAAGCAGAGCTGGTTCCGCCAGTTTCCCTGGCTGGCCGGATCACTGTAGGAAATGATTTTCTCCACCAGATCCCTCGCTTCTTCCGGCGTGGAAGCAGGCAGCCGTCCGATCCCTATGTCGAGCAGACCGGAATACATGGATTCATCGGTATCGAGCAGTCCGAAAAAATCGTCTGAAACATAGGAACGGGTGGGAGAAAGGGAGTTGTCGCTCTGGTAGCTGAGGATCAGGTTGGGATTGTTGGGAGCGGAACTGCGGTTGTCATAGGATCCGTCCCCGAACAGAAGCAGGTACCGGCAAAACTCCCCGGACCCGCCTGCCCGGTCGTAGAACATCTTCATGAAATTGCGGATGGCACTCACATCAGGGGCACCGGAGGAGAACTCGTTGAATACCTGCTGCTGGAGTACCACCTCCACTTCCAGTCCGTCCACCGCTTCCCTGTGCCCGGCCAGGTCAAGGGCCGCATCCCGGAATGGCTCCGGGGTGATGATGATCATGTCCGGTTGCTGGAGGCCGTGCAGGTTCTGGTTTTCCACAGCCCCTCCTTCTTCTTCACCATAGCCGGGTGAGGGGAAATCGCCATCCGTATTGAAAGCGATGAATTCCCTGATCTCACCGGTTTCCAGGGTAAAGAGGGCGGTGGGACCGGAGAGGGTATATGCCACATTGCGGGGCTGCGAGGGATCCGAGATCTCCCAGATGAGGGTGCTGCTGTTGCAGTTCTCCACCCTGAACGCTCCCACATTGCCCGTCCCCACGCTCCTGGAATCCCTGAAAGAAAGCTCGTCACCGGTCATTTTCAGCATGCTTCGCCCGTTCACGGAGATCGAGTTGAGCCATCCTTCAGAATTTGTATTGGGACGCTGGTAGGCCAGGGTGATGGTCAGGTTCTCCTGCCGGGGCTGGAAGGAAAAGACCCTGCCGTTTTCATAGGCAAAGGTGGCGGTGTAGGTGCTCAGATCGGTGGCGCTGAGCTCCAGGGAACCCAGGGTAGTGTTGTTTGCCTTTACCAGGAAGGAGGAGACCTCGTTGGAACGGGCTGCCGCTATAATCCTGATCCTGGCCTCATCCCCGCTTACCTGTTCAGGGATGTTGAAAGGGTAATTTAATTCCAGGTTCACATTGAAATTGTCACCATACCACTCCCTCCCCGAGTTGATCAGGTTGTAGGTCTCCTCTTCAAGATATGCCCTGTAATCGTAGCCTGTGATGGTATGGGTGGGAGTGGAGGAACTGAGCTGCTGCTCAGTGGGAGGCTCCGCGGTGCCATGATCATCGGTCAGGAAATAATAGCCTTTCAGGGAATAATCATGGAGGTGGTGGACGAACATCCTTTGTTCGACCAGGTACTGCCAGCTCACCGGTCCCTGTGCATAGAACAGGAGGTAATCACCCGGACCGAACTGGCTGTCGCCCCCCCTGTGCAGGTGCAGCGGGACTGGCTGCAGGTCATCGGTATACCCCTGGGAGAATTGCTCGGGGAGCTGCCTGGCTCCCGTTCCGTAAATGCGCACATTGGCAGGATCCTGCAGGCCGATCTCCTCCAGCTGCTCATAGGTCAGTTTGTGGATCCCGCTTTTTTCCACCGAAACCATGAACCAGCTGCCTGTGGAAAGGACCGAGGAGGTGGTCCACTCCCCTTCCATGGTGCTTTTCAGTGCTGCCAGCGGCGCTTCCCGCTCCATATGGATCTCAAAGGAGGTGACCCGCTCCAGTGTGCCGGAGCTGTTTTTCAGGAAAGGAAGCACCCTGACAGCCACAAAGAATTCTTTTGCCTCCCTTACCAGGGCATACTCCAGCAGGGGAGCCTCCTTTACATGAGAGGTGGGAATTCCGGCAAGGGACCGGGCTTCAAGAGGTTCTGTTTCATTTACCACCAGGTGCAGATCGGGAAGCATCCCTGCTGCCTCCCAGGGTAACTTTCTGGTAAAATATGGTAACGTATTCTCTCCGTCTTCGTATAAAGCATGAGGAAAGGAGGGCAGCCTATGGTTTCTATCCCATTGTAATTCAATAGTTTCAACCTGTGCATGCAGGAAAAAGGAAAAAAGTAACAGGATAGAGATTAGCAGCTGCTTCATGCGAAAAGACGTGTCAGGCCACAAAAATATATATTTTATCGGAGGTTTGGTCGTTGTTACTATAACGCCGCCTGACAGATGTTTGTTGTTACCGGGTGTGAAGTCATCGCGGGCGGGCAAAGAGACGAATAAGTAAGGAAAGCCAACAATATGAAGGCCTTAAAAGTCCTGTAAGTTGAAGAATAAAAGAGGATATATGGTTGCGGTTCTGGCAGGATCCATGCTGCTGATCGCCGGTAAGGGGGCAGGACAGGATCCGGAATTTTCACAGTTCTATGCCAATCCGCTTTACATGAATCCTGCCATGGCAGGGGTGGAGGGCCCTGTCAAGGTCTATCTCGGCTATCGCAACCAGTGGCCGGGGGCATCCGATCCCTATTCGACATACCATGCATCCTATGAGCAATACCTGGACCCGCTGCAGGGAGGGATCGGGGTCCATGTCATCAACGACCGGATGGGTGGAGGCACCTTCAACACCATCTCGGTGGATGCGGTGTATGCCTACCACCTTAAAGTGACCAGGGAGCTGACCGTGACCGGGGGTTTTCAGGTTTCCCTCGGACAGCGCAGTCTGAATACGGACGGACTTGTGCTGCCCGATGAAATTGCCGGAGCGCCGGCAACCACGCTAAATGGATACTCCAGGGTTTATCCTGACTTCTCAGTGGGAGCCGGAGGCTTTTACAGGAACTTCTTTGGTGGTTTTGCCGCCCACCATTTGCTTCAGCCCTATGCCTCCCCTTCGGAGGATCCAAATACCAGGATTTCCAGGAAATATACCTTGCATGCGGGGGCCATGATTCCCATCTACGAAAGAAGACTGGGAACCGAGTTGCTCCAGCTCTCACCCCAGGTTGTATTCATCCAGCAAAATATTTATCAACAGGTGAATTATGGCCTGGAGGTCCTCTTCAAAAACATCATCGGGGGGGCCTGGTTAGGCAAGGATCTTTTGTCTTCATACGGGCAATTGATTTTTTGGCGGGGTTAGGGCAACGCACGGTTCAGGTTTCGGTCCAGTATTATTGCAAA
>Ga0180431_10009673_pt1 | contig 10841 bp, 15 predicted proteins | sample SS_ome_11_FD_132459 | JGI IMG/M metagenome (GOLD analysis project Ga0180431, IMG submission 132459) | Hypersaline lake sediment archaeal communities from the Salton Sea, California, USA - SS_1_MS_1 metaG | ecosystem: Environmental > Aquatic > Non-marine Saline and Alkaline > Hypersaline >...
AAAAGACGATAGACAATAAACTCGCTTTTTGATCGACCGCAGACCAATAAAAATAGACCTGCTACAATTATCAACGCTCCCCATAATATATGCACCTTTATGATCCTCCTTTGATTACTTAGTCATCATCAACTTTAATCTTGTTTCTTTTTCGTTTGCGTACTGCTTGGCGAAGCAGGTATTCCATCTGCCCGTTGAGGCTTCGCAGTTCATCCTGAGCCCAGGCATTGAGATCATTCCATAGCTCAGGATCAATGCGTAACAGGATCTGCTTCTTTTGTTTAGCCATATGAATCAATACAGGGACCCGGCATTGATAATCGGCTGAGGAGCATTATCGGCACACAGGACGACCATCAAATTGCTCACCATGTTTGCTTTGCGTTCTTCGTCAAGTTCGAGGACGCCGTCATCTTTGAGCCGGGTGAGCGCCATTTGCACCATTCCCACAGCGCCATCAACAATCTTCTGGCGAGCCGCGATGATAGCTTCGGCCTGCTGCCTCTGAAGCATAGCACTGGCGATTTCCGGTGCATAGGCAAGGTGATTGATACGCGCTTCTTCTATCAGCACTCCCGCCGCTTGAACCCTCTCCTGTATTTCCTTCCCCAGCGCTTCAGAAACTTCAGTAATTGAAGATCGCAGGCTTAGTTCTTCTCCTTCGGTATTGTCATAAGCGTAGCTGGTCGCCAGATGACGTAAAGCGGATTCCGCCTGCACCATGACATACTGCAAATAATTATCAACATCGAAAGTGGCCTGGGCCGTATCCACGATCTTCCAGACAATGACCGCTGATATCTCTACCGGGTTTCCCCTTTTATCGTTCACTTTGAGTTTTTCGCCGTCGACACTGCGCGACCTCAGAGAAAGCTTTTTCTTTGTATAAAGCGGATTGACCCACCAGAATCCGGCATCTTTGGCGGTGCCTTTATAGTTACCGAGAAGAAGCAATACCATGCCTTCGTTAGGCTCCAGTCGAAAGAAACCGCCCAGCAGGCATAACAGTGTGATTAATCCACTGATGCCACCCAAAACAATAAGAACTATGCCGATCACAGCTAATGCGCCCCCTACTCCACTTAAAACTGCTCCACCGATAATACCCCCTACGCTTACCAGAATGATCAGAATAAGTACAAGCAAACTGGCCCAACCGTTGAACTTCGTAGCTATCCTTTCTGAACTCATGATGACCTCCTTTTTGTGACTGTATAAGATATTAAAATGGTATCATATAGATATCTTCTTGTCAATATAACGAGATGCTGGAAAACGAGATAGAAACAGAACTCGCTCGCTTGCCCGCAAGTTAAGCCCATGCTATGATACTCGCAAGATGCAGATACCAATTCCTATATTTCTGGTGCGGCACGGGCAAACGGCATGGAATAAAGAGGAACGCTTCCGGGGCAGGGCCGACCTTCCCCTCGATGATTTCGGGATTCGGCAGGCTGAGGCTGCAGCTAACAAGCTGGCTAATTGTGGCGCAGCAACGATTTATGCGAGTCCCCTCCGGCGCACGATGATGACCGCCGAACCCATCGCTGCCGGGCTGGGACTTTCCATCCAGCCCTCAGATGATCTGATAGATATCGATTACGGAAAGTGGCAGGGGCTTTCAACCGAAGAAGCGCTGGAACGCGATGCCGATTTGTATCGCCAGTGGATAGAGACTCCCCAGAATGCCGGATTTCCCGGTGGAGAAGGATTGCAGGATGTTCGCGATCGGGTGGAACGCATCATCGGCAAGGTGCTCACCGAACATGCAGGTCAGACCGTAATACTCGTATCCCACGTAGTGGTGTGCCGGGTATTCATTTGTGCGGTTCTGGGACTGGACAACTCCCATTTCTGGCAGATCGGGCAGGATGTGAATGCCATCAATACCATCGGTATGAGGGAAGGCAAACTGGTGCTGAATTCACTCAACGATACATGCCATCTGAAGGGCCTGAGTTAATCAATGGAAATCGCCCGGATAAACAACCTGCTGGCCATCCAACACGGCGTTCGCCCGTGGCATCAGCATCACGACCCGCTTTCAGAACTGATCGCCGTCATTCTCTCGCAAAACACGTCGGATGCCAACTCCGGGCGGGCGTTTGATTCGTTAATCAAAACTTTCGACAACTGGGAAGCTGTAGCCAGCGCGAACATGGAGGATATTGAACAATCTATCCGGTCGGGTGGTCTATCGAAGGTTAAAGCTGCTCGCATCAAAGAGATACTTCAAACGATTCTCAAAGAACGCGGCTCGCTGGATTTATCCTTTCTCGACACGCTTTCGATTGAAGAAGCCAAATCATGGTTGCAGAAGCTTCCTGGAGTCGGACCGAAAACGGTCGGATGCGTGCTCCTGTTTTCGCTGGGGAAACCGGTTTTCCCGGTGGATACCCACGTGTTCCGGGTATCGAAACGGTTGGGATTGATCGCTAACGGCACATCGGCAAACAAGGCCCATGAAATCATGGGGGCCATGATCCCGGCAAAGGATGTTTACCAGTTTCACATGAACATGGTGGAACACGGCCGACACATCTGCAAATCGCAACGCCCGAAGTGTCCGGAGTGTATTCTGAAAGAGGTTTGCCCTTCAGCTAATTGAGATAACAATGGAAAGGGAACAATTCGAAGAACTGGTTGACGAAGCTATCGAAAGCCTGCCGGAAAATCTGAAAGAGCGGATTGAAAATGTGGCTATAATGGTCGCCGACTGGCCCACCAGCGAGCAACTGGAGGAAGTGGGGGTGAAATACAAGCAGGATTTACTCGGCCTTTACGAGGGCATACCGTTGACCAAAAGAACACGCGGTTATCAGATGGTTCTGCCGGATAAGATAACCATCTTCCAAAAACCCATCGAAATGCGTTATCATTCTGAAGGAACGATTCTCAAGCGCGTGCGGAGAACCGTCCTGCATGAGATCGCTCATTATTTCGGCATCAGCGATGCACGGCTCAGGGAGATCGGCAGGTATTGAAATCAAACTCCTCTCCTTCAAGGGAGAGGGATGGGGTGGGGGTGAATTCCTTGACAGGGAGAAATACTATGGAATCGATAAAAGTTGGGATTATCAACGTAACCGGTTATATCGGGATCGATCTGGCCCGCCTGCTGCACCAGCATCCCGGGGTCAGCCTGGTTTCCGTCACAGGGAGAAGCGCCGCCGGGGAGAAACTGGGCAAGGTGTTCCCCCACATGGCCGGTGTTGACCTCGATATCACTGCGGAACTGGGCAACGTCGATGTCGCCTTTTCCGCCCTGCCGCATGCGGCCAGTGCCGAGGCCGTAGCCCGAACGCTGGAGCAGGATATCAAGGTGATCGATATCAGCGCCGATTTCCGACTGAATGATATCCCAACGTATGAAGAATGGTACAAGGTTACGCACCCGGCACCGGAGCTTTTAGGTGAAGCCATCTATGGTTTGCCGGAGATCAATCGTTCCGAGATTGCCAAAGCTCGTCTGATCGCCAATCCCGGCTGTTACCCCACCAGTGCTATTCTCGCACTGGCGCCTGCTCTCAGCGAAGGGCTGATCGATCCGGATATAATTGTGGATAGCAAATCAGGGCTTTCCGGGGCCGGCCGGGCCCTCACCATGACCACCCATTTTGCTGAAACCAATGAAAGCACATCTGCCTATGCGCTCGGCGGACATCGCCACATGCCGGAGATTCGGCAGGAATTGCAGAAGTTATCGGAAGATCAGGAGGTATCGATAACCTTCGTGCCCCATCTTGTTCCCATGACTCGCGGAATGCTGAGTTCTTGTTATGCCGGATTGCGCAAAGAAATCAGCGAGGAAGAAGTACGGGCACTTTATCGTGATTTCTACCGTGACGAGCCTTTCGTGCAGGTATTGGATAATCCGCCACAAACAAAACATACGCTGGGAAGCAACCTTTGCCTGATCTATCCGGCCATACATCCGCACACCCGGCGATTGATCGTGATAAGCTGCATCGACAATCTTGTCAAAGGCGGTGCCGGACAGGCAGTGCAAAATATGAATTTGATGCTGGGTCTGCCAGAAACGATGGGCCTGGAGCAAAAGGCGATTTACCCGTAGCACAAGTGGGACTATGGGAATAATTGATCATCTCCGCGATGAGACGCCTTTTTTGCCAGTGCCCACGGCTTCCCTTCGTTGACGCCCCGGGCGGGGTGTTGTACGATAATTCTCGGATTGATGAATATCATGTTCGAGTACAGGAGTTAAATTATGGGTTTGTTTGCCAAATTTAAATCACTATTCGGCGGGACGGACGATTCTGGAAAGTACACAGGGATTATCAGTGACAAGGAAAGGCAGATTGTTGCGCTTGAGAAAGAAATTTCTGAACTTAAGGAATCTACAACAACCGGGGGCACGGTCATAAAAGAGAAAGATGGGCAGATTTACACGCTCGAAGAAGAGATTGCTAACCTCAGGAGATCCATAACAAAAGGGGACGCAACTATAAAAGCCAAGGAAGATCGAATTTCTGTGCTTGAGAGAACAGTTGCCAACCTTAAAGAAAAGAGGGAAGCTCCCGAACCGGAACCAAAACCGGAACCAAAGACTGAATCAAAACCTGAGCCTCAAAAACTTGAGTCCCCGATAACTGAAACTCCTGCAGCCAGGTTACCGGAAGCTGAAACTCTGGAACTTGATAACCTGAAAGCACAGCCCAAAGCTAAAACGGGTGATCCTTATCAGCAGCTTGGGCAGGAACTGGTCGATGCTCTTAAGAAGACCACGAGGGGAGGGGATGATGAGCCTGGGGAAGCCAAATAGGGAACCGATCACTAGTGCCGGGGATACTAACTTCCGATTGAAAGCGTTGCCACAGGTAGCAACGGCTTGCATTTTGTATCTGGGGGATGAAGAGGTTCAAACATCGATGAACTTCCTCTTCGATGCGGCAGCAATAGCTTAACTTCCCATCGAAGACCTCTCCCCGCTGAGCGTTTATCTTAATGGTGTGCAACGTTGAACGGGCTTAATAGCGCTAAAATCCTATTCCACAATAGGGGCAATGGGAGGAGCCGCCTGGCACTTCCTTCCCACATAACGGGCATGTCTCTGTGATTACTTTAGCCTCTGGCTCTTTCTTGAATTGAGGCTTGGCAGTCGCCATTTCAAGCGACTTTTTGATGATACTGACTGATACGCCATACTGCGCGGAGAGCTCGTACCCACTATCGTTGAAGGGTATGAAAATCAATGCTGAATCTGTGACTTTTAGTTCCACTTCCTCCAGTTTTACCGACACCTCTCTGGTGAAATGCGCGCCACTGGCCAATACCAGTTTTATGCTTTGAATAGCTTCTTCTTTGGGCATTGTCACTGCGCAAATGCTGGTAATCTCCAATTCCGATTCCGGAGATGGAAGGACATGCTGGGTAAAGGTGAAACGTTGCGCAGTGGTGAGAAACACCTTCGGGGCGATCTTAAACGCCGGAACGAGGAAACTTACCTTCATACCCTCGTACTCCTCCGTTGGCATAAGCGGTTTTTCGAGGCGAATCAGGTCGGGATATGATTCAATGCCTAGTCCGGGGCAGGTGGCATCGATTTTCCAGAATGGCAAATGGCCGGCGTTTTCGTTCTCACCGGGGATGCTCAGCAGTGTTGTTTGAGCCAGTTTTCCACAGGATATCTCCCATGCTCTAAAGCAATTGGGACAATTGAAGGCGATGCTGTTTCGGCTGCCATCAAGCTTCCATCCGCAATACGGGCACAGAATGGGCAGGAAATTGACTCGCCAGCGGGAATTGGGAGTGGCGTTGCGTAACGCCGCGATATCCTCCTCCTCGATCTTTCCCAGCGGCTCGTTGACGATCGCATCGTATAGCGTATCGTTTTCGAGATACAGCGGCAGGTAAACGATACTCAGTGTTTCGCCGATTGATTCGTAATAGAGGAGTTCCTCCTCGTTAGTATCGCGTTTTGGAGCAGCGAAGTATGAGGGTGGCTTATATGAGAAATCCTCAAATTCAAAAATGGGCCTTCTTGGCTTGGGGATCATGTTGGTCCTGATCACGTTCGGCAGATCTGCGGCCCTGGCAACGATATCGTCCGGGTCGGCATTTATAGGGAGGAAAACCCCTTCCGTTTCTGGTGTGATGAAACTGGCCGTAACCGTTTGTGCCCGGACGCCGAGAGAACTGCGTAGCGGTTTGAGCGAGGTGGCCAGATTGGAAATATCCACAACACGATGGTTTATCTCATCGCCCTGGCAATAGAACGCGGCCCCCTTGAATCGCAAATAGGGCGCATAAATGATTCCCTTATCTGGCGCATTGTGATGCATCACGTATCGGAAATAGTCCGATGGCGAGATGATGCTGCTTACTTCACAATAGGGACAGTTTATTAATCGATCGGTTTCATCCAGTTCCAGCGGCGCCCCACACTGGGGGCAGCTTTGTTGAATCCTGAATCCCATGTTATCCTAATTTCTCTCCGCACTCGTTACAGAATGATGCTCCAGGCAGGTTTTCGGTCCCGCAGTTCGGACAGAATTGCGGCTGCGGTTTTTCATCAGCGGGATGACCGCATCTGGAGCAGAATTTAGCGTTGGGGGCCAGGTTTTTATTGCAGTTGGCGCATTTGCGCACTATTACCATCTGATGACCGCAGAAAGGACAGAATCTGGAGTTCATCGGGATAGGGTTCTGGCAATCCGGGCAGGGCGTCGTTGGTGGAGGAGCAACCGCACCACCAGCACCGGCGGGTCCGTTGCCTCCTCCCTGAGCATTGCCCTGCTGCTGAAAGGATTGAGCGGCAAACATCGCTGGCATCATGAAGCCCATTCCCATTCCCATACCGGCCCCGGCTTCGCCCTGATTTGCGGCGGCCGTTTCCATTGCCATAGCCGCTTTCATTTTGACCAGGTTATCAAGGTTATCGAATACGCTCAAGCGGCTTCTATCGTCAATGGCTTCCTGCACTTCCGGTGGCGGTGTGATCGAAGTGATATAAAGGTTTTGCAGGTTCAGCCCGAAGTTAGTGAAATCCTCCTGTAGTCGCTCGCGCAGTCCATCGGAAAGTTCATCGTAGCGCCCCGGCAGATTCAAAATACTATCCAGATTCTCTCCCAAGTGGTCGTTGAAACGGGAAACGATGACATTCTTAAGGTATTCCTCAATTTCATCCGTGGTGAATTTACCCATCGTTCCGACCAGGGAGTTGATGAAAAGCACCGGTTGGGCTACCTGAATATTGAAAACCCCGAAGGCCCGCAAGCGGACCAGTCCCAGTTCATCGTCTTTGAAAGCTACCGGGTTTTTGGTGCCCCACTTCAGATCGGGGAACACTTTCATATTGACGAAGTACGCCTCGGCCCGGAGCGGGCTGGTCATTCCCCACGGCATAGAAAGAAGTTTGGTGATGATGGGAATATTGGCGGTTTTAAGTGTGTGCCTGCCGGGTTCGAAAGCATCGCCAGCATGTCCTTCGTAGAAGAATACCGCACTTTGATTTTCACGAACGGTTAGCTGAGCGCCGAACTTGATTTCACCGGACCCCTTTTCCGGAATTCGGTGAACCAGCTCTTCGCCGGTATTATCAAACCATTCCAGTACTTCCAAAAAAACAGCGTTGTCTTTACCCATTGTTCCCCCTTTGTTGGTATAGCTTAAAATAGTAAGTATATTCTGTTGCAGGATTTCTGTAATTCTAGCACCATCGTAAGAACGTGGTCAAGATTGCTATTCATAAGTCGGTTCAACCCGCTCAATCGGTGATGAGAACGATCAGATTGGCTATCCCCGATGCGATCAGCATCACAAGAAAAATGACCGCCAGGGTCAACCCAAGACCGTATTTCCACATCCTGCGATAGATTGTCGAGTTGAACGTTTCTCTGTCGTCTCTTACGATTGAAAGGAATATTTGCCAGTCTTTAATCATCGCATAGGCAAAACAGGCTAATATCGCAATTAGCCAGATGAACCATATACTTGCAAATGTTTGCATTTTCTTCCTCCCGTTTGCTTACCGAATAGGCTCTCCACAAAAGGCGCAGAACTTGTCATCGGTGAATACGGTTCGATTACATCGCGGGCACAAAATTTCGGCAGCGACCGCAACCGGTTCATCGTACATTTCCGTTGATTGTTGATCCTCCGATGCGGATATTTCTTTCGGCTTTATCACCGGCGACTTCTGTTCCGGTTTGCCCGTCGTCATCTTCATCGTATGGGCGGATAGCTTACTAGTCGAAAGCCCCTTGACTATCGGGAATGATTTTTTATTCAAGGTTCCCTCCGTGGATTTTCCCTGCCGATTCAGTCGCCAGAATTGTTTCCGCCGCTATCGATTCTTCCCAGCATATCGACAACATTGATAAGCTTCGTATTATCCGGCATAACCAGTTTGGTATTCTTTTCCAGCGAAGCCTGGGTTACCTCAAGCTGTTTGAGTTCCTGTGCGTTACCGATAAAGTATTTATCGGCTGCCAGTGATACGGTTTCAATAGCTTTGGCTTCACCTTCAGCCCGCAAAATCGATGATTGCCTGTCGCCTTCGGCTATAAGAATGGCCTGCTGCCTTGCGCCCTCGGCAACCAAGATGGCGTTTTGTTTATCACCCTCGGCCTCAAGAATCTGCTTGTCCCGGTAGGCTTCGGCGCTCAAGATTACGGCCCGTTTCTCGCGTTCGGCCTTCATTTGCTTGCTCATTGCATCTGAGATATCGCGCGGTGGCTCTATCTCCTTGACCTCTACCCTGGTAACTTTCACTCCCCATTTGTCGGTGGCCTCATCGAGGACATCCCTCATCGCGCCATTGATGCGCTCTCTCGATGTCAATGTCTCATCAAGGGCCATCTCGCCGATCAGGTTCCTCAAGGTTGTCTGCGCCAGTTTGCTCACGGCCGCGTAAAAGTTGGCCACTTCATATCGGACCGCTTTGGCATCGGTGACATAATAGTAGACAATGGCGTCCACTGTTACCGTCACGTTATCCATAGTAATGACCGGTTGAGGTTCAACATCAAGGACCGTTTCCCTCATATCCACCCGGGTTACCACTGAATCTACAAATGGGATGATGAATCGTAAGCCCGGATCGAGCGTTTCTTTATAACGCCCAAACCGCTCGACAAGTCCCTTTTGCGATTGATGAACAACGACGATTGATTTTGCCAGCATTACCAGAGCCAGCACGACGAGTATTGCCAGTACGATGATTACAGCGACCATTTGTTAATTACCTCCATCCTTTTTTTGAACTGTCAGGGTAACCCCTGAAATGCCTGTTACGATGATTTCCATACCTTCCTGAATATCCTCAGCAGACTGAGCCCGCCATTCCTCATATCCCACCTTCACCAGTCCCTGAGAATGTTCTGTAATTTGCCGCAAAACAATCCCGTTTTTACCTACGATAGTATCGATATTGGTTTTCTCTTCCCTGACCAGCATCCTGCGGTGAATATATTTTCTGCCCAGAAACAGATATGCCACCGAGAGAACACTGATAACAATTGCGGTGATGATCCATGATCCGGTAGGCCATGTTACCAGTCCCCCGATTACAAACACTGATCCCAAGATCACCAAGTCGAGACCGGTATCCACCCCCATGAGAAGTTCCATGATGACGAAGACCAAACCGGTTGCAAGGAATATAAGCCATAGCCATTCATTCGCGAATTCCAAAGCAGATCACCTCCTTTAAATAGTTACTTGTATTGAAGCGTAGTAATTACGGATAATTATACACTATCCGTTAATAGCAGAGAGCGGATCGTTATCCGGGCAGGATTCGATCAGGCTGGTCGATCCTGCTCCGCAACTGATAATTGACCGCATTGCTTCAGAGGCAGGGGTGTCTACCATATGTACATATTCCTTTTTTAGATGATATATGTTTCCCGACATCGGATTCGGACCGGTTGGAACGAAAACACTGTATCGTCCGTCGGGATGCTCATCGGTAATGAACGCTGTTACCATTGTTTCATTACCAAAGATGTTGGCCAGCGCGACCTGCGAAAAAGCGGGCCTTTCGTTCCCCAGAAGCTGTACGACACTTTCACGAATGACGGAATATCCGGGCGCACTTTTTAAAATTCTGGCTTCAACAAACCGGTGCATGAATGTGCCGCATTTTGTCTTGACGATCATGCCCAGCAGAAAGATGATGCAAACGACGAGAATTACCACGATTATGTCGGCAGCGTAATCGGCGAGGCCCACTTCATCGGCAAGAACATTCGATAGGGGGTCGATCGCATCGGTAACGATTCCTGCCAGCCATTTAATCAGGAACGCGAAAATGGCGATGGGCAGCAAAACGATGATTCCGCCGAGCGTGGTTGTTTTCAGAAATCCCTTCACTTTGCTCATTCGTTTCTCCTTGTGCTTATGTTTATGCATCGTTTTCCAGGCATGGCTCTATCTCTTCAAACCATACCCCTGCAAATTCCCCCCATTTGCTCACGTAGTTGAACTGGGTATTGATCTCCAGAAAAGGATAGGGGTCGCGGATGTTGAACGACGTGACAAATGACATATCGGGGAGCATCCCGGCCTTCCAGCAACCCCGCAGGAAACCAATGGCATCCTCGCTGAAAAGCTCTTTTGTCCGTGGGACGATGATATCTTTCAGGATTGTCTCGATGCCGTATTTCTGGATCAGTTGCCCGCTGACGTGCTTGTACGGGCCTTTATCAAACTCATAGCCGAGTCCGCGCAGCCAGGCATAGGCTTTTGCCTGATTCAATCGTGGTAAATCCCACAGGAATCCGCTGGAATTCTTAAAATACCTTTCGAGCTTTTCCTTCCTTTCATCGTTCATGAATTGCCTCCATGATAATATTGAAAGATAATCATATAGAAAATAT